>WNFR01007652.1_pt1 | contig 10977 bp, 11 predicted proteins | sample 5400221 | NCBI WGS metagenome assembly WNFR01 (sample SAMN13153357, study PRJNA577476) | soil metagenome | isolation source: 40 cm soil under Madrone tree | place: USA:California | collected 2016-06-14 | reverse complement strand
CACGGTCGACGTATCCACCAAAGCGCAAGTCGTACTGGGCGATCCCCGGTTGGTCCGCGCGCGAAAGCACTATGACAAGGCTCTTCAATTCTTCCGCAACCCCTCCAAGCCAGATTACGAAAACACCGTTAAAGAAGCCGTCTGCGCTGTCGAAGCCGCAGGCAGGGCTCTCTTTCCGTCTGCGAAGGCTGCAACGCTTGGCGATCTCTCTAAGTGGTTGGTAACGACAAAGGATGTGTCCGTTCCCAAAGCATTGGGTCAGACACTCACCGGCATCTATGCGTACCGCAGTGGTGGGGATGGAGTCGGTCATGGGGGCACTGAAGGCGGACCCGCAACCGTTGAAGTGGCTGAATATGTGCTTGCGGTATGTGCGTCTCAGATTATCTTTCTTGTAGACATTTCGAACTCTCGGGAAGTCGACATACCGTTCTAGGCGAGATCGCACGTCGCGGTTTAACCACGCGCTGGAGCCGGCAGCGCAAACGTGATCGCCGGAGGTCGCGCTGCGGCTCAGCGCTGACGTTGGTCTAATAGATAATCTCGGCTAGGACTGAAGAATGCTAAAGACTTATAAAGGCAGTTATCATTGCGGCGCGGTTCGCTTCGAGGCAGACATTGATCTGAGTGCCGCGACCTATAGATGCAATTGTTCAATCTGCTCAAGAAACCGCTTTTGGCCGGCAATAGTAAGGCCACAAGGGTTTCGCCTTATTTCCGGTGAGTCGGAGCTAACCAAATATTTGTTCAACACCAAGCGCAACGAGCACTATTTCTGCAAACACTGCGGCGTGCGCTCATTCGGCATTGGCAACGCACCGGACGTCAATCGAGTCTATGGAGTTAACTTGGGATGCCTGGAAGATGTCACACCCGAAGAGCTTGCGGCCGCGCCGATCATTTACGTTGACGGCAAGCACGATAACTGGCAGTCGGCACCAGCCATCACAAGTTATCTATAAGGGGACACATGTCACATGATGTCGAACACTTTTGGTTTGAATCGTGTACAGGCCAAGTGATGTCGAACAGTAATTTTTTAGTCGCACAATGCGGCGGACAGAACGATCATGCTTAGCTAAGTCACGACTGAGGATGTCTAGTTCGGCAAATAACGATTCGCACATCCAACGTTCACGGTCCTTCCAATCTTGAGGCACCAATGTTCGGAATCATGTGGCACTCAGGTGTTCGACATCAGGTGGCAGTTACCCGATCAGAAGTCAGATATCGGAGTTCGGAGGCCAGAAAATGAATTGCTGACCTCTGACTTCTGACATCCGACCTCTGGTATCTATAGTCAACGGAGGATTTTTTCATGCAACGTGTTTGGGCATTCGGTTTGTTTTTCGTCGGTTTGATTTTCCCCATGGCCGTCTCATGGCCGCAAGAGGATTACAAAAAAATGCTACCGGAGGCGGACGGGAAGCAATTGGTCGTTGAGCTGTGCGGCACGTGCCACAACTTGCAGAAGGTCGTGACGTCGCGCAAGAGCGACAAGGAATGGGAGCGTTCGGTCTACGATATGGTCTCGCGCGGGGCTCAGATCTTTCCCGAAGAGGCCGACCAGATTGTCAAATATCTTGCGAAGAATTTTCCGCCGGGCAAAACAGCCAGTCAATAAAAGCGCAGTAATGAAGTGGTGGAGCGAAGGAGCAATGGGCTTGTTTCTCAGAACTCTGGTGTCCTGTCCCAGAAGTTCGCTATATAATTCCAGCGTCATTCCGTTCGAAAATCTCCCCTTCCCCTCTTTGTCAAAGAGGGGTGAGAATCGCACTGAGAAAATTCTTCCTTTGAAAAAGCGGGATAAAGGGGGATTTGAGTTCGACTTCAGCTGTTGCCATCGTTACTCCAAGAATCCATCCTTGACGGAGGTTTTATGCGCGATCTAGTGATGCGTTATCTTAGTCATGATTTGACTCGCAGATCTTTCATCAAAAGCATGGCTGCGGCCGGTTTTACTTTGACAGCGGCTCAATCGGTGCTCGAGTCGCTAACCCCGCTTGCCGAAGCGCAAACCCTAGCGCCCGAAGCGGTGAGAATTATCGAGGGAACCGGAGGAGAGCTTTTAGTCCAGCAGCTGATCGCGGCCGGCACAAAATATTTCTTTTATTGCAATAGTTCCCCCGCGGGGCCGATTCTGGACGCGTTGGTCGATACACCGGAGATCAAGATCATCATCGGCACTTCGGAGAACATCACGATGGCACTGGCGTGCGGCTACTCGATGGCGACAGGCCAGCCCAGCGTTGTCAATGTAACGACCGTGGTTGGAACCGCGAGTCTCATGGCCAATCTGTTCAACGCTCGGCGAGATTACATTCCCGTGATAGTCACGGCGGGCACGCACTATTCGAAAGGAACGGGACGAGACGGCTTCGAAGACATAGACGACATCCTTGAGATCACGAAACCGTTCGCGCGTTGGGGTTTTCAGGCAAATTACGCCAGCCGCATGCCGGAGCTGACTCGAATGGCTTTCAAGATGGCGACCACGCCGCCGGGAGGCCCGGTTTATCTGGCTTGCCCGCGCGACGTTCTCGATCAGAAGGCCAAGGGTGAAATCATCACGCGGGATAAATTCGATATTCCATCCCGCGTCCGGCCCGATAGCCGCGCTGTGGAGAAAGCGGCCCGACTGCTTCTCGAAGCGAAGGCTCCGGTGCTTGGCGTCGGCCATGAGGTTTGGCGCACCGGCGCGATCGACCAGGTCGTTGCGCTCGCGGAAACGCTCGGTTTACCAGCCGTTCAGGTACTGAGCCCCTACAATGATTTTCCCACGACCCATCCGCTCTACATGGGCGACGTCGCCGGGCGCTTCAACATACGCCATCCCAAGAATGTCGATGCATTCTTGAACCTGGGCGGCCGCATGCCGTATCAGCAAGGTGACGAGCCGACTATACCGCGAGCGTGGAAGGTGATTCACGCATCGCTCGACGGTGAGAGCATCGGCAAAGTCTATCCGACCGACGTTGCGCTGCTGGGAGACGTAAAGGAAACCACCATCGCGCTGACGGAAGCGATTAAGCAGGGACTCACGCCTGCGCTCAAGGCCGAAGTCAAAAAGCGCAACGAAGAGACGAAAGCCTTTACAGAAAAGCTGAATGCGTCCCGGATGCAATTCGCCCGGCGCAGCTGGGACAACGCGCCGATCAGTTGGGCGCGCTTGGGATTCGAGCTGAACGACGGATTGGATAAGGACGCGGTTCTCGTAAACGAGTTCGGATCCTCCAAGGATTCTGTATTCAACTGGTTTCGCTGCGGCAACGGTGAAAAGAGCAGCATCGGCCGAACCATGGGCTCCGCCCTAGGCTGGTCGATGGGCGCCGCTTTAGGAATCAAGCTTGCACTGCCTGACCGGCAGGTCTGCTGCATGGTCGGCGACGGCGCCGTGATGTTCGGCCAATTTGAATCATTGTGGACAGCGGCCCGCCATGAGATCCCGGTCATCTTCGTTGTCTTCAATAACCGCAGCTACAACGAAACGCGCCTGCGCCATTTGTCCGGCGGAGGCAAGATGGCGCAGCAGAAAAAAGATCTGGTCAATTATCTCGGCAATCCCGATGTCGCCTTCGCCGACGCGGCCCGAGCTTTTGGAGTCAAAGGAGAGTTGGTCAAAGACCCCGGCGAATTAAAGGCCGGGATCAAGCGCGCCGTGGCTGCGACGCGGGACGGCAAGCCGTATCTCCTGGACGTATTGGTCGAGCGCACGGGAACTTTGGCCGAGTCCACGTGGTATCCGAAAGTTTCCGTAGCGGAAATGAGGCAGAAAAAAGTTTGAGTTCGCCAATGAACTGGTCAAGTTTAGTGATTGTCATTTTGGTCGCTTGTTTTTCTCGACCTGCGCTTGCGCAGGAACGAGAAATGATTCTGCCCGTGCCGCAGTCGGCATACTCCCAAGCTGTCAAAGTGAAGGGGGGCACGCTGGTATTCTTGTCCGGTGTGGGTCCAGTGGATGAGAAGGGAACGTTGCAAGCGCCCGGTGATTATCGCGGTCAAGTCAACGCGACTTGGGAGAACATGCGGCGCATCATGGCCAAAGCGGGCGGAACGGTAGACGACATCGTCACGATGACGGTTTACACGACGGAGCGGCGCTGGGGCGAAATCTTCACCGACATGCGCAAAGAAGTTTTCAAAACCGGTTATCCGTCGAGCGCGTTCATGGAAGCGAGAAAGCTCAAAACGCCGGGAGCGTTCTTAGAAATCCAGGCGATCGCGGTGCTGAAGGATTGAGGCAGAATGGAGTACTGGAGTGTTGGAGTAATGGGTGAAGAATGAAGATCGACAAACTATTATTGCCGCTACTTATCTTGAACTTTGCAGGTGTAAGTTTTGCGCAAGAACTTAAGAAAGAATTTATCGATCCACAGCCGCAAGAGTCGCGCTCGACCGCAGTAAAGGTCAAAGGCGGCACGATGCTGTTTCTCGCCGGACACACGGCAAGTCAACCGCGGCCCGACGTCGATCTCGGCAATTTCGAAGCGCAATTCAAAGCGACGTTCGACAAGATCAAGATTACGCTGACGAAAGCCGGCGGCACTTTCGACGACATCGTTTCAATGGGCGTGTTTTTGACCGACCTACGTTACATCCCCGAGTTCAGCAAACTGGCCAAGGACATCTTCAAGAAAAACTATCCGGCGATTACCTTCGTCGAAGTCAGCCACCTGGCGCGGCCGCAAAGCTTGATGGAGATTCAGCCGATCGCGGTGATCCCTTAGATCGCTTCCATTCACATGTTTTGGTTGGGCGCGGGTTCGCGTTGTCGAGCTTTTATCCGTTCGATTCTTGCAGCTTTCCGTTCGAGGTGTTAAGAAAGATTTCCTTAGTGGTCGCATAGCTCAGATGGTTAGAGCGCGCGCCTCACATGCGCGAGGTCGTAGGTTCGATTCCTACTGCGACCACCACTGTTTCCCTTTGCACGTCGCGCTATTAACTCTTTGATTGCCAGTTTTACCAACGTGCTGTTTTGTGTTTTTTTGCGCAGGGAATTGCTCCCAGATTTGCCCCCGAGACTTGCCTCCAGAGGTTTACCAGGTCCTTAACGGCATCTTTCATGCGTTCCGTTACTGTCCGCGTGTATAACGTGGTCGTGTTGAGACTAGTATGTCGCATTAGATTTTTTACCGTGTTCGGGTCGTTCACTCGTGCCGATACCTCCGTTGCGAAGTAGTCTCTTAAGTCTTTTGTTGTAAGCCACACTCCACCCGGATACTTCTGCCTTTTTAGTTCCTTCCATGCTTTCATTAGCGGCGTGCCCGGGCACACTCTAGATACTGTTGTTCAGAGGTACCAGGGAAGTTGGATATTCGATGTTACCTCCCTCTTCAAGTGCACCGATAGTGGCTGAGAATGATGGGCCATAGGTGGGTGCGGTATGTGGCTGTGAATGGTCCGCTATCTCTACCGCTCACGCCCAACGGTGTAACGGTTACGTCGGGCCGTTCAAAGACGATGTCCTTCAATGGTCTATTGAGACGCTACGGTCGACTATAGTGAAGGCAAGAATTGAAGCTTCTGGGTACAAAAAATTCAGATCAAATTCTTGAGGCTAGATTTTCCCTTCACCACCGTTCCATTTGTGCAACCTAAAAAGAATAGGCCCACGGTTTGCCCATATCGCTATTTTGCGTTCGCAAACATGAATCTACGGGGCGCAGAGTTGCTTATCGCTCGACTATCCTCTTCTTTGGATTGCACGAATCGTATCCTGAATCTCTTTGGCGTCGGACTTCCACAACCCGTTCACGAAAATTGGCTGACTCCCCCCAGAGGTTTCGATGCAAACGTTGGATAGCCAAATGCCATTTTCAATCTGAAATGAAGCTACGTCGCGATAGTTGATGCGTTCCTCGCTGGAGCCGAACAATGCGCCCTTTCGGAATACCATGCCATCGCTCGCCAAGGTCAAAGCGTCTGGAAAAAAGAAATTGCCGGACGACCAACGACTGGACCGATACCTTTTCTCGGCGAATCGAACTGCTGCTGCGGAGTTCTTTGGCGGCGTGGGCGGTTCGGCAGTGCTCTCAATGATTAGACGCCGCTTGGCATCCGCGAACTCTTGATCGTTAAGATGACCTTGTTGGTGAAGCTCGGCGAGCTTACGAAGTTCGTCGTTAAGGTGATCCTTTCTTCTTAGAGCAAGTGGATATGACGGAACCCGTAAAGAAATTGGCCTCCGCATGGATGGTCCCAATTTAATCAATTTTTAAGAACTTATTTTTGTTTTGTGTCAATTGTCTTTGATTTTGCCTTCGTTGGGGTTTCGGTCTTTGCTTCACGATACCCCGCTTTTTTGGCATCGTCTTCCGACATGAATTTACCACGTTTAGTTTTGCCGTAAAACTTGCCTTCTTTGTGGTAAATTTTGCTGGAGAGGTTAACCCACACCATTCCCTTCGTTTTCGCGTCGGCAATCTCACTATCCGAGGGCGCTGCGGTGTCCGTGCTAGTCTTGGCGCTGGAGGATTTGGTCGTTTTTGAATCTTTCGCCGGGGCAGTCTGTGCGACCGAAAACCCCTGTAACGCTGGCCCCAAAGAAAACATTAAGCTCAAGCCTAGAACCGCGATTGATTTATTCAACCAGTTTGTCATTGGTCTCTCCTTTTTAAGTTACACCCAGACCTTCGCCTAGCGGGGAAAGTGGAGTAGAGAAATCTTGTCTCCTCATTCAACGAACGGTCTTGGTCAGAGGGCCGATCAGTCTACCAAAGGGGCTGGAAATCTTTTAGCTGAGCCGATGGATACACATGGTTTCCAAGAGCCGCCTCGCCTCGTGAGGATTGCCATGACACAGGGTGACCCTAAGGTTTTTGGCCTGATGCCATAGATTAGGACTGAAAATCCTCATAGTGGTGCCCTTTGATTTCTCAGCCAAGCTTGTGTCTATAACAGTTGAATTCTATGAATTTTATTCTGTACGCGGCTCGTGCCGATACTAAGCAGACTTTTTAACTCAAATTGAAAGACACTTGTAGAAGCGGTTCTTTACACTGTCTCACTGCCTCCACCATCCTATTCTCAGTCCGTGTCACGTCAAACTTTTGAAACTCTCAGAAGTTTTCCTCTGGCGTCAACCTTGGCTGGCTTTTTGACCGGCGAGTTCCCAATGTAACAAGCGAGTGGTCAAATGATTCTTGGAAACTTCCAGGTTTTTGATTTCCTCGGTTTGGTTGTCGTAGCTCGCCCGGACATCATATTTGCCATCGGGCAGTTCAATGTAAAACCAGGGACCCGCAGTCGTGGTGTCTACCACCTGATTACCATGCTTATCGGTAATCGTCAGGTTAACGTCGCTGAGATAGTCTCCGGTACGGTCGGCAAACCCGAGGTCGAGATCGTAGCCCTGCGCTTCTTTGCGCATTAGCTCGCGTTCCTCCGTTCCAACGCCGCCCGACGCGAACGGATATCCTTGATCGGTCTTGCCGTTAACGATGCCGCTCATAAACTCCCCAGCCGATAGCGGCAGCGGTTGCGATAGAAACAGAGCGACGGGTATCGCCAAAATGGTTGACGCGCCGATTAGAGAGCGCGGCACTCTAAGTGATTTTTTCACGGGATTGCCCTCCATGTATTAATTTAGTTTTTGATTGTGACATCGGAGTAGAGTTCTTATCGAAGATAGAGCAACTCGGATGCCACCAAGGACGCGCCCTCAGGTACGTGTTCGACGCAAGAAGAGTTGTCGCGAATCCGTGCGCCTAAATGATTCAATATAGGCGCGCCCCGCATCGATGCATCTCGGCCAAGAAAACCGCTGTGGGGAAACGCGCGGGGAATGAGGAGAAATGGCTGCAACCGATAGGCGTCATTCAAGAATTTTCTTCGCGTGAATTCTTCCAGCAAGCCTCTTTGGGTTCCGGCAAAATCGCCTCACCTGAGTCGCATTTATGCCACATACTTTAGTCAGAAGATTGCGCATCGCGAAATTCGACTGTCTTGTTTGCCTTTAAGCGGCGACGCGGTGGTCATTTTTCGGCACGACACTTGCCAGTGGATACATTTGAAACCGAAGCGTTTTGCGCGGAGGGTCTGAAACCAATGAAGGGTGAGCAATTTATGCACAATCGATCCCCGGCGCCGGACCATGACAGCTGGACTTCGATGTTCGAGCCGGATGTGCTCGCGGTGGCGCGGTACATGGAGAAATGGCGTTATCAAGGCAGTCAAGATCCGGAAAAGACGCTGATGTACGCAGTCCTTGAAGACGCGGTCACCTGTTTTCAAAGATTTTCTTCGGTTTCGAGCGCACGCGGGCAGGCGGCGTTCAAAGACGCGGAAAACTGGCTGATGCAAGAAAAAAGCGATTGGCCGTTTTCTTTCGAGCATATCTGCGAAGCCCTCAACTTGGATCCGAATTATCTCAGGACCGGTTTAGAGCGTTGGCGCAGCAGATAGAGATTCGTCTGTTCTACGTCGTACGCACCGGACCGCCAGAAGCAAAAGGCAATGTAGGCGGGTTTCATAGAGAGTCCGAATTGCCCCACGAAGAAACCAAAGGAACTAGGTGAAAAAAAATAGATCGCAACGGGTTAATTCGCCAAGGTGAAAAGCCATGGATCCGCAAAAACCAGGTATCTGGAGCCGGAGAGATTTTTTCAGCCGTATTGGTTGGGCAGGGTTCGGGGTGTTTTCGTTTCTTTCGCTGATCGGTTTCCTGCGTTCGGCGTTCCCGCGCGTGCTTTTTCAGCCGCCGTCCACATTCAAAGCCGGATTTCCGTCCGATTACACGGCTGGCGAGGTCAGCGACAAATTCAAGCAGGACTATCGTGTGTGGATCGTGCGTGAGGATGAAGGCTTTTACGCGCTCTTCGCCAAGTGCACTCATCTCGGTTGCACGCCGAATTGGCTCCAGGCTGAAGATAAGTTCAAATGCCCATGTCACGGCAGCGGTTATTACAAAAGCGGTCTGAACTTCGAGGGGCCGGCACCACGACCGCTCGATAGATTCCAGATAACGATCGCCGAAGATGGCCAGCTCCTCGTCGATAAGAGTATGACGTTTAAGATGCAAGCGGGCGCGGAACCTGACGAGCAGTATCCGCAAAGCATTCTGAAGGCGTGATAGCCCTAGGCTGGGGCTCTAACGCACTCAAACAGTGGTTCAAATACCTAAAAATCAGCGCAACTGACATATCAAACTTCGGAGTCAGGCACAGCCGCGTCGAAACCCCATTCGATGCCGAGCCGGTTTGATTGGTTAAGAACGGCACGGCGGCGGCTTTGCCGCAGCGGGAACCGCGATTTCCTTTTCTGAACGGTGAGTGTCCGCAGGGATTTCCGAAGGTAACCTGCCAGCTTAGCCGGCGCTTGATTGGCGGACTTCGCTTGAGAGTCCGCCCTGGATCAAGACGAATTGACGGACAATATTTGCACGTTTCTGAAGTCTAGAGTGGCGATATTTGTCCGCTAAAGGCGCGGTTATGTGTCTTTCTTCGTGCTCGTGCAGGGCCGTAAGTGCCTGTTCACACAAGTTTAATATCTCGACGAGCGCGTCGGCGCAGGGGTTTGATAGGGCCATGATGAATAGTAAATAGGCAAAAACCGTGCAAATGTGAAAACCGGATCACGATTCGCGGCAAAGTCGGTCAAATCCGAATGCTTCATACCACCAGCAACTACCGATTTTGTATCGCCGTTCACATTGCTCTCGTTGCCTTAGAGGGTTCGAAGCGCAGCACTTCGACGGGTCGGGGTTAGATTGACAGTGATATGCCAGAGTATTAATCGATAAAAAGCACCTACGTCATCCCGCATCAAGGATTAACTCTTCACGGATCAATGAAACGTTTGAAGAAGATCACGCTCGCTGACATTCCATACGTTGGCCGCGGCACGCCGGCCGGAGATTGGTTTCGCCGCTACTGGATTGTGGTCAGCGCGGCGCGCGATCTTCATGACATTCCCCAAGCGATCAAAGTGCTGGGCGATGAGCTGGTGTTGTTTCGCGATCAGACAGGAAAGATCGGCTTGATCGGCGCCCACTGTCCGCACCGCGGCGCTTCATTAGAATACGGCGATATCGAGTGCGGCGGTATTCGCTGTCCCTATCATGGTTGGTTGTTCGACGTGCACGGCCAGTGTTTGGAAATGCCGGCGGAACCAAAGGGCAGTAAGTTTGCCCAGAAGGTAAAGCATTTATCTTATCCCGTGCGGGAGCAGGGTGGATTGCTGTTCGCCTACCTGGGACCGAACCCGGACGATCCGCCACTGCTGCCGAAGTACGCAGCGCTTGCGGATTGCGCCGGACAACGATCGCTGGAAGCGACGCGGGTCTATGATTACAACTGGTTCAACTTCATCGAGAACGGCGCCGACCCGGCGCACTTTTCGATTCTCCACCGCGCCGATCCCGACGACGGCACATGGCGCAGTTGGTTTTTTAATTTTAAAGACATTCCGTATTTCGACGCGATCGAGACCGCCTACGGCATGAAGGTCGTGTCGCGCAAACCGGGACCGAGCGCGGATACCGAGTATGTCGATGAAAAGAGCTTTGCGTTGCCGAGCATCTTGCAAATCGGCGATACCGAGTTCACTCACTTCCGCCAGCCGCGCGAGGCTCTGAGCACAGGATCGCACAACGCGCATTTTATGTTCGTCACGCCGAACGACGATCATAGTTTCACGCTTTTTACCGTGAACCATTACACCGGCTCCGACCCGGAGTTTTTTCAAAAATTAGCGCCGAGCCGCAAAGTGGAAGCCAAGGCGGAAAAAAAACCCTACGACCGGCGCAAATATTCTCCTTTTCGGGGCAACGTGCGCACGGAAGATATCACTTGCCAATCAACGCAGCCGCTGCTCGATCAGCGCAAGGAGCAGCTTGGGATATCGGATAAGGGCGTGATTCTGATCCGCAGGATCATTCTCAATGCGATTCGAGCGGTGCAGGAAAAGCGCGCTCCCAAGGGTGCGCTGAGACGCGAGCAGGCGCATGAGATGGTCAAGATCGATTCGTTCACCGGTGTG
>WNFR01020863.1_pt1 | contig 10979 bp, 9 predicted proteins | sample 5400221 | NCBI WGS metagenome assembly WNFR01 (sample SAMN13153357, study PRJNA577476) | soil metagenome | isolation source: 40 cm soil under Madrone tree | place: USA:California | collected 2016-06-14 | reverse complement strand
GGGCCTTCACACTGTTGCGCCTCTCCAAAAGCGCGGCTGTCTTTACAGCTCAGAGCATTTTCGTCGAATCGAGCGTCCCCTATGACAAACTATTCCTCGAGAGGGTGCAGAAGGATTTCAAATACTAAATGAACCCCGGTTCGTTTTCAATTCTGACCGAATACTTCCCTAGCCATTTTCCTTTACAAAGCGCCGCTTATTCTGTTAACGCTGTCGCAGGCAGGGACTCGCCAAAGCAGTATTAAGAAAGTTCAATATGAATACAATCTGTTCGTCTCTAGTTCGCTTCACCTTAGTTGTTTCCCTTTTCTATCCTTCAATCACTGTAGCTCAGACACCAAGCGCTGCTTCCACACCTGCCGACACGCTGAAACAGCTTCAGGCGGAGATAGATTTATTGAAATTGAAAAACGCAGAGCTACAGGAAAAGCAGCAAGGGTTAGCTACAAAGGCAGATCTTTCCCAGATAAAAGAAAAAGAAGCTGCGGCAAACGAGGCGGCAATCGCAACTTCCCGTGCTACAGTAGCAGCCCAACAAGCGGCTGCCTTGAAGTCAATGTTCCCTACGGACAAAGTAACCCCGTTAGAAGGAAAAATAACTGCGGACAAAGATTACACATTTCCACCGCAACTGCTTGCATACTCAGCATCTCAACAGCTGGCTTCTGGAATAGCACTTACGGTTATTGATATTCTTCGCGCCCGCCAGACGACATCGCACGCGGAACCACGAATTTTAATATATCAGACCAGTGACGCCTTACCTGGACAACGTGCCGCATATGCGCAATTGCTGCAACGCGCGGAATTTATTGGTCAAAAGCTTGGTGAGACCCACAGTCAGTTTACATTGGCCAAAGACACAATCCAGAAGCTTGGTGAGCCAAAACAATCTGCGACTGAATTCATTAATAAAGCCAAAGCTACGCTGTCTGGGCCTGGAGCACGAATGATTCCAGTTGGGGGTTTAGATGCGCTAAAAAGCGCGAATGACGGCATGACAGCAGTAAACAGCACATTGCAAACCCTAATTCAACTCATCTCATTATTTCGAACCGACACGACGATCACATCAGCTTCAGTTAGTTTGGATGTCGACGCGCTATCAGCCCAGCTGGGCTACGCTCTACAGAGTTCGAGATTGGCGCCGATCGTCGAGTATCCATCACTTCTGAGCGTTATTGATTCACCTGCAATAAAGGCCCTCTATCAAATGAGTGAAAAGCAAAGCCTCGTGTCGCCTGACATTTTGAATATCGACACATTAGTAGCACAGGTGAATACGAGACAAGTTGCGGTTGAGGAACAAATCAAACAACAGCTTCCGCTTGGAACTCCTCCATCGGAAGAGATCTCCAAAATACTGGTTCTAGCTACGAAATTAGCGAAAGATGATCAACAAGTTAATCAAAATCGGCTAGCTGATTTGCGACAAAGACTGGTAAGCTTTGATCAGCTTGCGGGCGGAATGGATAAAAGTCTGCAGATACCTGATGAAAAAACTGGTACGACCGCCTTGTTGGCTATCCTTAAAACAGAAGCATTACTTTTGGAACTGGATCGACCAAACACATACAGTCTGCTTATCAAAGTTGTAGCAGCCGGAGGCGCAACACAAATCGATAGAAACCTTTTTACGGGGTCCAAAATGCGGCATTTAGGAGGAGCAGTTTTCGTAGTAACGCTTGCGGACCGTAAAGGAACTATATTGTTCACGAACGTGCCAAAAGGCTTCTTAGGCTACTCTAAACTCGTTAGCACAGGAGGAAACATAGAGCAGGATATACAGACTCGGGCGACGCGCTCCGGTCGGGCTCGTTAAGAAGAAGTAAATTTTCGATGTTGGGTATTAGGTTTACGCACAAAGGGATTATGAAACTTACTCATATCGTGATCAATGTGATAGTCCTCTTGCTGCTGTTATCCGCTACTAACTACGCGCAAGACAATCGACCGGTAGAATCAGGCCGCGCAAATTGGACCGTGATGGTATACATGAACGCGAACAACAATCTGGAGAAGTACGCGTTCGACAATTTCAACCAGATGGCTCAAGTAGCCGACAGTCCCTCGGTTAACATCGTAGTTCAATTTGCGAGACAGGCACAATACATATCATTTCCACAGTGGAAAGGGTCGCTGAGATTCAAGATCTCGAAAGGCATTGAGTCAACTTTCGAGAACTCTTTGGAGAAACGAAATGATCCTATGTTGGATGAATCAAAGATTCCTGACCCCAACATGGGCAAAGCTGAGACGCTTGGCGACTTTGTGAGTTGGGCTCGGTTAAATTACCCTGCGAACCATTACCTCTTGATTATTTGGGATCATGGCGACGGTTGGCGCTTTTTTGATACAGCTAAGATTACATCATCAAAGGCGGTGCTTCAGGCAGTTGCGGAAGATAGAAAGTTTAACATTCAAAAGGCTGTTAACCTAGCCGAACAGTTCACGGGCCTGCTTGCGTTGCCCAAAGCTCACGCGATCAAAGAGAACCCTGCAATACGAAAGAACGAGTCAATGCAAGTCGCGGCGTTTCGAGCGATTTCCGTCGATGACGCCCACGGCGGAGATAAACTATACAATCGGGACATCGAAGACACTCTGTCCCGCATTCTTAAGGGCGACAAATTAGACATTTTGGGCTTTGATGCGTGTTTGATGGCAATGGTGGAAACGGCTTACGCGATGCGAAATGTAGCTAGCATAATGGTGGGCAGCGAAGAGCTCGAGCCGGGAGCTGGCTGGCACTACGAAAGATGGCTTACGCCGTTGAGTCAAAATCCATCTTTGAGCTCACAAGAGCTAGCCAAGATTGTGGTGCAGTCTTATAAGACCATCTATGATCCTTCAGGGACATCAACGACAATGTCAGCCATCAATTTAGGGTCGATTCCAGACTTTACAAAGTCGGTAGATCGCTTCGCCGACGTATTGCTTGCGAGTTTGAGGAGCAGCCAAGAATTGCAACTCATAAGACAAGTAAGAGATTGGTGTTTTGTGTACGCTCCCGGATATGGTGTTCAGGGGATCGACTTTGGACAGTTCAGTGAACTCGTTGCCTCGACGACTCGTAATCCGAAACTACAGAAAGCTGCTAAGCAAGCGAGGCTCGATCTCGATTCCACCGTAATCGATCGATATATGAGCTGGGACCGGCCGTGCTCGTATGGACTTGCTATTTATTTCCCAGCCAGTGGAACATTGCTTTCTGTTGATCCTGAAAAGGGCGGATACGACAGAGGCAACACCCTGCATCCGGTTGAATTTGTTCACGACCACCGCTGGGCCGATTTCGTTAAAGAATATTGTTCTAAAGTTCCATGAGCGAACTTTCTCGGAGAGTTCCTCGCGGACTTGTTAACCCATTTTCACAGCTTTGCCCAAAAGCGGTAACACGTTGACAACCGACCGCTCGTCCCGCGCGTGAATGAGCATGAGTGGTTCATCAAGATCGACATGTTCGCCGATTTTCTTGATGCCAGAGATGCCGACGGCGAAATCGATCGTGTCGCCTGTCTTTTGGCGTCCGGCGCCGAGAAGGACCGATGCCCGTCCGATTAATTTGGCGTCCATCTTTTTCACGACGCCCGCCGACTTGGCGCACAACGGTTGAACGACCGGCGCTCGGTGTAGTTCAAGAATTTTCTCCAGCGCGGTCGCGTCGCCATCCTGAGCGTAAACCAGCGAGACAAATTTTTTCCAGGCAGTGCCGTCTTTCAGCCGTTTTTCCAAATCTTTTCGAGGAGTCGTCGAAACTTTCTTCGCAAGGTCGACAATCAACTTCACCAAATCCGGCGGTCCGCCGCCCTGCAAAATCTCGACGCACTCCGCGACTTCGAGCGCGTTGCCGACCGCCCGTCCGAGCGGTTCATCCATTGAGCTGAGCAGATGCGACATCTTTACGCCCATCGACTCGCCGACACTCGTCATCGCTGCCGCGAGCTGCTCAGCGTCCTTTCTCGTTTTCATGAACGCGCCGCTCCCAAATTTCACATCGAGTACCAGGCGATCAAGATTCTCCGCGAGTTTTTTGCTCATGACACTCGCCACGATGAGTGCCTGCGCCGGCACGGTACCGCTCACGTCGCGCAGCGCGTAAAGTTTCTTTTCGGCGGGGCAAATATCTTCGGCTTGACCGATCATGAAAACGCCGATTCGGTCGAGCTGCTTGAGCGCGCGTTTTTCATCGAGATTTACGTTGAACCCGGGAATGCTTTCAAGTTTGTCGAGCGTGCCGCCGCTAATGCCAAGACCGCGTCCGGAAATCTTTGGCACCCATGCCTCATCACAGGCGAGCAAAGGCGCGAGCACGAGAGAAACCTTGTCGCCGATGCCCCCGGTGGAATGCTTGTCGATCTTGGGCGGCGAATTTTTCGGGTATTTGAGCACCCGACCGCTGTCCATCATCGCCTGGGTCAAATGCCGCGTCTCGGCCGCCGTCATCCCCCGAAAAAAAACGGCCATCGCCCACGCACTCATTTCGTATTCCGGGATTTCTCCGTTCGTAAAATCCGAAATCAGAGATCCGATTTCCTCGGAAGAAAGTTCATGACCGTCGCGTTTTTTCTCGATGAGCGAAGGAATGTGCATCGGTTTCAACAGAAAATCAGCAGGACGCGGGCCGCCGCTGGTAGGGTTAGCTTGTTGCGCTGACCCGGACGCCGCAGCGCGGCGTCCCTACCTCATAAGCCGATTGGATGCCACGCTGTTTTCATTTCCACCGTGTCGAGAATCCAATAGGGATTTTCCGCTTCGCGCCCGCGCTATTGCGTCGGGCTCAGCTCACGGCGAACGTAGCGTTTTACATTGAACCCGCCGCCTAGTTGCAATTGACGTCCAATCTTTTCGTCGCCGCTGGCGTCGACAATGGCCTTCACGTCCATGTGACTGGCGAAATGGGCGGTCAGCTCGGTGCGATCGCAAGCCAGAACATTTGAACTTGGAGCCGCGATGGCCGCTTACTCACGAAGTCAGGATTGCGCAAATGAGGAAAAAAGAAAATGCTAAACAAGCTGACTGCAATCTATGATGGATAAATCAGAAAAAATCTTCGTGGCCGGTTATCGTGGCCTCGTCGGCAGCGCGCTTATCCGACGTCTTGAGGCGGAAGGTTTTACGAATCTGCCGAAACGCGATCGCTCGCAGCTTGATCTCGCGGATGAAGCGGCCGTGCAGAATTTCTTCGCTCGGGACAGACCGGCTATCGTGATTTTCGCGGCGGCTAAAGTCGGCGGCATCAAGGCGAACACCGATTTTCCGGTCGAATTTTTGCTCGATAATTTGCGCCTGCAAAACAACGTCATTCGCGCGGCGCACGGGAGTGGGGTGCGTAAGCTTCTTTTTTTGGGGAGCTCCTGTATCTATCCAAAGGATGCGCCGCAGCCGATTCCCGAGACGGCTTTGCTAACCGGGCCACTCGAGCAGACGAATGATGCTTACGCCATTGCAAAGATCGCTGGAATCAAACTGTGTCAGGCTTACGATCGCGAATATCGAGCGAATTTTATTTCAGCCATGCCGACGAATCTCTATGGCCCGAATGACAATTTCGATCTCGAAACCTCACACGTGCTGGCCGCACTTTTGCGTAAGGCACATGAAGCCAAAACGCGAAAGGCACGCGAGCTTGTCGTGTGGGGCTCAGGCAAACCGCGGCGCGAATTTCTCCATGTCGACGATGTAGCCGGCGCGTGTCTGTTCCTCCTCGAAGAATATGATTCGCCCGAAATCATTAACATCGGCTGCGGCGCGGACATCTCCATCCGCGAACTGGCCGAGCTAATTTGCGACGTGATCGGTTTTGCTGGCGACCTGGCATGGGATGCGACCAAGCCGGACGGCACGCCGCGCAAACTTCTCGATGTGAGCAAGCTAAATAATCTCGGCTGGCGCCCGACGATTCCGCTTCGCGATGGCATTGCTCGCACTTACGATTGGTTTTTGAGAAATGTTGCGCGTTAAAGCCCCTCTATCTCGATGAGGACCTTGCGCGTCGGCGTTGTTGGCGTCGGACATATTGGAAGCAATCACGCCCGGCTTTATGGCGAGATTTCATCGACGGAGTTTTCTGCGATTTACGATGTCGATCTTGCGAAAGCGAACGCCATTGCGAAAAAATATCGCGTTACGCCTGCACAGTCGCTCGACGAATTTGCTGAAATGGTCGATGCGGCCTCAATTGCGACGCCAACCAATACGCACTACGAAGTTGCGCGTTCTCTTTTGCTGATCGAGAAACCAATTACCGATAACACCGCTCATGCCGGCGAATTAGCGAAATTGGCGGCACAAAACGGGTTGATTTTGCAGGTCGGCCATGTCGAGCGATTCAACCCGGTTCTGAGCGCGCTTGAAGAACGGCTGACGCATCCGCGCTTTATCGAAGCGCACCGGCTCTCCCCTTATCCGGAACGCAGCATGGACATTGGCGTCGTGCTCGACCTCATGATCCACGATCTTGAGATTATTTTGCACCTCGTGCGCTCGCCAGTGCAGACCATCGACGCTGTCGGTGTAGCAGTCTTGAGCCGCGGCGAAGACATCGCGAACGCGCGCCTGCGTTTTGAGAATGGCTGTGTCGCAAATATCACTTCGAGCCGCATCAGTCCCGAGCGGATGCGCAAGATCCGCGTTTTCCAGGAGGACGCTTATCTCTCGCTCGATTACGAAAAACAGAGCGGCGAAATTTATCGACGTGCGGAAGGCCGGATCAAACGCGAAAAGGTTGAGATCGCGCGCGAGGAGCCGCTCAAACATCAACTTGTTTCGTTCGTCGAATGCGCGAAGAGTGGTCGCCAGCCGCGCGTTTCCGGGTTTCAAGCGATTGCGGCGCTGGAACTAGCGATCGAAATCACGAAGCGGATCGACCCGAGTGTCTAAGACGATTTATTTTGTCGCCGGCGAAGCAAGCGGAGACAATCACGGAGCGGCGCTGATGCGCTCCTTGCGGGACCTCGACGTCAATCTTCACTTTATCGGACGTGGCGGACCGCAAATGAAAAAAATCGCGGAAGGGCGATTTCATGACTGGATTGGGAACGCGGCTGTTCTGGGTTTATGGGAAGTCATTAGGAATTATGGTTACTTTCGAGAAAAGTTTCGCGAAACACTGAGCGAGATCGGGAAGAGCAAACCTGATGCCGTCGTGCTGATTGATTATCCCGGCTTCAATTTGCGTCTCGCGCGTGCGCTGCACCAGCGGGTCGGGTCGCACAAGATCGTCTACTACATCAGTCCGCAAGTTTGGGCTTGGAACCGCGGACGCATCAAAAAGATGGCCCGCTTTCTCGATCTCATGCTCTGCATTTTTCCATTCGAAGCCGATCTCTATAACCAATCGGGCCTGCGCACGGTTTTCGTCGGCCATCCCATGATCGAAAGATTGCGCGCCTGCAAGATCGACATCGAACGCGATCCAAATCTGGTCGCACTTTTTCCGGGAAGCCGTTCCCGTGAGGTGCGCAAAATTCTTCCCGTCCTGATTGAAGCGGCGCACAGACTGCGAAGGCGAAAACCAAATCTTCGCTTCGAGATCGCGGCTGCTTCTCACAAGCTCGCTCGCGAGATCAAAGAAGCGCCGGATCGACACGCGCAAGATCGACAATTATTTGAAATTAGAGTCGGTGACGCGGCGAAAATCATGCAGCGCGCTTTTGTTGGAGTTGTTGCCTCTGGAAGCGCCACACTCGAGGCTGCATATTTCCGCTTGCCTTTTGTGCTTATTTACAAAGTCGCGTGGCCAACGTATCTGGCGGCACGACTGGTCGTGAAGGTAAAATATCTTGGCATGCCCAACGTGCTCGCGAACAAAGAAGTCGTGCCGGAATTCATCCAGCATCGAGCAAAAGATCGGGCGATTGCGAACGCGGTCTTGCGATTGATTGATACACCGTCGACACGGAAGCAAATGATTTCCGAGTTCGATGCAGTCATTGCCAAGCTCGGTGAGGGTGGTGCGAGCGATCGCGCCGCGAACGCGATTGTCAATGAACTCGGTTAGCCCAACCGGAAGCTTTGTTGAAAACACCCTGACGGCCTGGATCGTTAGCACGATTGCGGTCGTTTTGTTTTTGACAACGAATTTGCCGTGGCAGCTCGACGATTACGACCAGGCCAAGCAGGCATTCACCTCCTTCGAAATAATCAAGGAGGGTCATTGGCTTTATCAACAGACGCCGCACGAACGCGTGGCGACAAAACCGCCGCTGGTGGGATGGATCTCGGCCGGCCTTTTCTCGCTCACGCGATCATGGGAAATCGCGTGGCGGTTGCCGTCATTTCTGGCAGCAGTTGCAATATCAATTTTGCTCTTTCATTCCGCGCGCTCGGCTTACGGAGCGATAGCGGGGCTGGTCGCGCTGGGCGCGTTTAGCTTGAACTTGCTCAGTCCGCGTTTGGCCACGCTTGTGCGGACCGACATGCCGTTAGCGCTCGCCATTTTTATGATTGGCCTTTTGATCTGGAAAAAAATCTGCACGCGTGAGGCATGGAACGCGCACGACCGGTTATCGCTCTTCGCCTTGCTTACGGCGGCGATGTTGATCAAAGGGCCGATCGTTTATGCGTTTTTGCTTCCAGGAATCGCAGCGTTTCAACTATGGCGACAAAAAAGAGGGGTTGCCTCGGCCTGGAGCGGTTGGTGGCCCTGGCTTGCGTCGCTTGGAATTTTTCTCGTCTGGGTGATCGGCGGAATTTTTTCGGAGCCGGATTTTTTCAATCAAGTTGTGGTTCGTGAATTCGCGGGGCGTTTCGGCGGCGAAATCCATCGTTCGCAGCCGTTCTATTTTTATTTGCCGCATCTTCTACACAAATTTTTCCCGTGGAGCGTCTTGATGATCGCAATTGCCGTTGTCGATCTTCGATCAAGGCAATCGAAGCTACGCTCGGTATTTCGGGACATGTCGCCCGAAACCTTCTGGCTCCTGGGCTGGAGCCTAGGCGGCTTGATCGTCCTGTCGATCATTCCATCGAAGCGCGTCGATCGGATTTTTCCCGTTATTCCGCCACTTTGTTTGCTGCTTGCGGCGCAGGTCGGGAAAATGTCATCCCGGGAACAACTGCGCGAGCGGATTTACCGGTGGAGCGCCGCCGGCCTTTTCTTGTCGATCTTATTTACGAGTGGTTACGCGATTTCTAAAGTTGTTTCCGGATATCGCGATCATCGCGCCGCCCTTGCGATTTTTGGGCGCGAGGTTCGGCGTGAGGCGGAGGCGCATCATTGGCGATACGAGACGATCCGGGGGAGCGACGAAGGAATGTTGCTCTATTTCCGAAAAACACATTTCATCGAGCTGGACGACGCGATTAGAGAATGGAACCGTGGTGCGCTGAATGCGCTTGTCGCACCTCTGGAAGAAGCGCCGCATCTATTGCGCGAGCTTTCAAATGCATCAGTTTCGCCAATCCGACCAGTGGAGCGAAAGAAAGAGCGAGACATTCGTTACGTTTTGCTCACGCGATGAGAGTGCCAATAGAATAAAATTGCGACACTCACAGACAGCCGCTACAGAAGCTGAGAAATGACGAACGAATTTCCCAAGCGAGAGATCGAGACTTTATGGGCGCCGTGGCGAATCGAATATTTTGAGAAGCAGCCGCGCAATCTGGATTTCCTGGAAGAGGCGGCAAGAACAAGCGATGACGCCGCACACTTCGTGATCACGCGGCGCAAGAATGCGTTTCTCCTGATGAACCGGTATCCGTACGCGGTGGGTCACTTGATGGCGGTGCCGTATCGCAAGACGGCCGATCTTGCGGCGCTGGGTGAGAACGAAATTGTCGAGCTTTGGAATTTAGTGACGCATGCGCAGACTCTGCTACGCGTCACGATGAAAGCACAAGGATTCAACATCGGGTTGAACCTGGGCGAATGCGCGGGCGCAGGCATTGTGGATCACTTGCACGTGCACATTGTGCCGCGATGGAGCGGCGACACGAATTTTATGCCGATTCTTGCTGGAACTCGCACGCTTTCGGAGGGACTGCGCAGTCTCTATGACAAACTGATCGACGTGCAGGCAAAGATCGACTCGGCGAAAGGCGCATGAGCCATACCGCGTGATCGAACCGCCGCCGCAGCAAAGAGGGATGGGCTGTTTCGCAAAGGGCTGTCTCATCCTCGTTGTCTTTTTGATTGTTCTCGCCATGGCGTTCGTCGGCGGCTCTTACCTGGCCATTCGCTATCTCCGCAGCGAATATTTCCCAACGACGAATGTTCAGTTGCCCACAGGCATGGCGACCGAACAGGAACAGGAAACGGTGCGCACCCGTTGGGACGCTTTCGAAAAAGCGGCGCGTGCCGGTCGGCCGGCGCGGATCGAATTGACCGCGGATGATCTCAATGCGCTTATTGACTCCGAGCCGAAGTTGCGGGGCAAGGCGCATGTTTCCATCGACAATAGCGTCGGCCATTTGCAGGTGAGCATCCCGCTAACCGACGCGAGGTGGCTACGCGGGCATTACATCAACGCTGAATGCAACGTGCAGTCGGCCGCCGACGGAACTCCAGCCGACGCGCGGATCACGCGCATCGTTGTCAACGGCCGCCCGGTGGGAGAGGAAGTGCTGCGCTGGCAGTACCGATCATGGTCTTTGCGCGGTTATATGTCTGATTGGTCGAACGACAATAATCTGGAGAGATTCGAGATCGAAGACGGCAAAGTAATGCTGCAGACAAAAGGGAGCCGCTGATCCTACTGCATGATTTCGCGCGCAAAAACATTGAGCTGTCCGTCTTCCTGTTTGCGGACCTCGGTGATTTCCAACGGACGCGCTTCATCGCGGCTCACGACGGAGCCTTGCGGCGGGGGAGTGTAACCGGCGGGAAACTCGACGATGATACGCGTTGGTGAGCCGGCGCCAAAGCGAAGCACAGTTTCGGTGAGTTTCGTTCGCGGGCGAAGAACAGCGCGGTTGGCGTCGGCAAAATTGACGACGAATTGTCCCCGCAAATAAACGCGTTCGCCAGCAAGTCCGCG
>WNFR01035982.1_pt1 | contig 10981 bp, 7 predicted proteins | sample 5400221 | NCBI WGS metagenome assembly WNFR01 (sample SAMN13153357, study PRJNA577476) | soil metagenome | isolation source: 40 cm soil under Madrone tree | place: USA:California | collected 2016-06-14 | reverse complement strand
GGAGCTTGGGCTGAACGTCGCGATGCCAATGCGAAGTCACAGCCTCGTGTTTGCAGGGGCGAAGCGCTCCGCCGTGGGACGGGTCGCCAATATTTACGGGCTTGAACGGCAAAGCCATTTCCAGAAACTTCTTGAGCTTGGGAATGCTGTCCTGATCATTTTTCCCGGTGCTCGGGCTCGCGAAGATAACATAGTCGTCGTAAAAGCTCTCCGCGTTGCCGTAGCGATGCAAGGTGTTGGTCATAGGATTGTCACGTTCGCTTCAAGGTCCGCCCAATCTCCGCACATAATAGCACTACGATCTCAAGGCTGGATCGCAATTGGAAAGCCATCGAAGACCTATGCTCGGGATTTCGACAGCTCCTGGGGATCCCAAACGATTTTTTTGTCAGCATTAATTCCCCAGCTCAACAGCGCGCCTGCGATACAAAGAAAAGTGCACACCAGAAACGGCATGTTCCAGCCATACATTCCAACCAGATAAGCCAGCAGCACCGGAGAGACGGCGCTGCCCAGGTTGCCAAAGGTGTTCATAACGGAAGCCACCGAACCCGCGTAATCTCCGCCAATATCGAGCGGGATCGCCCAGGACACGCCGACCGTCACTTCCAGCCCGAAGACGGCGACGCAGGAATACCAAACCGAAGCGGTGGAGTCGGTCGTGAAAGTGGCGGGCACGATGAAGACCGCAGCGAGCACGAAACCAGCCGCCGCAACTGCGCGCCGCGCGAGTTTGAGATTGCCAAAACGTTTGGCGCAGCGGTCCGACACCGTGCCGCCCAACAGATCGCCCGCAGCTCCTGCCAGCAACGGCAAGCTGGCGTAAAAGCCCATCTGCGTCAGGTTGAAACCGCGGTGCTCGTTCAGATATTTCGGAAACCAATCCAGATAGACATCGATGCTGTATCCGTAACAAAAATACATCAGTGAAAGGGTCCACAGTGAGGGACTGCGAAGAATGCGCGCCCACGGCACCGAGTGTGTATGCGCCGAGGAAACACCGACCGCCTGTTCTATGAGTCGTCGTTCGGCCGGGCTGATACGAGGATGTTCCGCGGGCGTGTCGCGATAGTACCAGTACCATACTGCGGACCAGACCAGGCCGATGAGGCCGAAAAAGAAGAAGGGTGCGCGCCATCCGTATCGGAGCATGATCACCACGACCAGGGCCGGGGTCAGGGCAGCGCCGACCCGCGATGCCGCGTGGGTGAGTCCCTGAGCGAAGCCTCGTTCGGTCGGAAGCATCCAGCGCGAAAGCGACCGCGTAGCAATGGGGAATGCCCCGGCTTCACCCATTCCGAAAAAGAATCGGCATAATCCCATCGACAGGGCATTCCAGGAGAATGCCGTGAGTGACGTGAAAATCGACCACCACACTACCACCAGAGACAGGGCGCGCCGTCCGCCGATGCGATCACCGAACCATCCCCCAGGAATTTGAAAAAAAGCGTACCCCCACCGGAACGATGCGAAAATCCAACCAATTGTGACCATCGAAAACCCGAGGTCTTTTTGGATCACAGGCACTGCGGACGCAATATTCACCCGGTCCATATAGGTGATCATGTAGGCGCCTACGATCAGAGCGAGGACAACGTGGCGGGTATGGGTGGGGCGAACGGCGGTTGTGGTATCAGTCATTCAGCCCGGGATGGGGCGGCGGTGGCGTTGTTCCCAGAGACCGGTCCAGTTTGGCTGTGATTGTTTTTCGTGCTCGTCGGCGTTTTGGTGGTTCCAAAATTCCTGGCCAGATAGTCCACGATGATCTCAACTTCATCGTCGTTGAGGTCGGCCCCGCGCGAGATCATCTGGTCGACCAGCGCAGACCATTGTTCCTTCGACGCTCTCTTCGCCGTTACTACCTTTAAGGCGTGACACGAGATACAAGTACGCTGGACAATCGCCTTGCCTTTGCCCGGGGGCAGGGTGGCTGGTTTGGCCGAAGCGGCGAGTAAAAGAACAGTCGTTAATAACATGGCCGAAAACATCGTATCATAATGCTAATTGGATAGAGCAGCTCTTGAACCATATTCCAACTCTCTCCTTTGTATATGTGTATATGCGCGCCTGTTGATTTTGGGTTGCTGATTTTTCGGCGCGTCCCGCTTTTCCTTTAATACTGACTCGGCTGACCGCGCAGGCCTAACATCTCGCGGGCCTGAGCTGGAGTCGCCACGGGCCGGTTCAATTCATGGGCAATGCGAACGGTCCGCTGCACCAGTTCGGCGTTGCTCACCGCTTTACGTCCGCGGGAGAAGTAGACGTTATCTTCCAAACCAACTCGAACGTGGCCGCCCATTAAAGTGGCAAGTGTAGTCAGCGGGAGTTGAAATGCACCGATTGCTGAACACAGCCACAAACTCTCGTCAGGAAATTCCTTCAAGAGCTGAAGAATATTATCAACCGTGGGGAAACTGCCGGTCTGATATCCCATCACAGTCTGAATCCAATACGGCTTTTCCAGGAGGTGGTTCTCGATCAGGTAGTCGACAACCCAGGCGCAGCCGGGATGATAGACCTCCAACTCAGGTTTAATTCCGCGTTGTTTCATCTCCGCGGCAAATTGGTGAATCTGCCCGTAGGTATAGGGAGTGCATTCATCGATTTCGAGAGCCGGCCGAGGAAAAAGCAGAGGCGCCTTCCGCTCCTTTAATTTGAACTTGCTCATGTCCGGCGCCAGATTCAGGGACGCCAGTTCCGGACCGGCGGCCAGAGATGAAGAGCGCTCCTCCATACTCATCGCGGGACTGGCTCCGGTGGTCGCATTGATGATGATTTCCGGACAATGTTGTCGAACCTTACGCAGGACTTCGCGCCATATCGAAGTCTCGCGAGCGGCTTGGGTCAGATCTTTCGGATCGCGAGCATGAATGTGAACCATTACCGCCCCGGCTTCGTAGGCAGCGTGGACAGACTCCGCTATTTCGTCCGCCGCTTCTGGGATAACCTCACTGGCCTCTTTGCCTTGGATACCGCCGTTGCAGGCCACGCAAATAATGAGCGGGGGCATTCCGAGGCGTACTCTTTCCATGAACTCATGACTATCAGTGTAGTTAAACCAGGCCGGTTGCTGCGATGACTTTGAGCCTTCTCTTTCAGACACTTGACTCCTCTTTCCGGTCAACAAAGAAATCAGTTCCACGAGCACGGATACGGGTCCTTGCCTCACGACCCGGAGCCTCAGGAACCGCAAAGACTCTACATGTAAACAAGGCTGGCGCAAGGCAACAAGCGAAATAGTACGAAACCGCAGTCTGTCCATAACGGCAACTGGTAATCAATTTTTTTCATGGGCGCACAAAACAAGAAACTTGAATGTTGGTATGGCCGCAGTGTAGGCTCCGTCGAAGGACATCAAGGGGTTAAGAATCTTTGAGTCGATCTCGATTTTTCGTTTTCTCACGTCGCTTGATGCATGCTCTCTGGACGCTTATTGCGTGCTCTTAAAATATGGCGCTAGTTTCCGCTGGTGAACCCCAGGTTCCAGCCGGCAAAACTTCCGCTAGCATTCATGATCAATAAGTTCACGACCAACAACTCGAACCCTCAGCCATCCCCGGAGCTGTGGGCAGGCCCCGACCATCTGGATTCGTGGAAAGAAATTGCCAGTTACTTGCGGCGAGAGATTCGCACCGTCCAGCTGTGGGAGAAGAAGGAAGGCCTGCCCATTCATCGTCATTTTCACAAGCAGCTGGGCAGTGTCTATGCACTCCGCTCCGAGCTGGAACGCTGGAAGCGTCAGGTCTCGCGGACCAGCAGCAGCCAGGAGACTGAATCCGGGGACTTGTCCAAGCGAGTCGAGAATCGCGTTACCATTGGGGTGCCGCCGCTCACGGATATCACCGCCAGTCCTCAGAGCCGGCAACTTTGTGATTCCATTCTCGCCAAGACTGTTACAGCCCTGGAGCAGTTGAACCCGGCACAACTCCATATTGTGCGTTTGACGTCTCCCCCGCAGTCGGAACCAACGGATCCCGCTAATACTTCGAGCGGCGAAACGGTGGACTACCTTTTGAAGTGGAGAATTGGGGACAATGACGGCGGCCTCCGAGTGGATGCTTCCCTTGTGCTTTCCAACAGCGAAGCGGTGGCTTGGTCACATACCTATCATTGCCAGCCCAACGACCTCGAGGAGATACCGGATTACATACCCGAACAGATCGCGCAATGTCTTTGGTTGAAGGTTTGTTCTTCGCCAAAGCTCCGTACAGCAGCGGGACGCAGCGAAAAGACGGGCGCGCGCGAATCGTACCTTAGAGGTAGATATTTCTGGAACCAGCGCAACGAAGAAGGCTTGCGGAAGGCCATTCATTGTTTTGAATCCGCGATCCAGGAAGACCCGCAGTTCGCGTTGCCGTACTCCGGACTGGCCGATTCTCTCAATCTGCTGTCGTTCTACGAGATCGTTTCACCTTCCGAAGCCATGCCCTCGGCACGGTCTGCGGCGCTGAAAGCGATCGAACTTGATCCCAATCTGGCCGAAGCCCACGCTTCTCTGGCAGATGTGCTGCTCCACTTCGACCGCGACTGGCAAGCCGCCGATCACGAGTATCGACGCTCCATCGAATGCAATCCTGACTATGCGCTTGGGTACCACTGGTACGCCAATGGAGATTGATCCGGTATCGATTATTACTCTAGTCTGGGCAGGTGTTACGTCCCATCTGGCGCACCAGTTTGATGAAGCGATCAAACATTATCAGAGCGCCCTCGAGCTTGATCCGCACTTCATTTGGGCGCACATGTACATGGCCCTGGCGCTCGAACAAACGGGCAACTTCAAGGGTGCGCTGCGGGAATTCGAGACGACGATCCAGTTGGCTGGCGGAAGCAACTGTGTGAAAGCCATGAAGGCCCACGCCCACGCCGCTGCCGGTGATGAGTCCTCGGCCCGTGAGATTCTGAACGGGCTCAAACGCACTCGCTCGCGCAAGTGTATGCCGTCCGCTCGCGCAAGTGTATGCCGTCCTACGATATTGCCGCGACCTACGTCGCGCTGGGCGAAACCAGCCAGGCCGTGGAATGGCTCAATCGGGCCTGCGGGGAGCGGAACATGAAGCTCTTCACGCTTACTCAGGATCCGCGCTTTGATCCGCTCCGCCAGAGCCCGGAATTCATGCAGATCGTCGAGCATGTGGGCCTTCCGCAATCCAGTCCAACCCGCGGTTGAAACCGGCAGATTCACAGAGTTGGAGTCTGACTGCTCATCGCCCTCTTCAATCTGCATTCTCGTCCTGAATCTCGAAGCAATCCCCATCGTTCCAGTCGTTGAATAAACCGCCAAGACCGATTTGCAAAATTGCCCATGATACATTCATCAATCTCCCCCAAGGGATCCGATGCGATGATAGGGCAATTGTGAAACACGCGACGGAAGAATTGCAGGTTGGTGCCAAGCCTCGCGAACTGAATCGAAGTCTTGGGCTCTTTGACTCGACCATGATTGTAGCGGGCTCGATGATCGGGTCCGGAATATTCATTGTGGCCGGCGAAATGGCGCGAGAAGTGGGGAGCACCGGCTGGCTCCTTCTGGCATGGATTGTCGCTGGCCTTCTCACCCTGGCGGCGGCGCTGTCTTACGGGGAGTTGGCCGCAATGATGCCGCGTGCGGGAGGTCAATACGTTTACCTTCGCGAAGCTTACTCTCCGCTCTGGGGATTCTTATACGGTTGGACGCTGTTTCTTGTAATCCAAACCGGGACAATCGCTGCTTCGTCCGTGGGATTCTCTCGCTACCTTGGCGTGTTGTGGCCACAAATTGCGGAGAACAACTACATCGTTCGGCCGATACATATCCTGCCGAATTATGCACTCTCGCTTTCCACTGCTCAACTGGTCGCACTGATCGTCATAACCTTTCTGACCTGGACCAACACCAATGGCCTCAAGTACGGAAAGGGCGTACAAAACGTTTTTACAACGATGAAGATAGGATCCCTGTTGGGAGTGATTGGGATCGGAGTACTGGTTGGTTGGAAGGCGGCAGTCGTCAAAGCGAACTTTGGCCAGGCATGGACGCCTCAGGGTTTCACTTTGGCGGCGCCCGGCCTTTCTCCCACGACCGCATTCGGAATGGTGGTGGCGCTTTGCACGGCGCAAATTGGAGCTCTGTATGCGGCCGATGCGTGGAACAACATCACTTTCACCGCGGGCGAAGTCCGGAATCCAACTCGAAATGTGCCTTTGTCGCTCACTCTGGGAACCGTCATCGTAATCGGACTCTACTTCTTTGCCAATTTCGCATACGTCGTTGTTCTGCCTTTCAGTGAAATACAGCACGCGCCTTCCGATCGAGTGGCGTCGACGATGTTGCAAGCCATCTTTCCGAGGGTCGGTCCTGTACTGATCGCGGTGGCTATCATGATCGCGGCGTTCGGTTGTATGAATGCTTTGATCCTGTCGGGGGCCCGCGCTTATTACGCGATGTCGCTAGACGGCCTCTTCTTCAAGAACGCCTCGGTCCTCAATCGCGCGAGTGTTCCCAGTGTGGCGTTGGTCATGCAAGCAGTCTGGGCGGCCGTCCTGTTGTCGATCCGCACCTACCAGCCGGCGACAGGTACCTACGGAAATCTTTACAGTAATCTGCTGGACTACATAATTTCAGCCGCACTGATCTTCTACATTTTGACCATCGCTGCCGTATTTCGGCTGCGCCAGACCCGGCCGAAGGCTGAGCGCCCATACCATGCCTTCGGCTATCCGGTGGTTCCCGCCCTCTACCTCATCAGCGCGGTCGTGATCCTGGCGGTTTTGTTCGTGTATCGTCCAGCCACCACCATTCCCGGAGTGCTGATCGTCCTGATCGGCGTGCCGGTGTACTTCCTGTTCAAGTACCAAACCAAGCGCGAAAACGATCATCTTGGTGTTGTCATCGAGCAAACATGGTTCTCGCTGGGCGTACGCGCGGGCCAGGGCCACGAACCCGATCCGCTAGAACGCGACCATAGAGTCGGCTTCATACTCTATTAAAATTTAATACTATTATCGTACATTTCTGTTGTCATCCTGGCTCCAGTGCGCTAAGATGCGTGGAATGTCAGCACCCGGGACTACCATCCAGACCCCGGCCTACACGATTCTTGGGCCCTATTTCGCACTATTTCGCTTGAGGGATTGTTGTTATTGTCGTACAAATATGCGGGGTTTGCATCTTTGGGGGAGGCTTTCCATGGAACTTCGTCGTGTTCGTTGCTTTTGTCTGTGTTTAATCGTGCTGCTGGGCACCGTGCAACTGTGGGCAGATGTGACGGGATCGATTCTCGGTTACGTCCGTGACCCATCCGGCGCAGTGCTTCCGAACGCGACCGTGACTGCCACTCAGATCGCCACTGGCTATTCCCGTACGGTCGTTAGTGATGCCGCGGGTCAGTACAGCATGCTGGCTCTGCCTCCCGGACGTTACCGCTTGACCGCCTCCGTCCCCAGTTTCCAGCAAGGAGTCATTGACAACATCGATCTCAACGTCAACGACGCGCTGCATTTCGATTTTGCTCTTCGAGTCGGCAACGTGAGCGAGTCTGTCTCGGTCGATGCGAATGCGCTGCAGGTGCAGACCGTGGCCACCTCGACGGGAACCACGATTGAATCTCCTCAGATTCTGGCCATGCCGCTCAACGGCCGTTCGTATCTCGATCTGCTTACGCTTCAGGCCGGCGTTTCTCCTGTGAATACGAACGGCGGCTACAACGATCGCGGTCCCGCTTCCGGCCTGTACAGTTCGTCGGGGAATGTTTCCACCGACGGTCAGCCGGAGTACGCCAACGCCTTCCTGGTGAACGGGGCGGAGGTTAACGAGACCAGGAATATGGGCGCGGGCCTGATCCCGAATGCCGACTCGATCGCTGAGTTTCGTCTGCTCACCAATAGCTTCAGCGCTGAGTATGGCAAGTTCACCGGCTCAGTGATGAATACGGTCACGAAGTCCGGCACCAACCGCTTCCATGGAACCCTCTTCGAGTTCTACCGAAACCAGGGGTTGGACGCGACCAGCTACTTCGACACCACTAAAGCTGAGCTGAAGCAACATCAGTTTGGCGGCGTTGTAGGCGGTCCGATCGTGAAGGACAAATTTTTCTTCTTCACCGACGTTCAGCAAACCCGTCGTGTTGCCGGAGCGAGCACAGGGGTTTTGGACGTTCTGAGTGCCGACGAGCGTAACGGCATCTTTCCAGATAGCCTGCTCGGCAATGCTGTCCAAGGTGACGCATGGGCTGCAACCCTCTCGGCGCGTGGCGGTGTACCCGTTGTGGCTGGGACCACTACCTACGACCAACTCGGTACTCCGGTGACGACCACCATTCTCGATCCTAATACCGGCAGCCCCATCAGCGTGCCGGGCCACGACATTTCCGGCTTTATCGACCCGGTCACGGCTTTGACACTGTCGCAAATTCCAGCCGCAAATCTACCGGTAAACCAATATTCCGACTCAAGCCACGGCGGAAAGCTCGTCGATACCAACTTGGCCCAGCGGATCGACTTCGTCAATCACATGACGGGGGACTGGTCGTTCTACTATCACTACGACGATGCGACCGCGGTCCAGCCTGTCTACCAACAGGCGTACATGGGAATAACCAATGTGCCAGGCTATCCGGCGACGGTGCCCTCGCGCAATCAGCTGTTCTCGATGAGCAACACAAAGACTTTTGGCAACAGCGCGGTCAACGTCGTGCGCCTACAGTTTTTCCGCACGGCGGTGCGAACCGCCCAGCCGGCAGCCAGTTCGACGATTTCTGGCTACGATGTATACGGCTTCAATACCGATCCCACCACCGGGGGTCTGATCAACACCGGAACTCCGGCTTATCCGTCGTCACTGCCGATGTTGTTGTTCAACAGCTTCGCGGTAGGCAACAACTGGCTGAATCTCTATCAGCCGAACAGCACCTACGGTATTGGTGACACCTTCAGCAAAACCATTGGCACCCACTCGTTCAGCTTTGGCGGAGATTACAGGTACTACCAGCTGAATGCTCGAAACGAATGCGGGCCCAACGGATATTTTCAGTTTACGGGCAATGAGACGGGTGGAGATGTTTCCGATTACTATATTGGAGCTCCAACGGCTTTCGTTCAATGCTCCGTCCAGTTGCTCGATAACCGCACCCGCTATGGAGCGCTGTTCGCCGCAGATACCTGGAAGGTCACCCACAACCTGACCTTGAACCTCGGTCTGCGCTGGGACGTTGCCCGGCCGTGGAGCGACAACTTCGGCCGGCTTACGACGCCGGTTCCGGGAGTGCAATCCACCAAGTTCCCTGACTCTCCCGCCGGCAACCTGGTTCCGGGAGATCCGGGAGTTCCGAGCACGATCTCTCCCACCCAGTACAACAACTTCGGGCCGCGTATTGGTATCGCTTACGCACCTTCGGGCGGCATCTGGGGTGAAAACAAGACCAGCATCCGTGCGGCTTATGGCGTGTACTACCTGGGTGCAGCGGACAAGGGTAACTTCGGTATTATCGGCGATGCTCCCTGGGGCCTATATTGGGCATCTCCGCAACCGACGGACTTTGCCAGCCCGTACATCACTCGTGCAACCGGAGTGTCGCAGGGACAGCACTTCCCCTTCACCTTCCCGTCGGGTAACGGACCGTTTCCGAACTTCAAGTTCGGATCGCTTATGCCTCTTTATGTCCCCGGTTACTACAATAAAAATAAGACGCAGATGGCCGAGCACTACAACCTCTCCATCCAGCGGCAACTCGACAAGTCGACCGTCCTGACTGTGTCATACGTCGGAACCCAAGGGCACCACATTGAGCGCGGCGTGGACATACTCTATGGTGACGCTGCTCTCTGCCAGTCGCTGGCAGGCTGCGGCCCGGGCGGCGAAGGTGGAGTCTACACGCAGGGTGGACAGAATTTCTACGGAACCTTCACGGGTCTGATTGACAACCAGACCATTAGCCAGGGCTACACCAACTCCGCGGGTGGTCCGGTTGTGGCCTTCGCTTCGGCGACTTGGCTGCAAAACTCGGGCAACTCGAACTACAACTCTCTGCAGGTTTCGGCGGAACGGCGCGCTCGCGACTTGACCTTCCTCGCCAGCTACACCTACTCCCATTCGCTGGATGACGTGTCCGCCAAGTTTGATCCACGCGATCCGCAGCGTGCCTATGGTCCTTCGAGCTTCGACCTGCGGCATAACCTGGTGTTGAGCTATAACTGGGATCTTCCGTTTGCACACCTGTTGGGCTCGCGCCGGATCACCACCGGGTGGCACGTCACGGGCATCAGCCGCTTCTATACCGGCACGCCGGTTAGCGTAAAGAGCGGTGGTGACTTTGCCCTGACCAACATTGGGCTCGACTATCCCACGCAAATCGGGGCAATCCAGACGCTGGATCCACACAAAGCGGGGCATACCTTCTTTAATTCGTCAGCCTTTGCCAGTGGCCTTAGCTGCGGCTACGAAGTTTGTGGCGTGACGGGCAGTGCCAAGCAGTTCCTGTTCAGCGGACCGGGATGGGTAAGCACCAACTTCCTTCCCAGCGGTGTGGTCGGCAATGCCAACAGCAGCCAATTCGGTCAGGCCACTACGGCTGCACCGGGTCGTATCGGTCAGATCAGTGCGAAGTTCATCTTCTAATCCAACTCCGCGGCGAGCACTCGCCTCGGACAACCATTGAGGGGGAGGGGATGCGAGTGATCGCATCCCCTGTTTGCGTTAGGCCGCGTTTCACGTACAAGGCACTTTTCGAAATAGCCAGGGGATTTTATAGTTCTGCAGCATCGGGATGACTATGGGCTCGAGTTCGGGTCTCGCGGACAGCCGCCGAAAGTTTCTTCGTTATATCGCTCTCAGTCCGGCATTCGCCAGCCCGGTCTTCATGGGAGGCTCTCTCCGCAAAGCATTATCCCTGGATCTCGCTGGCGCTCCGCCCGCGAGATCCGACTCAGCCTCGGAATCGATTGCCAGCGCCGAACAGGCCCTAGATGTGATGGAATTCGAAGCCGTGGCCCGCAAGAAACTTCC
>WNFR01007649.1_pt1 | contig 10981 bp, 8 predicted proteins | sample 5400221 | NCBI WGS metagenome assembly WNFR01 (sample SAMN13153357, study PRJNA577476) | soil metagenome | isolation source: 40 cm soil under Madrone tree | place: USA:California | collected 2016-06-14 | reverse complement strand
GCTGCCTTCGACGGTGAAGCCCCGGTCGCTCTTGTTGACATCCGGCCCTAGCACTTCAACGCCCATACGCTTGCACTCGGCAATGGCGTTGGCAATCTTCCTGGCATCCGCAGCTTCGGTCGTCATGGTTGCAGCCATGAACTCCGCCGTATAGTTGCCCTTGAGATAGGCCGTGTAGTACGCCACCACCGCGTAACTCGCGGCGTGCGCCTTGTTAAAACCATAGCCACCAAACGGTAAAATCAGCGTGAAGAGCTGTTCGGCCACGTCTCGCTTCACGCCATTTTTCACACAGCCCTCGATAAAATCACCTTTGTATCCCTCGACTTCGCTCATCTTCTTTTTGCTGAGGGCCTTGCGGAATTTATTGACCTTGCCCCAGGAAAAGCCTGCCAGGTTGACGCCGATGAACAACACCTGGTCCTGGTACACAATCACGCCGTAGGACTCCGTCAGCCATTCTTCCAGGCGCGGGTCGAGATACGTAATTTTCTTGCGTCCGTGCTTGGCATCGATGAAGTCGGGAATGCTGTCCATCGGGCCGGGACGGTAGAGCGCGATCATCGCCATGATATCCTCGATACGCGTCGGCTTGAGTTGTTTGATGTACTCGGTCATCTTCGGCCCTTCAAGCTGGAAGATGCCGGTTGTCTCGCCGCTCGCCAGCAGATCGAACGCTTTTTGACGTTCAGCATTCTGCTCATCGTCGCCCGGCACCGGGTCAAGCGGTATTTTTTCTAGCACCACGTCCTCACCGCGCGACTGCTTGATGTACTTGAGCGTATTATCCAGGATGGTCAGGTTGGATAGACCCAGGAAGTCGAATTTGATCAAGCCTAGTTCTTCAAGGTGAGCCTGCTCGTATTGCGTGATGCGCCCCTGGCCCGGGTCCCTGGGATCCCGCAATTGGAGGGGCACGAAGTGTTCAAGTGGTTCATTGGCAATAATCACTCCTGCCGCGTGAACCCCTGTCGTAGGCACCGAGCCCTCCAGCTTCAATGCCTGGTCGATGATCGCTTGCGCCGGCTTGCTTTCACGGTACAGTTCGCCTAGTTCTCTCACAGAGCCCAACGACCCTTGCAAGGTAACTTTAGGACCTGTTGGAATAAGTCGCGTAATGCGATCCCCTATTTCCTGCTCGCCCATGACACGCGCCACGTCTTTGACCGACGCCTTCGCCGCCATCGTATTAAATGTGACCATCTGCGCCACGCAGTCCTCGCCATACTTATGTGCCACGTACTCGATCACTTCTTCACGCCGGTCGTCCGGGAAGTCCATGTCAATATCAGGCATGTCTGCGCGCTCAGGGTTAAAGAAGCGCTCAAAGGGCAACTGGTAACGCAAGGGATCAACATTAGTGATGCCCAGTGTGTAAGCCATCAGGCTGCCGGCTGCCGAGCCGCGCGCGGAGCAGCGAATGCCGCGCGAACGCGCGTAGTTCACAAAGTCCCACTCGATCAGGAAATATGGCGCGAAGCCTTTTTGCGCGATCAGGTCGATCTCATAGTCAAGCTGTTTCTCGATCTGTCCGGTCACCTCGCTAAAGCGTTCTTTGGCCCCATCGAAACACAAGGCATGCAGGAAGTCCTTCTGCGAGCTATAGTGCGGGGGAATGGCATAGTTGGGCAGGTGCGCCTTGTACGCCAATGGATCGACGCTGCACTGCTCGGCAATACGCACACTGTTGATCAAAGCATCACGAAGTTCGGGAAATAGCTGCGCCATCTCCTCCGGACTCTTGAGATAGTACTCATTGCTATCGAACTTCATGCGTTTCGGGGTTTCAAGCTGCTTGCCCGTCTGGACGCAGAGTAATACATCATGTGAGCTCGCATCGTTCGCATCGACGTAGTGCAGGTCGTTCGTCACCACCATCGGGATCTGCATCTCTTTGTGCATCCGGTAGAGCATCTGGTTGAGTTGCCCCTGGGGCGAGGGTTGACCCTCCTCGAATGTGCCATGATGCTCTTGAATTTCAAGATAGAAGTTCTCCGGCCCAAACACGTCCTGGTACCAGCGTGCCATTTTACGCGCCTCTTCCTCCTGTTCTTTGAGCAGCATTTTCGGTATCTCACCTGAGAGGCAGGAGGAGGTGACAAATAAACCCTCGGCGTACTTTGCCAGGACAGTCTTATCAATACGCGGTCGAAGATGCCATCCTTCGGTATTGGCGATCGTCGTCAACTTCAGTAAGTTATAGTAGCCGGTATTATTTTTCGCCAGCAGCAGCAGGTGATGGTAGTCGTCACTGAAGCGCTTGGAGTGGTCAAGCATATCCTCGGTCAGATACGCTTCGATCCCGATCACCGGATTGATCCCTGCCGCTTTACATGCCTTGTAGAATTCGATCGCGCCATACATCGCGCCGTGGTCGGTAATGGCCAGGTGGCTCATCCCCAGGGCCTTCGCCTGCCCTACAAGTTTCTTCGTGCGGCTAAATCCGTCCAACAACGAATACTCGGTATGGACATGCAGGTGTGCAAAATCGGCGCTCATGGCGATGCCTCCATTTAATATGTTCTAAATAGAGAATAAGAACAAGTATTCTGTCTGTCAAGAAGATAGTAGTGTGAAATGCGTCACAAATATCTGCCCCTTTATGACGATTCTATAATTAGCAACGATTCTCAGGTCGATTTTGGAGGGACTTTTGGGGCTATCCATTTAAACGTGTAGGTCTTTGATAGCCAATGTCCCCGAAAACAAAGCCAGAGGTAACTTACTCGTGCGTTTGGGGCCACGGCCCATGCTGCTGTTCATGACATTGCTCATGACGCTTGCATGACGCTTCCTCCTTATACTAGAATGAGGTGCAGCCGGTGGCGCACAGATCGTTCCCGCTCGCTTTTTTCGCTCGTTGCGTCACGTGACGGTCGACGTGAGCACGTGGGGTCGTCGTTGTTTGACCATGCTCGGTCGGAAATCAGCGAGCCTTTTCTGCACTGGGAAGAGGACCCAGGACGACACACCTGTACATGTGCTCAGGAAATGGGCGGCAATTTTTCATCGAGGAGGAAACAAAAGTGACACCATTACAAAACCAAAGCCCAACGCTTACCTATGACGTGTTCGCGTTAAAGCGCCCCGGCCTCACCCGTGACTTACCACCAGGCACTGAGTCGTTGCAGTGGGTCGCAAATACAGCCACGCTGATCGCAGGCTCACAGGATGCCGTTCTTGGAGATACCTTTGCGACCATTGACCAGAACCGACAATTGGTGGATTGGATGAAGAAAAGTGGGAAAAACCTGACCACGATCTATATTACCCATGCGCATGGCGACCATGCATTTGGTATCAAGATATTACTGGATCATTTTCCGCATGCAAGAGCCGTTGCAGCGCCTGCTGTGGCCAAAGCGATGCACGCGCAAATCGATCCAGATTACCTGAACAACTTCTGGGAGACACGTTTCCCAGGGCAAATTCCTGAACCCCTCGTTGTTCCCGAAGCACTTGACAGCAACGAGTTTGCAGTAGAAGGGCAGAAACTGGTCGTCATAGACGATGGGTTCACCGATACCGACCATTCAACGTCTCTTTACGTCTCATCCATCGGTTTGGTGGTGGCTGGAGATGCTGTGTACAATGGCATTCATCCTTACATGGCTGAGACAAGCGAACAAAGCCGCCTCAATTGGATCGCGGCCCTTGAGAGAATTGAGGCCCTGAAACCACGTGCAGTTGTTGCGGGCCATAAGCATCCCGAAAATTCCGATAGTCCTCAACATATTGCAGCGACACAACACTACATTCGGGATTTCAACCGTTTGAACCATGAAACGACAACCACACGCGAACTCTATGACAAGATGCTCTCCCTCTACCCAGACCGCGTCAATCCAGGTTCCCTTTGGGGTTCTGCAAAGGCTGCCAAAGCAGAACAGGGAGAGAGACAATGATGAAAACTGACGCTGAAAACACTCCACCGGATGCACTCACAGCGTGGCGGAAGGCCTTTTTCACCAAGGCAAAGAGGACAAACTCGATGGCTCTTTTCACGAGTTCAAGCTGAGGGACTGACAAATTTAATGTGCCTTAGAAAACGCTAAGAAGGCTCGACAAAAGGAATAAGCGTGCGCGACCGATTGTATGTATTCATGGAGGTGTCCCCATAAACGAAGCTCAGCGGATGCATGATGATCTCTTACATGCCTTGCTCCCCATCATCCCGCGAACGGTCTACCAGGATGTTCGTCGCCTGAACACGTTGGTCTGGGCCGTTGGTGGCCTTTCCCTGACGCACACCGTGCGACTGGATGCCTGGGCCGAAGTGACTCAGGGCCGCGCACAGTACGCAGCCAGCCGCGTGCGCCGTTTTTCTGCGCTCTGCTTCATCATCCTGCTATTTCCCCACCGCAGTGGTACAAGCCTGTGTTGCAAGCCGCTCTCGTTGACTGGCCTGTGGATCAGCGCCTCTACGTTGCCCTGGACACGACGGCTCTCACCCCTTTTGTGCTGATTCGTGCCTCCCTGGTGTATCGTGGCCGCCCTATTCCTCTGGCTTGGCGAGCCTTGCGCCACCGGAGCACGCAGATTGGTTTTGAAGCCTATCAGCCGATACTCCCACGGGTTGCGCAACGAGATGAGTGTAAGCAAACTGTAGAGTACGAAACGGTTTCATGAGCAATCTTGCTCACATTGTTTACTCGCTTTCAATGGGAGAGAAGTTCCGCCTCTATGCAAATGCTATGAATGCAACAAAGCTCGATCTAGAGCCACTTCGCTTGGGATGTACATCTCGTTGCGCAACCCGTGGGCCAGGACCAATTTTGGCGAATACTGCTTGCTTCCTTGGGAGCATCCTTTTGCCACTCCCTCATCTCTTTGCTCATTTTGTGGGGATCCAGAAGTTCAATCAGCTTGACAAGATCAACAACTAATCGCCTCAACCTCACCTCCCTAAAATCTCTCGGATTGACTGAGTGATCGCACACAAACTGTTGTACTACCTCTATCCACGGAGATACTACAGTACCAGAAGTAGTGTCAAACAACTCATAAAAGTTTCCATAGCCCATGACAGCCCGTGATGGTCCCGTCCCACAAATCATTACCTCGCCAATAGCCCGTTGCTCTTCACGAAAAATCAATCGGTCACTCCATTCCTCCCAATCTTCGGCTTCGTTAAGCTGACCGTCAGCAAGATCTACTCTTATACACCGAAGGCAAGCTTCAAAGCGCAGATTGACTCGATTGCTGCCACTATCCAAAAAAGTAACCTCTTGGCGATACAGCTCTAGCCAGCCGAGCAATGCACAAAGACGATAGATAGTACTAATCAGCTTATATTGTTGGAAGTGTGCATCCTCTTGAGTGTTTGTACGTGGAAATATGGCTTGGTGCTTCAAATTTTCGGAATTTAGAAAGTCTGGTGGGTAGCACCTGGAGATTTCGTCTATCCTTATGTATAGCTCTATAGCAGCGAGCACGATCGGGTCTCGGTAGCGACGATAAACGTTAAAAAGTGCTTGCCGTGCTTTCCATTGCTCGAACCAGCGAACAAAAACGTAGTTTGTGAGCCATGAGGCAATAAGGTTACCTGCAACAGTTACCAACGTCCCAACGACTGAAAGTCCCAAAATGACTTCAAGGCTCAGCCCAAACACGGTAACCCTCCATAACTGCAATCTATCCAGACTACGCTTAATGGAGCTTACGGAAGATAATGCATGTTGCTTCGACTATCCCATACGCAATTGCAGTTGCAGAATGTACAAAACTCAACGTAGTTATCTGCCCCAATTCTCATTTTTACTGACATGATACAGCTATACCCCGGAAAATGCAACTACATGAGAATGATGAAAAAGAACGCCACCCTATTTTTAGAGGAATCGGTATGGCATCAACGTTTGTAACATTTACTCAATATTTCATCTATGAAATTGCTTAATATTCCCATGTGTTTGTATTCTCAATGGAGAACTCATCTTTGAACCTGAAAGCCTGAACATCTCTTAGCAGGGGTTTAATATAATAGAGGGCATTTCATAACTCATTTTTCTCCCAAAGATGAGCTAAGACCCACTTGGGAGAACGAATGAGATCAGGACGGCCAGCCTGTTGCGCAGCCAAAGCGACGACGATGGAAACGGTGTAAGTCAAAGCAACCTGCGAGGCGATGGCAGACCAGCTGTAGAGAGGTGGACGCTGAAGACGAAAGAAGAGGAAAACGTGCCCGAAAAAGCGTTCGATGCTGCTGCATTTGCCTAATTCCTCTTTGGTCCAGCTAGGAGGCAGGCAGGAACGATTCTTCTGTCGTTTGGGATTCCAAGGGATGACCGCTACGGCACCCAGAACAGTGTGAATCCAGGCAAAGAGATGCAATCCCCAATAGGCGGCATCCAGACGAATAAAGCGAGGACCTGGGCGAGACATCCCCCCTTTAGATGGAAAGGGCTAGGAATTACTCTACTTTGTCAGCATTTCGTACCGAATTCATCCACGTGGTTGGTGCAGGTGGCTGGCGGAAGTCACTGAAACGCTTCCAGGCTCGCATCAGAAGACCAAACTTAGCGGAGCAGCCCGGTCACGAGTGGCGCAACGTCATTGGCTAGGAAGAGCAAGACCGAGCCGCCTGCCAGCAGGGTGAGAACCCCATAGCCAAGGATGGAGGGAAGACGAAGCTGTGGAGCAGGCAGGAAGTGCTCCAACCATGCGACGACCATGACCAGGGCGATCCCAGCCAGGAGACAGAGCACGGTGAAGAGTACCCCACCGAGCAGAGGGGCCGCCAGCAGTTCTGGCGGAGGGGGAAGTAAAAAAAGCAGGGCGAAGAGCAGCAGGAGCAGGACCCCGAAAGCGAGACCCTTAGTGAGGGTGCTCCCCGGCAGATACTTCCTGATGGCGACCAAGAGTAGGCCCGCCACGATGCCTCTGCTCAACCCAACGCCCAGCAGGTTCAGGGTCGCCAGGGTGAACACTGGGACGCTCCCAATCGCCAAGGCGATGAGCCGCATGACCAGGCGAGCACCCACTCCTGCCACGAGGCCGACAACCAAGCCTGCAAGCACTCCTACACACGCCAAGCGAAGACGCTCTCGCCACCGCTCCGCTGGGGCTCGTTGTACAGGCATAAGGGCTTTGTTGTCTTCGGTAGACATGTGAAGGTCTCCTTTCTTTAGCTGTTCACGCAACAGAAGCCTGTCTTCTCCTGTTGGAATGAAGTAGCAACTCCATCCACTCTGAAAACGATGGGGGCCAGCATTTTTTCGCTATCAATTGCTCGCAGGGATAATGCTTCATAGTTGCCTTCGTCCATCCATTTCTCTTTCTGCGCATCTGCTCCTTTTTCTCTGCAACACTTCTCTCCAAAAACCCGCTACACCTATCTCTCCTTCGCGCCCGGGATTCCGCTACACTCAGGGATGTCATGCATCGGGCAATCCCAGGCAGGAAGGAGTCGATCTCAGGTATGTTTCCAGATCAGTTCATTCGTAAAAGTGGCGCTGCCGATGAGCAGCATGCTTCCAGGGGTGAGCAACAAGCATCGTCTCGCCGTCTCCTTTGGCGCTATCGGACCTTTATCCTGCTAGTGCTGACCCTCTTCGGACTGCATCTGCTGGCTGCTGGATCTGGTGCGGGTAAAGGAGTTACCTTGTCGGTGCAGCATCATTCACCCAGCCATGTACCAGTCCAGATGAGCCTTGCTGCCAGGCCCAGTATGACGCCAGCGGTCGGCATGGGAGCGGGTGCCTCCGCCAGCGAGAGGACGGGCGCAACCGCCCAGGCGGCGGTATGTCTCAACCCGCTCGATGTCACCTGCTGGTTACAAAATGCCGCCCAGTGGGTAGCACAGCAGATCACGAGCGCCCTGCAGCCGGTGATGAACGCCATCCTGCAGAGCCCACTCAACATCATTACCCAGACACCGCCTGCCGACACCTATCGGAACCCCACGGTGAGCACCTGGTGCTCTGCCTTCCTCACCGTGGTCGATCTCGCTCTGGCCAGCCTCATCGTCATTGGCGGCTACAACGTCATCGTGGGACGCGAACTCGGCCTGCCCCACTCGGGGCTCGCGGAGTTCCTGCCGCGTCTCCTCCTGGCCTTCGGCGCAGCGCACTTCAGCCTGTATTTCCTGGGTCTGTTCATCGACCTGGAAAATGCTCTCTGCGGCGTCGCGCTGAACCTGGCAGGCACCTCGATGCTTACCAACATCATTACTGTGCTGTTCCAGGGCAACCTCCTGGGAGAGGGACTGCTGGTGTGGATCCTGGCCTTGGTGCTGGGGGTGATGGCGATCCTGCTCGGCGCACAGATGGCGGTGCGTCTGGCGCTGCTGTGGATCTTGCTGGTGTTGGCCGGGCCTGGACTAGCCTGCTTCGCGCTTCCGCAGACGATGGGTTTTGGTCGCATGTGGCTCTCGCTCACCGCCAGTACGGTCATGGTGCAGTTCTTCCAGGTGGTGGCGCTGGCCCTGGGTGGGACGCTGCTCACCTCGCTTGGCGCGAGCAACCTCTTCGGCGTGGGTGGCACCTTGGCGACGCTGCTGGTGTGTGTGGCCCTGCTCTATCTCGTCTTGCGCATCCCCGGCATCGCGCATCGCTTCGCCCTGCGTCCCATGATGGATGCCTCGCGGGCCACCGCTGGAGCCGTTGGGGGAGCAGCGGGTTTTGTAGCCGATGTCGCGCCGCGCCTGCTGGCGCTGCTCTAGCCTTTGGAGGGAAGCGCATGCACAGTTCACGCACCGTCCTGATAGCGATGAGCAGCGGTGTTGTCATCATGAGCCTGCTGGCGTTTGTGGCGCTCAGCGGCATGTCAGCATCCTTCGCCTGGACGGAAGGTGGTGGGTACGGGAGCGGGCCTGGCATCTGCCGGACCGCCGCACCCGGGATGGGTTCACCCACGCCTGGCACACCGGGGGCTACGCCCTCGCTTACTGGAACCGCGTCCGCCTGCGTGCCAGCGAGCGCCATCGGCGCGCAGGTCGTGGCCTGGGCGCGAGCAATGGCCGACGCGCTCTACGTCAATCCGGCCTGTGGCGGACGCATCAGCTCCCCGGTCTGCTACGACACCTGGTATAAGGCTCCCGGCAGCGATTACCCACCCGGAGCGCCCATCTTTCCGCAGGCGGTGATCCAGTACGGGCAGCAGGTGTGTCCAGGCTGCTCCGCCTGGGCCAATGGCACCTACCAGTGCGTGAGTTTCGTGCGTGGGGCCTACTCCCAGGTCTATCCCATGATGCTCTCGGCCAATGCCTTCGACCTGTGGGCGCTCTATGCGACGCAGCCGGGATGGATGGAGATCCCCGCGGCAGCAGCACCTGCGGGGCAGCGCGGCATCCCACTCCCGGGTGATGTGATGGTCTTCAAGGATGCGAGCATTGGCCACGTGGCGATTGTGATGAGCGTCGCGCTGCCGACCGCCACGACGAAAGGCGCAATCACCTTCAGCAACGCCAATAGCGTGAGCCCGTACACCACCATGCCAGTGTTCCCCGATTTCACGGTCGATACCACCAGCTGGCCTGGCTACACCGTCTGGGGCTATATCCGCCCTGCTGGAGGAGCCAAAACGCAGGAGCACACACGCCCGCCATTCGGTCAGTCTCACGCATAAGCGCCAGTGCGCGGAAAGGAGAGCTACTTCACATGCATCCCAAAACGCTGTTTGCCACGGCGCTGCTGCACCCGGAGCAGGTCACGAATCTGCTGAAAGCCAGCTGGAATACGCTGGTCATCCTGGGCAGCATCACCGGCTTCTTCACCAACCTGTATAACGATCTGACGGCCTTTGCTCTGGCGATGGCCACCTTCTTCTTTGCCTGGGCGGCGCTGCTGTACATGACAGCCAACCAGAACGAGAACCACCGTGTCCAGGCCAGAAGCGCGTTGTATGTGGCCCTGGGCGGCCTGGCCCTGGCCATTCTCGCCCAGTCGGTCGCGAGCCTGGTCAATGGCGCCGCGCAGGGGCAATAACCCCTGGATGGCTGTCCGCGCATGTCCGTACTCGTGCGTTGCGAGAAAAGGCCTGCCGAGCAAGAAAGAGAGCGTGTCCTATGTCGTCGTCTCTATCTCCCCTGCATCTCCCCAGGAGGCATATCGTGCCCACGCACCTGAATCTGCCAGATCAGGTGCTGACGCTGTGGTCGTTCAGTCTGACCGCCCGCCAGCTCTTGCTGTTGCTGGTCGGCGCGGGCATCGGCGGCACCCTCTGGTAGCACCTGGCCGTACTCGACCATCAGGGCGTCTTTGGTCAAGCCCTCCGGCTACTGCTGGCGCTGCTGCCCTTCCTGTTCGCCCTCTTGATCGCCTGTTATCAGTATGCCGGTCGCTATCTGGAGGTCTGGGGTGTCGTCCTGGTGCGCTACCGGCTCCGTCCCACCTGCTACCTCTGGCGCAGCATCCGTGCCTATGAACACCACCTGTATCCACTCGTCCCCGGTGAGGTTACTCCTGACAGAGAAGAGGAGCGTGCCAGCCAGCACACCCGCCAGACGCTGGTACGGGAGGAAGCACGATGAAGGAGCACGTACGCCAGCAAGCCAGCGTCCAGCGCGACATGCTGCGCCTGCGCGAAACATGGGGAGAGATGCTCTGCCTCTACACGCCGGGTTCGCCCACCCGACGCAGCTATCGCGCTGTGCTGCAGGTCACGCCCATCAACCTGTCGCTTAAAGCGGAGGACGAGCAGGAAGCCATCATCGAGCGCTTCGCCGCGCTCATCAAATCCCTGTCCTTTCCCCTGCAGATCCTGGTGCGCAACCGCAGACAGGACCTGGCGCCCTACATCCAGCGCCTGCTCGCACACCCGGAATGGGATGGGCAGCACCCTCCTACCTGGTATGCGCTCGCGCACAGCCAGGCCGAACTCTTGCAGAAGATCGCCGCCGAGCGCACGCTCATTGAACGGCACGTCTATCTCATCATCCCGGCCTCGCAGGGAACCGGCGGTTCCAGGCGGAGCGGCGGCATGCCGGCCCTCTTTGGCACGCGTCGAGCGCAGCGCATCGCCCAGAGCCGGGAACAGGCGC
>WNFR01008471.1_pt1 | contig 10982 bp, 10 predicted proteins | sample 5400221 | NCBI WGS metagenome assembly WNFR01 (sample SAMN13153357, study PRJNA577476) | soil metagenome | isolation source: 40 cm soil under Madrone tree | place: USA:California | collected 2016-06-14 | reverse complement strand
TAGACGCTGATCCAGGGTGAAAAAAATCGAAACAGGAGTAACGTCATGGATGTAAATTTTTTGAAATCTCTAATCGGCAGGCTTGATGACACATGTCGAAACGCTCTCCAGGGTGCAGCAGGACTCTGCCTTGCACGCACCAATTATGATGTCGATATAGAGCACCTGCTCGTCAAGTTGCTTGATGTGTCGAACTCGGATTTGGAGCGGATTCTTAAATACTACGAAATAAATCCGGGCCGTCTGGTTAATGATTTGACGCGCGCCCTCGACAAGTTAAAGACCGGCAACGCACGAACGCCGGATTTTTCGCCGCACCTTCCGCAGGTTTTTCAGGAGGCCTGGCTGCTGGCCTCGATTGAATATGGGGCAGCCAACGTCCGATCAGGACACGTCCTGCTCGCACTTCTGACCAATGACAGTCTTGCCAGACTTGCACGCGAAATCTCGAAAGAGTTCAACAGCATCTCTGTCGAATCCCTAAGGAAGAAACTGCCGGAAATCACCGCCGGATCGGTCGAGGATAGTGGGGCGAAAACTCTTGCAGCTGATGGTTCCAGTGCAGGAACAATCGGCGATGGCCCTGCAGCTAAGCGCTCGATCAGTTTACTGTTGATCTGACTGCAAAAGCTCGAAGCGGAAAGATCGATCCCGTACTCGGCCGCGACTTTGAGATTCGCCAGGTCATTGACATCCTGACCAGAAGGCGACAGAACAATCCGATTCTGACCGGTGAAGCCGGTGTCGGTAAGACCGCTGTCGTTGAGGGCTTTGCACTTAGAATTGCCCAGGGCGATGTTCCCGGCCCTCTGAAGAATGTTGCTGTCCGCACCCTTGATCTGGGGCTGCTTCAAGCGGGCGCCGGGATAAAGGGTGAGTTTGAAAACAGGCTCAAGTCGGTAATCGATGAAGTTAAGGCATCGCCGCAACCGATTATTCTGTTTATAGACGAGGCCCACACGATGATCGGAGCAGGAGGCCAGGCCGGTCAGAACGATGCAGCCAATTTGCTTAAGCCTGCACTCGCTCGTGGAGAACTTCGCACCATCGCTGCCACAACCTGGGCAGAATACAAAAAGTACTTCGAAAAGGATGCCGCTTTGGCGCGCCGCTTCCAGGTGGTAAAGGTCGAAGAGCCAAGCGAAGAACAGGCGATTGTCATGATGCGGGGGCTTACGGAAACCCTTGAGAAACATCACAACGTCCGGATTCTTGAGGAGGGAGTTGCCGATGCGGTCAAGTTGTCACACCGGTATATTACCGGCCGTCAATTGCCGGACAAAGCCGTCAGTGTTCTGGATACTGCCTGCGCCAAGGTTGCAATTGGACAGGGTGCAACGCCGCCTGCGATCGAAGATGCCACGCGTCGAACTGAGCAATATCAGGTAGAGATTAATGCACTCCAGCGCGAGTCGATTACAGGCACGGACCACGATGAACGGCTGGAGGAGCTCAAGGCAGCAAAAACGCTTGAAGAGGAACGTCTTTTAAGATTGAACAAGCAATGGGAGCTTGAACGTGATTTAGTGTCTAGACAAAGGGATGTTCGAACGCAACTTGAAGATTATGCGGCGAAAAATGGAGCTGAAAGTACAATCGGCAAAACTGAAGCGGCGGCTCCGATTGGAGTTGCAGCCGGAGCAGCGGTTGCCTCGGCGCCGTCCTTAATGGGAAATGGAGAGGGAGCCGCGGGTTTGATCGACGTTGAAGCTTTGAAAGCGCAATTGTCGGAATTGGACAATCAGCTTTCGGAAATTCAAGGCGAATCGCCACTTATGCAGGCAACGGTGAATTCTCAATCAATCGCGGAAGTCATCTCCGGATGGACTGGTATCCCTGTTGGTAAGATGTTGACCGACGAAATCAATGTTGTGTTGAATCTGCATGAAAAACTGCAGCAACGCGTGATCGGACAGACGCACGCACTTCAGGCGATTGCGCAGCGTATTCGGACAGCTCGCGCTAATCTTACGGATCCGCGCCGTCCAGTCGGGGTATTCCTCCTGGTCGGACCATCCGGAGTTGGAAAGACTGAAACGGCACTTACGCTGGCCGATACTCTATATGGTGGTGAACGGAACCTCGTATCCATCAACATGAGTGAATATCAGGAAGCACACACGGTTTCGTCGCTCAAAGGGTCGCCTCCGGGATACGTCGGATATGGTGAAGGCGGAATTTTGACGGAAGCAGTCCGCAGAAAACCCTATTCGGTTGTATTGCTTGACGAGGTTGAGAAGGCCCATCCCGACGTGATGGAACTGTTCTATCAGGTGTTCGATAAGGGCATGCTGGAGGATGGCGAGGGTCGTGAAATCGATTTCAAGAACACGGTTATTTTGCTTACCTCGAATACAGCCACAGATACTATCGTTAAGCTGTGCGCCGATCCGGACACTCGCCCTGAGCCTGAAGGACTGGTTGAGGCTATTCGACCCGAGTTGATCAAAGTCTTTAAGCCCGCCCTGCTCGGCCGAATGGTCGTTGTGCCTTATTACCCGATTACCGATGAAGTGATGCGCGAAATCATCAAGCTTCAACTTGGTCGAATCGGACGACGAATCGAAGAAAACCACGACGCCGAATTTACTTACGAGGACGCCGTCGTTGCAGAGATTGCGAACCGTTGTAAAGAGGTCGAAAGTGGAGCCCGCAACGTCGATCACATTCTTACTCGAACAGTACTTCCAGAAATGTCAGGCGAGTTTCTTTCGCGTATGGCGACCGGACAACCGGTATCCAGTGTTCAAGTTCGGGTTGGCGAGGGTGGCGTACTTATTTACGACATCAATTAGCGAAGATATTTCCGTGTGTATATGAGCTTCCCGATTGCTGATTCGAAGACTGAATAGAGATTTGGATCGACAACCGGGAAGCGGGAACGAAAATGAGGTGGCAGGGGGAGATTTTAAGCGACCGGACCAGATTGTCCGACGAGAGGAAAGTATGAGCAGTCGAGAAAATCAAAGTTCATCAGGAACTTATACGCAGGAAAATCATCCGCTTAAGGTATTCACCAGTCTTCAGGAAAACGAGCTTCTTTTGCGCTCATTTACAGGTCACGAAGGGATCTCGCAACTTTTTTCGTTTCAACTCGACCTGATATCGCAAAATCACAGTATTAATTTTAATGACATCGTTGGACAAGAGGTGTCGTTTTGCGTGCAACTGGCAGAGCAGGAAGATTACCGCTATTTCAACGGCTTTGTCAGCCGCTTTATCCAGCTCGCAGACGATGGACGCTTTGCGCGTTACCAGGCGGAGGTCGTGCCCTGGTTGTGGTTCCTGACACGTACCTCTGACTGTCGAGTTTTCCAGAACAAGTCCGTTCCGGACATTGTTCAGGAAGTGTTCACGAGGTTCGGATTCCAGGATTTTGAGAATCGACTTCAGGGTACCTACGAACCCTGGGACTATTGTGTTCAATACCGCGAAACTGCGTTCAATTTCGTGATGAGACTACTTGAACAGGAAGGTATCTTTTTTTTCTTTCGGCATGAACAGGAGAACCATGTCCTGGTGTTGGGCGACGCCCCCTCCGCTTTCAAGCCATGTCCAGGGCAATCTAAAATTCGATTCGATCCGACCGCCGCTTCCAGTGGCGACAGTTATGACGAGGTGATAACAAACTGGCAACATGAAGAGGGGATGCGTACGGGTGCCTACACCGTGAACGATTTCAATTTCGAAACGCCTAACACTGATCTGACGGCCACGATTTCTTCAACTGTGAGACAGGGTGGCAACGACCGGTTCGAGGTTTATGATTATCCAGGCGAATATGACAAGAAGAGCGAAGCCGATGATTACGCGCGGAAGCGTATTGAAGAAGAGGAAGCTCCGCATCTCGTTGTCTCGGGCTCGACCAACTGTCGTTCGCTTGCAGTGGGATTTAAGTTCGAGGCTGACGAAATGCGACGTCGGGATCAGAACGGAAGCTACGCGGTAACAACACTCAGCCACAGCGCGCATGGCGGTGGAGTTCATGAAAGCGGCGAGGAGGAAAAGGCTCACTATAGTAATCTGTTTAAGGCGATTCCGACGTCAGTAAAGTTTCGTCCAATGCGTGTTACTCCTAAGCCACTTATGCAGGGAGTTCAAACCGCGTTTGTGACGGGTCCCAGCGGCGAGGAAATCTATACCGACAAATATGGGCGCGTTAAAGTACAGTTCCATTGGGATCGACTCGGTAAGTACAATGAACAGACCTCTTGTTGGATCCGTGTGGCGCAGAATTGGGCCGGTAAAAAATGGGGTGCGCTGTTTCTTCCCCGCATTGGGCAGGAGGTAATCGTAGATTTTTTGGAAGGCGACCCAGACCAGCCGATAATCACCGGTCGCGTTTACAATGCGAGTTCGATGCCCGCTTATACACTGCCGGACGAGATGACCAAGAGTTATATAAAAACAAATTCATCTAAGGGTGGCGGTGGATTTAATGAATTGAGATTTGAGGATCTACAGGGCAAAGAGCAGATTTTCATTCACGCGCAGCGAAATAAAGACATCCGCGTGGAGAACAATTTGTTGGAGTGGGTCGGTAAAGACAGCCACTTAATTGTCAAGCATGACCAACTTGAAAAGGTTGAAGGCGATAAGCATCAAAAGGTAACCGGTGACAAGAACGAAAAAGTCGATGGCACTGTTTCCATGACAATTCGAACCGACCATCATGAAAAGGTAGGGTCCAATTATGCCCTCGAAGCTGGAACCGAAGTACATATCAAGGCGGGGATGAAGTGTATAGTAGAAGCCGGTACCCAGATCACACTCAAGGTTGGTGGTAATTTCATTGATATAAATCCCTCGGGTGTAACAATCAAAGGCACAATTGTGTTGATAAACAGCGGCGGCTCCGCTGGTTCCGGTTCGGGTGCAAAGCCTGAAGAGCCGAAGGATCCAACTGAAGCTGATAAGGCCGAGGCTGGCGAAGCAGAGGAACAGCATCAGGCAAAGAAGGATTTTACGCCCGGAGCGTTTAGCCCGGCGGCTTTGAGGATGGCGCAAGCTGCACAAACAGGAATGCCGTTTTGTGAAGAATCCGGGTCCGAATAGCTTGATACGAGGCATTTATCCAATGATCGCGGAAGACACGGTCGAAGAGTTGATCGAAAAAATATTCTCGGATGAAGCCAATGTATTTGCGGTGTTAGATGGTGCATCTGTTCCAGGTCTCTTAAAAAAGCTGTATCAACTGGAACCGGAGTATATTTGCCTTTTAAGAGGGGATCTCGCTCCGGATATGGCCGAAGTAGCGCCATATCTCGTTCGACTCGAGAAAGATGGCGAGCTTATTCGTTGGATCCTTGAAAACGGCTGGGGAAAACATTGGGGGATTTTTGCTTCAGGCTATGGGGATATCCGAGAGATGCGTGGGCATTTCCGATCGTTCCTGACTGTATATGACGAGAGTGGAAATCCTCTGAAATTTCGATACTACGACCCCAGGGTTTTGCGCCTTTATTTGCCGACTTGCAACTCGGGTGAGCTAAAGACGGTATTCGGCCCGGTAGTGGCATATTACCTTGAAGACGAAGATGCAAATACACTTCTACGTTTCGAACTGAACAATGAATCACTTCGTCGAAGAAAATTCGTTCTCAGGTAGAGATTGATTACGTCAGATAATCTCTTCCCTGCAAGTTTACTTACAACAGGTTTTGTCAGAAATAGAATAATGCTAACGATTCGACGGGAACAGTTCGCCGTTTTCAAACCAATTGCAGAAGAGGTCTTTATTACTTCTGTTGTTGATTACATTCGTAAAGAGCACGGTGCTCGAACGATTGAACTCCCGGATGGCGCAATTACGATTGATGCCATTGCGGATGCCACCTTGCGCACAATGGTAAAGGGAGGGATCGAACAGGCGCGCCGTTACGACCTGACCAGCAAGTCAGCTATAACTTCGTATGTTGTACTCATGTTCCTGACTGCGCCGAATTTTGACCATCATCCACTGATCCAGCACACTCTTTTGGATGAAGGGCTTGACCCAAATTTACGTTTAGACGAATTGTGGCAGCGGACCGTCGACCAAAACTGGGTTGCGGTAAGACAAAGCTATGACCCGAGCGAGTGGCAACTGAAAACCGAGGAGGCCGGGACATGAGCGCTCCAGGTGGACAGGATATAAATGTGCTAGTTAAGGCTTTGGCTGCCCATGTCAAGCGTGCGGCAGAATCCGGAGCCGGCGGAGCAACTGCACCTGGGGACCCTCCGGTTCAATCTGCGCCAGTTGGTGCGGGCGCCGGGAAATCTACCGCGGAATCGTGCAAAGTATGTGGCCGGTCATCGCTTCATGATGGACAGCGCGGGGCAAAAGTTATTTCTGAAGAAGATTGGTATGGATTGTTTGAAGGTGATGATCTCTATGCAGATCGGACAAAGATTGAAAGGGAAGTCAAAGAGTTCATTGCAAAGGTGCCTGAGGTTACAAGGCAGAACCATTTGGAGCAAGGCATTCCTCTTACCAATCTGCTTACCGGACCGTTGCGAAAACGCAACGATAAGAATCGCGAAACGATTGCAAAGTTCGAAGCACGCAGGGACGCGGTCGCACAGGCAAAGGACAGCAAATGCGCGATTTTGCCCGAACCACCGAATGACATTTATCGTGTGTTGACACGGACGCAAAAGAAACGAAACCTGGCGGAATGGGATCTGATTCGTGCAGAGCTGGAAGATGCGAGCGCGCTTTCCGTAGGTGCTTCGATGATCTATCGCGTTCCGCTGAGTGCCGGGCCGTGCTTCGCCTCTGCCTTAAACCTGATATCGGAAACTAAACTGTCCAAAAAATGCGCGGAGTTGTGGACGAAGTTGTCAGCCTCTCAAAAAGACGCGGAAGACAGGTGGGATTCGGGTGGATTTTAAGTTCCGTGCTTAAGAATCGTCGCTGGCGCCTTATCGGGGAATCCAACGATTCGATTTCCGGGATTTACACTTAGCGGATATCGCAAACAGAGATCGGACTCTGCAATTAAGAATAGAATTGGGTGCTAGCAAAATGGCAGCTGAACGAAAAATGGCAGCTGAAAGACCTGGATTCATGGGTAAAGGCGTGTTCTCGTGGAACGGCCGCGGATATCGCTTTTCGCAGACGCCGCCGCTTACCCTGATGAGCCCCTCGGCGTTGACAAGTGACAATCCCTGGATTGTGCTCGCCGGAGTGCTTGAAAGAGCAAAGGGCGGCGACTTTTCGTCGCTGCCATTGCTCATGCAATGCATCCGCGAGTCCGACAATCCTGTGTTGTGGCGTGCCTGCTTTGATCTTCTGGGTGATGCAGGCTCGATGCCAATTGTAAAAACAGTTTTTCACGCTTTTCGAAACGAAATCGTCGAGCAGGAACTGGCCCCTTTCCAGCGCCATGTTGCATACACCCTGTCGCAATCGCTTTATTTATGGGCCGTTCCGTTAATGCTGGACATCTATCTTGGAAGCCGTGATCGTCATGAAACCGGGATTATCACGGTTCTACTTTCGCGTGCACTTGAAGAGGATTTTGGACCAGTTGCAACTGCCACTTTACCTGATGATGAATATCGTGACCTTGTGACCGCAAAATACAATGCGCTTTGTGTTGCACTGCACGGGGATTCCTTGCCTGTTCTATACGGCAAATTGTTTTCGGTCAAGGCTTTGACTGCCCATTTGCTTGATACACTTCGCGCTGAAATTCCGGTTTATGCCACAACACTTCACGATCGCCATCTTTTCGAAGCTTCGACTGCCATCGATTGTTCGCGGTTTTTTGAAAACGGGGAGCTCAAACCCCAGCGTGCAATGGCGATACTCGAGGAGTTTTTAATCTGTGGGAGTCTGGAGCCTTTCGAAGAGGGCGTACGCTATTTCTTTGGAAACAATGTTTCAATCTAATCCGCACTGAAGAGAATCGCATCACCTTTGTACATCGGTCCATCTACCCATCGTTACGTTCAACCGGCACCCATTTCTGATGCGGCCATTGATGGGTTCTGACATCAAAATCACTCTTCCCTCGACAAATCAGAAACTTCCCATACCCTTTGCCTCGAAAACTCAGCGATGCTCGAAATAGATCATCGTATCAAATTCCTACTGTTCGCTTTCCTGCAAATTGGCATGGGATTTGCGAATTCCTAACTTCGTCTACATAAATCGTCCAGAAACAATACAGACCGTGCGCCAAACGGTTTCGGAATGAAACGTTTCGGACGAAATTTTTACCGATCAAACAGATAGGGGGAGAGCATGAAGCAGGAACAGATCAATGAACTTCTTTGCCAGGCATTGGAAACCGAAATGGGCGGAGTCCAGGTTTATACAACTGCATTGAAATGCGTCGCGGATAAGGAATTGAAAGAGGAATGGGAAAAGTACCTCGATCAAACCCGCCATCACGTCGAAGTTGTGCGAAACATTATGGAAACGTTCGGACTTGAAATTGACGCTGAAACGCCCGGACGCAAGGTCGTTCGACACATTGGTGAATCGCTGGTAAAGGCGATGGAGATGGCCTTAAAGGCCGGAGACAAGGCGAGTGCGCAATTGGTCGCGGCGGAATGTATCACACTGGCGGAAACCAAAGATCATCTGAATTGGGAGTTGATCGGCGAGGTCTCGAAGAAATCGAAGGGGGCGCAGGGTAAAGCGCTGAAGGAGGCTTATGACGAGGTTGAGAAGGACGAGGACGAACACCTCTATCATACGGTAGGCTGGACCAGAGAGTTATGGATTGACTCGCTCGGCATGCCGGCCGTACTTCCGCCACCCGAGGAAGTCAAGGATGTTGAAACTGCGATCGGCGCCGCACGTGCGAAAAGCGCTCGGTCAAATATGTTGTAATATAGTGTGGTCAATCCCCCAGGATCCGGGATTAGTAGGGTTTTACGCGGCGAGATCAGGTTCTCGCCGCGTTTTTCATGCCTCGATTGACGGTATAATAATTCTACAGTGTTCACAGCATTAAAACTTCTGCTTGTTGTCGTGTTGGTGTTAGCCAATGGGTTCTTCGTGGCCTCGGAGTTTGCGCTTGTTGGAGTTCGCCGCTCGCGTATTGCGACACTTGCCGCCACTGGTGATGCACGAGCGGAGCGACTGCTGAGGCTGGTGGATAATCTCAACGCCTACATCTCCGCAACGCAATTGGGGATCACATTCGCGTCTTTGGCTCTGGGCTGGATCGGCGAACCTGCAGTCGCACATCTGCTCGAAGGTCCGCTAAAGGGTCACGTCTCACAGCCCGTGCTGGACACCACAGCCTTCGCTTTCGCATTCTCCGTCATCACCTTTCTCCACATCGTGCTGGGCGAACTGGCCCCTAAGACGCTTGCGCTCGAGCGGGCGGAAAAGACCGCGCTGCTCATCGCCGGACCGATGGAGGTTTTCTACAAGGTCTTTTCGTGGCCGATTCGGCTGCTCGAGTGGGCGGGAACTCGTACCGTGCGACTCTTCGGACTGCACCATTCCGGTGAACACGTTTCTATTTACACAGCGGAGGAGTTGCGCACCCTGATCGACGCATCGCGCAGGAGCGGGCATGTTGAAGAGGAGGAGCAACGACTCATCAACCGTGTGTTTGATTTCTCCGGCGCTGAAGTGCGCGAGGCTATGGTGCCGCGCATAAATGTGGATGCCATTCCTGTGACCGCTACCCTCGAGGATGTCACCAATGCTTTTCGTAGGCTGGGTTATTCACGCCTGCCGGTTTTCAGCGAGCGGCTCAACAATATCGTCGGTGTTTTGTACAGGAGGGATTTGGAGCCATATTTGAACCGGCCCACACCCGGAGGGTTTGATCTGAAGAGACTTCTCCATGCGCCTCTCTTCGTGCCCGCGACGGCCCGTCTCGGAATGGTGCTTAAGTTGATGCAGTTGTCAAAAACGCACCTGGCCTTCGCCGTTGACGAGCATGGCGACATGAAAGGTATCGTAACGCTCGAAGACCTGCTCGAAGAGATCGTCGGCGAAATCAACGACGAATATGACGAGGAGGTGCGCTCGCAGATAACGGAGGAGAACGGCATGTTCCTCCTGGATGGGATGCTTGCCGTGCGTGATGCGAATCGTCACTTTAAGCTGCAATTGCCCGAAGACAGGAGCTACACCACTATCGCAGGTTTCCTACTATCGCAAGCAGGGCACCTGTTGTCAGTCGGAGAAACTATCGAGTACGATGGCGCGTGCTTTACCGTCGAGCGCGTGGACCGCCGCCGCATCCGCCGTGTGCGCTTCACACCAGCGGCGGGAGGTAAACAAAAATCATTCGCCGTGATGGGCATGCTTGCCGTCGTGATGTCGGCGGCTCTGGCGAAGGCTCTCATCTTTTAAAAGGTCCGGCTCAGCAACAGTATTGAGGGCGTTTTTATGAAGAACATCGTTATCTACGTCGTCGTAGCTTTGCTAGGTTTTACGACAGGCGCTTGCGCCAATTTCGCCTGGGAAGGAAGACAATACCTCGGCGAGACTTACGTTCAGTTTTTGTCCAACTACCAGGACTGAGCGACGCATTTTGCTTACATGTTAGACGATCACAGAGTCTAATTGCTTTGTCGCCTATCAACGTTGAACGGCATACCTGGATCGTATCTTCACGCATCGCTCCAGACCATCCACCGATTCCAGCACCTTTAATCGCAGATCTTTGTCGAGAGACTTTTCCTGTTCGAGAAACAGTTTTACGGTGTTCAGAGCTGTCGGGTCACATTGCCCTCCAATAAACGCTGCCAGCCAGTTATTTATAAAAAAGATCTTACGAGTTCTCTTCATCTGAGGCAGAGCAGCGAGAGCCGGCGCAAGATAGGGACTCGTCAACTCGCTTTCGCGAATCGAGTTGAAAGACCCAAGGCTGGCTTCGATCCAGCTTTCCGGAATTTTGGTATCGTGTAGATATGCATCGAAGTAGGATTTCTTGACACCCGGGTCGGCTTTTGCCGCCGCGGCGGCATACGCATATCGTTTCTCGTCATCCGTTTTTGCGCTGTTACTCGAAACCTGCAGCAGA
>WNFR01007646.1_pt1 | contig 10984 bp, 9 predicted proteins | sample 5400221 | NCBI WGS metagenome assembly WNFR01 (sample SAMN13153357, study PRJNA577476) | soil metagenome | isolation source: 40 cm soil under Madrone tree | place: USA:California | collected 2016-06-14 | reverse complement strand
TGCGCGCAATCTCGACCTTCTCGTCCTCGGTGTAGCCGGCGATGCGAATGATTTCCATGCGGTCCATCAACGGCGGCGGGATGTTGAGTGTATTCGCCGTCGTGATGAACATCACGTGCGAGAGGTCGTAGTCGACCTCGAGATAATGGTCGTTGAAGGTGTGGTTCTGCTCGGGGTCGAGCACCTCCAACAGGGCGGATGAGGGATCACCACGGAAATCCGCGCCCATCTTGTCGACCTCGTCGAGCAAGAACAGCGGATTCGACGACTTCGCCTTGCGCATCGACTGAATAATCTTGCCCGGCATCGAGCCGATATAAGTGCGCCGGTGACCGCGGATTTCCGCCTCGTCGCGCACGCCGCCGAGCGACACGCGCACGAAATCGCGCCCGGTCGCGCGAGCGATCGACTTGCCGAGCGAGGTCTTGCCGACGCCGGGCGGGCCGACGAGGCAAAGGATTGGACCGGTCAGCTTGTTGGCACGCTGCTGGACTGCGAGATACTCGACGATTCTTTCCTTGACCTTTTCCAGCCCGAAGTGATCGTTGTCGAGAATCTCCTGGGCAAGCTTGAGGTCCTTTTTGACCTTGGTTTTCTTGTTCCAAGGTATCGACAACAGCCAGTCGAGATAATTGCGCACCACGGTCGCCTCGGCCGACATCGGCGACATCTGGCGCAGCTTCTTGAGCTCATGGGTTGCCTTCTCGCGCGCTTCCTTCGAGAGCTTGGTCTTCTTGATCTTCTCCTCGATCTCGGCGAGCTCGTCTTTGCCCTCCTCGTCGCCAAGCTCCTTCTGGATGGCCTTCATCTGTTCGTTGAGGTAGTACTCGCGCTGCGTCTTCTCCATCTGGCGCTTGACGCGAGTGCGGATGCGCTTCTCTACCTGCAGGACGGAGATTTCGCTCTCCATGAGCCCGAGCACTTTCTCGAGGCGCTCCGTGACCGACGGCGTCTCCAGGATCAGCTGCTTATCGGGAATCTTGACCGCCAAGTGCGAGGCGACGGTGTCGGCGAGCTTGGCATAGTCCTCGATCTGTTGGACCACACCGACCACCTCGGGCGACACCTTCTTGTTGAGCTTCACATAATTTTCAAACTCGTTGACGACCGAGCGCGCCAGGGCCTCTGCCTCAACCTTCTCGCCGGTCGAATCCGCGAGCACAAGAGCGGCGGCCTCATAGTATTCGGCACGATCTGTGTAGTGCTCAACTTTCGCCCGCGCGGCACCCTCGACCAGCACCTTGACGGTGCCGTCCGGCAGCTTGAGCAATTGGAGCACGTTCGCGAGCGTCCCGATCTCGTAGATCGCTCCGGTCGCAGGATCGTCGTCAGAGGCGTTCTTCTGCGTGGCCAGCAGGATGAACGTGTCGGAGCGCATCACCTCTTCCAGCGCCTTGATCGATTTTTCGCGCCCGACGAAAAGGGGCACGATCATGTGCGGGAAGACGACAATGTCGCGCAACGGCAGCACTGGGTAGGCTCGGCTCTCGCCGGGGATGAGAGGGGGCTTTGGCTTTGCGCTGGTCATGGCCCGAAATCCTTATTGTTGTGCCCCTCGCCCGTGACCCGCTCGATTGGCGTCACGGTCGAGTGCCGAAGTGGGCCGGCAAGGGCAACACGGCTCGTTGATGGAAACTACCGTGTGCGCCGGAGGGTGGATAGGAAACCCTCCCCGGAAATTTCGATAGATCCTTCGTACGCCTTCGCTCGCATCATAGGTGGCGACGGCGCGCCCCGGTGTCAAGTAAACCCGAAAATTCAAGGAAATAGCGCCCTTGGCAGTAACTGGCGGGACGCGCCATCGGGCGAATCGGGGAGGCCTGCCGCGCGTCGCGGTTGCAACGCCCTCACGCGCTCGCGTCGCCCGTCCGATCCGCCCGGTCGGCATAGATGTAGAGCGGCCGCGCCGTGCCCTCGACGACCTCTTTCGAGATCACGACCTCCTCCACGCCCTCGAGGCTCGGCAGGTCGAACATCGTGTCGAGCAGGATTCCTTCCATGATCGAACGTAGTCCGCGTGCGCCGGTCTTGCGGTCGATCGCCTTGCGGGCGATAGCGCCCAGAGCCTCCTCCGCGAGCGTAAGATCGATCGACTCCATCTCGAACAGCCTTTGATACTGCTTCACCAGCGCGTTCTTTGGCTGAGTGAGAATGAGCTTAAGGGACGGCTCGTCGAGGTCCTCGAGTGTCGCAACGACGGGCAGTCTGCCGACAAATTCGGGAATCAGGCCGTATTTCAGGAGGTCCTCCGGCTCCACGTCACGGAAGATTTCGCCGGCCTTGCGGTCCTCGGGCGCCAAGACCTTGGCGCTGAACCCGATCGAGGTCGACCGCCCGCGCGCAGAAATGATCTTCTCGAGTCCGGCGAAGGCGCCGCCGCATACGAACAGGATATTGGTGGTGTCGACCTGCAGGAATTCCTGCTGCGGATGCTTGCGTCCGCCCTGCGGCGGCACCGAGGCGATGGTGCCTTCCATGATCTTGAGCAAGGCCTGTTGCACGCCCTCACCCGAAACGTCGCGGGTGATCGACGGGTTATCCGACTTGCGGCTGATTTTGTCGATCTCGTCGATATAAACGATCCCGCGCTGGGCGCGCTCGACATTGTAGTCGGCGGATTGCAGCAGCTTGAGGATGATGTTCTCGACGTCCTCGCCGACATAGCCCGCCTCGGTGAGCGTTGTCGCATCGGCCATTGTGAAGGGCACGTCGAGAATGCGCGCAAGCGTTTGCGCCAACAGCGTCTTGCCTGAGCCGGTCGGGCCGATCAGGAGGATGTTCGACTTGGCGAGCTCGACATCGTTGTGCTTCGTCTGGTGGTTTAGACGCTTGTAGTGGTTGTGGACCGCGACCGAGAGCACCTTTTTTGCGTGATCCTGGCCAATCACATAGTCGTCGAGGACCTTGCGTATCTCCTTTGGCGTCGGGATGCCGTCGCGCGACTTCACCAGCGAGGATTTGTTCTCCTCGCGAATGATGTCCATGCACAATTCGACACACTCGTCGCAGATAAAGACGGTCGGACCGGCGATGAGCTTGCGCACCTCGTGCTGGCTCTTGCCGCAGAACGAGCAGTAGAGCGTGTTCTTCGATTCGCCGCTGCCAACCTTGCTCATTCCATTTCTCCGCCGGCCGGCCGCCCCGCGCGCGATCCAGCCGCCTTGCCGCCCAGCATAACAGGCGCTCTTTTAAGAGTCCGTAGCACCAATGTCACACGCCTCCGCGGTTTTTCATCTAAACCTTGCCAAATCACCCTAGCGAACCACGGTAGTGCCGACATAATCAAGGTTTTATTAATCAATCAAAATCCAGTTCCGTGTCGACTTTTGGGCCGGTTCGAAGCTGGGCACCCGCCTCTGCACGGTCGGTCCAATCACGCAGCCTTCGATACATCCTCGGGCCGCTTTTCGATGACCTTGTCGACCACCCCCCACTCCACCGCCATCTCGCTGGTCAGGAAATAATCACGCTCGAGCGCGTCCTCGATTTTTTTCAGCGGCTGACCGGTATGCTTGACGTAGATTTCGTTCAGCCGCTTCTTCAAGTTCAGGATCTCCTGGGCGTGCACCATGATATCGGTCGCCTGCCCCTGGAAGCCGCCGGACGGCTGATGCAGCATGATCCTGGAATTGGGCAACGCAAAGCGCATGTCCTTGTGTCCTGCGGCGAGCAGCAGCGAACCCATCGAGGCGGCTTGGCCGATGCACAAGGTCGACACCGCAGGACGTACGAATTGCATGGTGTCGTAAATCGCGAGCCCGGAGGTGACCACGCCGCCCGGCGAGTTGATGTACATCGCGATTTCTTTCTTCGGGTTATCTGCTTCCAGGAACAGAAGCTGAGCGACCACCAGCGTCGCGGTCACGTCCTCGATCGCCCCGCTGATAAAGATGATCCGTTCCTTGAGAAGCCGCGAGAAGATGTCGTAGGCCCGCTCGCCGCGGTTGGTTTGCTCGACCACCATCGGCACGAGCGTATTCATGTAGGTGTCGTAGGGATCACGCATGGCTCAGCCTATCCTCGTCGGCGGTGGTGACGGCGATGTACGTCTTGATTCGCTCTTGAAGATATACACGCGCCGCGCTGCCACAAGCCGCCCCTCGTAGCTGTGTCGATTCCCGCGAGGCGACGGGAGTAGGGCAACTATCGCTCCTAAGCGACAGCCCCGCATTTTGCGTCGCTCCTGCTGGGACTCCATTTCTCGTCTACCCGGCCCCGCTTTTTTCGTCGTCCTCATCCTTGAGAAGGTCATCGCGCGAGACTTGCTTGTCGGTCACGGTGGCGAGCTCGATCAGGAAATCGACCACCTTCTCTTCGAAGATGGGTGCCCGTACGGCCGCCACCGCAGCAGGATTCTTGCGGTAGTACTCCCAGACCTCCTGCTCGCGCCCGGGCAGTTGGCGGACGCGTTCGACGATGGCGCGCGTGATCTCGTCCTCGGTGACCGCGATCTTGTTTTTCTCGCCGATTTCCGCGAGCACCAGGCCAAGGCGCACTCTTCGCTCCGCGATGCCGCGATATTCCTCGCGCGCCTTCTGCTCGGTGGTCCCTTCATCGGCAAAGGTGCGGCCCTGTGCCTTCAGGTCGTTCTCGACCGCGGTCCAGACGTTCTTGAACTCGTCCTCGGCGAGAGTGGGAGGCAGAGCGAATTTGTGCATCTCGTCCAGCCGATCGAGAAGCTGGCGTTTGAGTTTCTGGCGGCTGAGCGCTGCATGCTCTTGCTGCAAGCGTCCTTTAATGGCGTCCCTGAGCTTATCAAGCGATTCTAAGCCCAGAGATTTCGCAAACGCATCGTCGATGGTGACTTTGCCCGGCGCTTCGAGCGACTTTACCGTCACGTCGAATTCGGCGTCTTTTGCCGCAAGCTGCGCGTTCGCGTAATTCTCGGGAAATGTGATCTTCACCACGCGCGTTTCGCCAGCGGTCATACCGACGAGCTGATCCTCGAACCCCGGCAGGAAGGTCCCGGCTCCGATATTGACCCCGACATCGCCGCCAGTGCCGCCTTCAAAAGGGGTGCCGTCGATCCTGCCCGCGAAGTCGATGACGACGCGGTCGCCTTTTTCCGCCTTCGCCCCCTCGGGTTTGGCCGCAAACGGCCGGTTCTGTTCGGCAATCCTCTCAATCGCTTCGTTGAGCTGGGTGTCAGTGACCTCCGCCACCTGCCGTTCGAGCTTGATCGCCTTGAAGTCCGCCAGATCGATCTTCGGCAAGATCTCCAACGCTAGTGTGTAGGCGAGGTCGGATTGTCCGCCGATCACCTTTTCGACGGCAGTGTCTTCGTTCGGAATCGTAACCTTGGGTTCCATGGCGAGCTTGAGACCGCGCTCGCTGACGATCTTGGCATTGAGCTCACGGATCACCGCCTCGATCGTCTCGGCCATCACCGCCTTTCCATAGATCTTCCTCAGGTGGGTGACTGGGACCTTGCCCGGACGGAATCCGCGCAGCTGGACGCGATCCTTGAGCTCGCCGAGCCGCTCGACCACGCGCGCCTCGAGGTCGGCGGCCGGTACCTCAACCTGGAATTCGCGCTTGAGGCCTTCGGAAAGAGTCTCGGTGACTTGCATGTGACAGACTACTCTTTGGCGATCGGCCAAGTTCGCCGCATCAGCGTAACCCGGTCGAGGCGCTTTCATCGCGGCGTGGTGCGGGCGGAGGGATTTGAACCCCCACGACTTTCGTCACGGGAACCTAAATCCCGCGCGTCTACCAGTTCCGCCACGCCCGCCTCGAGGACAGCCGACTTGCGCTGCGGCCGGGCGGCGCGGCTTATATCATGGTCAAAGTGCGCGGCGCACGACAAAAATAGGCGCGAGGTGTCGCCGGCCGCGCGGATTTCTACTTCGCGCCGCTGATCAACGCCTTACCGTTGCTAAGGGACGGCCAGCTGCAGATGCTGGCCGTCAGCGGCTCCGCCCGCGCATCGGCCCTGCCGGAGGTTCCGACAACAGTCGAGGCGGGGTACCCGAACTCGGAGTATAACTTCTGGGCCGGCGTGTTCGCGCCGCCCAAGACATCGGAGGACCTGCGCGCGCGGCTCTATACGGAAATCACAAAGGCGCTCCAGTACCAAGCCGTTCGCCAGAAGCTCATCGAGCTTGGAGCCAATCCCATGCCTCTGACTTCTGAGCAATTCGAGGCGTTGGTGCGCCGTGAGATCGAGACCAATACGCAACTCGTAAAATCGGCCGGCATCAAGGTGAACTGACGTCGCGTGAGCTAGTCACAACCAGCGCCGAGTTGATGGAACAGTCGGCGATAAATGGCGGGCACGACCTCGGATAGGTCCTCCGCAATCAACCCGGGGCCAGCGGCCAGACCTGCCTCCCCATGCAGCCAAACCGCCGCGGCCGCGGCCTCGAATGCTGGTATCCCCTGCGCGAGACAGCCGGCCACCATGCCTGCAAGCACGTCCCCCGACCCGGCGGTCGCGAGCCAAGGCGGCGCGTTCTCAGTAATCGCCGCGCGCCCGTCTGGGGCCGCAACCACCGTGTCGGGTCCCTTGAGCAAGATGACGGCGCCCGTTTCCCGAGCTGCGCTACGCGCCCTCTCAAGTTTTGATAGAGCGTCAACTCCGAGCCCCTTGAATAGGCGGCTGAATTCTCCTTCGTGAGGCGTCATCACCGTGGCCCCGATGCGGGCTCGGGTGACCGCTGCCAAGGCCTGCGGCTCACCAGCAAAGCTGGTGAGCGCATCGGCGTCGAGCACAACCGCGCGCTCGCCCGCGAGGGCCGCGACAACCAATTCTCGCATGGGGCGCCCCACTCCACCTCCCGGCCCAAGCACTGCGACGTTGCGGCGGGGGTCGCTGAGGAATTCGGCGAGTTCGCCCGCGCCGTCGACCGGACGCACCATTACCGCGAGGCTCGCTGCCGCGTTGACGGCAAGCGCCTCGCGCGGCGTGGCGATGGTCACGAGGCCAGCACCTGCGCGCAACGCAGCGCGCGCGGCAAGGCGCGCCGCGCCGGTAGAGGCGAGGCCACCGGAGACGACGACCGCATGGCCGCGCGCATATTTGTGGCCGTCGATGCGCGGCGGCGAGAAGCGCTTGTGCCAAAGCTCCGGCGTGTTGATCCAGACGCTCGGCGCGACACGATCGAGCACCTTCGCGGCAATTCCGATGTCAGCGAGCCGCAGTTTTCCGCAGTGGAGCCGGCCCGGTAACAGCGCATGGCCGATCTTGCGACGAAAAAACGTCACCGTCTCTGTGGCGTTCACGGCGACGCCCATCACCGCCCCGGTCGTACCATTGATCCCGCTCGGCAGATCCACCGCATAAACGCAGGATGCCGTGTTCATGGCCTCGATGATGGCGCGCGCGAGGCCTTCGACCGGCCGGTCGAGGCCTGCCCCGAACAAGGCATCAATGACAACGTCCGCAGGTATCAGAGCTGTCGGCGCGGCCGGCGCTGAAGGACCCCGCCAACGTTGCGCCGCGACCGCCGCATCGCCTTTGAGCCGGTTGGGATCGCCTACGAACAGGGTTCGCACCCGGTAGCCCCGCTCCGCGAGGATTCGCGCGGCAACAAAACCGTCGCCTCCGTTGTTTCCGGGTCCTGCGACGACTGCGACCTGCTGGCCGGGGGGGTGGCGCGCCGCGACAGCGTCGGCCACCGCGCGGCCGGCATTTTCCATAAGCTCGATGCCAGCAAGCCCACCCGCAATGGTGCGGCGGTCGGCCTCTGCCATCTCGGCGGTGGTGAGCAATTCAAGCATGGGCGGAGAGAGTATTGCGCCGCGCCGGTGCGCGCGACTCGGGCTCAATTCCTTCGTCCGCAGCGCAGGATAGGCCTCTATGATCACGAAATAGGCAAATTGCTCAAACTCTAATCTCGGCTATGCTGGGGGGGAGCAAACCTGCTCGATGCAAGTGGGCTAAACGACTGAATTGACGGCAGGTTTTTTGGGCTTGGCCGGCTTGGCATGGACCCTGCTAACCGTTGCGGCGGTGCTGCCGGCGCGCTGCCCTCGGCAAGCCAGGGGAAGGAAACGCCATGAAGAAGATCGAGGCGGTGATCAAACCCTTCAAACTCGACGAGGTGAAGGAGGCGCTGCAGGAGGTCGGACTGCAAGGCATCACTGTCACGGAGGCGAAGGGCTTCGGACGCCAGAAAGGACACACCGAGCTTTATCGCGGAGCCGAATATGTGGTCGATTTTCTCCCCAAGGTGAAGATCGAGATTGTGCTCGGCGACGACATGGTCGAGAAAGCCATCGAGGCGATCCGTCGCGCCGCCCAAACCGGGCGGATCGGTGATGGGAAAATCTTCGTCTCGAACATCGAAGAAGCCATTCGGATCAGAACCGGGGAATCCGGATTGGACGCTGTCTGAACCGCTGGCGCGCACCACCGCCTTCCTCCGGCCCGTAGAAGCAGCAGACGAAAGGGTGTTCGTTCCATGACGACCGCTAAAGACGTGATGAAACTGATCAAGGACAACGACGTGAAGTACGCCGATCTGCGCTTCACGGACCCGCGGGGCAAATGGCAACACGTCACCGTCGACATCACGACGGTCGACGAGGACACTTTCAGCGAAGGCATCATGTTCGACGGTTCCTCGATCGCCGGCTGGAAAGCGATCCACGAATCCGACATGCAGCTCATGCCCGATCCGGAGAGCGCCTGCATCGATCCATTCTATGCGGAGACGACGCTGGTCCTAGTTTGCGATACCCTCGAGCCGTTAACCGGAGAGCCCTACAATCGCGATCCGCGTTCGATTGCCAAGAAGGCCGAGGGGCTCGTCAAGTCGATGGGTGTGGGCGACACCGTATTCTTCGGACCGGAGGCCGAGTTCTTTATCTTCGACGACGTCAAATACTCGGCGCTGCCTTACAACACCGGCTTCAGGCTCGATTCGATCGAGTTTCCAACCAACTCGGATACCGATTACGAAGGCGGCAATCTCGGCCATCACATCGGGTTCAAGAAAGGCTATTTCCCGGTGCCGCCGCTAGACACGGCGCAGGACATGCGCTCGGAAATGCTCGGCGCCATGGCCCGCATGGGCGTCAAAGTCGAGAAGCATCACCACGAAGTCGGGTCCGCGCAGCACGAACTCGGGATGAAGTTCGGGCCGATGGTGAAGATGGCCGACCAGACGCAGATCTACAAATATTGCATCCAGCAGGTCGCCCAGATCTACGGCAAGACGGTGACCTTCATGCCCAAGCCAATCTACGGCGATAACGGCTCGGGCATGCACTGCCATCAGTCGATCTGGAAGGGCGGCAAGCCCACCTTCGCCGGCAACAAATATGCCGATCTATCCGAAACGGCGCTCTACTACATTGCCGGCGTGATCAAGCATGCGCGGACCGTCAACGCGTTCACCAATCCTACAACGAACTCCTATAAGCGACTGGTGCCCGGCTTCGAAGCACCGGTGTTGCTGGCCTATTCGGTGCGCAACCGCTCGGCCGCGTGCCGTATCCCGCTCGCCTCTTCGCCCAATGGCCGGCGCGTAGAAGTCCGCTTTCCGGATCCGCTTGCCAATCCGTATCTCGGGTTCGCCGCGATGCTGCTGGCCGGGCTCGACGGTATCAAGAATAAGCTCAACCCGGGCTCGCCGATCGACAAAGATCTCTACGATCTACCGCCCGCAGAGCTCAAGCAAATCCCCACCGTGTGCGGCTCGTTGCGCGAGGCCCTCACTTACCTGGATAAGGACCGCGATTTTCTCAAAGCGGGCGGCGTCTTCGACGACGACTTCATCGACGCCTACATCGACCTCAAGATGAGCGAGGTCATCCGCTTCGAGCACACCCCGCATCCGGTCGAATTCGAAATGTACTATTCGGCGTAACGTCCTCCCAAGCATCGCACCCGCGATGCACCTTACAGGGCGCCTCTGCGGCGCCCTTTTTCTTCAGTGGAGGTCAGCGATCCGAGAGGAGGCGGGAGCCCTTTTTAAAGGTTCTCACGCTCTAGCGTTTCGAGAACTGGAACGAACGTCTCGCTTTGGCCCTGCCATACTTCTTGCGTTCGACCACGCGCGCATCGCGGGTGATGAAACCGCCCCGCTTCAATGCGCCGCGCAGATCCGGCTCGTAATTCAGCAGCGCCTTCGAAATACCGTGCCGCACGGCACCGGCCTGGCCCGACAATCCACCGCCCGAAACGGTGCAATTGATGTCATACTGGCCGGCCCGATTGGTCGCTACCAGTGGCTGCTGGATCAGCATGCGCAGTACGGGCCGCGCGAAATAGACCTCCACATCGCGCGTATTGACGATGATCCTGCCGCCCCCCGGCTTGACCCAAACCCGCGCCACCGCATTCTTGCGCTTGCCGGTGGCATAAGCCCGCCCCTGCTTGTCGAGCTTTTGCACGTATTTCGGCGCTTCCGGTGCCGCAGCCGGTTTGAGCGCGGAGAGTTGATCGAGCGACTGCATGGTTTCGGCCATGATCACGCGCTCCTCGTGTTTTTGCGGTTCATAGCTGCGACATCGAGCGGTTCGGGATTCTGCGCCGCGTGCGGATGCGCAGGACCGGCATAGACGCGCAAGTTGCCGAGTTGCACGCGTCCAAGCGGCCCGCGCGGCAGCATCCGCTCGACCGCTTTCTCCACGATCCGCTCGGGAAACTTTCCTTCAAGAATCGAACGCGCGGTGCGCTCCTTGATGCCGCCGATGTACCCGGTGTGGTGGTAGTAGATCTTGTTCTGCCGTTTCTTGCCGGTGAGCACGATCTTTTCCGCGTTCACCACGATGACGTTGTCCCCGCCGTCGACGTGCGGCGTATAGGTCGGTTTGTGCTTGCCGCGCAGGCGCAGCGCGACGATGCTTGCAAGGCGTCCGACGACAAGCCCTGTGGCGTCGACCAACACCCACTTTTTCTCGATCTCAGCCGGCTTGGCTGAAAAGGTTTTCATGGCGCAGTGGTCCCTTCGCAATCGGCCAGCCTCATACACCCGCACCACGGGATGGTCAACGCGAGCTGCTTTTTCTTCTTCAGCCGCTTCAACGATTTAGAGTT
>WNFR01018899.1_pt1 | contig 10988 bp, 8 predicted proteins | sample 5400221 | NCBI WGS metagenome assembly WNFR01 (sample SAMN13153357, study PRJNA577476) | soil metagenome | isolation source: 40 cm soil under Madrone tree | place: USA:California | collected 2016-06-14 | reverse complement strand
GAAACCGAAATGCTGCTTGCAGGCGAAAACGATTTCCGCAACGCCATCTGCACGATCCATCCGGGAGCAGGTGGCACCGAATCCCAGGATTGGGCCGAGATGCTCCTGCGCATGTATCTAAAATGGGCCGAGCAGCGCGGATTTAAGACCGAGATTCTTGAATATCAGCCGGGTGAGGAAGCTGGTCTGAAGAGCGTAACGTTTAGAGTTGAAGGCGAATATGCCTACGGCTTGCTGGCTGCGGAGGCCGGCGTGCACCGGCTGGTGCGAATCTCTCCCTTCGATCAGGCCGCGCGGCGTCACACGTCATTTGCTTCACTCTTCGTCTTTCCCGAAATTGATGAAGATATCGAAGTTGAAATCAACGAAAAAGATCTCCGTGTGGATACCTATCGTGCGACCGGCGCCGGCGGCCAACACATAAATACCACGGACTCCGCTGTGCGCATCACACACCTGCCTACCAACATTGTCGTGTCGTGCCAGAATCAACGCTCTCAACATCAAAACCGGGCCGTGGCAATGCAGGTCTTGCGATCACGGCTCTATGAACTCGAATTGGAGAAGCGCAAAGCTGAAACTGCCGAACTGGAAGCCAACAAAGCAGACATATCTTTTGGCTCGCAGATTCGAAGCTATGTACTGGCGCCTTATCAACTCGTAAAAGATACGCGCACCAAACTGGAACGGGGCAATGTCGACGCAGTGCTGGGGGGAGACATAGACGACTTTATCAAGGCATTTTTACTCGCGCGGAAGGCGGCCTAGTTGCGGTAGGACTTCGTTTTTGTCTCGGGAGTTTTCATGGCAACAACACAAATCGAAACCAAGCCACGCGTCATCACTCCTCGCGCAAGTCGTCGTAATGAGATCCTGGCAATACTTCTTCTCGCAGTCAGCTTACTTCTGACGCTTTGCCTGATTTCCGCCGCCTTCTATCCCAACGACCCTTCCTGGAACTCAGCCGGACAAACGGAAACACATAACTGGGCCGGCTCCATCGGCGCGAATGTCGCAGCTACAGTTCTACAGTTCATCGGCCTGGCAGCTTATCTTTTGCCGCTACTCTTGTTTGCCGCTGCCTGGCGTCGCTTCCGGACAACCAGCATCCACCGTCCCTGGTCTCGAATTATTGGTCTGGCAGTTCTGGTTATGTCGGCCTCTGCTTTACTCTCCATCTTCCGATTGCAGCCGCTGTTTGATTCGAGCGTAAAACCCGGCGGTCTCTTAGGTACCGTCGTCGCTCAAGGACTTACCAACGGATTGAATACCGTTGGCGCAACGGTATTGCTGGTGACTCTGGCAGCGACTGGGCTACTCCTCGCTACAAATTTTTCCTTTATCCGCCTCTACGAAAGATTCACTGCGGCGATAGGCACACGCTTCGCTTTCGTGCACGCGATACCAGAACGACTAAGAGCCTGGCTTCAAACACAGCGCGAACAAGCACAGCTGCGCAAAGAGAAAAAACTGGCCCTCAAGGCCGAACGCGAAGCCACTCGCAACGTTTTAAATAAAACGCTGGGTCTCAGTCCTGCCGATCGGATAGCCGAATTCATGAAAGAGCCGGTGCAGACAAAAGCCGACGCAACTTTCGTTATTCGCAGTGAAGCCGGTGGTCAGATAGAACCACGAGCCTCAGCAGCAGCGGCCTCGGCAGGAGCGGCTACGCAGGGCGCCACCGTCGTTCAGACAGGTTCCGGGAGACGATCAATATTTCCCAATTCGGGCACTGGCATAGCTGTCGATGTGGAATCCGAACTCGAAGAGATGGTGAAGGGAGTCTCTGTTCTTCGCCTGAAAGCGGAAGCGCCGGCCACGGGCAAACTACCCTTCGACGCTTCACGACGCGTGAATTACAGCGACTACTCGCTGCCGCCCCTCGATTTCCTGAACGAGGCCCCCCCGCCGAGTGAACAAGCAGACGCCGAACTGCTGGGTTTGGCTACGAGGCTGGCGGAAAAGTGTAAAGAGTTTAATGTTACCGGACAAATCAAGCATATCTGCCCGGGCCCGGTAGTCACCACTTACGAGTTCAAACCAGATCCCGGAGTGAAGTATTCCCGTGTCGTCTCGCTTGTTGACGATTTGTGTCTGGCGTTGAAAGCAGAATCGATCCGCATCGATCGCATGCCCGGCAAGCCTCATGTCGGTATTGAAGTTCCCAACCCGCGTCGCGAAACAATTTTTCTTCGCGAAGTCATTGAGTCGCGAGCCTTTCGCGAGTCAGCTTCAAAACTGACTATCGCATTAGGCAAGACTATCGATGGACTCAACTACGTCGCAGATCTCGCAAAGATGCCGCACCTTCTGATTGCCGGAACCACGGGCTCTGGCAAATCTGTCGGCGTAAATGCGCTGATCGTCTCGATTCTCTACCGCTCGCGACCCGACGAAGTGAAATTTATCCTGATCGACCCCAAACGGCTTGAACTTGGTCTCTATGAAGACATTCCTCATCTGGCAACGCCGATCATTGTCGATCCGAAGTTGGCCTCCCGGTCGCTCAAGTGGGCCGTTGGTGAGATGGAACGTCGTTACAAAGATCTCGCCGGTTGGGGTGTACGCAATATCGACGGCTACAACACTGAGATCATGCGTCGTAACCTGATTAAGGAATACGACGACCAAGGTGAGCCGTGGAAGCCACTGCCTTACATTGTCATTATCATCGATGAACTGGCGGATTTGATGATGACCTCTGGACGCGAGGTAGAAGAGTCGATCACGCGACTGGCGCAAATGGCCCGCGCCGTGGGTATCCACCTGGTCCTTGCAACTCAACGGCCCTCAGTCGACGTGATTACCGGTTTAATCAAAGCTAACTTCCCTTCGCGTATTTCTTTCCGGGTTTCGTCGAAAGTCGACTCGCGGACAATCATCGATACAAACGGTGCGGAACAACTCCTCGGCCGTGGCGATATGCTGTTTCTGCCACCCGGCACGTCGCGTCTGATTCGGGTTCACGGCGCCTACATCGATGAAACCGAAATTGGAAGGATCGTGGCTCATATCAAGGCGCAAGGTCTGCCTGCTTATGATGAAACGATCACGCAGTCAGAAGAGGAAGCGCTCGGGCTGGAGAACAATGAAGGTGAGCACGACGAACTCTTCGAGGAAGCGTTGCGGATCTGCGTGGAGATGAAGCGCGCCTCCACTTCCGTGCTGCAACGACGTCTGCGCATCGGTTACGGCCGCGCCGCAGCAATCCTCGACATCATGGAGCGCGAAGGACTGATCGGGCAGGCGGACGGTTCACGGCCGCGACCCGTTCTGGGTCGAGCCTACGAGATGATCGCACAATGGGATGAATTGGCTTCTGAAGTATAGCCATTGGTTACACCCTCCGCCTTAACGTCCGACACTTCTTGCGGAAACTTCCACTGCTGCTGTGGAAAACCCTGTGAAGAATTCAAACTTCGAGAAGTTAAGTTTTTGATATACGTGAGCTTCCAGCGGAATGCACACGTTAGCGGCGCACTCGTAAGGGCTTCACGCGCACAAAGTTGTCATCCATGAAACGAAATTGCTCGGCGGCACATCTCCGAGTCTTGTCGCGGTTGACTGTCTTCTGCATTCTTGTGACTGTTGTCAGTTGCTGCGGAAACCTGTCGCAGAAATATTCGTCTGCGAGCGATACTTCGTCCAGCGCAAACGCAAAACGAGCAGACGAAAACACACGCCTTAACATCAACGCCGCTTCTATTGGCGACCTCGAGAAACTGCCAGGTGTCGGGAAGGTGATGGCCGAAAGAATAGTTGCACATCGAGAGCAATACGGTGCATTTCGTCGTGCTGAACATCTCCTGATGGTGCAGGGAATGAGCGATAACAAGTTTCGTAAGATTCAGCCACTGGTGACAGTTGAATAGCTAAATGGCCCAACTAAGCGTACTCCGCAATGCTGCTCTGGAAATCTTCGCTGACGCATTGCGCGCAGTGGACGCTCGGGCGGCGACGCAACAGGCGGCGGATCTCGAGGGTCCGATCCTGAGGATTCTTGAAAAAAACCTTTCTTTCTCTTCTCCTATTTACGTCGTCGGTATTGGCAAGGCCGCGCGGCAGATGGCTCTGGGACTTAACGATGCCCTCGGCGAAAAGATCAGTCACGGAATAATCACTGCCGCGCCGGAAATAACCGAACACTCGTTCGACAGTCGCTGGCAGAGCTTCAATGGTGGTCATCCTTTGCCAAACGAGGCCAGTCTCGCCGTTGCTCGAGCTGTTTTCAAACTTATAGACCGGGCCAACGCGGAAGCGGCACTCGTGATCTTCCTCGTTTCGGGAGGCGGCTCTGCCATGATTGAATGGCCTCCCAATGAGGAAATCACGCTCGCCGACCTGCGCGAAGCAAATCGTTTGTTGGTCGAATGCGGCGCAAGCATCAGCGAGATAAATGCGGTACGCCGCGCGTTCTCCGCTGTCAAAGGTGGCGCTCTGGCACGGCGCGCCCTCCAGGCAAAAACCGTCTCGTTCATCGTTTCTGACACCAATCCAGACGACGAAGCGAATGTGGCTTCCGGTCCGACTTTGTCACCTGATGCAAACACTCCTAAGCCTCAGGAGGTCGTTGCACATTATCGTTTGGGAAAGTCGCTTCCGTCGGCAATTCTGCGCACGATCCACGCGAGACAAGACGCGACTCATCAAATCCGACCACAAGAATCGCATCCGTACTACGTACTCCTTGATAACCGCACAGCAATCAAAGCCGCCGTCCGAAAAGCACGCGCACTCGGATTCTTCACGGAGCCGGCTCCGGACATTTCCGAACAACCGATCGCCGTTGGCTGTGAGCTGCTCATTTCACGCGTGAGTAGTCTTTGGAAAAACTCAGAAACGAATGCCAAGGGAGTTTGTTCGATCTCAGGCGGAGAGTTTTCCTGCCCCGTTCGTGGTGAGGGTCGCGGTGGACGCAATCTCGAAACAGTCCTGCGTTGTGCCATTGAACTGGGTCAAGACAAACAAAGCTTCAGTCATCACACAGTTGTGCTTAGCGCAGGCACCGATGGTATTGATGGCAACAGCCCCGTTGCCGGAGCGATCGCGGACAACACCACGATTCCCCGAGCGCGATCGTTCGGCTTAGAGGCCAGGACATTCCTCGATAGAAGCGATTCGTATAGTTTTTTTGCAGAGCTTGAAGATGCGATCATAACTGGACCCACAGGTACGAATGTGCGAGATATAAGAGTGCTGCTCAGGAGTGGCACCAATACCTGAACTCGCCTTGTCTTGACTCTCCGCCACGCAGCGCATATAAGAGTTTTTCCGGCAACGATTGCCGAGCACCCTTTACTATAGTCCCAGATCGTCATTGGAGACCCGGATTCATGTCAACGCATCTAGACGCCGAAGAGAATATTTCTGCCCTACAGATGGAATGCGGCCCCATGTCGTTCCGTCAGCTCGTCGAGCTTCTGGAAAGTCAATCTGTACCACCAACACTCGAACAGCTGAACATCTGGCTAGCCAACGTCCGTATTTCTCGTGAAGACTTGCGCGCCCACACCGGTTTCAAAGAAGGCAATTACTGGCGCCACCGAGTCTTTCGCAATGACTCGGTAGAGATGCTGGTGCTTTGCTGGCGACCCGGTCACAAAACACCGATTCATGACCATAACGGCTCGCACGGTGCGGTCAAGGTACACCAAGGCGTGCTCTGGGAAACAACTTTCGCCTACGACAAAGATCAAGGACTATGTTACCGAACCATGCGCGAGTGTCAGGCTGGCGACGTTACCGGGGCCGGCGTGCCCGACATTCATCAGTTGGGGAACCCTGAAGTTAGTGGCCAGGATCTCATTACAATTCATATCTATGCGCCGCCGCTCGGTGTTCTAAACACTTACAAAGTTGGCAGCCCTGTGATCGATCTCTACACTCCGGACGATTCCGAAGCTTGATGGCTCAGAACGAAATCGTCAAACTCCTTTCCCTTTCCGCGCTAATTCTGCTCTCCGCCTGCAATCGCCATTCGCCAGTTGCCAGCAATAAAGAGCTTACGGTCGCTGCTGCTGCCGATCTTGCTCCGGCCTTTGAAGAACTCGGGCGGGAGTTTCAACCAACACACAAGATCAAGGTCGTCTTTAGTTTTGGTTCGAGCGGCTTGCTCGCGAAGCAGATTGAGAACGGCGCGCCGATGGATCTTTTTGCGGCGGCCAATACGGATTACATCGACCAACTCGACAAACAGGGTCTAATCGTACCGGATACCAGGACTATCTACGCGCGTGGACGTATAACGTTGTGGACGCGAAAAGACAGTCCACAACGAATCGAAAAGATTTCGGACCTTACGCGTCCTGAAGTAAAGCGCATTGCGATCGCCAATCCGGACCACGCACCTTACGGCATGGCCGCGCGCGAAGCTTTGCAGCGTGCAGGCATTTGGGATAGTGTAAAGTCGAAGCTGGTTTACGGAGAAAATATTCGCCAAACGCTGCAGTATGCGGAGACCGGAAATGTAGAGGTGGCGATCGTAGTTGAAAGTTGAGAAGTTCGTTCCACAAGAATGAACTTTGTGCTTTGAGCTTTGTACTTGGTGCTTTGTACTTTGAGCTTTGTACTTTGAGCTTTGTACTTTGAGCTTTGTACGTTGAGCTTTGTGCTTTGTACTTTGTGCTTTGTGCTTTGTGCTGACTCGGCACAAGCCAAAGTCGCAGGTTTAGGTTTTTCAAAGTACGAAGTACAAATACCAAGTACGAAGTTACGAAGTACCAAGTACAAAGCTCAAAGTACAAAGCTCAAAGCACAAAGTTCATTCTTGGGGAACGAACTTCTCAACTTTCAACTCACGCCCGTCTGTCGTCACCGTAATAGTTCCACACCGGCCCGTAATCAGCACTTCGGCACCGCTCACTTGCCAACGTTCAACCACTTCCTTGTGCGGATGGCCAAATATTGATGTTTGGCCCACAGAAATAATCGCCAGGCTCGGTCGAGTGGCGAGGACGAATGGTTCAGTAGATGATGTTCTACTGCCGTGATGGGGCACCTTTACAACATCTACTCGCAAATTCTCCGAGGCGCGAACCATCACATTCTCGGCGCCGTTTTCGATGTCCCCGGTTAGCAAGATTGCCCGCTCACCGAATTGTAAGCGCAGAACGACAGAATCGTTGTTTCGCGATGGCGCATTCGTATTTGCGACCGCCGCGGGCCACAACACGATGGCCTCGACACTGCCAAAATCCATGACATCTCCTGCCTGGATGACTTCAACTGGAGTTTTAGTCGCCGCGAGTGTGTGGGCAAACCTCGAGTATTCCGGATCATCGCTTGGCATCCGCGCGACGAATGCACCTCGTACTCTAAAATTCTGAGCGACGTCGTTTAACCCATCGATGTGATCGGCATCTGCGTGGGTGGCCAGGATGTAATCCACTTGGTCCAAGCCTCGCCACCATAGATATTCCGACACCACAGCCTCACCTATGCTGCGGGCTTGGGACTCCTCCGGCTCTGTCGACGTATCGTCGGTTGGATTTCGCAGGAAACTCGGTCTGCCACCTCCATCCACCAGCAGGGTAACGCCATCCGGCATTGTCACGAGTGCGGAATCGCCCTGTCCTACATCAAGAAAGTCGACATGCAGTTTTCCATCCGGCCGGCCGGCACTCAAAGGATGCAAGACCACCAGGGCTAACACTCCAAGCTGCCCGCACAGGGCAAGCAGCGTCCAGTTGGAAAGTTCATCTCTTTTCCATCCTGAGTGAGCAAGTGGATGCCACCGAGAGAGCGAAATTATGAGCAGAATGAAAGGCAGATAGTATAGAGCGTAAATAATTGCAAACCAGCCACTGTATTCCGGTAGTCGCAGCGACGCGAGGCCAAGCTTCGCAAGTGGATCGACGCTGTGAACCATCAACCAATCGAGTCCATTCGCGAGTCTGAAGAAGGGCGCGGCGATGACGGCAGTGATTTGGGAGATCAACAAGCCTATAAGCGCGGTAATGGCCGTTGCAGCGAGCAACAAACTCACACCAACGTTCAAAACAACTGAGGCCAAAGACAGCCGGTGGAAATAGATAATCTGAAATGGCAGCAATACCGTCTGAACACTCACCGAAACAACAACAGCTCCGAAGATAAACCGCATGCATTTCTGCACACGACATCGGTCCAGTTGCACGGCTAATGGCGTCTTGAAGAGTCTGTAAGCATGGGCCGACCGCTCCAGCTCCGCCTGCCAACTGCGTTCGCTCCAATAGAGAACTTCGCAAAAAGCCTTTAGCCAACGCGCGCAGACAGGCGGATATGGGAGCGCTCGCGTTGGGCGCCACGCTCCGATAGCTGACAACGTCAACAACAGCGGCCAGGCAACAACCACGATTGCCAACACTGACATGAAGGTCAGTTGTAATGAAGGATCAAAGATTTCCTGGGGTTTCCAAATTAAGAGGACCAGAGCGGCGCCTCCGAGAGCGTTGAGAGAAGATGCTCGTCGAAAGACAACTGTACCCAGGGTTACAAACGTAAACATCACCGCCGCTCTCACTACGGAGGATTCAGCACCAACTGCGAGGGTATAGGACCAGAGCACGATGGTAGAAAAGAGAAACTGCAAGGGTTTGTTTTTTGTCAGTCGTCGTGAGGCGAGAAAAACGATGCCGCCGATGAAGCTGATGTGCAACCCGCTGATAACCAGGACATGAAAGGTTCCACCCGTACGAAATCTTTCGGCAGTGGCGTTTGTGAGGTTGTAACGGTTTCCCAATAATGCGGCATCAAGCACTCCGGCGGTTTCCGACGAGAAATGCTGGTCTATCTGCAGTTGTAAACGCCGGCGCCAATCGTATAACCATGCTAGCGGCAGAAAGACGCGCTGGTTTGCCAGTCGCTCGATCAGGAGCGGACTCTTTACAAATCCCGTTGCATCGTAATCTTTGCGATCCAGATACTCGGTTAAAGTCGAAACGCCGGGGTTACGATACTTGTCGGTGCGGTCGAGGGTTGTCATTACGCGAATGCGAGCGCCGTAATGTAAGTCGAGGTCAAGGTACTCCCGTTCGATCTCTGGTGTTTGAAATGAGGCGACTAGCGCGACTCTTCCCGAAGCTCTCAACTCTTTTCCCTTGAAGCTAACGGTTTCAATTCTAAGCGGCAGGTAAACTCTGTCGTGCGCAAACTCAGGTGGACCATCCAACCAACCAGCTAGTTCTACAGGATCTTTGGAACCTACGAATCCACCCGCAATCAGATATTTCACCTGGCCAGCAGTTGAGCCAGTTTTCTCGAGTACCGCGAGCGACGCCCCGGCAAAAAACGTACCCAGCAGGAGTGAGAGAGATGCCAATGCAAATCTGTTTCGCAAAAGTGCAAGGAGGGTGACTACTGAAAAGAGCGCTAGAGGTGGAAGCCAAAGTGCCAGCCTTGGCATGAGCTGGCTTGCTGTCAGTATGCCGGCGATAAACGCACTCGCCAATTGGGCAAGCGGATGCTGCGTGAAAATCGCTTGGTGAGAAAATGTTTTCATTACGGTGAGGAGCCTGGTTACAGCCGAGCAAACGCGCGCACCATATTCCCATAGTTGTTCGAAGTCAAGTGGGTTACGGTTTCGACGTGATGCGTCTGGGGAAACATATCAAATGCGGCGATTGAATCGAGAAGGTACCCGCCAGCAAGGAGCTTTCTCAAATCACGCGCAAGCGTGGCCGGATCACACGAGACGTAGGATATGCGCTTAGGATGAAGATCCAGGATACCCTTGATCACTACCGATTCGGCGCCGACACGTGGTGGATCGAGCAGAACAAAATCGACTGAACCATGCGTACGAACGTTGGCCCGCAGCCATTCACTTACTGTCGAGGTAACGATCTTAGCGTTTCTTGTAAGTTTCTACGGGCGAAGCGCGACGCAACGGGGTTCGCTTCAATGCCCAGTACTCGGCTGAACCGACGTGCGAGCGGAAGTGTGAACAAGCCTACACCGCAATAAAGATCCAGAGCAGCTTCACCGTGAACGTTTGGCAGCGCTGTGGCAATCAGCGGCGCAAGCAAGTCCTGATTGATTTGAAAGAAGGCTTCGGCATTGTAGCTGTAGACCTCGTCGAAGATCTTCAAACTTACCTCGCTCGTATGAAAGTCAGCAAACTCTGGAGCCACTGATACGCCATTGTCTCCCACCACGACATCAATATGTTTCAAGCCATCGGGAAGAGCCTCGCGCCGTGTTGTGCGAATGTGCTCGAGTGTTGTCTGTAAGGCAGGGACCAGCACAGCGCAGTCTGCCACATCGCAAACGCGACGCGAAGCACGCTCGTAGTAACCAACGCTTTCCTGTTCCAGATCTACCTGCCAAGTAGCGCGCGCGCGGTAACGCCAATCTTTCGGCGAAGCATGAACGGCAATGTCGGGAGGGTTTTCCAAACGTGCGATGCGGTGGAGACAGTCACGTATGATCTCAACCTTGGCTCCGAGCTGAGCTTCGTAAGTCATTTGCTGAAAATCGCAGCCGCCGCAACGTCCGAAATAAGGGCAGGGCGGCTCGATTCGCACTGGCGAAGGGGTGAGGATTTCTTTGATTGAAGCAAAACTCGAGTTACCCTGGACGCGATCGATCGTGACACGTAACCGATCACCCGGCGCAGCGAGGGCCACAAAAATAGTCTTGCCAGCAGCATGCGCGAGCCCGACGCCGCCCGGAAGAATGCGCTCGATCTCTACTTCAAGTGTCATGCTGTTTTCGGTTTCCATTTTTATGACTGGCTACTATCAACGGCATGAAAACTCAGAATAGCGCTCCGTGCTTTAATCCTGATCAATTTGAGTTCTCACACAGTCTCTAACGTTGGTGGAATCTCTATCACTGAGCAGGATACGGGTTTGGCGACCATTGCTGTGGAGGAGGCGGCGGTGCATATTGTGGATTAACGCCTTCGAGTTCAAACTTGATCCCACCGATCATGCCGGCTGCAAGATTGTAAACAAGGGCTCCGATGGCGCCTCCAATAAACCCAAGAATCGCGTAAAAGATGGGCACCC
>WNFR01008690.1_pt1 | contig 10988 bp, 12 predicted proteins | sample 5400221 | NCBI WGS metagenome assembly WNFR01 (sample SAMN13153357, study PRJNA577476) | soil metagenome | isolation source: 40 cm soil under Madrone tree | place: USA:California | collected 2016-06-14 | reverse complement strand
GGTTGGCCCTAACGCGGATGTCCGCTTCGGAGATATGGTCGTCGGACGAGTGGAAGAGAGATGGCTCTGCACGGTGGAGGTGCTACTGTTGCCCGCAAACCTGCTGGTGCTGGGCGTGTCCAGGGACATAACGGGTCCGGTGGGCGAGGCCGGGATCTCGACACTGTTACGCACACAGTAGCTCGTGACGCGCGTGAACTGACGTGCGTTGCGCCACTCGACAGAAAATCCAGCGTTCTGGATGGGGTCTCGAGACGCCTCCTCTAAAGGGGAGACAATATAGGCGCCTGCAATATGACAATCAGGGGGGTGGTACAAAAGTAAGTGACAAGGACGACCTTCCGTAATACCAACGATGGCATGAAGTGGTATTCGGGTCGAAATCTTTACCTTGTCTAGGTTGTAGTCGTAACTCTGTCAATTAGTTGAGAGCACCGCAGTACAATAGAAACTTTGGGTGCCTTACTATGATATGTAGGTACACCGCGGACTGATGGAATTTGAGGAAAGACCCAAAACAGTAAAAGATCGAAGTTTACGGACCAAGAGTAGCACTTTTTCCTCGAACTTGTCCCCTAACTTCGTGTTCAGTGCACCGGGAGAGAACAAGGTCCATCCTGACAACAGTTCCTCCCCCTCTTCCAGGACGCGTGAGACACATGTTGCAATGGCCTCGGCTCGAATATTCGATAAACGGACGAGTTCTCGTGGGTCGGACGATTGCAGGAACTTAGCAGAAGTAAATCAGAAGGAAGGGCATAGTTCAGTCACCTCGCCAATGAATTTATCCCATCATTCAATAGACCCCCGAGATCACGCTTACCTGTTCTATCAGATCGAATGCAATCAATAAACAAAGTCCGGGTAGTTAGATTAAGCATCCTACCTCGTAAAGTCGCTCTGTCGATGCGCATCGTTAGTTGAAAGAAATCATGCCTGTCCCTGACTTTACCTTGAGGGCCGATGTTCCTGCACTGTCCTTCGGATGAGGATGGGCCGGTATCTGAACTAGTCACGCACGTACTAGCATCGACTAATGGCATCTCCGTTATTTGCCCACACTGAGGACGAGAATCAATACCACAGAAACTCGAGTGAATCTGCCAAGTTCGGTGTCATACCATCGTTGAAGACCACATCCATATCCGTGCGCCCATGTTCGGGAGGGCATAACAAGGCAACCGCCAGCAGCTGCCGATTCAGGACGTATCGAGAAAATGCAGACTGCGCCATGTGAGCCACATGAATTACTCACTCTGACGGATATCACTGGCCTGCACAACATTTGTCCGGTCCAGACAGTCGATACAATTTACACGGTAAACGCCCCTCTGTCGGGACAACACAGAATGACCGGATATCCAGAGGAAGCTAACCCAAGAAAAGCGTTTGCCGTAATGGCATAATTTGAATAGTCTGCTTACCCTTGAGACTCGAACGACCGTTCAAGTTGAGTGACGAGCTTTGAGATGTTCTCGTATCTACCCATCGTCAGGCTCTCGAACAAACCATACTGTATACGTGACATACTTCATACCCTTAGTCTCCGCGTGAAAGTCATATTCACAGTATCTTCTTCACCGTCAGCGGCCACTTGTCATAATTTATAGGATACGTACTTGACATCTGACAATTGAGCTTCTTCGACGTATTCACGGTACGCATTAGTAATTACACCCTCTTTGCCGTGTTTTTCAGCCAAGTTCACGATGGTCTGTAAACCCGAAATGATTTTCGTAGATCGTGTTCGTTGTCCAAGAATACTCACATGAGGTCCATAAGTAGCCAATGTTCGCTTGAAATGCCGAGAAAGGGCCTTTAAGTTTTGCTGATGCGTCGTTTCTGGCAACAGCTGAGGTGCAGGCTTTAGCCCAGCACCAGTTTGGGTCCAAAACAATGGGACTTGATGGACGTCGGCATGATGACCGTGCCTCCTGGAGTGATGGTGACTTACTGGACCCTCTAATCTGGACATAACTAAAGATGTTGGTAATGTTATCTCTCTAACATGAAAAGGCATTAGCGGTGTGTTGGTGGACTTTAAGGGCTACATACGTCTAATCGGGTGACCGTTTCGGTCTCAACGTAATTGGCGACATGAGCCTCGTCATCTACACCTCGGCGCTGATACCGAAGGCCAGCCCTATCTCGAGAGCGCCGAGACATTATGATATAATCTACGCGTGTAGTGTCTCCAGCTTCTGAGGACTCAGGGTCGAGCGGGATAGCAAATGTGGCAGCCTGAAAGAAACCCTGCACGAGTGGCAATACATACGAGTGAAGCTGGTGAATCGAAAAGGAGATGAGTGAGGATCGAGATCTGGAAATGATATAGTACTCCGGCATCAATGAACGGTTTTGATAGGTGCTCGTTCCACCAAAATTGTCGATCTACGCGACGCCACAATGGGAGAGTTGATAAGGGCTCTGCTAAAACATCAATGTACCCATCAATTGCCCTAGCCTGAGCCAACGAATCAGATGCATTAAGCTGCTCGAGTAGAGCATCTTGCTTTTGTGTTTTAGCGATTTGTTCTTGTTTGTGTTGGAGGGAGCGTGTTATGTCTGGCACCTCCTTCATGAGCTCAAGTAAGACCGCATAGGCAAGGGGCCTTCACTCACCGAAATCATAAGCGAAATACATCTCTCCCTTAGAGTACTCCTTGGTAATCTGTCGAAGGATCTTCGCTTCTAGCTCGGAGTACTTCTCATCGATCGTAGGAGGGGGAGGTGCCGCATTCTTGATGATTTCGCTTAATACTTGCTGTGGTTCAGGCATATCCTCATGGATCAAATCGTCCAAGGGCCGAGTCTCTACTTCAGCGCCAGAAGGCGGCTCGTCTCCCGACGTCTTCAAACTATTCCTCTTGGAAGGCCTATTCCAAAATGACAACCGTCTGGCTAAAGCCTTTGCAACTGGAGCGTCAGACATTTCAGATGAGGAAGTAGCAGAGGAGGCAACCGAGACAGGAGATGGAGATCTGTCTACCAAGGAGAATTCGTCAACGGCCTCAGGGGTCATCACCTTGACCTGGTGGCCGTCTGCAAATTTGACATGCAATCTTGCTTCGTTAGGAGGTCCGAGATCATCCCTGGGCGGATCTCGGGAGGGGTTGACGACAAGGGACCTGCGAGCTGTAGTGGCATTCCGGCGCGCGACAGCAATGGTTACAGATTCAGCCTGTTGGACACAGCTCAATGGTATGGCTGTGACATCTTTGACGGCATAGATTTTACGGGTTTCGTCAAGTACTGAACCAACCTGAATACATTATCGAACATAAAGGAGGGAGAGAGCGCACTGTGTCCGACCTCCAACCTAGTCGTGATGACAAGTAGATACGATTCTGCGCAGAGGTTGGTTTGTTTAGTTGTCATACTAGAAGAGTGAGACGAATCTACCGGTGAAGAGTTCAAGGATGCCAACAATTCCGTAGACAATTATGGCCGATGCCCAGCTACCGACATCCTGGGCAGATCCTCGGAACTCCTCAAACTTTGGAGATTTTCCCCAACTAATGCGAATATAGCGGCCTGAATCGTCTGGCTGGGTCCTGTACGGTCGTAGAAAGAGTCCTTCCTGGGTGGGTAAGACAGCGAGATGGTCGTGCGGCCGAGGGTGCGCAATGAGGGCATGCGCAACCAAGTCATCGTTTATAGGCGCAGAAGGTTTTGGAGTACGTTTGGGTAGAAAAATACGCTTCATGAGACGAGGTTGCAAGGTTGAGTATGGTCGCAATCAGTATGATATGATCCACATCATATCAGGCACCATCTTAGTAAATACAACTTGAACTGAACTACAGCCGTACAAATCTATGCAGAGACGGGCTCGGACAATGTAGCAGAGCGACTATGAGTACGAACATCGTAGCCGTACCCACTCCCTGGTGCACCAGGAACCGCGCCCGGACCCTCGTAGTGCATTTTCGTAATGTCGTAATTGCCTGAGAAACAGTTGGAGCATGCAGGAAACTGCTGTTGCTGCGACGACGTACCGATGAATTTCCAACCATCCTCCTTCACATGATACAAATTACAGGTGTTGCCGGAGAATGCGTCACGATGACCCGCGGCGTAGATGCTCCTCCGACCGAGCTCCTGAGCCTCCTCGTCCGTCAAGTCCCACCGATAGCCTTGGTCAAGAACGCCATACGCGAATGTGCTGCCCGAGCCCACAGAGAACAGGTCGCCCTTTAAACGAGAGCCGTCTGAATCGACGTAGAAGATAGTGGGACCAGTTTTGTCCCAGCCGCAGATCATAGTACCCTAGAACAGCATGGATCGTGCAACCATACTGTCAGAAAATGACCAAACCCACCATGCTGAGACCCATGCCCTTGTAGCTGTAGACGAGATTACTGAGGTATTTGGAAGCGGCTGCGACAGATATCCGTTCCCGATTCCTTAACTCGTGCAAACGACACTGAATGCCAAGGTACGTCTCCCAATACTGACAATCGGCTGTGCGCTAGTTCAGCTCACCAGATTTCCTGTATAGACGATGAGAGCACACCTGCACCACCGGCCATCGTCCCCAGAAGGTATGGATTGATCTCGATAACCTTTTTGACAGTGCCAGACGCTGCACGCGAGCTCAGCGCGGGTCGTGTTGTTGAGGTGATACCTACCTATGTAACTCCCCGCGGTGGCGCGTGAATCTACAGCAACTATCACCCCACCCTGGAATCGGAAAGCAAGGGTAGTTGTGCCGTGCTGAATTTTGATCTTGCAGTTGGGGTCGGCATGATCGTCGGTGTGAAGCCTCAGAAATGCTGAGGGCTAGAGGAACAAGTATAAGGAACGGAACGGAGAGAGTTCACTGGAGCGCACATCTGGTACAGCAGGAATATTGAAGGCATGCCCTTCAACTAAATGACCAAAACCGGCTTGTGAGCCCCACATGGCATCCAACCCATCTTCATCAACGAGATTTCTGGCGTTTCCTGTCTCTCTCTCTGCGTCTGTAATTGAGAATTTGCGGAGGAACGAGTTCATGGTTATCGCGAGAGTGTTTTTTGCCGGGTCAGCTCAGCGAGTACGCGTCGGCGTCGTCTTTATTTGATCGTGTTTAGCTGGTCAAGATGACTAACGATCAGTAGTCGTCCTAGTCGCGCGCGCAAATTCACATCATTTTACAAGTTTGCAACTAAATGTCAGGCATTTGTCGTCCCAGACTAGCTGAGGAGAGGAAGCAATGGCGGAAGGACCATCCATTCGTCTGCATTCATTTTTATTTTCACATCAGCTCGAACTCAAAGTCGCCACATTTCAGGGATTCTATGCGAAGCCCACCAAGGCCCCAGATGGGTCAATGAACCTAATGGAATGGGAGGTTGGCATACCCGGCAAGGAAGGGGTGAGCAGGGCGGCGATAATTGTACTTTATCGAATAAGCTGACACCCTTAGACCCCATGGGAAGGTGGGCTCTATAAGTTGTCCATGACCTTCCCTGAAGGTACGTTCGCGATTCACGAAGCAAGTCGAGCAATGCCACTGAAGGCCATCCGTTAGATTACCCATCTAAGCCCCCTAAATGTACGCTCACAGGCAGAGCAGGACCTTCTCGATGAACTTACATTTCCGTCCAGGTAAATTCGTCCCACCCTTGTTTCATCCAAACGTATACCCTTCAGGGACTGTTTGCCTATCCATTCTTGACGAGGAGAAGTCGTGGAAGCCTGCTATCACTATCAAACAGGTGTGTGTCCCTGGGAATGACAGGGATGATGGCCACAGAATGCAATTTTTAGATTGTGTTGGGTGTTCAAGCTCTGCTAAATGACCCAAATGTGAACGACCCGGCCCAGAGCGAAGCCTACACCATGTTCAAGTGCGTAACTGCTGTTGTCGCTAGAAATCACGTTCATAAACTTTTCCTGATAGGAACGACAAGGTAGCATATGAGTAAGTTAATTACGCCTGCGGTTCGTATTCAACCTGCTGATGGCAACGCCCTATTTCCAGGCGTAGGGTTCGACAGCAAGCACGCGAGAATATTCCGAAATAACCAGATTCTGTCTTATGGACACGTCCATTACGTTTACGTGTGACGAGTGCACTACCGTTGTAACGATTTGCTGGCGTAGGGACTTGATAGAGAAGTTCTGGAACCAAACCGTCTCTACGTAGAGCCCAGGGAGCGAATGGATTACATTTTTTTCGGCTAACTCTACACCATAAGCTTGTCAATGGCTTTTTTGACTGTCTGTATCTGACTCTGTAGCTCTCGCTGCTCGTTCGTGGTAACACTCGCCGCGATCACAGGCCGAGTGACCCCACATGCACGCCCAAGAGCGGCCTTTGACTCGATGAAGATGTACGGTACGTTCTACAGCGAGAGCGTCTATAACATACGCTCATTGCACGCAAAAGGAAGACGCACCTTTTCTTCGCAAAGTAAAGGCAGGTGCAGCAATATTTCTAGTGGCTCAGTATCAGCCGTCAAAATGATGAACTCGGCAATGCCACGGTTAAGAGTTTTTGTCGCTACAGAAAATCGCATCTCTTAGTGATCATGTTGGACGTCGTGAAGCCTACCCTCATTTGCCCCTTTCTTGAGTTGCTTGTAAGTCGATGCCTGCTGAACTAGATCAAGAATCTATGTAGAGCGAGCAAGTCAGAAAGGTCTTATAAGAGAGAGTCATAGGAGACAGCCATACTTGGTTATTCAGATCAGGAGGCGCAAGAGGCCAAGCTTTGGCTCGAGTAGCGGGGTCAGACATTGCGATTTTTGATGTAATGACCTCACTTCTGGGGGATCCTTGGTCGAGAGAGCACTGACTGACACTGACAGGAGAATAGTTTACCAAGGTCGCCGTTTTTCCACATCGGGAAAAACGTACGTTAAGTTGTCACGTGCATCGGCTTTCGTCTGTTACTTTCGCCTGTCAATCCACATCAGTAGCTTTGCCTCGTATCATTCCTGTTTCTGTCTCAAGGCTGGTGTCACAGCCACGACTCTTCAACCATCATATCAATGCAAACTTACATCATTTCCCAGCTGTGTCCTGCATACAGCCGAGAAACCGAGACACTTCGCACAAGAACATCACTCACGAATACACATTCCCGCCTGAGTCGAACCACTTGCACGTTGCCCCAGAGCAAATGTGCATTTGCTGTGATCTGACTGCACAATGTAGACAGTCATCGAAAACTTCTTTCCAGTTTGGCTGATGTGGATCTCAGGGTCGTGAGTATGCCATTTGTGTTTCCTGGGGCATCTTTTACAAAGCATGTGCATCCAAACCGTCCATGTCTGCTCAAATGTTGAAATCAATATATTCTTGGATGTGTTTGTGGAATGCCGGCATGTCCAGTCTATGTCTTCCCCTGCCAGAATTTGGACGACTGGGTCATGAACATCCATTGGATTTATTGTTACCCACAATGAAGGCCCACGTAACCGCAAACATGTCCCCCATATCTGACCTCAGTACATAGCATGCATGTTGTTGGAGCCTTTGACATGACCACTTGAAGCAATGACATGTCTCTGCAAACAACTCACATGAGGATTCATGATATGGACATGTGCCTGTTCTTCTTCCTTGGCTTGTATCAGCTCAGCCAGCCAGTGTAAGTGTGCTTAACACAACTGCATTGTTTTTGAAATCTCGGTGGGTCATTTGTAATAGTGCAGAACATAAAGCTTGATGCTTCTGCTTAATGCTGAATGCAACAAAAGGAAATGAGTGGTGTGTGGAGAATCAACCATCGTGGTGTTCCAGTGCCCAGCCCACCACACCTGTTCATCAAAAGACAATCAAGATACTGTAAGGTGACCAAGCCGGTGACACCTAATGAGCAAATGGAGATGGCGATGAAAAACCACCATATTGTACACGCACACGCTGGCATACTTTTCCACATCTACTCCGGTGTCCCCTGCTTCGGTATCCACAACCGAAGTTTCAACATCTTCTCCTGCCGCGTCTACTCATGCCGCATCTGGAGCACTTGTCCATACTCATTCCGACACGCCGCCTCTACGTCTGCCGTCAAACTAGGCAAACGCAAGGCATCCAATACTCAAGATGAAGTCTCCAACACCAACCGCCCCTGACTCGCCGATGACTACGTATGCATTTATTGCGTGTTGAAGCGACTTATGCACAAGACTTGAAAGCTTTTTCCTATTTTTCCTTTTTTCTGAACACACATTGTCCTTAAAAATGTGAAATAAATACGCTTGCTGATGTAACACCGTGGCTTTTTTAAAAGCGAAGTTTGTGTACACTGTAAATTATTAACTCGAGAATTCAACTGTTTCCAGCTTCCCTGTCCCTGTGAAAGTAAACAAGGTATTTGCTGACAAAGTCGTATCTAGTGGAGAGACCGAGCGCAGAATATCGGAACTTAAATTTGATGACGCTGACCAACCCCTCCTCCGTTCAACGTTGAACCTACGCTCACCCCTCAGTCATGACTTCAGGCACACCATCTGTCATAAACATACACTCACCTTCGTCTTCCCTAGCTCTGGTTCACTCCAGTGAGTTGTCTCGCTTTGACTGGGTCCGCGCTCACTCGCTTTAGTTTCAAATGACACTCTCACATTACTCTTCGACAAGCTCAGCAGAAAGAGTAGTACGGAATTCCATGGCAAGCGCGTTGGATCCGGTTGGTTGAAGTACGAATGGAACGGGTCAGTCTGGAATCTCGATGATGGTACCCTCCGGCTCCTCTCCTTTCCCAAGTTTGAACTTGACAATACCGCGATAGACGCAGATTATACCATCTTCCAATGGAGACAGAGTGGAAACACTGACTCTCCAACCGTCTATCTGAGGAATCCTTCAGAGCCTCTCCCGTCTCAATCATCTTACCGGAATCCATCTTTTTATTTGTTCCGTTCAGATCGTAGCGGATCTGTACGTCACGGCTCCCCACATGACTCCTCTTCTGTGCGTAGCGAAAAGCAAGGGCACAGCCCCTCGCATAACGACGTCCCCAAACACAAGAAAGAGTTCGAAGCCTTCCACACAAAAAATGGTGTTCGCACAATCACAGGTACCATTGGTCCAGTGCATGATGGTAGGCAGTTGGCGAAAATTTCTTTCTCCTATCTTTTACACTGTTATAATTCAGTACGTATGCTTCTCAAGACCGGATATCGTTATGTGTACGTCTCCCGCAAGTTTGCAATGAGGCACAACTTCATCCCTCAAGATGCTGCACCGGGACGCTATGGATACAGTGGCTTGGTCAGGTGAGTTCTCCCGACTGTTCTATTATTTGGGACGCTTATCGTCGTCGTCTTCCAACGTCAGCATTGGAAAGTGGCCTATCATGGTAGGCAAGACTGAAACTACACACGCGGTCTACCTGTCTGAAGAGTCGCACTTCGACGTCGTCTTGGGGCGTTCTTTCATGGAAAAGCGACAAGTGAAGACCAATCCCATTGACCCCACTGATATCGTATGCCTCCATACTCGTGAAAAAATGGATTGTCAAGTAGTCATACTTACGGATGGGAAAGGAGAGATTGTTACAATCACCTGAGCGCTCCGCGTTACTCTTATTTCTTTATGGTGTACAGTGCTATGTTTCTAGGCAATAGCTCTCTCTTTTAATATGTATCATAGCAGCCGTTTAGTATTGTTCACTGTGAGCACATCGCGAAGCAAGCAAGCAGCAACGCCGGCATTTTCCCCTCGACTTATGCTAATTGTGGCTAGGTAGTCATGTCAACAACTTGTCGTGTCTTTTATTCGACATAATTAGAACGCCACAACACAATGCAGACCCTTCGGCGTAACTTCCAGAATGTCTTCTTTCTTCTTCACCAGACACCTTTGGTTTGGTCATAGAATCCTTTTCGCGCTGGCTGGCCAGCTTTGTTCGGACTATATCACGCCTCAGGCCATAGGCACAGTATTGGTGGGTTCGACATGCAACACTCGTCTTTCTTTCTCAAATTACGACTGGCCGCGTATTGTGGGTTTCCCTTCGCGACTTTGTGACTTGTTGTGCACTTATCCCTGACTATAACAGCCTTAACGACTGTCGTCTGCTTCCTCTGGGTTATCCTACTCTCATGCATCTTATTCATTCAATGGGACGTCTCCAGTCAATCTGAGCGTAAGCAATTGCTGGTCCAACCCGAGTTCCTCCGGTTCACTGGCAAACAGGTACCTTTCTTATGGTCTTTCTGGGAGTTGATGCACTTACAATGATCACACTACCCATTTTGTGTGTGCCCTCCTTCGAGTATGAGCTCCTACTGACCTGATAGAACTACACAGATTAATCGCAAAGTTTAGGACGTGGCTCGATGGCGCACGCCTATTCTTTTTAGTGGTTTGCCATATCGGCATCGCCTCGTTATTCGCTGTCTGGTATCCAACTATTCCTTGCCCCGATGACAGTGAGTCTCCATGATATTAAAAATTAACGTTGTCTAACATAGAGGGGTATTCAAGCACCCGACGATCGTGGTGTTTGTCAGCTTCTCAAAGTCTATCTTCTTATATCGAGCTGGGTACCGCCGCTGCTACGTAAGTCCGGCCGTTTGTAACATTCTTCCGTGTCTCAGCATACCCTTCAAGTGATCCTTTATGGTGTTTGCCTTTCAGTGTACTCCTGGCGCGTTGCCGGCCGGCCTCGTGAACAATCACAGATAGATGGGGAAATGAGAGGCACAGAGGACGGCTTGCGTGACCCCCCCTTTGATGTGCCCGGGGAGTTCACGTCGCCCGTGATACGCCACTCACTTTCCGAAGATCTCGTCTCGTGGTTTACTGGTAAAGGTTCGGGTGATTCACGAAGGGGGTCTAGACCAAAAAGTCGATTAGAAAAACGACTACCTGAGCACCTTTTCTGACGCCGAGTTCTGACAGTTGTTATTTGTATTATACTGTTGTACGTGTTGTACGTGACTAATGCCGCACTGCTTAGCACCATTTTACCTTTTTTAAAAACATCTGGTCCCGCCCATTAAACCTTAATCACGGTCACAGAGCATTCAACGCAACGACCGTCG
>WNFR01011975.1_pt1 | contig 10991 bp, 13 predicted proteins | sample 5400221 | NCBI WGS metagenome assembly WNFR01 (sample SAMN13153357, study PRJNA577476) | soil metagenome | isolation source: 40 cm soil under Madrone tree | place: USA:California | collected 2016-06-14 | reverse complement strand
CTTTGGCCTTGGGTCTTGGGCTATCATTTAGGTCGCCGCGAGAAAACCCAAAGACCAAAGACCTAAAATCGAGGCTCGACTGCTGACTACTGACTACTGACCACTGACTACTGACAACTGACTACGGACCACTGACCCGGCTCCGTGCTATCATCGATACTTCGCCAAACAAATGTTAGTTTGAGGTCTAAAACATGGCTGAAAATATCGACACGCACGCACTCGACTCAAGCGAATTTATTCGCTGCCGTTACTGTGGCCAGCGGAATCAAGTCCGTACCGATGGCGGCGAAGCGCGTTGTGGTCGCTGTCGCCTGCCTCTATCGGACGTGCCCCACAAAAAGTTTGCCGACTTGGATAAGGACCAGTATATACACCCAGACGACAGGCGCGCGCTTGCTGCTCTGCGGGCAATCCCGGGAATCGATTCGGCCCTGAAAAAGCTGCTGGCTGTCACCGGTGAATCGGCGATTCGCGTAATCTTCACAGCGAGCGCAGTCAAGGTCACCCCACAACAATGTCCCGATCTTTATGCCAAGCTGCAAATAGCCTGCACCACTTTGGGCGTGGACATGCCCGAACTTTTTGTCCAACAGAATCCTATTGTGAATGCCTTCACCGGAGGAGTGGAGCGACCGGTAATCGTGCTTTACTCCCAATTGATTGAACGGCTGAGTGACGAAGAAGTATTAGCGGTAGTTGCCCATGAAGTCGGCCACATTCACGCCGAACACGTGCTCTACCTGACCGCTGCGCGGCTGATCGAGTTTCTCGCAAAGAGCGCCGTGCTCGCTTCCCCATTGACCTTTATCGTCAAAGAATTATTGACAATGAGTATGCGTGCTGCCTTGCTCGCATGGGCCCGCCGTGCTGAGCTCTCGTGCGACCGCGCGGCGCTGCTGGTCACACAGGACGCCGACGTAATCGGGCGGACAATGATGAAACTGAGTGGTGGCACTTTTGCTTCGAGAGTCGACTACGAACAGTTTCTGGTCCAGGCGCGGGATTTTCAGAAGAACTACGACGAGAAAGCTCTGGATCGTTTTTGGGCCGACGTCATCACTTCGGGCCTGAGCCACCCATTTCCAGTTTGGCGGGTTGCCGAGATCCTCGAATGGGTGGAAAGCGGCGAATACAAACAACTGATGAATGCACCGGAAAGCGCGGCCGCATAAGGCTCAACGATGATTGACCGTGCCGAACTGCGCAAGATTGCGCGCGAACGGCTCAAGGACGCTGAAGCACTATTTGCGGCGGCACGTTATGACGGCGCTATCTATCTTGGTGGATACGTCGTGGAACTTTCATTGAAGAGTCGTATTTGCAGGAACCTCAAATGGAAGGGATTTCCCCAGACGCGTAACGAGTTTCAGAGTTACCTGAGCTTTAAGACGCACGATCTTGATGTTCTTCTCTCTCTATCTGGCGCAGAAGAGAGTATCAAGACGCGTCATTTGGCGGAATGGTCTGCCGTCGCTACTTGGGATCCGGAAGCGAGGTATAATCCTATAGGGAACGCTAGCAGAGGCGACGCTGAGTTGTTGATAGAGGCTGCGAGGACGTTAACGCGGGCGTTATGAGGGAACTATTAGAAAAGTTCGTTAATCTGGAGCGAACGCTCTCCCGCGAAAGAGGAGAGTTTTCACTATTTACGCTCTTCCTTCGGGAGGATGCCCTAGAAAAATGGGATCTAATTGTAGCGGCCCCTTGGGTCGATGATGACCGCAAGGCGGCATTAGCAGACATAACCAAGCGAATACAACAAGAGTTTCGTCCTGATGAGCTTTCTCATCTATCCAGAGTAGTTCTTGTGGATCAAGCTAACCCAGCAGTCACGGCGCTGAACCGAGCGGTTCGGATTCAGCACGGACGAAATGAAGTTCGCGATACCAACTTCTTTGGTCTGCAGATAAAGCACGGCTACGTAATTACTTCTCAAAGACTTAATCTAGATGCACCGATAGCCGTTTAGGGTCGACTTATCGTTGCAAGCCGGAAGCGTTTGTCGAACTTGTAACGACTGTGATCCATCGCGTCAAAATTGTCATTTCGAGACCTTCCGTCACGGTACGTGATTATGCTAACTGATAAACTCGGAATCATTTTCGGAGTTGCCAACAAGCGTTCGATCGCCTGGGCCGCCGCGCTTGCGCTGCATGAAGTAGGCGCACGCCTTGCCTTCACTTATCAAGGTGATCGCCTCAAGGAAAATGTCGCGGAACTGACCAATGAAGCGATGCCCGAATCACTGTTGCTGCCGTGCGACGTGACGAAACAGCAAGAGGTTGATGAAACGTTCCGAGAGTATCTCGAGACCAGCCGCGAGGCCTTTCTCACGGCGCTTGAAATAAGCGCTTATTCCCTGCCCCAGCTGGCGCGAGCCGCGACTCCCTTGATGACTGCAGGCGGCAGCATTGTCACTATGTCCTACTACGGTGCTGAAAAAGTAGTTGCGGGTTACAACGTGATGGGTGTGGCGAAAGCCGCACTCGAAGCGAGTACTCGTTACCTTGCAAACGATCTTGGCCCACGCAACATTCGCATTAACGCAATAAGCGCCGGGCCGATTCAAACGCTTTCGGCCCGCGGGGTCTCTGATTTCAGCACGATGTTGAAGCATCATGCTGAGCGTGCGCCACTCAGACGAAACGTCGAAGCACGCGAGGTCGGAAACACTGCAGCATTTCTATGTAGCTCCCTTTCTTCGGGAATCACCGGCGAGGTCATCCACGTCGATTGCGGTTACAGCATCATGGGAATTTAAGGTACAAAACAACGAGCCAGCTATGGACGAAAACAATCCCGAAAGCTATCGGCCTCCAGGAACAACCCAAGACGAACAACTGCTCGAGAGTCCAAGACCGGACGAGTTTACTCACACCGATACATGGCGTGTCTTCAGAATTATGGGCGAATTTGTCGAGGGATTTGACGAGCTCGCCACGTTAACGCGCGGCGTCTCTATTTTTGGTTCGGCGCGGACTTCACCTGATAATCCCGAATACAAAGCAGCGCAAGAAACCGCCGCCCTCCTGGCGAAGGAAGGATTTGCCGTTATCACCGGCGGTGGACCAGGCATCATGGAAGGAGCTAATCGCGGTGCTTTTGAAGCAGGTGGGCTTTCGATTGGCTGCAATATAGAACTACCCTTTGAACAGCGGCCTAATCCTTATCAGACGCGAGGACTCAAGTTTAAGTACTTCTTCGTACGCAAGATGATGTTCGTCAAATACAGCCTCGGTTTCATTATCTTTCCTGGTGGTTTTGGCACGCTCGACGAGCTCTTTGAAGCATTAACGCTGATTCAAACCCAGAAGATCAGCAATTTTCCCGTGGTCCTCTTCGGAACGGCTTACTGGCAAGGACTATTAGATTGGATTCGGGACTACGCGATGAAGCAGGGCAAGGTCTCGGAAAAGGACTTGCAACTGTTGCATGTCACGGACTCACCGGCGGAAGTGGTCGAAATAATTATCAAGAGCCAAAGCTCCCTTCATCATCTCGACAAGAACTCAGACGCCTACCGGTTTCCAAGTTGAAGAGTGGGACGGGACTATCCACAGATTACGCAGATTACACAGACAAAAAGAGAAGGAGCAATAAGCAGGGGCAAGACAGAGGCAGGGGAAGGATCATTCCCCTGCGCCGGAGTCCCGTCCCTGCCTGCTGCTCGTGCTCTTTTTTGTCTGTGTAATCTGCGTAATCTGTGGATAGCCGTTTTAGTTTGATGTTTGTGTATCGTCGTGGGGATCCACACTCTTGAGTAGCCACTCTAGATATGGTGTCGAAGCCGCCACCAAAGGTATTGCGACTATCTCAGGAATTTCGTAGCTATGCAGAGCCCGCACTTCGCGCTCGAGCTCGTCAAACTTCGCCTTCGTAGTCTTCGCGATGAGCAGGATTTCTGCTTCTCGCTCGATCTTTCCGTGCCAGCGATAGACAGATTCCATTTCCGGTAAGATCTGAACACATGCGGCGAGATGGGCGCCCACCAGCATATCAGCAAGCCGTGTTGCTTCCTCCCCGTTGGCCGCAGTCACCAGTACTGCGATTGCGTCACTTCCTTGCCCTGACATTTAGATCCAAGATGGCTAATTCAATTCGAATTGGTTGATGCGATTGCAAACCAGAAGGCCAAGCTCTGATTCTACTCTTCATTCAGGTCCTCGCCGGGAACACCGCCCGTAAGTGGAGTAGCATCGTTACCAAAAAAGGCGGTGTAGACCTCTTGTGCTCGATCGAAATCCCGCTCGTCTACCAAAATAGCGGATCCATCTGCTGTGGCAGAGAGCAAAGGTGAGAATGCATCTGCTCCGCCAGACTGGACGACTGACCGGATACCATTCTTTCTTAAGAGGTCATTCACCATCTCTGCTTCGGCAGGTGATCCGAGATGGTGGAGCGGCAGAAAACGCGCCTCGCTACTATCGTGAACCGTGTTCTCGGACGTCAGTCGGTCGACAAGCGGCGAATTATCATCCGGACAAGTGGTAATACCTGCTTCGTATTCGGCTTCACAAACAGGACAGAACATATTGAATCTCCAGTCAGTTCTATTAGGCCTTTGGGTCTTGGGTCTTTGGTCTTGGGTCTTTGGTCTTTGGACTTCGATCTTTGACGCTTCGAGTACTAGTCCAAAGACCAAAGGCCCAAGACCTAAGACCAAAATCCCAAAATCCCAAAAACTACCTTACCGCTTGCTCGGCTCTTTCAAAAGGTATCTCTTCAAACTGTGTCATTCTCTTGAAAGCACGAAATCTTTCGTTGATCTCGTCGTGTGTCAGGCGGCGCACTCGCTCAGTACCAAACTCTTCCACGTTGAACGAGGCCATGACAGAGCCGAAGGCCATCGCCCTTCTCATGGCATCCTCACCCAGTTTCTCCTGGCTCGAGAGATAGCCCATGAAACCACCCGCGAAGGTGTCGCCAGCTCCGGTTGGATCAAAAACCGATTCAAGCGGATAAGCAGGAATAGCAAAATAATTTTCCTCCGTGAACAAGGCAGCACCATATTCGCCACGTTTTACGACCAAAGCCTTTGGCCCCCAGGAAAGAATCGTGCGGGCAGCCTTGATGAGGTTGGGAATACCGGTTAACTGACGCGCCTCTGCGTCGTTAATGATCACGACATCCACTCCTTTAATCGTGCGCAGCAAAGAGTCTCGCGTGTTCTCGATCCAAAGATTCATCGTGTCGAGGGCCACAAGCTCGGCACTGGGGATTTGTTCGCGCACTTCGCGTTGAAGATCTGGCTGAATATTGCCCAGGAAGACCAGTCGCGCTGATTTTGACTCTTCAGAGAGCTTCGGCTTGAAGTCGGCAAAAACATTCAACTGGGTCTCGAGAGTATGAGCAACATTCAGGTCGTAATCGTAACGACCTCGCCAGCGAAAGGTCTTGCCGCTGTCAATACGCTCCAGATCGTGAGTGCCAATGCCATGCTGGTCAAATACCCGGCGATCTTCGTCGCTGAAGTCGCCACCGACAACGCCAACAATACTAACGTCGGTAAAAAAGCTCGCGGAGATTGAGAAGTGTGATGCCGACCCGCCGAGCATTTTCTCACATTTACCGAACGGGGTTTCGACGGCATCGAAAGCTACCGAACCTACTACCAGGAGGGACATTCTACTGATTTACTCTCCTTAAGAACATTGAAACTGTGCTTAGAATTTTGCACTTTGAACTTTGTGCTTGCGTTAAGATCTGCCACCTTAAAATGGGACCGCCTATCTTACTCTACGATCCTACTTCGTCTGCTACCAGCCCTACTGCTTGCTGACTGGCGGCTTCGGTCCACCAAGCGCGCGCAAATCTTCTTCGGCATCCTTATTGAAAGTACTGTTAGGATGATCGATAGCAAGCTGCGTCAGATAGTCGCGGGCCTCATCGCGTAATTGATCTGGCGTCAACTTCGACTGCTTTTGTTTACCTTTGCTCTCAGCCAATCGCAGGCTGCTCTCACCTGCGATAAAGAGCACTTCATCAATTTTGGCAAAGTTTGGGTTACCGGCGATGATCTCTTCGCAGCGCTTGATCGCGGCGACATAAGCTTTCTTAAGTTTGAAATAGTGGCGCGCAACCTCGAGGTTGTGCAGGGAGTCCTTTTCGAGATCAGGATCCCGAATTGTGGACGGATCAGGTCCGGAGCGCACGCCTCCCTGCGCATAGACAGCGGGCCCGCAAACCAGAAAGACAAACAACAGAACCACGAATGGTCGAAATCTAATTCTCATGTATTACCTCTTCAAAATATCTGGCTGTGCGTCAAGCCGCGCCGGCCGAGACCGCGAAGCGACCAACATGGCGTATCAAGCCCATCACGCCTCGTACTTTTTGATGATTGCCTCCAGCTTTTTTGTTGTTGCTTCGGGCCAGAGATTCGGAGCCGTAAAAATTGCATTCTTCAATGCCGTGCCACATTTGCAGTCCCGATCCGCCTTTCTTAATCGTTTCACTGCCTCCCGCATGATGGTTTGGGCATTGCGCACGTTCTTGTTCAGATATTCGATTACCGTCTCAACACTGACGGCGTCATGTCCCGGATGCCAGCAGTCATAATCCGTAACGAGAGCCAGTGTTGCGTAGCAGATCTCGGCTTCGCGCGCCAACTTCGCCTCCTGCAGGTTTGTCATCCCAATGATATCCATTCCCCATGAGCGATAGACCTTGGATTCTGCCACAGAAGAAAAGGCAGGTCCCTCCATACACAAATAAGTCCCACCGCGATGCGCCTTTACTTCCGCGCTGCGGCACGACTCTTCGAGCACGTCGCCTAGATTACCGCAAACCGGCTGAGCAAATGAGACATGGGCCACAATACCTTCTCCGAAAAAGGTCGATTCGCGCACGCGGCCGCGTGTGCGATCGAAGAATTGATCGGGGATAACCATGTCCAGCGGGGCGTACCTCTCCTGCAACGATCCAACGGCTGAGGCCGAGAGAATACGCTCGACGCCCAGCAGTTTCATGGCGTAGATATTAGCGCGAAAAGGAACTTCAGTCGGTGTTAAGCGGTGGCCCCGCCCGTGGCGCGGCAGAAATGCCACTCGTTCATTCTCGAGAGTACCGATGACGAACGAGTCGGAAGGACTTCCGAAAGGAGTGTCGACGTGGACTTCTTCGACATTCGTTAATTCCGGCATCTGGTAGAGACCACTGCCGCCGATCATCCCAATGCGCACATGTTCCATAGAAACTTATTTCTTACACCTATTCTCGGCTACATATCTGGACAGTGAACCATTCCTCATAACTGTTTCTTCTCTCTTATGGGAATTGGAACGGCGGTGAGCTTTCGGCCTTCCTCAACAATCCGGCAAAGAGGCTCATCAGGGTCATGATAGAACAGGCACAACCAATTCTCTCGCGCTGCCTGCGGCAGAAGTTTTTTCTTGGCCTCGAGAGTTTCTACCGGGTAAAGATCGTAACCCATGATCCAGGCAGACGGTACATGCGCGCGCATTGGCACGAGATCGGAAAAACCGAACACTGTTTTTCCCCCGGCATCCAAACGCCAGCACTGCATTGATCGGTTGTGCCCCGGATGCGTTTCCATTTTCAGCCCGGGTATAACTTCGTAATCAGCATCCTTAGCTTCGAGTTGTCCCGATTCGCGGAGCGGTTCCCAATTGTCGGGCAAATAACTCGCGCGATCGCGCTCGCTTGGACTCTCAGCGTGTTCTATCTCGGCCCGCGACACGAAATACCGGGCATTTGAAAACGCCGGCACTGCGGCGCCGGCATGATTGAGTGTGGTATTGCCGCCAGCATGATCGAAGTGAAGATGAGTATTGATGACGATAGTAATTTCGTCCGGCGATAATCCGGTCCTCATGCTTAGGGTCTCACCCAATGGTCGCACGCGTTCGATAGCATAGAGCGAGGTTTGTTTCGCCGGCCACTTATTTCCAATACCAGTCTCAATCAATATTTTTTCGGCGCCGGCATCGATGAACACGCAATTCATATTCATGCGAATGCGGTTCTGCTCGTCGGGTGGACACAGTTGCGCCCAAAGGTTGCGTGGGACGACTCCAAACATCGCGCCTCCGTCGAGACGGAATTCGGTGTCAGGAATGATTTCGACCCGATAATCTCCTACCTGCATCCGCTGTTACCTGGATTGGCCTTCTGCAAATCTCACGGCCTCCCCATCCTACTTGTGCGGCTTGGCTGGGGTCTTGCTCGCAGGTTGTCCGGCGTTAGGCTTCGCTGGCGCAGCCGGGGCCTCTTCAGGAGCTTCCTGACCGGGTTGCGAGCCCGGCGTGACCCCTGGTGGGAGGCCTTGCGGCGGCTGCTGCTCCGGCATCTTCACCTGGAAGTTTTCAGCGACGGTGACATGCGAACGTTTTACTATCTCGTCCAAAACCTTCTTGGCCTTCTCCTGTTCGACGGCGGCCCTTGCCTTCTCACGCGAACTTTGCGGCGGCGCAAATGGATTGTCCGCCTTGGCTTGGTCTCCGATCAGGATGTGGCGCGCATGCCACTGTTCTTCAGGCTTCCCCTCCTTATTATTCTGGGTCCGTTTCTCTTCGAGCTTGATAATGTGAAAACCAAATTTGGTCTGGACAACGTCACTGATCTCCCCAGGCTTCAACGCTGCTGCCGCTTGTTCGAATTCCGCTACCATTTGGCCGTGTCCAAACCATCCAAGATCTCCACCTTTATCCTTGCTGCCATCGATGGAGAACTCTTGCGCTAACTTTCCAAAGTCTTCGCCGGCACGAGCCCGCTTTAGTACTTCGTCAGCCTTAGCGCGTTGCTGCTTCTCGGTATCGAGTTCAGGATGGCTGGCAATGTATGCGTTTACTTCCTGGTCTGTTGCTTTCATCTTTTCGCGGAGGTGATCCACCGCGTACGTTTCTGCCAGAGCACGAGCCTGTTGCAGCATCGTTTGCAACTTAACGGACGGCTTTTTGTCGAGTCCGGCGGCAGTCGCCTTTTGCTCGGCTAGATAGATCCGGCCTACTCGCTGCTTGAGCATCGTCATTTGCTCCGGTGGAATCTCCTGAGCAGCAAGCTGCGGGTCTTTACTCTTAGCATCCTTAATAATCTGATCAAACCTCTCCTGATTACCGGGTTGTTTGAAGTATTCGTCGACTTCCTGGTCGGAAATGTTTGGACCATTCTGCCCCTGTTGCTCAAAATAATTTTGCGCGAGCACGCTGGCGCGTTGAAACTCAAGCTGGCGTTTCATTTCCGGCGTCTTGTCGATACCCTTCACTTGCGCTTCCTCAGCCACGGCGAGCAACCGGCGCACATCCTGGGAAAAGTCTTTGCGAGCCGCTTCATCGGAGGCGAGGCGTGCGCGCATCTGCGGCGACTGGTCTTCAGCAATGAGGCTCATGTCCTCCGCTGATAAGTTAACGGCGCTGGCGTTCCTGGCTTTAACTTGCCAGAAAATAAGACCGGCGGAAAAAAGTACCGCTACTGCGGCTGCGATAAGTGCTTTTGTTGTAGAAGTCAAAATACTTTCCTTTCTCAATAAACTATCCGCGCTGCACTAGCTCGAGCAGCACACCATCGGTTGACGACGGATGAACAAATGCAACCAGGCAACCGCCCGCGCCGGCACGCGGCGTTTCATCGATCAGGCGGGCGCCTTTGCTTTTTAGGTCTGCAAGCGACGCAGCGATGTCGTCAACCTCCAGGGCAATATGGTGAATCCCCGGGCCTCGCTTCGTCAGAAATTTTCCTACTGGCGAATCGGGAGTCAGGGCCTCCAACAGTTCCACATGGGTCTCTCCAACTGCCAACATAGCAACGCGCACACCCTGCTCGGCGATCTCGTCAGTGGAGTCTACCCTCAATCCAAGCACATCCCGCCAAACGGCCAACCCGTCAGCCAATTGTCGCGTCGCGATGCCTATATGATCGATTTTCATGGCTTGCTTGTCCGTGGTCAGTGGTCAGTGGTCAGTGGTCAACTAGCTACTGACAACTGACAACTGACTACTGACTACGAGCAATCTCAATAATCTCCTCCATTGCAGAATAAGGGTCTCGACGCCGGGTTGCAACTTCCTCCGCCAGCCTATCGAGCGCAGCTGATGCGGAAGGTAAATCCAGGACCGCCGTCACTAACTGCTCACGCAATAACTCAATTATGCGCCAGCGGGCGATAGCTCGACGGCGTTCGCTGTTGACTGCTCCAGTGAGCCGGGCTTCGCGAAAACCTTCGATGGCGTTGGCCAATTCCGCGATGCCTCTGCTCTCCGTAGCAACCGTTTTGACGATCGGCGGATGCCAGCCATCTTCGCGCGAGGATAGTGACAGCAGGGCTTCAAGTTCCTTCTCAGTGGCGTAGACGCCCTCTCGATCGGCTTTGTTAATAACAAAGATATCGCCAATTTCCATGATACCCGCTTTGATGGCCTGAATATCATCTCCCATGCCTGGCACCAGGACCACCACCGAAATGTCGGCGGCCTTAACAATCTCCACTTCGTCCTGCCCCACCCCGACAGTTTCAACAATGACCTTCTGATACCCGGCAGCGTCCAGTATTGCCACTGCATCAACCGTGGCCCGCGCGAGTCCGCCCAGATTTCCCCGCGTGGCCATCGAGCGAATAAAAACACCCTTATCAAGTCCCAGCGCCTGCATCCTAATGCGGTCGCCCAGAATCGCTCCGCCTGAAAAAGGACTCGATGGATCAACGGCAACGATACCCACTCGCTCGCCACGCTTGCGATAGAACAGTGCAAGCTTATCGACCAACGACGATTTTCCAGCTCCCGGAGCACCGGTGATACCGACCACAAGGCCGCCACCGGTAAGCGGGTAGATTTGCTTCATCAAGGAAGCGGCGTCCGCGGTACTATCCTCGATCTTCGAGATTGCGCGCGCGACCGCCGCCGCATCTCCACTGCTCACACGATCAACCAGGGTACTGTTTGCGGATGACATCTTAGAGATGGGAACAACGGTCAAACCTGACGCAAAACTTCGCGCGCGATAATGATGCGTTGGATTTCCGACGTTCCTTC
>WNFR01007635.1_pt1 | contig 10991 bp, 11 predicted proteins | sample 5400221 | NCBI WGS metagenome assembly WNFR01 (sample SAMN13153357, study PRJNA577476) | soil metagenome | isolation source: 40 cm soil under Madrone tree | place: USA:California | collected 2016-06-14 | reverse complement strand
TCTGGGAGTTACGGGCCGCAATGAGTCTTGCGCGGTTAAGGGTAAGGCAGGATCGGCATTATGATGCGCGGCAAGTTCTCTCTCCGGTATACGATCGGTTCACGGAGGGCTTCGAGACAGCGGACTTGCGCTGCGCGAGGGCGATACTCGAAAGCTGCGGTCTCACCGCATAGGCGGATTAGGCGGTGAAGCAGGTCCCGCGGTCGTCGGCCCGACAGACGACGGTCGCGCCACAGTTATATACGGATCACGATAAGAAGAGCCCTGGCGTGCTACCGTCTTCAGGACGCCTTTTGGCCTTTTGGGGGGAACGCCGCGGATCAGCGGTCAGCGCGGTGGCTGAATGGCCGCTCACGGCGCGAGGCCGTCGTCCGCAGCTTGCTCGAACGTATAACGGGAAGGCCGTTCTTTAACCTCTCGCGGCTGGATTTCGCTAAATTGCTGGAACGATCCGAACCAGCTCACCGCCAATCTCAACGAGTGCGGTCGACCTGGTAAATTTGCCTCCGTGAAAACTGATCATATCCTCCGAATCCCTGCCAACGCTCTATTGGCGGACGAGCTTGCTGGCGAAGATGTCGTGGAGATGGCGAACCTTACGACGGCTCAGACGGGTGTGCCGGGCACCATTTTTATCTCGACGGCAATGGGCGGGCATGGCCCGCAGGTGAAATACTTTTTGCAGCCTGGGCGCGCACAACCAAGCTTTTCGGTTTCGATCTCCGACGCTCCGACGGTCGGGGCCAATAGTCTGCCCGTCGGTGTCGTTCGCCAGATGTCTCCACAAGTGATAAATTGGGTGTCACACAACAAAGATGCGTTGTTGGACTTCTGGTATCATGGGGACACATGGACCCAGCCGGAGGTCAACGACTCCATCCAAAAACTCGAGCGGGTTTGAAAAGATGTCCGAACTAGTGTGCTGATCGTGAAGTTTGAGAGATCAACTTTGGTTGTCATTGCGAGGAGCGGAGCGACGAAGCAATCTTGCTGGGCTCAGCGCGACGGGGGCGACGAAAGGGAAAACGGGAACTGATCTCCCGACGGCGCCTCTCGCGATGATCGGGGCTGCGCCCCCACCCTAACCCTCCCCCGCTGGCGGGGGAGGGAATGAGGGCTGCGCCTCAATTCAGGTGGTAGAGGCGGGTCACGTTCTCGCTGGTGATTTTGCGGCGCACGCTCGGCGAGATCGCGGCGAGGTTCTTGTCGAGGACGCGCTGCGAATCCGGCCAGATGCAGTCGGGGTGCGGGTAATCGGCGCCCCAGATGATGTTGTCCTCGCCGATCAGCGGGATGATCGGGTCGAGGTACTGGTCCTGCTGATAGGTGACGTAGCCCTGGCGGCGGAAATAGTCGCTCGGCCTCAACTTGAAATTGAGGCTCCTCGCGCGGTCCGCATATTCGGTGTCGAGGCGGTCGAACACATAAGGCAGCCAAGTCACCCCCGACTCGCCGAGCACGAAGTTGAAGTCGGGGTATTTCTCGCAGGCGCCCGACGCCAGCAGCGAGACCAGCACTTCCATCGTGTCGAGCTGGAACAAGGCGGAGCGAACCAGCCGCCATTGCGTGAAATACTTCTTCTCCATCTCGGGCGTATCGGGCGCGCGCAACGCCTTGAAGCCGGTCGAGTGGAACGAGATCGGGAACCGGCACTCGGCTGCCGCTTCCCACAGGGGGTACCATTCGTGCGTGTAGAGCGGCGGGCTCATCCGCTTGAACGCGAGATCGCCGCCGCGCAATCCCATCTTGGCGCAGCGCCGGACTTCGGCGGCGGCTTCGATTGGGTCGGTGTTGGGGACGATAGCCAGCGGGAATACCCGGTTCGGGTCGGAGCGCTTGGCGAAATCGGCGACCCAGTCGTTGTAGGTCTTGTCCGCCCAGCCGCGCAGCCCAGCATCGGAGATCAGATCGTTGATCATAAGGCAGCCATAGACGACTTCGGCGGAAAGACCGTCGCGGTCGAGATCGGCGAGGCGCAATTCCGGCGTGGTTGGCCGTGGCTTGGCGCCGGGGCGGGAATTCCACTCGAAACCGAGATCCTTCATCTCGTCGATATGGCCGAACATTCCTCTCTGGTACGGGAGAAATCCCGGGCCGATCCCGTTCCACATCCCCCTGTCCTGGGCGTCGACAAACCAGTGGAGGCCGTCATCCATCTCCTCGACGCGGGGCGCGAGCAATTTCCATTTGTTCGGCGCCTCCGACGACCACAGGTCGGGCGGCAGGTAAGTCAGGTCGATGTGGTTGTCGCCCGAGATCAGCTTGTCTTGCATGACGGGTTCCTCGTGCTCCTCCGCAAAATATCGAGGCGGTATCGTAAGCCTCACTGACTATCAGCACCATCCCAATAAGCCCGCGCGCGGCGCTCGCCTGATCTGCGTTTCCGTGCCTATGATGTACCCAGCCAACAAAGGGAGGGGACGCATGGCGGTTCAGCTCGGAAGCGGCGAGTACACCTTCGAGGTCAACGAGAATTGGGCGAAGGTGCCGGAGGAAATCACGCTGGGCGACTGCGCGGCGGTCGGCGTCGATCGGCAGAACCGGGTCTATGCGTTCAACCGCGGCGACCGCCCCGTCGCGGTTTTCGATGCCGAGGGCAATCTGCTGCGCACCTGGGGCGAAGGCGTGTTCCACCGCCCCCACGGCGTCCATATGGGCCCTGACGACACGATCTATTTGACCGATGACGGCGACCACACGGTGCGCAAATGCACGCTCGACGGCAAGGTGCTGATGACATTGGGCATCCCGGGCGAGCCCAAGCCCTATATGAGCGGCGAGCCGTTCCACCGCTGCACGCACACCGCACTGTCGCCGCAAGGTGACCTCTACGTCTCAGACGGCTACGGCAACGCGCGGATCCACAAATACACGCCCGACGGCAAGCTCGTGACGTCGTGGGGCGAGCCGGGCACCGACCCCGGCCAGTTCAACATTCCGCACAATATCTGCTGCGATCCCGACGGCTGGGTCTATGTCGCTGACCGCGAGAACCATCGGGTGCAAGTGTTCGACGGCAACGGCAAGTTTGAGACCCAGTGGAATAATCTGCACCGGCCAAACGGCATGTGCATGGCGAACGGGCGCGACCCGTTGATCTATATCGGCGAAGGCGGCCCCTCCGGAGAGATCAACCGGGACTGGCCCAATATCGGGCCGCGAGTCAGCATCCATACCGTTAAAGGCAAGGTGCTGGCCCGGCTCGGCAAGATGCATGCCGGGCTCGCTCCCGGACAATTTACCTCACCGCACGGCATGGCCGTGGATGGGCAAGGCAACATTTATGTCGGCGAGCTTTCCGGCCGCAGCTGGGGGCGCTTCTCCAAGGAACCGGCGCCAAAGCGGCTCCGGGTCATCCACAAGCTCGTCAAAGTCTAAGCTTAGGCCTCTCCGCCCGCTTGCGGGGGAGAGGGAGGGGACCCGTCGCGTCAGCGACGGGGAAGGTGAGGTGGGTGGCGCCGCAGTTCGGAGCGCGGCGCCTTCCCCACCATACCCCGACCCTCTTCGACGCCGGGAGCGGCTTTACTTTGCTCAGTCTTTATAACAAAAACGGTCTTATCAACTCGGGTAGCCAAGGCTTTCAGTTGCATACTCAACCTTGAGCGGGGTCCAGTAACTAGTCTTGAAGTAAAAGCCATTTGGGTGGACGAAAAAGCCGCCTCGACCGTAGGTCTCTGTATCAGGTAGCGGGTGCATGGTGATCCGCCCCAACCCCCCACGATCATCGGAATGCGTCTGAGTCTCCCAACTGGCCGGTGATCCTCAGCTCCTGCGGTTGTATCCAGCAATTCCCCGGAGGAATGGATCCGCGTGCGCCCTTTTTCTGCGTTTCGACATCGTTGTGCGTTCCACCCTGCGCTAAGCAGCCTTCAGCTCTTCGGCACGAAGTATCTCTACGCATGGAGGAGCGGTGAGAATTTTGCTGAAATCGTGCATCCAGTTATGTGTGCCTTCGGATGTACCGACGCCTCGGTTGCGAAACTGATCGAGCTGATCAAGGTTCGCCAGCTCGACTTCGAATTGCAAAGCCGGGCCGCCCCCGTGGCCACGCGTCAGCGGAACCAGAATGCGGCCATTAAGGCCACTGTCCCGTGCCGCCGTGAGTTCCCCCCGAATGTAGTCCAGCGCTTGCTGGCGGTTCGCGGGCATCACATCGTACGAAAACCGCGCTACATACATGACCGGCCCTTTCCTGCTCTCATTCATTTCAAACGCCGTTTCGGGCGATAAGATCCTTCGATGTGGCCGGTGAGAACGTCCTCATGAGCGCCTCGCAGGATAAGCTCCCGGAATGGAGAGAGTGGCACTCGTGCGTTAGGCCGGGATGACGGCCGGCAGGCCCGACTGGCGCGCCTGCCGCACGGCGAGAAACCCGATGAGGGCCAGGTTTCCGACATTGAATAGCGCCCCCGCCGCGAAGGCCGGCGCGTAGAAACCGAAATGGTCGTAGAGCGCGCCGGCGAACCAGCCGCCGAACGCCATGCCGGACATCCCGGTGAACAATAATGTCGGCACCCGCCAGGATGCCTCGGCCGACGGGAACAGCTCGCGGATCGCCACGACATAGGCCGGGATGATGCCGCTGAACCCCAGGCCATAGGCGGCCGAGACCGCGAAGAGGCCGACCTCGTCCTGGGTCACGACAAAGGCCGCGATCGCCAGCGCCTGGCATGCCGACCCGGCCAACAGCGCGCCGAGCCCGCCGAAGCGATCTGCCGCCCACCCCCAGAACATCCGGCTGGCAAAGGCGCAGCCGAGCAGCACCGACAGCATCGCCGCCCCCCGCGCCGCCGGGATCCCGAGATCGCTGCACAACGCCACGAGATGCCCGGCCGGCATCGCCATCGGCACACAGCACAGGAACGCCGCCGCGCACAGCATCGCCTGAACCAGATTTGGGTGCAGCCGGGGCGCCGGTGTACGGCGGCGCGCGCCGGCCATCGGTGGTTCTGCCCGGGCCGGCTGGGGCGGCGTATACAAGAACAGTGCCAGAGGCACGATCGCCGCCACGACCACGACGGCAAAGCCCAGCATCGTCGCTTGCCAGCCGAATTCGGTCATTCCGCGCTCGAAGACCGAGGGCCAGACTATGCCGGCGAGATATTGCCCGGACGAGATCAACGCGACAGCCGTGCCGCGCCGCCGGTCGAACCAGCGGCTGACATAGGTCACCAGCGGCGGAAAATGCGCGCTGTTGCCCAACAGACCGATCAGGACGGCGCAGCCGAGGACCAGCGCCCAGGTATGGCCGATGGCCGAGACCGCCAACCCCAACGCGGTCATCGAGGCGCCGAAGATCGCAATCGGACGCATCCCGACCCGGTCGGCGATGCGCCCCATCATGATGCCGCCGAGACCAGTGCCAAACCAGATCAGCGAGGCGGCCAACGCCACCACCGACCGATCGGTATCGAGCGAAGCCGCGATCGGCTTCAGCCCCACGACCACGACGAGAGGCGCGCCTGAGGAAATCGACAGAATGGCCAGAGTGATCGACGCCGCTACCCATGAGGAGCGGCTTTCGATGCTGCCGGCAAAGCGGCTCGCCCGGCGCACGCCGCGTGAGGTCACTATCGGCGGCTCACGGCCCGTCAAAGAGGTCAGCGCAGTGGCCTGCCTGGGCCGGCGACGAGGCGATCGAGCCGCCGCGCGGGACGCATTGGTCAGGCGGAAGCTCGGCGCCATGCTCGACGTATTTCACCAGGAGGTCAAAGGCGTTCTGCGCGTGCGGTTGAATCAGCTCGAGCTGCTGCGGGAAGGTGTCTTTGTAGGTCTCGATGTGGTTGCCATTCTGCACCTCGTACAGACGATACGGCGGGCGCTGATGCCGCTCGTGATTCCCCTCGTCACCACCCTCGGACACAGCGCCGGCGACGGCGCGCGCATAAGCGCGGGCATGGAGGTTGATCGGCAGCAGCGCATCCATTGTGCCGGCGACCGTGATCAGCGGCTTTCCGATGTTGCCGGTCGTCGTGATTGCGGCGACGTCGGCGCCGACATCCGAGGCCGACAGGCGGTCCACGTAACTATAATTTCCGGTGCCTGATACATAGGTATTGTAGGCTGGGTCGAGCCGCTTCTGCCATTGGCACAGAGTGACCTCCCAGAACTGCGCCGAGTAAAGGTCCCATAGCGAAGCGGCCCCCGACAGGATGTCGGGCGGGTAGCCCGCCAGAACGATATTTTTCGCCGCGGTGCTGTTTGCGTCGTGAACGGAGGCGGCATAGTCCGGATAATTGAGGATTGCGGGCGGCAATCCGCTCAAGATGTTCGGCGCGACCGGATCGACGAAGGTGCCTTCCCAATCGACCCCGCCGTCGAACAGCTCGGGCGCAGCCTCGAGCGCCCGTCGCACTTGGTAGCCCCCGTTGGAGGTCCCCACCGCATACGTACGGCGCGGATCTCGGCCGTAATTGGCCGAGACGGCATGTTTTCCGATGCGGGCCGCCGCGATCATGAACTCGGTCCATCTCGTGAACGATTGCGCCGGATCATTGTCGTAGAAGTGGACGAAGACCGCCGATGAGGGGTTGAGCCGGCATCCCAGAGGATCGGCTGACGTTGTCAGCTTGAAATTGTAAACGCCCTTGTTCTGCGAGACATAGGCATAGCCCTGCTGCAGGACGTAATCACTCCAGGCGAAGTCGCCGTTGAACTCGCTGCGCGTCCCCGAGGCGCCGGCGACGACGAGCTTGCCGTTCCAGTCGCTTGGCAGCCGGAGCAGAATCCGCGCCTCGCCAGCCGGATCGTCGGCAATACGCGCATCGATCTGGATACCCGGCACAGACTTGGTGATCGGCGTACGATTCGGCGCACTTGGCGAGATCACGTTGCGGTCCGTCTGCGGGGTAAAGGCAAAGGGCGGGAGACCCGGCAAGGAATCATTGGCTGGCGTGGTCGCCGGGTTGTTGGTCGTGAGGTCGGCGCTCTCGGCGCAGATGGCCTCGGTGATCTGATGACCGAGCTGGGGGAGAAGCTGATCACAGCGACTCGCCGCCGCCGCTGACGTGCCACCGGCGACCACTGCATCTAGAGCAAGCACAACAATCCAGCGCGCATGAGACAGGTTCGGCATATTGCTTTTTCTCCTCTTGATCGGCGTCTCAGTGCCGCGAAGCGGCGAAGCTTACCCCGCCCCGGCAGCTTGCGGTAAGCCCTTATGGTGTCCAAGATCCGACCGACGAGATGTTCCGATCGAAGGAGTTCCCGATGCCGGTACTCTACGAGAAGCGCAAGCATGTGGGCTGGCTTACCCTGAGCCGGCCGGAGGCCCGCAACTGCTGGGGAGATGATTTCAACGAGGAGATCACCAAGCGTTGCGACGAGATGGCGGCCGACCCCGATGTCCGGGTCGCAGTGTTGACCGGCGACGAGGCGGGCGGCGCGTTTTCAGCCGGGGCCAACATCAAAAATCCACGCACGCACATGCAGGGGTCTATGGCGGAGTTCATCGAGGGTTTGCCAAAACGGCACCGCTCCGCCGGTCAGGTCCTGACCGAGTTTCCCAAGCCGGTGATCGCCGCTGTCAACGGCTTTGCCGTCGGCATCGGCTGCATCGTCACCTATTGCTGCGACCTGATCATTGCGTCCGATCAGGCCGAATGGCGATTGCCGCAGGTCGCGCTCGGGATCTTACCGAACCACGGCGGCATCGTCCGGTTGGCGCGCTGGGTCGGCAAGGGCCAGGCGATGAAGGTCGCGATGGGTTACCCGATGAAGGCGGAGGAGGCGTTCCGCTTTGGTCTCGCTCAGTGGCTGGTGCCACATAGCGATCTCTTGGCACAGACGACAGCGATCGCCGAGCGTCTGGCCGAGCTGCCGCCGCTCGCTTCGCGCCTGGCCAAGGAATCGCTGAACCGCGGGCTCGACATGCCCAATGTCGCCGACGCCGCCTATATCGACCTCTACAGGTTCATGGCCTTGTCGATGACCGAGGACGCCAAGGAGAGCCATACTGCCTGGCGCGAGAGGCGCCGCCCCGAAATCCGTGGCGCCTGATCGGGCTGGCGTCCGTGCCGGGGCGGGCCTAGAGTTGCCGAGCGCCTAAGCAAAGAATGCCTAAGCACAGAACGGAGAAACGCATGACCGCCTTCACCTACGACCACATCCATCTGCGCAGCCCCGATGCGGAAGCGACCGCCCGCTGGTATGAGGAGATGTTCGGTGCGGAGATCATTCGCTCGGTGCAGTCGGACGGCAGGCCGCGCCTCGACCTCAATCTCGGCGGGGTTGCCGTCTTCATCGCGCAGGTTCCCTCGGAGCAAGCCGTCGCCGCACCGCCCGAGCCGCCCTATCTCGGTCTCGAACATATCGGGCTGCGCGTCAGCGGGATCGACGATGTCGTTGCCGAGCTCAAAAGCAAGGGCGCCGAATTTACTGTGGAGCCCAAGACGATCAGGCCTGGGGTCCGGATCGCCTTCCTCCGCGGCCCGCAGAATGTCCACATCGAGTTGTTGGACAGGAACGCCGCCTGACCAGGAGGCAGAAATATGGTCGATTTGGGATTGCCGAAGGTCAAACGCCCGAAACAGGTGGGGTTGTCATCGGGTCGGCTGGAGCGCGTCTCGGCGGCGCTCCGGGACGATGTCGACCGCGGGCTGATCCCCGGCGCGGTGCTGGTGATCGCCCGAGGCGGGCAGATCGGGTATGCCGAGGCCTTTGGCTGGCGCGACCGGGAAAAGAAGGCGCCGATGGGGTTCGATGCGATCTTCCGGGTCGCCTCGATGACCAAGCCCGTGACCTCGGTCGCGGCGATGATGTTGGCGGAGGAAGGCAAGCTGCAGATCGCGGCTCCCGTCGCCGATTATCTGCCGGAGTTCAAGGACCGCACGGTCGGCGTCGAGCGCGTCCGCGCCCAGCGCACAATGACGGTGCAGGACCTCTTGCGCCACACCTCCGGCCTGACCTATGCGCAATTCGGCGACAGCGCGGCGCAGATGCTGTGGCGCGACGCCAATCTGATGACGGAGGACCAGACCAACGAAGAGCTCGTCACCAAGCTCGCGCAGCTGCCGCTGATGTTCGAGCCGGGAACCACTTGGGAATACAGCATGTCGACCGATGTGCTTGGGCGCGTCGTCGAGGTTGCATCTGGTCAAAGCCTGGCGGATTTCTTCGCGGCGCGGATCACCGGGCCTCTCGGAATGACGGACACCGCGTTCGAGGCAACAGGCGAGCGCACGGACCGCGTCGCCGAGCCGCAGATCGACCCGGCCACCGGGGCACGGCCGCCGATGCGCAATGTTGGCCTCGCTTGCCGCTGGGCTTCGGGCGGCGGCGGGCTCGTCTCCACCGCTGCCGACTATCTCAGATTTTGCCAAATGCTGCTGAATGGCGGCGAGCTCGACGGGACGCGGCTGCTGGCGCCAGGCACGGTCCGGCACATGGCTTCCGACCATCTGCCCCCCGATGTCGGCTATGGTCCCACCGCCCGCGAACGGTTCGGCGCACTCGCCCCCGTGCCCGAAATGGGCTACGGGTTCGGCCTGGGCTTTGCCGTGCGGACCGCCGCCGGCCGCTGCCCCTTGCCGGGCTCGGTTGGCGAATATTTCTGGGGCGGCGTCTACGGCACCGCCTTCTCGATCGATCCGGTGGAGCAGCTGATCGTCGTCGCGATGATGCTGGCCCCGGACCGGCGGCTCTATTACCGCCATCTGCTGCGCCCGCTCGTGTACGGAGCGGTAACCGGCCCGGTTGCTCGCTGACGTGCAGCGAGTGGCTGGTTTCGGTTAAGCGGCCTCGTCCAGGCTCGAGCCGACATCGAGGGTCGTCGCGCGGCGCAGGTCGCGAGGGTGGGAATCGTCGTGCGGGCGGCCGCGATGCATCGTGCAGCGGTTGTCCCAGAGGACGACATCACCAACCCGCCATTTGTGGCTGTAGACGAATTCGGGCCGGGTCGCGTGCAAATTGAGGTCGTAGAGCAGGATGCGGCCCTCGGGCACCGGCCAATCGACGATGTGCGAGGCGTGCGCCGAAAGATAGAGCGTCTTGCGCTTGGAGCCCGCATGGCGCCGCACCAGCCGCTGCCGCGAGGGCGGATATTTCTCGCGCTCGCCAGGCAGAAACTCGCTGAAACCGATCTGGCCCCGCGACCAGAAGATGTCATGCTCGGCAACCAACCCGTCGATCGCGTCCTTCATTTCCCCCGGCAATGCGTCGTAGGCTGCGCGCATGTCGGCGAATTCGGTCTCTCCGGCCCCGAGCGCGCTGGCCGGAGGCACGGCGACCGCATGCAGCATCCCGAGCACCACCGGCACCGGCATGTAGGACGCGTCGGTGTGCCAGATGCGGTTGCCCAGGCTGTCGAGGCGGCGCCGGTCGTTGCGCTCGCGCAGCCGGCCTGCCTCGTCCAGGTTCGAAATGTCGCCGATCTCCGGCAGGGCGAGCCGCCGCTTGCCGCCCTCGGCAGCCGACCGGCCGATCTCGATCCCGCCGAAATTCCTGGCGAAATCGCGCAACTGCTCATCGCTGAGGCGTTGATCATGGAATACCAGCACAGCGTAGTGGTCGATCGCTCCCCAGATCGCACCGACGGCCGCCGCATCCAGCGGCTGAGCGAGGTCGATGCTGCCGACTTCGCCGGCAAACAGCGGATGAAGCCGACGAATCTCCATGCCCATGCGTTATCTCCTCAGTCTACCGATGCAAGGATCCGTCTGCCTGCCGGGCAAGTCAATCGGTCGACCATGGCGGCGTGGTATGCTGACCGCCTCGGAGCGCAGCCAAACGAGGTCGCCATGGCGGCACAACCGCAAGCGTTCACGCTCAAAGTTCCCGATCAGGCCATCGCCGATCTCCGCGAACGGCTCGGGCGAACGCGTTTCCCCGACCAGGCGCCGGGGGAGCCCTGGGCCTACGGAACGGATGTCGGGGATCTCAAGCAGTTCGTGGAATATTGGCGAAGTGCCTTTGATTGGCGCGCCGAGGAAGCGCGGCTCAACGCCTTCCCGCAATACAAGGCGCCCCTCTGCGGCATCGATCTCCATTTTTTG
>WNFR01007634.1_pt1 | contig 10991 bp, 9 predicted proteins | sample 5400221 | NCBI WGS metagenome assembly WNFR01 (sample SAMN13153357, study PRJNA577476) | soil metagenome | isolation source: 40 cm soil under Madrone tree | place: USA:California | collected 2016-06-14 | reverse complement strand
CTATCTTGCGCACTCGCGTCTGCGGCCCCTCTTCGATGTGATACAGCAGCCGCATGGAATCGCCCTTATATGTCGGGCTCTTTCCGGCCTTGTCCCGGGCTTGCGCGCCCCCGGAGGTTGGCACTTCTTGTGGCTGTGATGCTTGTCCGCCGCCGGGTTGCCCAGGAACGCGCTCGGACGTCGAGGTAAATCGCGCCTGGGGAAATCCTTTGTTGAAATACAGAGCGAGAATATTGTCGCGGTCGGTTTCCACGTTGAATTCCGAATACGGCTGTCCAGGAGTCGATCCGATCACTCCCAGCAGATCGTCTTGGGTGAAAGCGTGAACACCTTCAATGCTCACGGACGCCACGCGCGTCTGCGTGCCTTCCACCACCACGAAACGAATCAACAGGTCCCCTTCCTTCCCTTTGTAGTTATCCAGTGCCTGCGCGTCCACCGCGGCTTCCAAGAATCCGTTCGCCAGATACAGATTCCGCATGGAGTCCCGGTCCGACTCCAACAGTCTGCGGCTGAATCTTCCCCGCGTCGCGAACGCCTTGCCATAAATCTGCAGACGGCTGCGCAGCAATTCCGTATCGAAGTAATGATTCCCCGTAATTTCAATGCCCAGCAGCTTGTGCCGGTCGCCGCGCTCCACGCGGTAGGTGATTACCTCTTCCGTGCTCTTGCGGCCGCCGCTGAGCTCGATTTCTTTCGTGCTTGTCGCGTACTCTACGCCGGCGTCAAAGTAGCCATCGCGCTCCAGACGCTCGCGAATGTTGCGCTTGCCTTCCTCCAGCAGGTCCGTGTCCACTGCTCCTTCCTGGTAGACGGGAACAAGTCTCTTCAGTTCTCCGCTGGAAAATTTGGCTCCCGTTACGGCTATGCGCACGCGCGGTCCTTGTGTTACCTCCAATTTCAGCGCGACGCTGTTTGTCTTGCGATCGTATTCGCCGCGGCGCACCACCGCGCGCGCGTTCAGGTGCCCTTTCTTCACCAGGAAATTGCGAACGCGCGAGGCCCCGCGTTGAATGTGCGCCGATCTGATTTCTTTGCCGGCCTTGATCTTTGAGCGCGAAAGAATCTCCGCATCGCGGTATTCCGTGCCGTTCTCGAGTTGTATCTCCTTGATGCGCGCGCGCGGCCCGGGCTTGACCTCCACGATCACGTCCATCTGATGATTCTCCGGATGCGCCCCGGTGTCCGCGGAAACCTCGGCGGTGTACAGCCCTTCCTCGCGCAGCACCTCGCGCAGTCGCTCCAGTCCCTCCTTCACCGCGTCCGCCCGATACGGTTCACCTAACGGAAGCTGCGCCGCCGCCGCCGCCGATGCCTCCGTCGGGGGCGAAACCAGCCCGTGAATGATCACTTGATTGAAAAAAAGCTGTTCGCGCACGATGAAATCAAGGCGCACGCCGCCTGGGACCGGAGTGGACACCGCCTGCGCATCCGCATATTCACCGCTGCGATACAGCGCCCGGATGCTCTCCGCAACCTGCGCGCGGTCCAGCCCCTTTCCCACTTGAATGGGCAGTCCCGCCGCCCCTTCGGAGAGCACGCGACCGTCTTCGGCCACGATTCGCGTCGCTACGACGATCTCGCCGCTGCCGGATTCCGCTTGCGAACCCGCCGTGGCGCCCGCTGCGTTCCCGGCCGACTGGCCGTGCGCCGGTGCAGCCCCGAACAGGAGCGCGGCCGCGACAATGCTGCACCAATGCCCACAATGCGCTTTCATGCTTCCACTGGCTCAGACGAAGCGTAGCATAGCGGCGTTGCCTGTCCCGCGAACTTTGGCGCTATCATAAACAGGGGCGCGCTACACGCGTGCGCAGAGGCCAACCTTCCAGTGAACGAGTCGCTTCGCGAAAAATATTCGCGCCAGATGCTCTTTGCCGACATCGGCGAGGAGGGCCAGCAGCGCCTGCTTGCTTCCAGCGCGGTCATCGTCGGATGCGGCGCCATCGGCGCCGCCGCCGCAAACCTCTTGGTTCGTGCCGGCGCCGGACGCGTCCGCATTATCGACCGCGATTTTGTCGAGCCTTCCAATCTTCAACGGCAAACCCTCTTTGACGAAGAAGACGCGCAGGCGGCTCTTCCCAAAGCGGTGGCTGCCGAACGCAAACTACGCTCCATCAACTCCGCCGTAGCCGTGGAAGGCATCGTCGCAGACCTAAGCCCCCGCAACGCCACCGAACTGCTGGCAGGCTTCGACATCATTTTGGACGGCACGGATAATTTTGAAACGCGCTTTTTGATCAACGACTTCGCCGTCCAGCAAGACCAGCCCTGGATTTACGCCGCCGCCGTCGCCAGCTACGGCCTGACCATGACCATTCGTCCCGGCCTGACCCCTTGCCTTGCATGCCTGCTCCAATCGCGGCCGCAAGGCCTCGAGCAGACCTGCGACACTGCCGGCATCCTCGGCCCTGTCGTGAATCTCATCGCTTCGCTGGAAACAGCGGAAGCCATGAAGCTGCTCTCAGGCCGCCAGGACGCCCTGCACGGCCGGCTCCTCTCTTGTGATGTCTGGAGCGGCCATTTTCAGTCCGTTCGCGTAGCGCGCAATCCGCAGTGCTCGGTGTGCGCGCGGCGCGAATTTGCTCACCTCGAAGGGGATGCCCAGCCGAACATCACCATGTGCGGACGCGACTCCGTCCAGATTCACGAGCGCGGCCGTGCGCTCGATCTCGGCACCCTCAGGAATCGCCTGGCTCCAGCGGTCTCCGACGTCCGCCACAACGAATTCCTGCTGCGCTTCCGGGTGCCGCCGTACGAAATGACCGTCTTCGCCGACGGGCGCGCCATCCTGAAAGGCACCAAAGATCCCGCCGTAGCCCGTTCTCTTTATGCACGCTACGTCGGTGCCTAACCCATCCTTGCTCATCTAAGAGTTGTGCTGCGGGAGAAGGCCGGCTAGCGAGGAATGGTATGGCGCCCGTACGACGACCGCATCGAGGCCCGGTCCAGGTTTTCCCGAAGGTTCATCAAAGTCAGAAAGGTGCTGAGAATTCGCGCTTTCAAATCATCGGTGAGGTGCAGTCCGCTGGTCGCCACGCGCGCCAGCTTCTCTCCGTTTTCCGTGATGAAGCGCATGATTTCGCGATGTCTTTCGTGCGCGGTGTTGCCCAGCGCCGTCTCGCGGCGCATCTCCGCGCACCCGCCTTCCAGTGACAGCGTGAAGTGCAGCACGCACAATTGCTGCTCGGCAAGGGCCGGCGGCGAGTCATTCTTGCATCCCGCGGTTTGGCAGCGTGTTCCCATGAGGCGCGAAGGCTAGTAAATAGCTAACATCACTTGACGCCGGAAATCCACTCCCCACCCGCGCCGTGATGCCAATCTTGCATTAGCTGTCCAGTGGTTCGATGCATGCCCGTACGGACAGTACCATAAGAAAAAGTCTCAGATGGGCGTTGACATCTCCGGCAGACCTCTGTATAAAAATACAGGTGAGTGCATATTTTCACGGCCCTATGAATACAGGCAAAACCTTCCGGCAAGGGCAGATCCTGCGCATGATCGCCGACCTTTCCATCACCAGCCAGGAAGAGCTGCGCCGCCGTCTGGCCGCGCAAAAGCTGCGCGTCACGCAAGCTACCCTTTCCCGCGATCTCCAGGAGCTGCGCCTGGTGAAAACGCAACAAGGCTACCGGGCCGCGACCGCCCTCCCGGAGGAATCCAACGGCTTGCCTTCCCTCGCGCGCGCGCTCGGTGAATTCCTTCTGGACATTCGCCCCGCCGAAAATTTGCTGGTCCTGAAAACGCCGCCCAGCGGCGCCCAGCCCCTGGCCGCCGCGGTCGATGGCGCCAAGTTTCCTGAAATTGCGGGTACCGTCGCCGGCGACGACACCGTTTTGATCATTACTCCGGACCGTAAATCGCGCGAATCCCTACAGAAAAAAATCGAATCGCTGGTGAATCGACCCCCTTCGCGGTCGCACTTGAAATGAGAAACCCGCAACAAATCGCGGTCGTGGGTGTCACCGGCTACACCGGCTTCGAGCTGGCGCGAATTCTTTTGCGCCACCCGGCGGTGAAGTCACCGGTCTTCTACGTTCGCGAAACCCAGGGTAAGAACTGCCTCGCCGAATTGTTTCCCCAGCTCCGCGGCACAGGCGAAGCGCCGCTTCGCCCCCTTTCCGTCTCGAGCATCAAAGCCAGCGGCGCCGGAACGGCCTTTCTCGCCACGCCTCACGAAGTTTCCGCGGAAATCGCACCGGAGCTCCTCGATGCTGGCTTTCGGGTCATCGATCTCAGCGGAGCCTTCCGCTTCCGGGCTCCCGAGACTTTCACATCGTGGTACAAGCTGCCCGCGCCGCACGCCAATTGGCTGGGCGAAGCCGTCTACGGGCTGCCCGAGCTTTATTCCCGCGAAATCCAGGCGGCCCGCTTAATCGCCAATCCCGGCTGCTACGCCACCAGCGTCATTCTTGCGCTGCGTCCGCTCGCGGACGCCGGCCTGATTGCCGCCAACAGCAGCGTCGTGTGCGATTGCAAATCCGGCGCCAGCGGTGCCGGCAAAGATCCCCGTCGCGATCTCCAATTCGTCGAAGTCGACGAAAACTTCAAGGCCTACAACCTGTTCTCTCACCGCCACACCCCGGAAATTCTCGAACACACCGGCTTGCCGGAAGACCGCGTGATTTTCTCCACGCACCTGCTCCCGCTCGCTCGCGGAATTCTTTCCACCATTTACGTGGCCCTCAGCGCCCCGCAGTCTGCGGCCGACATAGAAGCGACGTATCGCCGCTTCTATGCCGGTCGGCCCATGGTGCGCATCTGGCCTGCAGGCTCGTTGCCGGAACTGCAGCATGTGGCGCACACCAATTTCTGCGACATCGGTTTTTCCCTGGACCATTCCGGCAAGCGCCTGGTCATCGTCTCTTGTCTCGACAACCTCGGCAAGGGCGCCGCCGGACAAGCCGTGCAGAATTTCAATCACATTCTGGGTATCGAGGAGCAGACCGCACTCCAATGAAAACGGTGATCAAGTTAGCTGGAGCTTTACTCGAAGACGACGCTGCTGTCCGCTCCCTCGCCCGGCAGATCGCCGCGCTGGCGCAGCAGGGCCACGAAATTCTGGTCGTCCACGGCGGCGGCCGCCTCTTCACCGCCACCCTCAAGCGCATGGGCATCGAAAGCAATTTCGTCGCCGGTCTGCGCGTCACCAATCGCGAAACTCGCGACGTCGCCGTCATGGTTTTCGCGGGCTTGCTCAACAAGCGCCTGGCCTCCGCCATTTCCGCCGAAGGCACCCCGGCCATCGGCATCTCCGCCGCCGACGCCGCTTGCTTCCGCGCCGAACCCATGGTGCACAACGAGATTGAGGGCCGCCTCGGTTTCGTGGGCTATCTCACCGCTGTAAACAATTCCTTCATCGAGTCGCTCTGGCGCGAGGGCCTCATCCCTGTCGCTCCTTGCCTCGGCCTCGGGCCCGACAATGAGCTGTACAACATCAATGCGGATCACATGGCCGCCGCCTGCGCCGAATATCTCGGCGCGGAACGGTTGATCTATCTCACCGACGTGGCCGGTGTTCTCGATGGGGACAAGGTTCTCTCCGCGGTGAACTGCGAGGAAATCGAGCGGCTGGTGCAGTGCCGCATCGTCTCCGGCGGCATGGTGCTCAAGCTCGAAGCGGCCAAGCGCGCTCTCGAAGGCGGCGTCCGTGAAGTGCACATCGTGGGCGGCGGTTCGCCCGATGCCTTGCTCCTAGTGTCCCACGCCGCAGATACTCCGGCGCAAGACACCCTCAGCTCGATCCCCGGAACGCGAATCGTGCGAGAGTCGCTTCCCGCGGCGCAGGCTGCGCTCTCGGTGGCGTGATGCCTATGCGGAGCCAAAAAAGCGCTGCGGCACGCGTCTCGCGCAAACCAAAGCAAAAGCACGCCGCCAGAACCACGCTCGATCCTCGGCTGAGTGACGCCGATAAATTTCTCCTCCCGACGTATAAGCGCCAGCCCTTTGTGCTGACGCACGGAAGCGGCGCTTACGTCTATGACTCCACTGGTAAAAAGTATCTGGATTTCCTCGGCGGCATCGCCGTCAACGCCCTGGGCCATGCGCATCCACGGATTGTCAAGGTCATCCGCCGCGAAGCGGCGCGCGCCATTCACGTTTCCAACCTGTACCACAACGCCTACCAGGGGCCCCTGGCTCGCAAGCTCGCGGAAATCTCCGGCATGGACCGCGTCTTTTTCGCCAACAGCGGAACGGAGGCTGCCGACGGCGCGCTAAAACTCGCGCGTCTTTGCGCTCGCACCTCTACGGACGCGCCCGACCAGCCCGCGGCCAAGCACCGCATTCTGGCCATGAGTAATTCTTTCCACGGGCGCACTTTCGGCGCATTGAGTGTCACCTCTTCGGAGAAATACCGCTTGCCCTTTGCGCCTCTGGTGCCCGGCGTTGAATTTGTCCGCTTCAACGACTTAGCCGACCTGGAAACGAAATTCGACGACACCGTGTGCGCCGTCATTCTCGAAACCATTCAGGGTGAAGGTGGCGTTCATTCCGTCAGCGAAGCTTTCTGGAATCGCGCGCGCGGGCTTGCCACGCGCCACGGCGCTCTCCTCATCGCCGACGAAATTCAATGCGGCCTCGGCCGTACGGGCCGCTACTTCGCGTATCAGAAATTTCCATCCAGACCCGACATCGTACTGGTAGCGAAGCCCCTGGCCGCAGGCTTGCCTCTTGGAGCGATTTTAGCGACCGAGGCCGTTGCGGCGCGCGTTTCCCCAGGACTCCACGGCACCACCTTCGGCGGCGGCCCGCTGGTTTGCGCCACCGCGCTGGAGTTTCTCAGCATCCTCGAGGACGAGGAGCTTCTCGCAAACGTGCGCGCGCGTGGCGCCGAGCTCCGTGATGGCCTCGCTAAACTTGCCGGCAGCTTCGACTTTATCCGCGAAGTTCGCGGCGAGTGCCTGATCCTCGGCGTCGAGCTTTCCATCGACGCCAATCCCTTCGCCGCCGAAGCCCTGCGCCGCGGCCTGATCATCAACTGCACGCACGACTTTACGTTGCGCTTACTGCCTCCCTTTATCATCACCCGCGCCCAGGTGCGCGATTTTCTCCGCTTGTTTACCCTGGTTCTGGAAAAGACTCCCAGGCCCATACCCATGGCAGAAGTTCAAAATTCCGCAAAACCGCGGCGCTTCGCGCGTTCCGCGGCAAGGTGACCGATGACCACTGGCACTCTGGTTGCTCCCATTTCGTTGTCCAACGATCTCCTCACCGGAGCCGAATGGAGCCCCGCGCACACGCGCGACCTTCTCCATCTCTCCGCGGACATAAAGGCGCGCTCCGGGCGTTATGCTTCCACGCTACAGGGCAAATTTATCGCCTTGATTTTCGAAAAGCCCTCGCTGCGCACGCGCGTCACCTTTGAAGTCGGCATTCAAAGCATGGGCGGCTCCGTGATTTTCCTCGATCACACCCAGGCTTCCGCTTCGCTCGGCGCGCGTGAATCCATCGCCGATGTCGCCCGCAACCTTGATCGCTGGGTGCAGGGCATCGTCGCGCGCGTCTATCACCAGCGCGTTCTTGAAGAAATGGCCGCTAATGCGGACATCCCCGTGATCAACGCGCTTTCCGACAAATTTCATCCGTGCCAGGCGCTCGCCGATTTCTTCACGCTGGAAGAAAAATTTGGCGCGTTGCGCGGATTCAAGCTCGCCTATGTCGGCGACGGCAACAACGTCTGCAATTCCCTCATCTACCTCGCGGCGCGTCTCGGCGTTCATCTGCGCATCGCCACCCCGCCGGACTATGCTCCCGCCGCCGAAGTAGTCGCCGACGGCAAGCGCGTGGCTCGCGAAACCCGCGCCAAGATCGAATTGATGACCGACGCACGCGAAGCCGTCACCGGCGCGCAAGGCGTTTACACCGATTCCTGGACCAGCATGGGTTTCGAAGAGGAAGGCGAAGTGCGCAACGCTGTCTTCCAGCCCTACCAAGTCAATGCGCAATTGATGTCCTTGGCTGCACCCGATGCCGTGTTTATGCACTGTCTTCCGGCGCACCGCGGCCTGGAAGTCACCCCGGAGATGCTGGATGGCCAGCACTCCGTCGTTCTGGACCAATCCGAAAATCGTATGTATGTGCAGAAGGCCATTCTGCACACGCTGTTCTAGAGACGATGCGAGTGTCAACGGCGCGCAACGCCAGCATCCTGCTGGCGTCTCTTCTCAAAGCGTTGCAATGGTCGCTCGCGACGGAAATACACGACCAACAAAGGAAAGAGGCCAAGTGAAACCGCAACTCAATAAGCCCAAGAAAGTCGTGCTGGCCTACTCCGGCGGGCTCGACACCTCCATCATCATTCCCTGGCTCAAGGAAAATTATCAATGCGAAGTCATCGCCATGATCGGCGACGTCGGCCAGCAGGAAGACTTGGAAGCCGCGCGCAAAAAAGCGCTGGCCACCGGCGCCTCCACCGCCTACGTCGAGGATCTGCGCGAAGAATTTGTCCGCGATTATATTTGGCCGACGCTGCGCGCCGGCGCCGTCTATGAACACACCTATCTGCTCGGCACCTCCATGGCCCGTCCCATCCTCGGCAAGCGGCAAGCCGAGATTGCCCTGAAACTCGCGGCCGACGGCCTCTCGCACGGCTGCACCGGCAAAGGCAACGATCAGGTGCGTTTTGAGCTCGCCTACAAAGCCATTGCGCCAAATCTGCAGATCATCGCTCCCTGGCGCGAGTGGGACATCGATTCGCGCGAAGACGCCATCGCCTACGCGCAAAGACATAATGTTCCCGTGGAGCAAAGCAAAAAAAATATCTACAGCCGCGATCGCAACATCTGGCACCTCAGCCACGAAGGCGGCGAGCTCGAAGATCCCGCGAATTCGCCCAACGAGGCCATGTGGCAATGGGTCGTTTCTCCGGAAAAAGCGCCGGACAAAGCCGCGGAAGTCGAAATCGGTTTCGAGGCTGGCTTCCCCGTTTCCGTGAACGGCGTCAAGGCCAGCGCGGTCGAGTTGCTGAACACCTTGAACGAAGTTGCCGCCAAGCACGGCATCGGCCGCGCGGACATTGTCGAAAATCGCCTCGTGGGCATGAAATCGCGCGGCGCTTATGAAACGCCCGGCGGCACGCTGCTCATCACCGCGCACCGAGAACTCGAAGCGCTCACCGTGGATCGCGAGAGCGCCCATTTTCAGCAGGCGCTTTCGCTGCGCTATGCCGAGCTGGTCTATTACGGCTTGTGGTTTTCGCCGCTGCGCGCCGCGCTCGACGGATTTTTCAGCGTCTCGCAGCTGCGCGTCACCGGCACCGTCGGCCTCAAGCTCTGGAAAGGCACGCTCACGGTCACCAAACGCGTCTCGCCCTTCTCCCTCTATCGCACGGACCTCGCCAGCTTCACCATGGGCCGCTACAATCCCAAAGACGCCGAAGGCTTCATCAATCTTTTCGCCTTGCCTGTCACCGTGCGCCCCAAAGCCAAAGCCGAAGGCAACTCGTGAACACATTACGCCGTCGACACTGCAACCGCTGCGACCAACGCGTGTGCTGATGACCGAACGCAAAGACGATCGCCTCTGGGGCGGACGCTTCGACCGCGAACCCGACAAACGCTTCGACGCCTTCCAGCGCTCGTTCGCGTTCGATCGGCGGCTTCTGCCCTACGAACTTGCGGTCGACCGCGCGTGGGCCAAGGCGCTACAGGGCATCGGCATTCTCGCTGCCAACGAAGTGCATGACACTTTGCTGGCGCTCGACAACATCGCCAAGCAGCTGGCGAGCGATCCTGCGTTCCTTGAGTCTTCGACCGCCGAGGATGTGCACCACTTTGTCGAAAGCGCATTGGTGCACGAACTCGGTGCGCTCGGCTGGAAGCTGCACACCGGGCGCAGCCGTAACGAACTCGTAGCCACTGATTTTCGCCTCTTCGTCATGGATGCAGCGAAACAAGTGCAATCCGGCATCCTGGAATTCCTGAGCGCCCTCCTTGAGCAGGCGAAAACAAATTTCGACGTGCCGATGGCCGGCATGACGCACATGCAGCATGCGCAGCCGATTTTGCTTTCGCATTTTCTGCTCGCGCACGCAGAAGGCTTCTCTCGGGATCTCACTCGTTTGCAACACGCCGCGGAAAGCGCCGACGCTTGCCCCATGGGTTCCGGCGCGCTCGCGGGCAACAGTTTTGGAATAGACCGCGAGGCCATCGCGCGCGAACTTGGTTTTTCCCGCATCACCGCCAACAGTCTTGACGCGGTGAGCGATCGCGATTTTGCGCTCGATTACCTTTTCGCGCTGGCGGGAATCGCCACACATCTGTCGCGCCTTGCAGAGGACTTTGTGATCTTCGCTTCGCATGAATTTGCTTACGTGATTCTTCCCGACGAATATTCCACGGGCAGCAGCCTGATGCCGCAGAAGAAAAATCCCGACGCCTGGGAACTGATTCGCGGCAAAACCGGCCGCATCACCGGCGCGCTGCTGGGCCTGCTCACCACGCTGAAAGGCTTGCCCACCGGCTACCAACGCGACCTGCAGGAAGATAAAGAAGCGTTGTTCGCCGCGCACGACCAGATCGCGGACATGCTTGCGGTGGCGACCGGCGCGCTGTCCATCACAAAATTCAATGCCGAGCGTTTGCGCGCCGCGGCCACCAATCCCGCGCTGCTGGCGACCGAGGCTGCGGATTATTTGGTGCACAAGGGCATTCCCTTTCGCCAGGCGCACGATATCGTCGGCAAAGTTCTGCGCGAGGCCGAGAAGCGAAATATTTCGTGGACGTCGCTGCCCCTCGAAACGCTCAAGAGACTTTCGCCGACATTCGAAGCCGATTTCGCGAGCAGCCTCAGCGTTAAATCCGCCCTTGCCGCGAAAAAAGTTCCCGGGGGCACCGCGCCCGAAAGCGTCTCTGACGCCATCGCCAATTTAGAACGACGTCTAAACAAAAAAACCACCAAAACAGGAGCCAAGCCATGAGCACGCAAGTCGCAGTCCAAGAACAAAAAATCGCGCACCTCGCGGAGGATCGGAGGTCCCTTCCGTGAGCGTCGCG
>WNFR01007632.1_pt1 | contig 10992 bp, 13 predicted proteins | sample 5400221 | NCBI WGS metagenome assembly WNFR01 (sample SAMN13153357, study PRJNA577476) | soil metagenome | isolation source: 40 cm soil under Madrone tree | place: USA:California | collected 2016-06-14 | reverse complement strand
TGAGGACAAAGTTATTCTGGGCGCCTTCACCCTGCTCAACCGGGAATGAAGTGCTTCGTACCGCATCCAGCATCCACCTTAAAGCAACCGCATCCTGCCCGCTCGGCAGGGTCGACTGGCTGACTTCCAGTTTGTCAAACATCCATTTTCCGCTGCCTTTCGTATAGGTGTACTTGAGAGCAATCGTTCCCCTGCCTTGCACGCGACTCCAGCAGTTCTTCAGCTTAGGCACCACGTCGCCATGGAAGTACCGGTTGAGTCTCTGCTGTGTTGTGATCGTCTTTTCCCGTGCAATCTGCTGCACAGCTTTGCTGTCAGGTCGAGGCACTCGACCTGCCTGCCGGTTCGCGTTTTGCGTGCGACTATCCGCGTACAACATCGTCAACGCCACTGTGATCAAGATCGCGGTGACAACAAGAATTGAGCTAATTCGTTTCATAATGTTCTTCCTGTCTCTCCCTTTTTTGGACTGGGGGCGACTCGTCGCCGCTTTCAAGAACAATTAACCAAAGCGGTGACGAGTAACCGCACTCCCAAAGCAGTGATATATCCAGGCTTCGTCAGCGCTTCCTGATTAGGACGCCTGTCTTTTGCCAATCGTAAGTTTCGAGGGTTATCTTGTCGCTGCCTTTGTCAAAATCGAGTTGTACATATCTCCAAGATCCTTTCTGGTCATCTTCCAGCCGCCTTTTTCTAAAGCATCCATATACATCTTGGTAACTTCTTCCCGTCCAGCTTTATAATCGGCTTGAAACTTGTCGGCGGTACTTGTGCATACTGCGGAATCTTGCGGCAAGGGTAAGTTCATCTTGTTCCACGGCTCACTGATTGTTGTCGCCGGACAAGGCGGCTTCCAACCGCAGGCAAGGCCAATGACACAAGCCGTTAATACCAATAACAAATTCAGTTTGATTTTCATCGTCACTTGCTCCTTTTGCGGCGGGACAAACCGGCTCGTTGTAGTGAACGAAGGTTGCCCGTTATTTCTTAAAAATATCCGGGTTGTCCTTTTCCAGCTTGTCAGCCTGATCGCTAAGATCCTCGGCTTCTTTATTCAGCCTGTTCCCCTTTTCGGTAGCGGCGTTTGCGCTGCTTATAAAACTCGACCGACTCTGGCTATCAATCAAGGCTTGTGGAATGCTCTTTGCGGTCTCAATTAACTCCGCGCGCTTGTTAAATTCTTTTACTTTGAGGGCCAGATATTCTTTGTATTTGTCACTGAGCTTCAGCTTACTGGCTTCGTCAAACTTGCCGGCGGCTGCTTTGGCCTTTTCCTCGGCCTGGTCGTACGCCTTTATCGCCTCGTTGGCGATAGCTCGAGCATCAGCCAAGTGCGACACATCTGTATGAAGCATCCGGCTCTTTTTCTCCTCGGCGTCAGCAAAATACTTCTTGCCCTCGTCGATCGCCGCGTTCCCTTCAGCAACAAGTTTGTTCGCTTTGTCGGTCTCAAATCCACTGCTGCACGCCAGAACAATCCCGAGCAACAAGAGACCTGCCATCAGCGCGCTGCAAATGCTTCGATTCGCCTTCGTCTTCATTTTCATCGCCCCCATCTCAGATTTCTATTTCGCCTTATTTCGTTACTCCAAACCCGCAGTTTTCTCTCCTGCAAGACGCCAGGATTAGAAACGAAATCCATCTCATGATCGCCTCCTTTAGTCTGAAACCATTCCAAGACAGACGCTGCGTCCACCGGCCAAGAATTAATGGCCTTTGGCGCACACATCCATCGGCAGGGCCACTGCGTTGCCGCCAAACAACGCCGCTGATAGAATCAGCCCCAGTTCCCCGACTCTGAATTTCCAGCGAAGTTACGCCTGAAGGGTTTGGAAAGTCCTGAAAGACTTATAGGAAAGTTCTAGGAAAGTTCTGAAGGCGATTATGTCTCTGACGATCAAGCATTTCTATCGGTTCGGAGAGTTCACGGTCGATACCGACCAGAAGGTTCTGTTGCGCCAAGGCAAGCCTCTGCCTATGACGCCAAAGGTTTTTGACACGCTGCTGATCCTGATCGAGAACTGTGGCCGGATTGTCGCGAAGGAACAGTTGATGAATCGGCTTTGGCCAGACACCTTTGTTGAAGAAGCAAACTTAACTTCCAACATTCAACACCTCAGAAAGTCGCTCGGCGACGATGCGCGCCAACCACATTTCATTGAAACCGTAGCACGTCGCGGCTATCGCTTCATCGCGCCAGTCGCGACTGAACCACAGAACGGAAGCGTGAACGATGGCGATTCGAACGGCGACGCCAGGTCACGCCGGATAACCGCATTCGAGGGAACCGAGTCGGCGACTACACAATCGAAAAGAACTAAGCGTTCTGAGATGCTCTTTCGTCTTTGGCGCTCACCCTGGGCGGCCTTCTTTGGAATTACGATTGTACTGCTCGCGGCGATGGGCGCCGCACTATTGCGGTCTCGTTTTCTCGCTCGGCCAGAACCACCCAGCGGCAGAGCCATGCTGGCCGTGCTTCCCTTTAAGAATCTAACCGGGGACGCGGCGCAGGATTATTTCAGCGACGGCCTAACTGAGGAGATGATCACTCAATTGGGGAATCTTGATTCTAGTCACCTCGGAGTAATCGCACGCACTTCCGTCATGCACTATAAGAGCAGCGAGGAGCCTTTGGAACGGATCGGCCGTGAGCTTGGGGTCCAGTACGTATTGGAGGGCAGCGTTCGGCGTGACTTAGATAATGTACGAATCACGGCCCAGCTCATTAAGGTAGCGGACCAATCCCATTTATGGGCGCGAGAATATGATCGCGAGCTCAGTCACCTCTTAACTCTGCAAGGTGAGATCGCGCAAGAAGTCGCAGATGAAATCCGGCTCACGCTCGCCGATAAGAAACTGACCGAGCCGGCATCGCGGACTGTTTCTTCCCCAACATATGAAGCATACGACCTTTATCTCAAAGGTCAGTACTTCTGGAACAAGAGGACGGTGGAGGGATTCCAGCGGGCGATTGACTATTTTCAGCAGGCCACCAACAAAGACCCCAACTACGCCCGCGCCTACGCCGGCTTGGCAGATTCGTACGCCCTGATGAGCGGATACAGTATGGGGTCGCAAACCGAGTTCATGCCGAAGGCCCGCAGTGCGGCGCTGCGAGCACTGGAGATTGATGGGAACCTGGCCGAAGCCCACACCGCATTGGCTTTGATCGTGCAGAATTACGATTGGGATTGGCAAACCGCGGACAGAGAGTACCGCCGTGCCATTGAATTGAACCCGAACTACGCCACAGCCCACCATTGGTATGCCGAGCATCTGGCGTTTCTGGGCCGTTTCGACGAGGCGGTCCGCGAGAGCGAGCGAGCGCGCCAGCTTGATCCACTCTCGCTGATCATCGCCGTAGACAACGGCGCAATCCTCTACTTCTCACGACAATATGACCGCGCAATCGAACAGTTTCGCGCCGTAAGGGAAATGGATCCGAATTTTCCGCGGGTCGACCTTGTAGCTCACGCTTACATAGAAAAAGGAATGTTCGCCGATGCATTGGCCGACACGGAGAAATGGCACAGGACTGACCCAAGCCCATGGTCCTGGTCGGAGTTGGCCTATGTCTATGGCCGCTCTGGTCAGCAGGCGCAGGCACAACGGGCGCTGAAAAAATTACAAGAGTTGAACCGGCAGCGGCAGATGGATCCGGCAGGAATCCTTTGGGCTTACGTTGGCATGGGCAACAAGAACCAGGCGTTTGCCTGGATGGAAAAGGCATACGCGCAGCATTCCAATATTCTCACCACGCTAAAGGTAGAGCCCGGCTTCGACCCGCTGCGCAGCGACCCGCGTTTCCAGGACTTACTGCGTCGCGTCGGACTGGCCCAATAAAGAATTGCAGGGCAAACCTCTAGCGTCACGAACTGATCGCCCGCTACAATTGCTTCAGTGCCTGCGCGATTCAAATGGAGCCTCATCTCGGATGAGCAACTTCTCGATACGCGTATTTGCGATCTGCCGATACGCATCAAAGGCTCTTTCATCGAACCTCACATCAAACGTTCTTATCGCGAGCTGAATGATCGCGCATCCGCTTCAAGCCACCCGTGTGGTTGTCGGAAGAATGGTTCACGCCAACGGCGTGCCCGGCTTCGAAATTCCTTTTTATCTCCCGCATCCGCGGTTGATGAAACTCAAACGCCAGCAGATGCTCGAGGTCGAGGCACCGTCGCTAATCTTGCCACCGATACGGCGCAATAATATACTTTTCGCGCCACGATCGAAAAACTGCGTTGACGATACCGCGAGGAGCTTGGCGGAATTGGCCTTTGTCTTTGGCCGCTAAGTCCAGCCTTTAGGAGCTCGACGCATCCACCCTGTCATTACCCCGATTTCAAAGAACGTCATCCACTAATTATTTTGCGAATTGAAACTATGTGCGTACGACCGGAGGCGAAATTTGGCGCCGAGAGCGTGGGGCTGGCGCTCCCAAGGTCTGTTTCTTACGACTCTAAGTCACTGATTCTATTGATGACCTAATAAGGTGTACTGGGATCGAATTCTGCACAAAATCGATTTCATTCTCGGCAAAATCTCGGCATGATGAATAACGCTACGATGAAGACCCATCCCGTAAGTTGTTGAAACATTGAGGATTTTGGTAGCGGGGGGCGGGATCGAACCGCCGACCTTGGGGTTATGAATCCCACGCTCTAACCATCTGAGCTACCCCGCCACGGAGGTTTAATTATAGAGACAGATCGTCGGAGCGCAAACCGGCATAATCATCCGGCGTGGTGCGCTTTGAGAAGTGGCACGAGCGTACCCGTGAAAACCCAGGCAGGATGCCCGTGTCATCCAAAATAGTACCCAGTCTCTGAGGCTGTGCGCTTACGATTGAATGAAACGAAGTCTGAGTCTCAAACTTTGGGAACTCGACTGAGAGGGCGGTCAAAAGGTAGAACTACTTGCAGTCGGCGGATGTAACCACTGAAATTACGAAGCCCAAGAGCACGACGACCCTTTCCACTTTAACTCTTGCCACTTACCTTCCTTCTTTGCGAGCACATAGAATTGGCCTCCACCGCAAAGCCCGCCACAGGAATGAGCGGCGTACACGACCGCGACCGTCTTGTCTGCATTAAATCCAACTGCCGAGAATTCATTATAGCCGCCTGAGTCAGGATACTTTTCATAGAAGCTCTTCCAGCCACGGACGCCAACGCTAAAGATTCCATCAAGCTCTTTGTCAAAAATGAATTGGTAGGGCTGATTTATCTGAAAAGCTTGTTGCAGCAGCCATGGCCTCTTGTTCATTTCGATGAAATCAGCTATCGCCGGGCCGACAATCGACACCGACTCTCCCTCAGGTTTTAGACACATGTCAGGGCCCGATCCGGTTTCCGCACGGATGAGCAGGGTTTTCGCATGCGCCTCGGTAACGGGCCACGTTGCAGGGAGAATCGCTGAGTATATTTCGTAAGCTTCGGCCACCTGATAGGGCTCAGGTTGCTCAGTTTGTGCGGCCGAGTTCGCCGGAAGGGTTACGATCGCGACGATCAGTGAGAGTAGAACAGTCTTCAACAAAAGTAAGTACCAGCTCCACATCTTGATAGTACCAGCCCAATACTGAAGATGTTTGGCGGAGGAATTCAGTTGCCGGACTGGCCGCTTTCCAGAGCTTTCAGAAGCTGATCAACTAACTCGATCTCTTCATCGCCGGGATCGAGCTCCTTATACTTGTGCAGAGCCTGCGTCGCGGCGGCGACATTAGTCAGCCGGTGATAAACCAGCGCGAGATTGTAGTAAACCAGCGAGAAGTTGGGCTCGATTTGCGCCGCCGCTTCGTAATGAAGACGCGCCAGCGGAAAGTCTCCGGCGTCATAGTAAAGATTCGCGAGGTTGTAGTGAGCTTCGACATGGCGCGGATCGTGTTTCAAAGACTGGGTAAAGTTGTCGAGAGCCCCAATCGAGTTCCCTCCATCAAGTTCGATGATCCCAAGGTTACAGTAGGCTTCAGCGACATTGTCGCCTTCGGTGATGGCTTCGGCGTAAAACTCCACCGCTTTCATGTCGCCCTGCTCATGCAACAGGAGCGCTTCCTCGAAGGGCGTCAGCAGGCGCGCAACCGGTCCCCCGGTCGGTCGAAACAAACTCAATTGTCCCTGAAGCTCCGCCTCGATCTGCTTGATGGTTAGACCCTGCCCGCGCATTTCACGCACGCGCCGGAAAAGTGTGAGCGCCTGAAAATCATAGGTAAAGTCGCCGGCCTCGGTTCCGGGCGTGGCTTGAATAATTCCCGCTTCAGTCCAGCGGCGAACTGTGCGTTCACCCAAGCCAAAGAGTTGTTTGATTTCGCGAACTGAGTAACTGGATTTGACGCGTTGATAGTCCGCCTTGGCGGGGACCGGCGATGGAAACGAGAGGACCTTGCGAATCTTTTCGGTCATGTGCGGGTTATAAGCCTACACGAAAAACCCGCGTCGTGTGAACTAAATTTTCAAAAAACTTCGTGGCAACCTTGTCATACGCAGAGGCAAGGCGGGTGACCTGCCCTTTCTCACCGTCGGGCTTCTGACCATTATCAGCATTTCACATGACCGAGCAGCAAATAGACGATGATGAAAATAATTATGGTTGAAAGACAGCCACCGCCCCACTTCCAGGCGGCGGCCCCCGCCAGGCATCCACGTAAAGGTCCTTCCATGATCCAACGCCCCCTCAGTTTATAAGAGACTCAATCTGAGCATGTTTCGGGAGTTGCGCCTAAGGCGTGCTTCGAACTCACCTTTGCCTAATGACGGTACTCCGAACTCGTCAAACTGAAATCATTCACTACAGCGCGCTTACCAAAGTTCGTTCGCCTGCATTCTTACCGAACAATTTGTTTACGTTCCGTACGCGTAGTCGCAATCCCGATGCCAAGTGTGAACTGTGCTTCGGGCCCGGGCGTCAGCCAGGGCAGGTTTCGGCACCAGGCCCCCTGACGGTCGGGCTTCTGACACTTCACTCGTCCTGAGTTCGAAGCCCTTTCAGATCTATTTCTGTCGATGGGCGAATGTCCGCTTCAGGCACTCGCTGCATGAAAGCAAGTGCGCGAGTATTCTCGTTTTCGTCCTGTGACGCGACGCAGCCGCCTGGTATCACCAGATGGTAATCGCGCATGTGTGCGTCGCTGGCCGTAAAGAGGATACAAATGTCAGCGGTCAATCCGGTCAGGATCAAAGGTTTCCGCACCCAGATGTTTTAAGAGAATTTCCAGGCTGGTCGAGAAGAAACCGGACTGCTTAGGCTTTAAGACAAAATAATCTTCAGCTTCCGGTCGTAGAATCTCGACGATTGGCCGGCCACGGGTGTTGTCTTCCGGGCAGTGTGAGATTAGCTTCTTGAAGTCAGATCGCCACTTCCCAAAATTATCGTTAACATAAATCGCCGGGATGCCGGCGAGTTTGGCTCGGCGTTTCAGTGATGCGATATTCCTGGCCGCGGGCAGCGCGTCGGTTAGCATTTCGTCACCGCCCACAAATTCCAGATCGTTGATGATTGTCAACCAGAAGTAAAGCGACGCTCGCATTGTCTGGGGGCGTTACCGTGAAGATCCGGATTCTTCTTAGCCATTGATCGCGCCTCGGAAGATCAAGTAAAAGAGCGGCCCAGTCGTAGGCCGCTCTTTTTTCCGCAAGCACCTAACGCTTCGATTACTTCCTCTTGGACGCTGGCGTGTTGCTGTTCTTTGGTTTGGCTGGGGCTACTACCTTAAGTTGATTGGTAACTTTCGTCACGCCTTCGGTTTCTTTGGCGATTCGCCCCGCCTCAGCCTTTTCTTCCGCGCTGTCAACGGTGCCGCGCAAAGTTACCGCGTTGTTAACGACGTCGACATTGATTTTTCTTTCAGGGGTTTTGGAATTCGCGATCAGCTTGGCCACAATCTTCGTGTGAATCCAGGCGTCCTCGAGCGTGTCGCCAATGGTCTCCTTATTCTGTTTGGCGCGGGCCCGCTCTTCTTTGGCCTGTTCCTCGGTGTATTTCGGCGTGGCCGTCGGCGTTGCCGCAGCCATCGGCGAACTCGTGTTAGCGTTGGCGTTGGCGTTAGCACCCGGGCCCGTGTTCTCGCACGCTACCGCACCTAAACCTAAGGCGGCAATCGCGGTTAGCACCATCAATTTACTTTTCATCTTTTGGCTTTTCCCTTTCCTTCTCAGACACTCAAAAAAGAATCGCCAGCTTCACCGTTAGCTGGCGATTCTCTCTCCGAGGTCTTCAACAGCCTCGCCGACTTTCCTTCGGGCTTTTCCTGCTTTTTCTTGTACCTTTCCTTCGAAGCGCTCTTGATTGCCACTCTCCTGCAGGTCGCGGTCGCCAGCCAACTTACCAAGTTTTTCCTTGGCTGTACCTTTGACCTGCTTCCCTTTACCCTTTAGTTCGTCTTCGTACCGCATTATTTCCCCTCCTTGATCACTCCTTCGTAATTTCGTAACGCGCTCCATCAAAACAACCGGCGGTTCCTAGATCGCCGCTCGACGACCGGTAATCATTTGCAGGATCAAAACGACCAGCGCTACGACCAGCAGCAGATGTATCAAGCTGCCACCTACGCCACCGATCAAACCCAACAACCACAGAATCATCAGTACTACCAAAATTGTCCACAACATGCTTTGCACCGTCCTTTCTTGGAACAATGTAATCCGACTGCAGAAATGAGGGAGCAAAGCTCATGCCAACAGAGATGATTAGCAGGTAATAACGAATTCGCAGCCTGCTCTTGAATCAAAAGAGAACGAGCGGCTGCATCGTTCTCGAACCTTATTACTGCTAAATGACTGAGGAGGAAAACGGTAGAGATTTGATTTGCGCGAGGCCAGTTCTCAGGCTGAAGATTTGTCTCGGCTTTCCAGCTCGCAATTAACTTCGCCTCCCAGCAAGATGGCCGCTCCGGTGAGATAGAACCACAACATCAAAATTATCAGTGCGCCCAGCGATCCATAGGTCGCGCCGTACGAATTGAAGAAGTGCAGATACAGGCGAAGTCCGAGCGAGACCAGCAGCCACAACAAGACTGCGACCATAACTCCCGGCGACAACCAACGCCGGCGGTAATCAGATTTCTGCAACCGACCGCCGCGGCGCCGCTCCGAAAGGTTGGGGGCAAATTGATAAATAAGTCCAAAGGCAAGGAAGACAAAGGCGAGCGCGATCGGCCATTGCAGGATTTTCCAAACAATTGAAAACGGATGACCTTCGTGAAAGGAGCCAAACAGAAATTCGCCGAGCCGGCCTCCGTAAAGCACAATCAGTAAGGCGGAGACAATCAGAACTGCCAGAGCGATGGTTAGCGCCACGGAGATCAAACGCACTTTCCACCAGGGGCGCGTTTCAGGCACACCATAGGCCGCGTTCAGCGCCTGGCCCAGCGCGTTGATGCCACTGGATGCCGCCCATAAGGCGGCCAATAATCCAAACGATAGTTTCCCGCTCCCGCGTGCCGCAATCACTTCTTCGATCGTTGCGGTCACCAGCCGCAGCGCTGACGCCGGGACAACCGATCCGAGATAAGTTATTAGCTTGCGTTGGAGGTGAGAGCCGGTACCGGCGAAATAGCCAAACAGCGTAGTCAGAAAGAAAAGGAGTGGAAACAGCGACAGGAGGAAGTAATAAGATAGCTGCGCGGATCGATCGAAAACTCCATCTTTGTTGGCGCGGGCCCAAACGCGTGCGACAAAGTCCTTTGATAGTAAGCGTCGGAACACGCGTGGCACCAAACGCTATTTCACCATCGTGCCCGTTCGAGACCAGCGAGTGTTGGTGAAGAAATCGATGGGACTGTTGAACGGTTGGGTTTCGTCATATGACCAATAGACAAACATGCCCCGGCCGATGATCAGATCACGCGGAACAAAACCCCAGGCCCGGCTATCCAGGCTGTTGTCGCGATCGTCGCCCATGACAAAATAAGAATTCTCGGGGACCTTTGCGGGCTTGCCGTTGACTGCGAAATGAAAGTCAGCGCTGGCCCCAGGTTCCTGACCCTGGCGCGCCGCCGCCACCGTACGAGGAAAATAATAAACGTCGTACGCTTCGTTACCCTGACGCGGAGTGTCCTCAATAATTTTCAGCGGTGCCTTGTCGTTGACGTTCTCTGCGACGATGATGTGTTCGGGTAGCACCTGGCCATTGATGTAAACGTGTAGGCCCTTCACCTCCACAGAGTCGCCGGGCAGACCGATCACCCGCTTAACATAATTAACTTTATACGGAATGTTGTCATCCTGCTTGTCGCGTTCCGGGTCGAAAGGATTGCCGGGATACTTGAATACGATGATGTCACCGCGGTTGATATCGCGCTGCGGCAGGATAGGCAAACGCGGCCCGGGGGCGAAAATGAATTTGTTGACCAGGAGGTGATCGCCCACGGTAATTGTGTTTTGCATCGAGCCGGTCGGGACCTTGACTGCTTGGACGATGAAGGTCATTCCGAACAGGGCCATGATCACGGTAACGACGGCGGATTCGAAGTACTCCCGAAGGACGGACTTTGGCGGGCCGGCAGGTTCCGCCTCAACTTTGAGCTTTGGCTCACGCTCACGGCCATTTGGGCTTGGCGGGCGGCGAGTGAAGACGCCGGTCTTTTCTTCTCCGGTCTTTTTGTCCGTCGTGATTACTGATTCGTTCATTGTGGACATCGTAGATGTTAGTAAGTATCGTGGTCAAGCAACGTTTCAATAACGGCGTACGAAGAAACTGACTTTAATCTTTAGCTTCGGGAAAGATCCAACTAAAGTTGGTACTCTAAGACTCGCTAGTTCACTCGCCTTCCATTTGTTTCAAAGCGGCTTGCGCTGCCGCAGCTTCCGCGGCTTTGATGGTTGGACCTTCTCCGCGAGCCGCGCCGCCGTTCCACTTCAATTCGACATGAAACATGCGCCGGTGTGGCGGCCCCAGTGTCTCGATCACCGTGTATTGCGGCGTGGGTTGGCGCGTCGCCTGGAGCTTTTCCTGCAGCGTCGTCTTTGGATCGGCGGCCGCGGCGGCCACCGGATC
>WNFR01008682.1_pt2 | contig 10994 bp, 9 predicted proteins | sample 5400221 | NCBI WGS metagenome assembly WNFR01 (sample SAMN13153357, study PRJNA577476) | soil metagenome | isolation source: 40 cm soil under Madrone tree | place: USA:California | collected 2016-06-14 | reverse complement strand
ACAGCATAAATATGCACATATCGGGGGCTGCTCAATCGCATGATATTTCGGTCGCGTAAATTATTTTTATACCGTCTTGGGAAGTTCGCTTCCGCGATTTGGAATTTCGCCAACGGCGAGTTGCTGCTGATGAAAAAACTTTTCTCCGCGTTCGCTCTCTTCGCAATTCCGCTGTCAATCGCTTGGGCGAGCCAGACAGGCACGCGACAACCGCAGCCCGTCCGTCTTCATCCGCAGAATCCACAGTACTTTTTGTTCCGCGGTAAGGCCGTGGCATTCGTCACCAGTGGCGAGCATTACGGCGCAGTGTTGAACGCCGATGTTGATTATCAGCGATATCTCGACACAATCAAGGCTGCGGGCCTGAACTACACCCGCATATTTGGAGGCAGCTATGTGGAGGTCCCTGGAAAGTCGTTCGGAATACTTCGAAACGATTTGGCTCCTGCCCCTGGGCGTTACGTTGCTCCGTGGGCGCGAAGCAGCACCCCGGGCTATGCCGGCGGGGGAAATAAGTTCGACCTGAGCCAGTGGGATCGTGAGTACTTCAGGCGCTTCCACGATTTTCTAACACTGGCGTCAGACCGCGGAATTGTGGTTGAGATCACCCTGTTTTCGGCGCATTACGGCGATCCACAGTGGAACCTAAGCACCTTAAATCCCGCCAATAATGTCAATGGGACCGACGCTGTCGACTACCACAAACTTCACACGCTGGATAACGGCAATATCCTGGCCATCCAGGCGCAATTGGCCGACGACGACTCGATAGCGTGGCAGGCTAAAGTGGCCGAGTGGATTGCATCAGAGGAAGCGTCGCTGCCAAACAAACACTTAATCGCACAGGACTATTCCAATTTCCGATACCCGGTTCGCACGTTGGTGCCGGGCGTAAGCGTGGTGAACTTTCACTACGCATATCCCGAGGCAGCATCGTGGAACTACGGCCTAGGAAAAGCAATCGCTTACGACGAGACCGGGTTCATGGGCCGCGACGACGATTCCTATAGGCGGCAGGCTTGGAATTTCATGATGTCCGGCGGAGGTATTTTTGACGCCCTGGACTATTCGTTCTCACCCGGCCATGAAGACGGCTTGGATACGGAGGCGAATGGGCCTGGCGGAGGGAGCGCAGCGCTACGGCAACAGCTTCACGTGCTGAGCGATTTTCTCCAATCATTTTCCCTGGTCAACCTTCACCCGGACGCGCTAGCGGTGGTTGCCGCGCCCGGAACGATCCCGCGCGTTCTCTCGAGTCCGGGCCGGGAGTATGCGATCTACTTCGACGGCGTCGGGCCGGTGGAAGTGACTCTTAATCTTCCTGCCGGGGAGTACTCGGGCGCGTGGGTCGATACAGTCACTGGAAGTGCCGCACAGCCGGAACACTTTCGGCACGCGGGAGGAAACAAAGTCCTGGAGTCTCCGAATTTTAAGAATGGAATCGCTCTAACGCTCAAAAAGACAGGACGCTAGCTGAAGGGTAGTTGGCGAGGCCGCATATCAACAGCGGATTCGACCACGTGTGTTGTGTGTTCGTGCTCAGTACCACGGGGTGATTGGTGACGACGAACGGAAGTGAAGGCAAAGGGGAGTTCGCGCGTGCCCTCCACACGGCCTACCTTCTCCCGATTAGCAAAGGGCGCTAGAGAACCGGCGCTCTCGAAGATTGTTCTCACTACGCGTTCTGCGGCGGATGGGTTTTCTTGGCGAATATACTCAAATATACGTGATAGGTCCTCGCCGGCGGTAGGCGACCAGCGAACCTGCATTTAGGAATGGAACATCTGCTCGATTCGAGCGCCCGTCTTTTCGTGGGTCAGGAACTCGCCGCGGTCGAGTTGGTCCAACCCTTTCTTTACTTCCTCCCGGAACCATACAGCATGGTCCAAGTAGGGTTCGACTAAGTTGCTGGACGTCTTCCGCAGGGCCGCTGTTGTTCCTCGCAGCTCGGTCAACTCTCGCTTGTAGCTCGGGCTTTAGGTGGACTTCCATATTTGTCAGTATGGCTGGCACGGAGTGTCAATCCGGTTCAGTACCTAGCTCGATCGGAAGAGAGGAGTGGCCTATGTTCCGCGGCGACGGTAATCTCCTCACCTCTCTTTTGTTGGGTCAGAAGTCGGCTGCCTCGGAGTCTTTACCTTCAAGCCACTTAAAAACCAACGTTCTCCCGCACGTCGTTGAAAGTGTCTGTCGGATCCTTTTCGAGACCCGTCGAAACCATAATTGCAGCCGTCAAAGAAGCTGTGTCCTTCCTCCGCTCCCAATTTGCGAATGTACTCATCGCTGTAGCCGCTGGGCTCACCCACTTCCTTGTGCGCGGTCCAGCCTTTGGCGAAGCGTCCTAATGACAGTGGCGAACGCAGCCCTAACGAGAGGTTCCATCCTGTGCGGTTTTTCTGCGGTACGAATTCGCTATTTCTTGAGATGTACCGAGCAGATGCACTCGTAGGCGTGCTGTGATCGATGAAATACAGGACACTTACTTGGAGTATTTCTCTTGGCTAACTAGAATGAGGCGATAGATTCTTCGGAGTTCTTTGGAGTCACCTTGCGGAAGGAGCACATTGATCGCGGCTATAAGTTCCTCCGGACTTTCATCTAAGCCCTCGGCAAAAAAGAACTCCCCGACGTCAACTTGGAGAGCATCAGCGATTGTTTGGATCATCTCGAAGGGTGGTGTTTCAATGCCGCCGGTTTCTAGGCGACTGATGTAGCCCGCCTCCTTATCAGACTTACCTATTCTCTTTTCGAGTTCCTGCTGCGTTAAGCCTCTAAGTTTGCGCAACATTGCAAGTCTTATCCGAAAGCGTTCGGAGATGGTCAGGCTCATTGAGAACTAAAAATACGAGAAAATGCCGACGAGCTAAAGGTCGGCAAGCGTTGAATTTGACTTGCTATATTCAACGTTATATGTAGAATGGTGCTGACAGACTCGTCCAAAGAGCGCACTGCCACTAGTAGTAGCGCGACGATTCGATTCGTGTTGCGAGCTGAATCAGGGTCAACCGAGTCAATTTGCACAGACGGGTCATGGTCCTTAAGGTTGGGCTCGTGAGACCACGCTCCAATAAGCTGATTGTCGTGCGGTCGAAGCCACTTTCCAAAGCAAGTCTCTCCTGTGAAAACCCAACCTTCTTGCGCTGGAATCGTAAGACTTCCCCGAAAGCCCTTTCCGGACCAGAGCGAGGCTGAACTTGCTTTTTTTTCACCCGCATCACGCAGGTTATTTTGTTGTGCTGACGAGTATATTCCCACGGAGAATACTCGTCATTAAAAGGCAAAGCTGGCGCCAGGTGTCGAGCTCCTTCTCAGCTGCGCGTTTTCCGGCCCTTCCTCTTGGTAAAGAAATAGAGGCCTCTGCCGAAACTCTATATAAGGATACGGCTGTCCCGACCGATGAACCTTCGGACGAAGCGCTCATCAGGCAGATTGGCTATGAGGCAGTGGCGAGTGATCCGTGGCAAGAGGCTAGTGAGAAACAAGAGCAGGGAACGGAACAATGGCGTAACACTAACCCGACCGCACAGCGTCCATCGCCCGACTTGGCCGTCGGGCGATTCCCCAGACGAAAGATCGGAGATGGCAACGGCGAGGAGCAACAGCAACTGCTCGGAGCACTGTACGTGCCAGAGTACTTTGCAGGCGCGCGCCCACGGCGCGTTTCTGGCGGGAGCTATTAACCGTGTCGAGCTCCTTTCCAGCGGCCCGTTTTCCCGCCCTGCCTCTCAGCAAGGAGAAGGAAGGAGCCGATCCTCTATATAAGGATGCGACCGGTGCGTCTGAAGAGCTTTCGGATGAGACCCTGATCGCGCGGATCTGCGAAAAGGACGACGAAGCGCTGAACCTTCTGTTCAAGCGCTATTCCCGCCTGGTCTGGAACATCGCACGGAGAATTCTCGGAGACAGTGCCGAGGTCGAAGATGTCATGCAGGAAGTCTTCCTGCTGATTCACCAAAAGGCCACTCTTTTCGATCCAGCGAAGGGACCGCCACGTACGTTGATCGTTTACATGACTTACCAGTCGGCGTGCAAGCGGCGCCGGTACCTGAACGGGCGGCACGCGCACTACTCCTGGCGATGGAACGAGAGCCTTGCAAATTCGCCCGTTGTCACCGGGTCCTTTTTCGATGAGTCCATCGAGGCGCACTTTGGCAAGGAAGGCCTTCGCAACGCGATTGCCGAGCTGTCCGAAGCGCAACGCCGGACGCTGCGACTCTACTTCTTCGAGGGATATGCATTGGACGAGATTGCCTCGAAGCTCGGACAGTCTCTCGGCAACATACGGCATCACTATTTTCGAGGTCTTGAGCGATTGAGAAAGCACATGCCGCAGAAGGGCAGTGGCGCGTGACGACAGGCTAGCGGTAAGAGAAGAAATGGCGCTCGGGTGTCCGGTACACCGGACAGACTGAGAAGACGGTGGCACGCCGGGCGGGACTAGTGCTAGTTTACGAGACAGCGAATTTATAGGGATTTTCGTTCAGTCGGTTCACTTCCACAGGTACGGACTTCCGGAAAATTTCGAGCCGGGGCAACAGCTGTGCGAGATCAGGACGCAGCATGGTAGAGGGGAAGGGCAAGCCGGAGGAAGACCTGCGGCCAGGAGCAGGTCCGCACGAAGAGTTTCTGGAACTCTGCGCTGTGTCGACTTCGGGAAACCTGACCGAAGAGGAGAAAAAGAAGCTGAACGAGCATTTGGCGACGTGCGCTGAGTGCCAAAAAGCAGCGAAGGAATTTCAAGATGTAGTCGATAACGCGATTCCGGCCTTGGCAGAAGAACTCGCGCCGGAACTCACTCGCGGAGATCTCAAAGAGGATTCCTCCTTCAACCAAGAGGCTGCCGAAGCGTCGTTTTTGAGGCGTCTGTCGGACGAAAAAAAGAAGTCGCCGGAGGCATCGGGAGAGGCGGACGGCTGGCTCTCTCCACTTGTTGTGCGTCGTAGCAGGAATTTTCGCCGCAGCCTCGAAAGATTTGATTTCTGGCTCCCGCTGGCCGCTGCCGGTCTGTTGTGCCTGGCGCTGGGAATTTTGACCTACCGCATGGGCAAACACCGCGGCGTCGACCTCACCCGGCGAGAGCAGGCTGGTGCGATTCCGCGAGGCGGAATTTCTCAAGAGACGCTCGCGGCCGTCGTCCGGGAACGGGACGCCGCCAACGTTCGATTGTCCGAACAGGACAAAGCAATCTCCGCGCTCAAACGCGAAATGACCCAGCAATTGAATGAAAATGCGAAGTTGAAGACCCTTCAATCAGACCAGGAAGTTGCGCTCGAAAACAGCGTCGGAGAAAAGGGACAGTTGAGTGCCGATCGCGATCGCCTGGCGCAGGAACTCGCTTCGGGGCAAGTATCTTTGCAAGCTTCAGAAGACAAACTTCGCAAACTAGAAAAGGAACGCGCCGAGTCAGTGATCCATACGGCGAGCCTCGAGGTGCAAGTCGCGGAGCTTTCCCGTGTCGTGACGGAACAGCAGAAGGACATCGGAAAGGAAAAGGAACTTCTTGCCAAAGATAAGGACATCCGCGAATTGATGGGCGCGCGGGATTTGTACGTGGCCGAAGTGATTGACGTGGAACGAACGGGAGAAACGCAAAAGGCCTTTGGCCGTGTCTTCTACACAAAAGGGAAGTCCCTGATCTTTTACGCCTACGACGTCGACGACAAACCCGGCTGGAAGAACGTAAGCACCATCCAGGCATGGGGCATGCGTGGGCCCGACCAGCAGCAAGCAGTCAATCTCGGGATGTTCTACGAGGACAATCTTTCGAAGAAACGATGGGTGCTGAAGTTTAACGATGCCAAGACGCTCTCGCAGATCGACGCTGTCTTTGTCACGCTGGAACCGCACGGCGGAAGTCAAAAGCCCAGCCGCAAACCGTTCTTGTTCGCCTACCTCAAGATGAATCCCAATCATCCCTAAGGAAAAAAAGTGACCAGCTGCGAGTGACGAGTGGCTAGTTAGAGCCACGCGTTAAAGGGTGTCCGGTACACCGGACAGCAATATGACAATCCCCAGATGCTGGAGACGCGTAGTAGATTTGCGCGTCGCAGTTCCTTTCGTCTGTGGTTGATCATTCGAAGTGTGTTGGTACACCCGCGACGTTGACTGGTTTAACCAGGCAAGTCAGCACATGTCTTCGAGTGATAGGAGAACCTGCGTGCGCGTCAACCTGGTCTTGCTATTCGTCATTGTGGCGATGTTTGGTGGAAGTTCCATCCTGGGGCAATCCCCGAACGCTTCCATCAGCGGTGTGGTCCTCGACCCGGACAAGAAATCCATCGCCGAGGCCGAAATCCTGGTGGTGAACGACTTCACGCGAGTTCAATATGAGGCGAAGACCAACGCTGAAGGTTTCTTCGCGGTTACCAATCTCCCGCCGGGACAATATCGCATTCAGGTGTCAAAGGTCGGCTTCAAGGCCATCATCAAGCCCGACATCATCCTGAACGTGCAGGACGCGCTGGCGGTCAATTTCACTCTTCCCATCGGGGCTTCGTCGGTCGTAGTAACAGTGGAAGGCGGCGCTCCTATGATTGACACGACGGACGCCGCCGTGAGCACCGTCGTTGACAGCACCTACTTGCGCAACATGCCGTTGAACGGACGGAGTTTTCAGCAGCTGATTTTGCTCAGCCCAGGTGTGGTAACCGCCAGCCCGCAGACGCAAGGGTCGCTTGGATACAACGGCGAATTCAGCGTGAATGGTCAGAGAACCGAGAGCAACTACTACACAGTGGATGGCGTCAGCGCGAATGTGGGGACCACGCCGGGGGCCGTTTCCGCGCCGTCCTCAAGTGGATCTTTGCCTTCAGCCACCGTGCTCGGCACCACACAGGGCCTTGTGTCCGTGGACTCGCTCCAGGAATTCCGCGTGCAAACCTCATCGTACTCCGCTGAGTATGGACGAAACCCGGGAGGGCAGTTTGCGTTCGTGACTCGCTCTGGCACAAACGATTGGCATGGGACGCTCTTTGAGTACTTTCGAAACAATGTTTTCGACGCGAACGACTGGTTCAATGACGCATTCGGTCTGCCGCAAGCGGCTCTGCGGCAAAATGACTTCGGCGGAACACTTGGTGGGCCAATCGTGATCCCCGGTTTGTACAACGGTCGCAACCGCACGTTCTTCTTTGTTTCCTATGAAGGACTGCGGCTACTCCAACCGCAGGAAGCTTCGGTGAGTTACGTCCCGGACAACGCGCTGCGACAGACAGCTCCGAGCGGCCTGCAGCCGGTACTGAATGCCTTTCCGACGTCGAACGGACCGGACCTCGGCAACGGTCTCGCTGAATTTATCGGCTCGTGGTCGAATCCGAGTCAAATCGACGCAACCAGCGTTCGCCTCGATCATCAGATCGGCAACAAATGGAAGGCCTTTTTTCGCTTCAGTACGACTCCTTCGAACTCGCAGGCCCGACAGGGCGGCAATTTCTTTGACCCGGCGGTTGTTTCCACACTGGATTACACGGTTCACACCTATACCGCAGCGCTGGACGGGAGTTTGTCGAAGAGCGTGAACAATGAATTCCGAATCAACTACAGCTCGAACGAGGGCATCAATGCACAGTCGGTGGACGGGTTTGGAGGAGGGCAAAAAGTCGACTTGCAAGCCTTGCAAGGAATCAATACCAACAGCAATCCGGTTTCTGCTGTCGGGGTACTTCTCAGTTTCCCAGGTTATTTTGCACTGCTGAGCGCGAGCAAAGACACTGACCTGCAACGGCAATGGAATATCGTGGATGCACTGAGCGTTTCTTTGGGCAAGCATTTGTTGAAATTTGGCATCGACTACAGACGGCTGGCTCCCAGGGTGAGGGAGGGCAGTCCAAGCATTCTTTATCAATTTCGAAGCCCGGATTCGGTGGAGGCGAACAACGTTAATTCCGGAAACGCGTTCGCCTACTCAGGAGCGTATCCAATCTACGATAACTTCTCCGCCTTTGTGCAAGACGAGTGGCACGCAATGCCGAGGCTCACGGTTTCGTTCGGTCTGCGTTGGGATGTAAACCCGGCACCTGGTGCTGCGAACGGAAACCTGCCTTTCACGATAGAGGGCGCAGACCCAAGTTCGCTGACGCTAGCGCTTCGCGGAACGCCGTTATGGAAGACGGCCTGGTACAACCTCGCACCTCGTCTTGGAGCGGCGTACACACTTCGAGGCTCGTCCGGCCGGGAGACCGTGATACGCGGTGGTTTTGGAGTGTTCTATGACACAGGGCAACAGGCAGGTTCATATGGATATCTTGGCCCCGGGTTTAAGGCACAAAGATTTTTCGGATCGAACGCCGGCGTGCCAGTGAGCTTTCCCGCTCCTCTCACTGAAATTATGCCGACGGTCACCTACCCCCCGACGCCTCCGTACGGGGCCGCGTATGCATTTCCTTCGCACATGCAACTCCCGTACACGCTTCAGTGGAACGCGGCAGTGCAACAGGCGCTAGGAAAGGACCAAGCCGTGACTGCGACATATGTAGGCTCCGTAGGTCGTCGTCTGCTCGAACAGAATTTGTTGCAGTTGAGCAACAACCCGGTCCTCACGAGCGTTACATATTTTCAAACGGGGCTAACGTCCGATTACGATGCGCTGCAGCTACAGTTCCAGCGAAGGCTGAGTCGGGGAATCAGCGCGCTCGCGTCGTACACGTTGTCGCATTGTCTCGATTATGGATCGCAGAGCACAAGTTACCCCTACAAGCGCGGGAATTGCGATTTTGATGTTCGCCATAACGCCTCTGGCGCGATTTCAGCAGACTTGCCAGTGGTGTCGGGTAACCGATTTGTGCGGCTTATTGCGAACGGTTGGGGCATGGATGGACGTTTCTCGGCGCGCACGGGATTCCCAATCACGCTTAACGGTCCCAGTCTAATCAATCCGGCGACCGGACAATTCGAAAATGCCGGACTCGACCTGGTATCGGGACAACCGTTGTATCTATTCAGTCCGAGCTATCCCGGTGGTCGAGCGATCAATTCCAACGCTTTCAGCCTTCCGGCTGGTTGCACCCCTTTCTCTTGTGGGCCGACAACTGGTGCGGGGAATGCGCCGCGAAATTTTGTGCGAGGATTTGGCGCGTGGCAAATGGACGCCGCGGTGCGCAGGGATTTTCCGATCGGAGAACGATTGAAGCTGCAATTTCGGGCGGAGGCATTCAACGTCTTCAACCATCCGAATTTCGGGACCATAGCGACGTCGTTCGGCAACAACCTCTTCGGACAAGCGACAGCCAGCCTAGCGCAAAGTCTCGGCGTGTTGAGCCCTCTCTACCAAATGGGAGGGCCACGTTCCCTGCAATTCGCCCTGAAGCTGACGTACTAAGGAACGTCGGACCTCCTAAAAACAGTGTTACAAAAATGTATCCAAATCGCATTGCTTGCGTCTTATTGATCACAAGTCTCCTGATGTCGCTGTCGCAGGTGACCTGGGGTGAAAATCTTGCAATAACCAAGGTGGCTGAAGGATGGCACCCTTGGTACGAGCTTGCCACAGACCCCGAGGATTCGAGGACTCTCCTCGTTTGCGGATCGAAATGGGATTTCGGACAGAACACGCTATCCGGATTTGTGTACAGATCCGCGGATGGCGGCAAGGAATGGCACGAGGTCTTTCAAGACAAGCACAGCCCCTGGGTTTCGGAGCAATCTTGTGCGTTCGGGCCCCATCACAGAGCTTATTTTCTTTCCGAGGCATCGGCGGTGTACACCGGAGAACCGAATCACCGGCTCGGCACGAGCCGCTTGTTTGTCTCGGACAACGGAGGCGAGACTTGGACCCAGCCCTTGCAAATGGGTTGGGCAGACTGGTCGACGTCCGCGGTGAGCGCCGCTGACGGCGAGTTGATTACCTTTTATCAGCATTCGGGAGTGTCAGGAGAGGGAACTTCGGGCAGCACGATTGGCGTTCTCGTGTTTGAGCCAGGCGGAAAGCAGGTGAGCGGCCCGTATTTCAACCAAGAAATGAGGTTGAAGAACTATCGAGGAGTATACCCATTCCATGCAGTTTCTCTGAATGACGGCACCGTCGGTGCTCTCTATTACGGACGCAAGGGAGAGGCAGCGGGGCGATCGGTTGGTTTGGGTTTCGCACGCGTGGTCGATCGACCTTTTCGGAAACTGACCGTGACCCAGCTGGCCGAGTTCCGCGAAAAAGAGGGATGCTCCGGCGGATTTGGAGATATTGACCTGGCCTACGACCGAAAGAGCGATACGCTCGCCGCGGTGTATCTAGGAGCCGTAAGAGGCAACTGTGGGGTCGTGCTGGCCACGTCGACAGATGGTGGCAGCAACTGGACGACGAAGCTTTTGGTGAAGCGCGAGCTCCTTAAAGAAGGATTTGTTCGACCGTCCATTGCGTTTGGCGGAGCCGGTGAAATTGGCCTGCTATGGCTTACGGCCACGGGGAAATGGTGGTTCGGAACCAGTAAGGATGGTCGATGGACGGAACGACCGTTGACGTTATGGGATGCACCAAGCAAGCGTCGTCCGAGTGAAGATTCCTTGTGGACGGTATTGGGTGATGAGGAATCTTGAAAATTCCCGCGAGGCGGCAATCCGCCTGGCATTGATATCACAGTTCGCTCGTTGGTCGGCCGTATCTGGCGATCCGAAGGCCTGGTCGCGTCCGTGGACGGGTTCTACGCGGTGGGACTGGGCGTCGGCGAAAAAGGCCAGGAACTCTACGGAGTGCGTATCGATCCGAGTTTGATAGAAGAAGGGTTTCGCGGGCAGACGGCCGAAGAACGCGGCTCGCAAGACGTCAGTGCGCGCGTGAAAATGATCTTTGGCGGTTCGCAATCCTTTGATCCGGCCACAGGAATCCTCGGAGTCGATTTGCGGATCCTGAATAGCGGAGACACTCCCCTATGGGTACCCATCCGCGTGGTTGCACAACAGGTTGATTCCTCTCCGTGCAAAGTGACCGTGCTGAATTCAGACAATGCCGTAACCGGGTCGGGAGCCGCATGGGACGTTTCGGGGAGCGTCACGGGCGATCGAAT
>WNFR01007628.1_pt1 | contig 10996 bp, 10 predicted proteins | sample 5400221 | NCBI WGS metagenome assembly WNFR01 (sample SAMN13153357, study PRJNA577476) | soil metagenome | isolation source: 40 cm soil under Madrone tree | place: USA:California | collected 2016-06-14 | reverse complement strand
CGCTGGTGACGACCATGATCGCAGTGGTGACCAGCACGCGTCGGCAAGGGGCGAGAGCGATCCGCTGGCTGAGCTGGCGCGGCTGATCGGTCAGACCGATCCGTTCGGCAGCATGGGACGGGCCAATCAGACGGTACAGCCGCGCACGAGCGCGCGCGATCAATACCAACCCCCGGCGGCGGCAGATGACGACGGCCCACCCGCTGGCCGGCCGCCGTGGATGCAGCGCGCTGCCCGGCAGGAGAGCCCACAGCAAGAACATTACCCACAGGATTACCCGAGTGCAGTCCATCCGCTGCAACGTTATGCGGCCCAGCATGCCGCGCCCGAGCCGGACTACCAGCAGGCGCCGCCATTTGCTGACGACGATCAAGAGCCCGATCCGTCGCGTTATGACGATGCGCTGTACGGCCAGATTGATCCCGGCGCGCAGGAATCACTGCACGATCCGGCCTATGCGGATGATGCCTACGCCTATCAGGACAGGTATGGCGACGGTGCCGAAGATCACGTCCGGAAGCGTCGCGGCGGCATGGTCACCGTCGTTATCATTCTTGCGCTGGCGGTGGTGGGGACCGGAGCGGCGTTTGCCTATCGCACCTATGTCGGATCGCCCCGCAGCGGCGAGCCGCCGATCATCAAGGCCGACGCGGGTCCGACCAAGATCGTGCCGGCTCCAGCCGACGGGACTGCCAAGGTGCCGGACCGCATGGCGGCGGGCAATGGCGCCGAGAAAATCGTGCCGCGGGAAGAAACGCCGGTCGACGTCAATGCCAAGTCCGGCCCCCGCGTGGTGTTTCCGCCGCTGAGCCAGAACGGGAATCCGCCGTCCGCGGCGAGCCTGGCTCCGGGCAGTTCGTCGCTGGCAAGCGCCGGGAATGGTACCCTGCCGAGCAACGAGCCGCGCAAGATCAGGACCTTTTCCGTGCGGGGCGACCAGCCGGATGGGGCCGCGACGCCGGTTACATCGGCACCGGCAAAACCAGCAGCGCCGGCTGCGCGAACAGCCGCGACGCCGCCACCGGGTGCCCCGCGAAGCCCGCCATCGGCGGCCAACGCGAGCGCCAATGCGCCGATCTCGTTGGCGCCGCAGGGCGCGGCGCCAGCCACCAACCCCGTACAGACCGCGCCAAGTGGCGGTGGAGGGAGCGGCGGATACCTGGTTCAGGTCTCCTCGCAGAAAAACGAGGCCGACGCACAGGCCTCCTTTAGAGCCCTACAGGGCAAGTTCCCCACGGTGCTGGGATCGCGCGCGCCACTAATCAAGCGCGCCGACCTCGGCGAGAAGGGCGTCTACTACCGCGCCATGGTAGGTCCGTTCGGGTCCCCCGATGAAGCGTCGCAGTTCTGCGGCAGCCTGAAAACCGCCGGCGGGCAGTGCGTCGTCCAAAGGAATTAATCGCCGTTTCCTTGACCCTTGGGCCGCCCGCGGGCTAATCGGCCGCATGAACACGCGGGCATTTATCACGGGCGTATCCGGATCGGAACTCAGCGCTGAGGAGCGCGAATTCATCCGTTCGGAGCGGCCGTGGGGCTTTATTTTGTTCAAGCGGAATATTGAGACGCCGTCTCAAGTACTCCGTCTCGTTACAGAATTACGTAAGGAGATTGGTGACCCGGAGGCGCCCGTTCTGATCGATCAGGAGGGAGGCCGGGTGCAGCGGCTCAGCCCGCCGCATTGGCCGGCCTATCCGGCTGGAGCTGTCTTTGGCGTGCTTTACGACATCGATCCCACGCTCGGTCTGACCGCGGCCCGGTTGAGTGCGCGCCTGATCGCAGCCGACCTCATCGAAACCGGGGTCACGGTCGACTGCCTGCCGCTGGCCGATGTTCCGGTTGCAGGCGCCGACGCGGTAATCGGCAACCGGGCGTATGGAACCGAGCCGGGCAAGGTTGCGGCGATCGCTCGTGCCGTGACCGAGGGGCTGGAACAGGGCGGCATATTGCCGGTGCTCAAGCACATTCCCGGCCATGGGCGAGCGACCGCGGATACCCATTTTAGGCTTCCGGTGGTCGATACGCCGAGAGCGGAGCTGGAACGGACCGATTTTGCCGCCTTCCAACCGCTGGCGGACCTGCCGATGGCGATGACCGCACATGTTGTGTTTAGCGCGTTTGACCCCGCCCATCCGGCGACAAGTTCTGCGACAATCATCGAGCAAGTGATTCGTGGCGTAATCGGGTTCCAGGGTTTGTTGATGAGTGATGACGTGTCCATGAATGCGCTGGCGGGATCGATCGCCGAGCGGACCCGGGCCATTTTTGCCGCCGGCTGCGACCTGGTCCTGCATTGCAACGGCAAGCTCGACGAAATGCGGGAAGTCGCGCGGCAGACGCCGGAATTGTCGGGCAAGGCGTTGGAGCGCGCCAGACGGGCGCTGGCGTCGCGCAGGGCGCCGCAAGCCTTCGATCGGCTGGCGGCGCGGGCTGAACTGGATGCGTTGATTAATCAGGCAGGAATGGCAGGCGCATGAGCGCGGAAATTCTTTCATTTGAGACCGGGCGGCCCGCCGAACTGGCGGACGACGAACCGTCGCTGGTCGTCGACGTCGAGGGTTATGAGGGCCCGCTCGACCTGCTGCTTGCGCTGGCCCGGCAGCAGAAGGTCGATCTCGCCAAGATTTCGATTCTGGCGTTGGCCGACCAGTACCTGGTATTCATCGAGGCGGCCCGGAAGATCCGTCTTGAGCTTGCCGCCGACTATCTCGTGATGGCGGCATGGCTGGCGTTTCTGAAATCGCGGCTGCTGCTGCCTGAACCTGCGACGGCGGACGGACCGAGCGCCGAGGAAATGGCGACCGCGCTGGCCAACCGGCTGCGCCGGCTGGAGGCCATTCGCGAAGCGTCGAACCGGCTGATGAACCGCCCGCAATTGCAGCGCGACATTTTTCCGCGCGGCAATCCGGAAACCATCGCTGAAATCAGGCATCCCAGGTTTACCGCAACCCTGTTCGACCTGCTCACCGCCTACGCCGCGCAGCGCCAGCAGCGGGTGCTGGCAACGGTGCACCTGGCGAAACGCACGGTGTGGTCGTTGAGCGAGGCGAGGGCGTCGCTGGAGCGCCTGGTCGGAATAGCCGAGGACTGGAGCCGTCTCGACGAATACCTGCTCAACTACGTCGTTGATCCCTCGCAAAAAGCTACCGTCTTTGCGTCCAGCTTTGCTGCGGCGCTGGAACTGGTCAGGGAAGGCGAGGTGGAGTTGCACCAACAAGAGGCGTTTGCACCGCTGTATTTTCGAAAGCGTCCGCCGCAACCAGTATCCGACGCGATGACCGCGCCGGATCTGCCGGCCGAGTAAGTGGAAGAAGGAGACCGTGCGATGGCAAGCCTGGCGGAAAAACGCGAAGCCGATGCCGAGGAGCGCTCTGTAGATCCGGAAGCGCGGCCCGAGGAATTGCGGCTGTTGGAAGCGCTGTTGTTCGCCTCCACCGAGCCGCTCGATCAGGCCACGCTCGCAAAGCGGATGCCTGAAGGCGTCGACATCAAGGTCGCGCTGGCGCAGTTGCAGGCGGATTACGCCTCGCGCGGCGTCAATCTCGTTCGCGTCGCCAACAAATGGACCTTCCGTACCGCGGGCGATCTGTCCTGGCTGATGACGCGGGAGAGCACCGAAACGCGGCGGCTGTCGCGCGCGGCGATCGAGATGCTGGCGATCATCGCCTATCACCAGCCGGTCACGCGCGCGGAGATCGAGGAAATCCGCGGCGTGATTACCTCCAAGGGGACGCTGGATGTCTTGCTGGAAACAGGCTGGATTCGCCCGCGCGGTCGTCGCAAGACGCCGGGCCGTCCACTGACATTCGGAACCACGGAAGCCTTCCTGTCGCAATTCAGCCTGGAGGCGCTAGGCGATCTGCCGGGCCTTGAGGAGCTGAAAGGAACGGGCCTGTTGGATTCGCGGCTGCCTTCCGGCTTCGGCGTTCCGACGCCATCGGATGACCCGGCCTTGCGCGATGACGAGGATCCCCTGGAGATTGGCGATCTGGAACTGGCGCTGGCGCCTGCGGCGGAGCCGGAAACCGGGGACGGAAGCTAAATCCGCTTGAGCAGCGACAGCCCGCGACCAAACCGCGGGCGCGGACTATCGGTAGCGGCGCGCATGATCCGCCAAAGTGTGAGCGGCTTGGCGGTAAGATCATGCGCTATTAATAATTTGGAACGCGATCGGACGCAAAACCGGCTTCCACTTCTCGGCGTAGCGTTAACAGCGATTTGACGCGGCCTAAGTCCTTGTTTTTGACAACTCCTGAGCCTACTTTCTGAAGAGATTAGGCTGGGACGCCGGCCTCGCGTGTTTGGAGGGTTGCAGGATGGGTTCGCTTAGCATTTGGCACTGGATCGTCGTGATCGCGGTCGTCCTGCTGTTGTTCGGTCGCGGCAAGATTTCGGACCTGATGGGCGACGTCGCGCAGGGCATCAAGGCCTTCAAGAAGGGCATGCAGGACGATGACAAGACTGCGGAAAAGCCCGAGCCCGTGAAGACGATCGATCATAACGCACCGTCGTCCACGACGGTGCGGTCGGACGTCGGCAGCAAGGCTGTCTGAACGACGATCTTGCGGCGCGCCGCGGCAGGGCCGATTGAGGGAGACGCGGGCAGTCCCGAATCTTGTTTACAAGTATTGGGATGAGATCGCCTCGCGCGAGCGGAATTTTTCATGTTCGACATTGGGTGGAGTGAATTCGTCGTCATCGCGGTCGTTGCGCTGATCGCTATCGGCCCGAAGGAATTGCCGGGCGTGCTGCGCATGGTCGGGCAGTGGATGGGCAAGGCGCGCAAGATGGCTGCCGAATTCCAGGGCCAGTTCCAGGAAGCCATGCGCGAGGCCGAAATGGCCGACCTCAAAAAGAGTTTCGACGAGGTCAAGGAAGCCGCAACCGGCTTCGGTGGCGATAACGTCATGACGTCGCTGCAGAAGGACGTCGGCAACGCGCTGCGGATCGATGACATCGACAAGCCGGCGGCAGCGACCGATACGCCCGCGATCGAACCGCCGGTCACTCCGACGCCCGAGGCGCCGATTCCGGAAACCTTCAGCGAGGCCGATGCCGACGCGCTTGCGTCGCAGCCGCTGGCGATCACGCGCGAAGCTCAGGCTCAGCCCGCGCCGCAGGACACTCAGCCGGCAACCCCTGATGTTCTCAAGGACGCCAAAGCGTCATGAGCGACGAGGATATCGAGGCCAGCAAAGCGCCGCTGATGGACCATTTGATCGAGCTGCGCTCGCGGCTGATCAAGGCGCTGCTCGCATTCGGCATAGCCTTCATCTTCTGCTTCTTCTTCGCCAAGCAAATCTACAACGTGCTGGTGTGGCCATTCGTCTGGATCGCGGGTCCGGAAAACTCCAAATTTATCTACACCGCGCTGCTGGAATATTTTCTGACCCAGTTGAAGCTGGCGTTGTTCGGCGCCGGCTTCATCTCGTTCCCGATCGTGGCGGCGCAAATCTACAAATTCGTGGCGCCGGGCCTCTACAAGCACGAGCGCGGCGCCTTCCTGCCCTATCTGATCGCGACCCCGTTCTTCTTCGTGCTGGGATCGATGCTGGTGTATTTCGCGGTGCTGCCGATGCTGGTGCGGTTCTCACTGGGCATGCAGCAGGCCGCAGGGGCGGAAACCGCGCAAATCCAGCTGCTGCCGAAGGTCGGCGAATACCTGTCGCTGATGATGTCGCTGATCTTCGCGTTCGGCATCGCGTTCCAGCTGCCGGTGATCCTGACGCTGCTGGGACGGATCGGCATCATCACCTCGAAGCAGCTGCGCGAGAAGCGCCGCTATTTCATCGTGATCGCCTTCATCATCGCAGCTGTCCTGACGCCGCCCGACGTCATCAGCCAGGCCTCGCTCGCGCTGCCGCTGCTGGCGCTGTATGAGGGTTCGATCATCGCAGTGCGCATGGTGGAAAAGAAGGCCGCCGCGACCAAGGCTGCCGCTACGCCGCCATCCGCCGCCCCGCCACCGCCGGCAGCCAATCCGGCGGAGTAGGGGCGCTAAGAGGGCGCGTTGCGCCGCTCCAACACCGGCCGTCATACTCCGCGAAAGCCGGGTATCCGGTACGCCGCGGCCTCGCGAATCCAGCACCAACGCTCTGGAATACTGGATCACCCGCTTTCGCGGGTGATGACGGGTGTGGTACGGGAAGCGCACTGTTAAATGCCAACGTATTGCGTTGGCATTTAACGAAATAGCGGCTCAGGAAGACTACCATGCACGACATCAAATGGATCCGCGAAAATCCCGAGGCTTTCGACGCGGCGCTGAAGCGGCGCGGGCTGGAGCCGATGGCGGCGTCGCTGCTTGCGATCGACGAAAAGCGCCGCGCGGCGATCATGGCCTCGGAGCAGGCGCAGGCGCGGCGCAATTCCGCATCGAAGGAAATCGGCGACGCCAAGAAGGCGAAGGACGACGCGCGCGCCGCAAAGCTGATGGCGGAGGTCACCGAGCTCAAGACGACCATGCCGCAGCTCGAAGCCGCGGCGAAGGCCGCGGACGAGGAGCTTGCCAAGGAGTTGGCCGCGATTCCGAATTTGCCGCTGGACGAGGTGCCTGACGGCGTCGATGAGCATGGCAATGTGCAGCGTCATGTATTCGGGGCGGTGCGCAGCTATGCCTTCACACCAAAACCGCACGACGATCTCGGCGGCGCACTCGGCTTCATGGATTTCGAGACCGCGGCGAAGCTAAGCGGCGCGCGTTTTGTGGTGCTCAAGAAGGGGCTGGCGCGGCTGGAGCGCGCGATCGGGCAATTCATGCTCGACCTCCACACCAGCGAGCACGGCTACACCGAGGTGAATCCGCCACTGCTGGTGCGCGATCACGTCATGTTCGGTACGGGACAATTGCCGAAATTTAAGGACGATCAATTCGCAGCGACAACGACAATCGCGACCAGCGAATTCGAAAACCGCATTGTCGAAGAGACGCTTAAATCAATTGCTGAACTTCGAACCGAAGGAACACTGAATGAGGCCAGCGTTTCCCGGATAATCGCGAACGCGATACGGATATCCGAAGAAGAATCCCAACCGATCAATCGCTGGCTCATCCCCACCGCCGAAGTGCCGCTGACCAATCTGGTTCGCGAATCCATTCTCGACGAAAAAGAATTGCCGATGCGGCTGACGGCGCTGACGCCATGTTTCCGCGCTGAGGCGGGGGCGGCGGGGCGCGACACCCGCGGCATGATCCGCCAGCATCAATTTACAAAGGTCGAACTGGTTTCGATCACAACGCCCGAGACCAGCAAGGACGAACACGAGCGCATGCTGGCCTGCGCCGAGGAAGTGCTGCGGCAGCTCGATCTGCACTACCGGGTGATGACGCTTTGCGCCGGCGACATGGGCTTTGCGGCGCAGAAGACCTACGACATCGAGGTCTGGATGCCGGGCCAAGGTGAGGGCGGCGCATACCGCGAAATCTCAAGCTGCTCAGTGTGCGGCGATTTCCAGGCGCGGCGCATGGATGCGCGCTATCGCGGGCCCGACGGCAAGCCACGTTTCGTGCACACGCTGAACGGCTCCGGTACTGCCGTGGGCCGTGCCTTGATCGCTGTGATGGAAACCTACCAGCAGGAGGACGGCTCGATCGCCGTGCCCGATGTGCTGCAGCCCTATATGGGCGGGCTGAAGGTGGTCGAGAGAGACCGATAGTCGCAGCAATTTATTCGAAGCAAGGCACAGGTTCGATGTTGCGAAGACGGTGCACCCCGGTAATCTTTGTTTTTTGCCAGCGGCGAGAGCCGCTTTCTGAAACGAAGATAGAAAATGGCCCTGCATCGCGAAATTTATTGGGTGGGCAGACAATGGGCCGTCACCGGCTACGGCATCCAGGCCTGCGATCAGAAGCAGAAGAGCAAATTCGATATCGAGGCCTCCCGCTTATGGGAAGACGGCGTGCTGGAAGCCATGCGCGCTCTGAAGTGGCTCAATGTCGAGGACTTCGAGAAAGCGCTTTCCGTCGCCCGCAATCATTACCCGGAGCCGCTCCGAAAAGCCGCGCCGCCTGAGGAGAGTGCTTCGCTCTTGAAGGATAGCGTTCCCGTTGAGCCGCCGAACCCGGTGGCGCTAAAATTCGATATGCGAATTGAAGGCTGGCCGGCAAAATTCGTACGGCCATGGCGCATTCGTATCAGGCAGTAACGGCCTTGGTGGTCGAGAACAATAGTCAGCATTTGAATTGCAGTGGCTGGGATCGCTGTTCGATCCGTTCACCTCGCTGATTAAGTTTTTCAAAATGAGCGATTTTGACCACGGCGTGAGACGCCGCAAGGGTCATTCTTCGACATCGCCGCCACGGCTCCCTAGCAGTTTCGTTGTTAGTGAGATCGGTAACGCTCCCAAATCAACGCGATGCCTCATGCCCGAATTTCAACCGGTATCCTCAGCTGATATTTCCGCCATCGAACGGCCCCGCTGCCCGAAGTGTCAGCACAATCGCATGCTTCTGTCGAAGCTTGAAACGAGACGGTCCGGCTTCGCCTGCCGAAAATTCGAGTGCCAGAAGTGTGGTCGCGTTCATACCAAGCTTGTAGCGGGCGATCCCATGACCTCAGACGTGCTCGGTTGGCTCGCAAGTGAACTAAGGCCGCCGACGTAAGCCCGAACGGGGTTTCAGTGTTCCGCGTCTGGAACCATTTCCCTGCGTGAACTCAATTCAAAAGTGTAGGCGCACACGGGACCGGATTTGTGTCGTCTACCGGAAAACCGGATTATACTGAGGATCACCGTGCCCTCGCGGGGTCCACCGGTGACTGAGAATGTTGTGCTCCCGGCCGGGTGACGGACCAACACCATGCCCAACACGGTGCCAATCCAGGCTTCAAGTGGGACCTTTGATCCCCGGGCTTTCCTTGCCCGGGCCGACGTTGGAATAACCATCGAGAGATACGGGAAAAACCAGAAAGTCTTCAGCCAAGGCGACGTCGCCGACAGCATTTTTTTCATTCAAAGAGGTAAGGTCAAGATCACCGTCTTGTCGGAACACGGCAAGGAAGCGGTCGTCGGGATTTTCGCGGAGGGACAGTTCTTCGGCGAAGCATGTCTCGAGGGGGCAGAATTGCGCACCTCGACGAGTCAGGCCATCGAGGAATGCCTGATTACTTCGATAACAAGGGCCGCAATGCTTGCGGCCCTCAACGCGGAGCCGAAGTTTTCCGCGTTTTTCATAGCCTATCTGTTGTCTCGAAACAGTCGGATCGAAGACGATCTGATCGATCAGCTCTTCAATTCCAGCGAACGGCGCCTCGCGCGCCTGCTTCTGCTGCTCGCGAATTTCGGCAAGGAAGAGGGCGCAGCGCCGGTCCCAGTGACCCTCAGTCAGGAAACTCTGGCGGAAATGATCGGCACGACCCGATCGAGGGTGAGTTTTTTCATGAACAAGTTCAGGAAAAAGGGATTTATCGATTACAACGGGAAAATAGAGGTTCGCCGTTCGTTATTCGACGCGGTGCTGCGCGCGAAGGCTCAAATAAAAGAGGACGAGTAGCTCCGGCGGTGATCATTCGAAACTCTCGCCAGTCCTGTTGCGCGATCGCGTAGCCCCGAAATCGGTACAAGAACGGTTTCTGCGTTTTCACGCCAGGGGCTGCAACGGTCAATTCGCCGCACGTCCAACTGGCGGCGACGCTGCTTTTAGAATAGCCGGCAGAGGTGTGTGCGCAGGGAGTGGAATCAAAAGAAGCCAGCAAATCGAAATCGCAACACTGAAAAGCGGGTCACGATCGAATTGAAAATCAAAATAATTCCAACCCTCGCGCCTTCGCCAGGTACGCACTCGATCACTTCATCGGCTCGGGAAGTAGCGCCGGTGGAATGGCCATTGACTGAATTTGCTGGGTTTGCCTCAACGGCGTGAGAGGGATAAAGACGGCGCATTGACCGTCCTGGAATCGATCGAAAAGGGCACGAAAACGGATGCGAATTCTCTGCACCAATGACGACGGCATCCACGCTCCCGGTCTGAAGATCGTCGAGGAGATCGCCCGAGCGCTGTCCGACGACGTCTGGGTGGTGGCGCCGGAGCTCGATCAGTCCGGCGTCTCGCACTCGCTGTCGCTGAACGATCCCTTGCGGCTACGCGAAGTCGGCCCGCGGCATTTCGCGGTGCGGGGCACGCCGACCGATTGCGTCATCATGGGCGCGCGCCACATCCTCGGCGAAACCATGCCGGACTTGGTGCTATCAGGCGTCAACAAGGGCCGTAACGTCGCTGAAGATGTCGTCTATTCCGGTACCATCGCCGGCGCGCTGGAAGGCACCATTTTGGGAATTCCGTCGTTTGCGCTGTCGCAGGAATTCAGCATGGAGACCCGCAACGCGCCGCTATGGGATACCGCGCTGAAATTCGGACCGCAGATCTTGCGCAAGGTGATAGATGCCGGCGTGCCCAAGAACACCGTGATCAATGTCAACTTTCCCGCCTGTGCGCCCGAAGACGTGGCGGGCGTGCGAGTGACGCGGCAGGGCAAGCGAAATCTCGGCTTTCTGAAAGTCGACCAGCGCCGCGACGGCCGCGGCAATCCGTATTTCTGGATCGGATTCGAACGGCTGGCACAGATCGATGTGCCGGCGGAGGGTACCGATCTGGCTGCGCTGGCGGCGCGTTATGTCTCGGTGACGCCGCTGCGGCTCGACCGCACCGACGATGAGTTTTCGCAGGCGCTGACGGCGACACTGAAGTAGGGGGCGTGCGCGACGGCGCACGGCGCTGCCTCAGGTTTAGCTGTCATACCCGCGAAAGCGGGTATCCAGTACGCCGCGGCTTTGCGGTTCTGTCACTGGCGGCTCTGGAATACTGGGTCGCCCGGTCAAGCCGGGCGATGACGGCCGTGATGTCGCCTGGACGAGATCCTAAACCGTTGCGCTTCTCAGCGCAGTGTCGATCATCCGCGCCAATGTTTCTATCTGGAAAGGCTTTTGCAACGCGGGTCGGTCGCGATACTCTTCCGGAAGGCCCGACGAGCCATAGCCGGTGGCGAAAATGAATGGGCGTTTG
>WNFR01007627.1_pt1 | contig 10996 bp, 12 predicted proteins | sample 5400221 | NCBI WGS metagenome assembly WNFR01 (sample SAMN13153357, study PRJNA577476) | soil metagenome | isolation source: 40 cm soil under Madrone tree | place: USA:California | collected 2016-06-14 | reverse complement strand
GTCGAATGCCGCGAGCAAGGAGTCGATCTCGCGTTCCCGCCCGTACAGCTTCTCAGGGATCAGCAATCGGTCGGGCGTGTCGTGCGCCCCAAGGGGGAATGCATTGATGCGACCATGCGACTGCCATTCCGCCAAACACTGTCGAAGATCGGCTTCCAGCCCGGAAGCGGTCTGGTAGCGCTCCTCAGCGTTCTTGGCGAGAAGCTTCATGGTGATAGCAGACAGCGGCTCGGGGACTGCGGCGCGATAAACAGGCGGTATCGGCTGGCGTGCAATGTGGCAATGGACCCATTCCAGTGGGTCGGCTGCGGTGAACGGTAGCGCGCTAGTGAGCATCTGGTACAGGATGACGCCCAAAGAGTAGAGATCGCTGCGGGAATCAGTCGAGCGATTCATGCGACCAGTCTGCTCGGGCGCCATATAGGCGAGCGTGCCGGCAATAATCTCGGGCGCTACGGGCGACTGGCGCTCGCGCGGCAGCTGGGACGCTATTCCGAATCCGGTGAGCCAGACGCTGCCGGCGGCGTCGACCAGCACATTCGCAGGCTTGATGTCCTTATGTATGAGGCCGCGCCGATGGACGTGGCCGAGTGCTGTCGCCAGGCCAATAGCGATACGCAGGAAGCGAGTCAATTCGAGCGGTTGCCCGTGGTCTCGCTCAAGAATCCCATCCAGGGGTTCACCACCAGGGTCATTCAGTAGGAGGATTGTTCGCCCTTCGTGACGAGTGAGTTCCAGAGGTCTGGCTGCCCACGCGGGATCGAGCTCGGCTGCTAGCGAGTATTCGTGCTCGAGCCGCCGGAGAGTCTGGGGGGACGGCTGTTCTGCGGAGAGCGCTATCGCCAGGACTGACGATGGGTTGCCGTGTTGCCGGCCGCGGTAAAGCGTGAAGTCCGCGCCTTCCCGGAGTGGCTCCAGCTCGTACCCAGAAGGCCCCGCGATGGAGGGTATTCTCGTTGCCATGGCTGCACGACCCCTGAGAGCTTCATTTTGACAAGAGGCGAGGAGGACGTCAACACCGGTGACCCCAATGGCCTTGAGAAAATAGTATCGGGAAGTTAGCGATGGGACGTTAACTGGCGGGTCAGTTATACTAGATGTCGCGAAGAGATATGACATCGGCTCGTACTGTCAACTTAAGCCTAAAAAATGGATAAATGTTCGCGTCATAAAAGTTGACTTCCACAGTCACACTTGTCGATCGATGACGGCTGGCTTCAGCATACCGACGGGACCTCAATGACCTCGTTCCAAACTTCGAATCTGGCCTTCATCACTGTGCTCTTCTTAGCGTCCCCGCCAACGCCGCGTCTGCCGGTCGCTAATCCCGATGATCTCCGTCGCTTGCCACCAGGTGATCCTCTTCGCCATGGCCCGCAACATCACATCCTGCACCTTCATCGCCCGCTCCACAGCAGCCCTCGGATAGTTCTCCACGCTTCCTTGAATGGACCCATCCTCGCCGCCTGCTATGCGGACACTTCATCTGCTATCTCCACCGGACATATCATGTGCTAACGGCAGCAAGCAGCAAGGAAGATTTAGCTTGACACGCCCCGGTAAAGAGTACACACTCGCCGACGCCCAATTGAGCTAGGGAACCCGTCCCGTTGCAGCGATTCTCTCCTTTAGCTTCCGAAGTTAAAGTTCTCCTCGAAAGTATCTTTCCCCCTACGACACCTTGTCTCCCCCAAGGAGAACATGAAAATGAAGCATGCTTTAAGCTGTTTACTATTGTTGTCGTCAAGTCCCCCCCTTCTGACCCAAAACACAACCGGAACCTGGACTCTTTATCCACCTCAAAGCCAAACCTATCAAGTCAGCATCGACCCGCCGATCAATGCCGATGGTAGCAGCGTGTGGTCGTACAAAAGTGCCATTCCTGTTCAATACGCTCAGAGCAAAGGAGAGAAAAAATGAAAGAAATGAAAAGACTCGCTCTCGGCAGCGCGCTCGCGGTCGTTCTTTGTTGCCCCTTTTCGGCCTTGGCCGGTAACTTCACCTTTCAGAACGTCATCAACCCCGGTGATCCCGCCTTTGACCAACTGCTTGGCATCAACAACGCTGGCACGATCGCCGGGTATTTTGGGGACGGGACGCTTGTCCCTAATAACGGGTTCACAACTGCCCCACCCTATACTACCTTCACTCCCGAGAACTTTCCGGGGGCAGTGCAGACTCAGGTCGTCGGCATCAGCAACACCGGCGAAACCGTCGGATTCTTCATCGACATCGCCGGGGTCAACCACGGCTTCACCAATATCCGCGGCACTTTCAAGTCCGTCAGTAATCCCAACACCACCACGGTGACGCAGCTTCTGGGTGTCAACGCTAAGGGCGAAGCCGCAGGTTACTATACTGATGCTGCCGGTAATTTTGTCCCATTTACTTGGGTTCCCGGCACGTTTACGCTAATCAACTTTGCTGGAGAGGTTAGCGCCCAGGCAACCGGCGTCAACGCTGCGGGCGTTGTCACTGGTTTTAACCTGACCAGCGCCACCACCTCCAACGGCTTTGTGGATGTCCGCGGCACCTTCACCACCCTCGATTTCCCTGGGTCTGTCTTCACGCAGGCTTTCGGCCTGAATGATTGCGGAGAGGTGGTCGGGGCCTTCGTCGATGCCGCCGGCAACACTCACGGATTTATCTACAACAGGCATACCATGAGCTTCCAGCAAATTGACGATCCCAATGCAGTCGGGCCGGCAGGAACTGTAATCAACGGGGTCAACGACCGCGGCCAGATCGTCGGGTTTTATACGGACGCCCACGGTAACGTCATCGGATTCGTAGGCACCCCGACGGTGCCGGAGCACGGCTGTTTGTCAGAGGGCTGATTGCCCGTAATACAAAGGATCGATCCCAGGCTGCTCTTCCGAGAACTGGTAGATGGCATAGATCGTTCCACGCATGCCAGCGCCCGCCAGCAACATGACGTGAGTCGTCTGGTTGGGTTTCCAGCCACTGAAGCGTGTCCGAGAGTGGCTTGCACAAGATGAATCGGCGCGCCCCGATCAAGGGCTATGAGAGGAGTGGGCATAACGCAGCCAGTGAGGCACGGGAGGCGCCGTCGCCGGAGCGACCGCCGTGTCTTTTGTTTTTTCGTAACCCTTTAGCTTCTCGACCTTGCCGAGCAATTCAGGTTCAGGTTCGAAGACTGCCGGCGCGCCAGCGTTCAACGCGCTGCGCTCAAAGGATGTTTCGCTGATTCGATAGGCACGGACTTCGGCACCCTGCCGGACCACCAAGGTCTGCTCGGTGGCATGCAGGTCATCGCGGCCAATGATCAAAGTTGCCTGCACCAACCTGGGGTACCAGCAGCATTCGCGCGAAAATGTTCTATAAGGACCACTCCGGAGACCTAGAACCAGACCCATTCAGTAAGATTTCGCACGAAAACCGCCAAAACCGGGAGGCTGGGAAAAACCGGGTGCTGGGCACCAATACCTCAATGATTCCTAGTCTGCATTCACTCCGCATGAACAATGAGCGCCTGAGACGAAGGTGGGTGCTGAACAGAAAAAGGGCGGAATCGAGGGATTTCACGAAGCTTCATTCGATTCGGCTAGTTGGAGGAATCACCAATAGTGTACAAAGTTGTTTAGTAGCACCCGGTTTTTCCCAGTCTAGGGGTGTAAGCCCAAACCGCCGGAAATTCCGGCGGTTTGGGCTTACACCCCCTGACCGAGGGGAGCAAGCTTTTCCTGATCGGACCGAGGCGTTACGGCAAGACCTCGATCCTGAAGGCTGCAGGCGAAATCGCGCAGCGAGACCATCGGGCGGTGATACTTCGGTACAACGTCGAGGGATTTCCTACACTCGATTTGCTCGTCGGGCGTGTCGTGACCGACGCGGCCCGAGCCCTACAAGGCGGCCTGGAGGGCAGCGCCGCCCGGGTCAAAGATTACTTCTCGCGGATCAGGCCGGAGTTTTCCGTCAACGCCACCCAGACCGAGTGGACGGTGAAGGTTGGCGCTGGGCTGGCCGCCACTGAAAAAGATCAAGTCCCTCTCCTTTTAGACGCCCTGGATGGCCTGGAGAAGCTCGCGGCGGCGGAAGAAGGGAAGCGCTCCGTCTCGCTTGTGCTTGACGAGTTCCAAAGAGTGGTAGCCGAAGGGGGAGTGAAGGCCGAGGGGCAGATCAGGGCAGCTATCCAGCAGCACAGACACGTCGGCTACGTCTTCGCGGGATCAGACACGCGCATGCTGACCGCGATGGTTACGGACCACAGCCGCCCGTTCTACCGGCTCGGCTCCAGCATTTTTATCGGGCCGGTGCCGCGCGAGGATTTCAGACGATTTCTGAGTGACAAGTTTGCTCAAGGTGGATTCTCAGTCATTGGACAGGGTCCGAAGGATAACGATCAGGCAGACCGTCTGTCGCCGCTGGATCAGATATTAAACCTGGCAGAGGAAGTCCCGTACAACGTGCAGGCGCTGGCGCACGCGTGCTGGGACCTGCTGGCTGGCGCTCAGAATACCGCCGACCGGGTGTTGTCACCTGATCTTGTGAGAGAGGCTCTGGATCGGATTGTCCGTAGAAGCGGCCCCTTCTATACCGCGCAGTGGGTACCGCTGACGAGCCTCCAGAAGAAGACCCTGCTGGCGGTAGTCGAAGAGAATGGCCGTCACATGCAGTCTCGCAAGGTCACGCGCGCGATCGGCGCCAATCCCTCCTCGGTTCAAAAGGCGCTGCTCAGGCTCACGGAGAGCAACATCCTCCGGGAAGAAATGACGGGGGGAGAGAACCACTATCGCTTCGAAGATCCATTCTTCTCCTACTGGATCAGGCTCGCGGTAAGGGGCGGCATGTAATCCTTAAGGAATCAGCCCTGTACCGTAAAACGCGTAAGAGCAATTACAGGGGTTTGAGTAGCAAACGGACGGAAAGTTGGGTTAAGGGGTTTTCACTATCCTCCGGGCCTTTCCGGTAGCGCTGGTACAACTCGCCGCGCTTACGTAGAATACGAGGCGGGCGGTACTGTGCCGTCCTTCACGCGATTGAGTTGGGTCAGCGTGCCCGGCGCTTCTGTTCGTCATTTATATGCGGCGTCTTGTCGATGCGTCCAAATTCCGCAATCGCCAGTACCAACTGCGTTGGGTTGGCTCCGACCTGTAGCGTGCGCATGATCCCAGTCGCTGGTACTCTACCTAAGCGACGGAAAGCGACCTTAACCCAAGTTTTCGTCCGATTGCTACTGGAACCCCTATGGCTACAGTTGACGGGGCGCGAAGGGGTCAAGCCATTTATCCAAGCAGAGATTGGCGAGTTCATGGGGAACGCGGCAGCATTTCCATCCCTCACTTCACGGTAAGGGCGCGGGCTAACCAGGCGCGGCTGAGCTTTGACGTTGGACGGCTTCACTTGAAGTCTAACGAAGGGGGCAGGACTAATGAACGAAGATGTGCAAAGCAGCTATGACCGTGTGGCAGAAGATTATGCCGAGGACTTTCGGGATGAAATCGATAAGAAGCCATTTGACAGGAAGATGCTTGATTGGTTAGCTGAAAAAGTAGGCGATCTGGGAATCATCTGTGACATGGGATGTGGGCCGGGACAGATAGCACGCTATTTATTCGATCGTGGCGTGAAGGTTTGTGGCATTGATTTATCGGCAGGAATGGTTGAGAGAGCGTACAAGTTAAATCCGGATATTCCGTTCTACCAAGGGGACATGCTAGCTCTCGACAATCTGGCCGACAACTCTTATGCAGGGGTAGCGGCTTTTTACTCTATCATTCATGTTCCCCGACCAACATTGAATAAAGCGTTGGCGGAGTTAAAGCGAGTGCTATGTCCGGGTGGGATATTGTTGCTCACATTTCATATTGGGCAAGAGATCATTCACCGAGATGAATGGTGGGGCAAAGAGGTGTCTTTAGATTTTATCTTCTTTGAAACCGAAGCAATGAAAGATCATCTTAAGATGGTCGGGTTTGAGTTACAGGAAGTGATCGAGCGAGACCCCTATCCAGAGGTGGAGTATCCAAGTCGGCGCGCATATATATTTGCGCGGAAGCCATAGGCCGGTGTGATAAGAACTCCCGGCGAACTCTGTTTCCTACGGCCAACCGACGCCCGGTGCCGGCGCCTTAACGGCCAGCACTTGGCCAGTTCGTGGCCCCTTGAACATGTTCGCCGGACCACTCCACTCGGTCGCCATCATGAACAACATTACTTACCGAAACGACCAATCATCGGCCGTAAGAATCATGTGCAGGGATGAAGATTAGAAAGTGATACGGTCGGCTTCGGCGTTTCGGTTTTCACCTCAACCCTCGTCGAGTGACGCCGTCCAATGGCGGACATAGGCCGTACGTTTAGGCCCTCAAATATAAAGAGCTTTGGTTGGAGCGTGTCGGATTCATGCTCAGACTATGTAATACCCCGAAATCTTGAAAAAGCTCGTCAATAGGATCAACAACTTACTACGGCCAGTTTGAAAAAAGTCAAGGTTTTACACAGCCTTGGCTCTTGTTCCATGTCGCGCTTTCTCTAACCACTCTTCTCGCAGCATCGCGTAGAGGTATTCCGATCCCCACTGGCCCTTAAACCACACGTTCTGGATGAAATGGCCTTCTCTCCTCATCCCCAATCTACCGAGCAACGCAACAGATCTTTCGTTCTCACAATCTGCAATAGCGGTGATCCGATGCAACCTGAGTGTCGTAAAAACGTAATCCAGAACGCCTTCAGCCCCTTGTCTCGCTAAACCTTGACCCTGGTATTCACGGGAGAAGGTAAAGCCGATCTCGGCTTGCTGAGGGTGATGTTCCTTCACGCTCAGTGCGACATGCCCAACAAGGGAGTGAGTCTCTTTCAACTCCACGGCGAACACGAACCCCTGCCCTGGCTGACCAGGCTCAAGGTCCTTCTGTTTTTCAATCACATCTCTGGCTTGCTGCTCCGTGTATGATTCCCAACTTTGGAAGCGAGCCACCAGAGGGTCATTGAGGTAGGCAAGAAACGGCTTAAGATCGGCCTCGGCGAGCCGCCTCAAGATTACTCTCTCAGACTCTAGTCGAGTGAAAGCGAACCGTTTCATTAGGAAAATCGTGAAATTTGTACGCGAGACATCTGCTATGAAAATAATTAAAGTCGTTGATTCCAGGAGACTGACCTATTTCATTCTTAGTGGCAATGCGCCACTTCATAAAGGCTAACGCCTGAATTTACCCACTGCGAGCAAGCAGCATGCTACTTCATCTGAGAGGCTCCAGGATAGCAAACAGCAACTAGAACGGGGCTTAATAAGAGAATCAACAGCTATAGCGTTAGGGCTCGCCCATTGCGGTCGAATCGAATACTCGTGCTCCTTCAAGTGAAGGTAAAAGGCACGATCGTAATGCCGTCCAACTTCTAGAGCCGCCTTTTAGGGCTATGAGAACGATTCGCACAAAATCCGCCAAAAGCATCAGTTACCAATAAATTGTAGGGGTAATCAAGCGGTGCGGTTTTTGTGCGAATCCCAAATAGGTATTCCCTGAACCTGTTGATATGCCAAGTCAGATATTGGCTCAGCCATCTCAATGTTTCGTCCCTAGACTTCCAGCCTTATCGGTGAATGAAGCACCTTCGTTATCGCTTGGACATTGTGAAGGTCACGCAGTTTCCAGCCAGATTATGGTACTTGATCAGTTTGCGATGTTCGTCGTCCTTATTTCTCCCTGTCCAGTATTTGGGGGACAATCTCACTGGCCCACCCCTTTTTCAGTTAACGAAAGGCGCTATCAGATCTTTTTGGCGGATTTTGTGCGAATCGTTCTCATACCCCTTCAAAGGCTCCTGATGAAGTCCCGGTCAGCGAAGTTAATAGCAGTCAGAAGAGTGACTCAAGATAACCAAGGAAAAAGAACAGCGGGAATTGATGGCGTGAAATCGCTAACGCAGCCGGAGAGACTTGATTTAGTGAATACCTTGAGAATCGACAGGAAGGCCAAAGGCCAGTCGCTTCCGATGATGATAGCGATTCTAAGCATAGTCTCCTTCAGTTCGATTGGTTCACCCGGGCAGTCCACGTTCCCTCTCTCGGGAAATCCATTCGCGTACGTAGGCCGGGCAGTTTCGAAGTTCGATTCCGTTGGCCGCCGCAACGGTAAGCGCCCTGACGGCTTCAAGGCTCACCACCGTGACCTCTGTGAGATCTAGCGCCAGTCTGCCCTTTGCTGTCTTCTCGTTCTCTATCAATTCCTGCAACACCTCGAAGGATGCACAGTCAATGCGTCCACTCACGCGGAACACAACAAAACCACCCGGAGTAAGAACCCGATCAATTTTGCACGTCATCGCATGTCTCCGCTCCAGGCTCGTTGCGATCCGGCTTCACGCTCGTCACGACATTGCGCGTTGCTCCAGCCAGTCAACGTAGAGCTGGCGCTCCGCGAACAGCCACGATCCGCCCACCTTTGTGAATGTGTCGAGATAGCGGAGCGAGGCGAGCATCAAGCGGCGCTTGTCACCGTCGACTGTAACGTGATGCGCAAGGCAGTAGGCTTCTCCAGTGGCCCGCTCGTCCGTTAGCGTGAAGATTGTGCTCTGTCCGACGAAGTGCGTGGTGGCGTCGTACTGGTTCAGCTCTGCGAAGACTGGAGCGAGCGCTTCGCGCGAGTGCAGTTCCTGTGACGGTGTGGGATCTTTGGCGTTCATGTACACCACGAAGTGGGTGTCTTTGGTAAAGAGGGCCATCTGACCTTTCGCATCGCGACGGTCGGCGCAGTGTGCATAAGCCTCGACAAGTTCCCGGATCGCGAGGCGGTCCGCAGCCTCGTTGGGTGAGATAGTGACGTGCTTACTCATGAGCTGGTCTCCTCGAAAATTGACTGCGGGCAACCTGCGCCGGTTTCAATCCACTTGTTCACATTGATCTTCATGGCTTGCTGTCCTTGCGCAAACTTTGAACCAGGGAATGCAAACGGGGAAAAAGGCGTGCCGCATTGCCACCGAGAATGGCGTGCTTTTCCAAATGATTCAACTCGGAGCTCTCCCAGATCCGTTGTCTCACGTTTACGGCCAGGTCTCGGCGCAGGTACGGGAAATCTGTACCAAACAGAACTTGATCAATCCCCGCTACATCGCGCAGCATGCGAAGCACGGGATCGCTTGCCGCAAGAGCCGTATCCCAATAGATGCGCCGGAAGATGTCAGCCGCGGTGCCTCGTTGCTCAGCGCCTGCGATGAATCCCATCTCATCGATGATCGAAAAACGCGCTGCAAGGAATGGGATCGAGCCTCCAGCGTGAGAGAAGATGTACTTCACATTTGGTGTGCGTGCGAACCTGTTCTTGTAATGCATCTGAGCGACTGCACGATTGGTATCGGTCGGGAAGTCAATCAGATTGTCGGGTAGCCCTAACGAATGCGCTGCAGCGTCTGGCGATGGATTGGGATGCACAAAGACCACAGACTTGCGGTGCTCAAGTTCTTCGAAGACCGGCTCCAGAGTAGCGTCTCCCAGGTACACGCCCCGGGAGTTCGTGAATAGAACAAGACCATCGAGTCTAAGGACGTCGAGTGCGTACGACAGCTCTTCCAGGGAGGCATCAATATCTGGCAGTGGGATGCAAGCGAAACTTGCAAACCGGTCCGGTCTTGTATGAACGAGTTCGGCCGCGAATTCGTTGCATCGCCGCGCCAAAGACCGAGCCTTCTCGCTATCGCCAAGGTGCACTCCAGGCGTGCTCACCGACATCACGGCAACGTCGATCCCGGCGTCGTCCATGAAAGAGATCATCGCCTCTTTGGACCACTGGAGCGGCGCCAGCCCTCCGACGGGAGCATGAGAATCATTTGTCTCCCGCCAGAAGAAGTCCGGCAATATGTGATGATGGGTATCGATCGTCAACGATGTATCTGGATTGCCAGTCATGCGGTCCCCTCTTATCAGCCGAGAATCAGCCTGGCGGCGCGGCCCCCGATCATGTGGGTAGACGCGCTTGTCCCCGGCCCCCTAATGATCTGTGGCATCACGGAGGCGTCCGCCACGCGTAAACCCAAAATGCCGTGCACGCGAAGCTCTGGGTCGACAACAGCGAGTTTGTCCACGCCCATCTTGCAGGTACCGACTGCGTGCCCAAAACTTGCCGAGGCAAGTCTGGCAAATTCCTCGATCTCCTCGGTGCTCGCACTGGGACCTGGAATAAGTTCGCTCTCGCGCAAATTGTCGAAGGCATGTTGACTCCCAAGTTCACGCGCGGCCTCGATGGCCCGCAGGACGGCCGTAACATCACGGTCGGTGGCGAGGTAGTTGCCATCGATTACGGCTGCATCCTGAAAGTTGTTGCTGGCCAAACGGACGGTGCCTCTGCTCGTCGGCTGCACAAGTGCCGGCGCGATTGTGAACGCGTCCGGTGGTGGAGTTCCAAAGCGCTCGGCTACCTCGGGCGTAACCACGGGCAGTTGATGAAGCACAAGACTAATGTCTGTGTCACCTGAATGACCGCTCGACAAGTAAGCCTCTGCCTCGACGGCATTGCTGTCCGCGGGCCGGTCCGGCATCTTGCCTTTGTACTTAAAGACGACGCCGGAGACCAGTACATGGTCCTGCAGGTTTTCGCCAACGCCGGGCAGGTTCTCGACGACGTCGATTCCAAGCCCGCGAAGTGCCTTCGCTTCCCCGACGCCTGAGAGCATCAGAAGCTTGGGACTATTGATGGTACCGGCAGCAAGGATCACTTCCTTGTGTGCCGTGATGTCTTTGATCGCTCCCTCTGTGTTGATCTTGACGCCCACACAACGAGTGCCTTTGAAATTCAGTTTCACTACATTGGTGTTGAGCAGCAGAGTCAGATTCGGCCTCGACAAGGCCGGGTGAAGGAAGGCTCGAGCGGCGCTCACGCGGGTCCCATCCGCGGCGATGTTCATGTTGATGTAGCCGGCACCGGGACCCATCGGTCCGTTCACGTCATCCAGAATGGGCATGCCCATCTCGCGGGCTGCGTCGATGAAGGCTGGCGCTGTGGGGTGAGGATCTTTTGGGCGGCGGATGTGGATGGGGCCG
>WNFR01008536.1_pt1 | contig 10997 bp, 11 predicted proteins | sample 5400221 | NCBI WGS metagenome assembly WNFR01 (sample SAMN13153357, study PRJNA577476) | soil metagenome | isolation source: 40 cm soil under Madrone tree | place: USA:California | collected 2016-06-14 | reverse complement strand
CCGCGCCCAGCATCCGCATCCGCGCTACGTTCCGCGCCTGGCGAGCCATGTCTTCCGTGCCCATGTAAACGGTACACTGCAAGCCGAGATGTGCGACGACCGTAGCTGAAGCGACGCCGTGCTGGCCTGCGCCGGTTTCCGCGATGATGCGCGGCTTACCCATCTTCACGGCGAGCAATCCCTGGCCAATGGCGTTGTTGATTTTGTGTGCGCCCGTGTGCAACAGGTCTTCGCGCTTCAAATAAATGCGCGGGCCGCCGAGCTTAGCCGTCAGCCGCGAAGCAAATTGCAGTGGCGTAGGGCGCCCGGCAAAATTCTTGAGCAGCGATTGGAAGTCCGCCTGAAACGAGGGGTCGGTCTTCGCAAGCTCGTAGGCGCGCTCGAGCTCATAGAGCGGCACCATCAGCGTTTCGGGAACATAGCGGCCGCCGTAAGGCCCGAAACGGCCCGGCACGGCGGCGGGTATGGTGAGTTGGCTGGTCATGGTCTAGCCTTTTATTGTACTTCGAGTCGGCTCCGTTGCGCTTTTCAGGGCCTATAAATCGGGCGCTACGGGCAAAGTTGCTGATTGGCGCGGGCAACTGCTTCGAAAAAGGCGCTGAGCTTGGCCGGATCTTTTCTCCCCGGCTTCGATTCGATGGTGTCAGACCGCCTGCAAGAAGAATACGATGGGATTTCGCCGCGGTGTGCGCCAGGCTCCAGTCGGTGGAGTGGCCCGTGCCGCCATATTGGCCGGAGTGCGGCGCGTCGAGCAGGAAGGAGGTAGCTCCGCGATATTTAGCAAATGGCGGCAACACGCTTCCTTTCCCCAGATGCAAGGCCTTGATCACGGAAACCTTCTTCGCGATTTCAGTGACGAGCTGCGGAGGTTCATCGCCATGCAACTGGGCGGCAGCGAGCCCGAGCGCTTTCGCCAGGGTGCTAACGGCCGCAGCCTGCCAGTTCACGAAGACTCCGACGGCAGAGACGAACGGCGGCAGGTTACGGATGATCTTGCTCGCTGTGAACGGCGAAATGCAACGCGGGCTTTTGCTGTAAAAATTCAGGCCGATGGCGTCAGCGCCGAGTTCGCAGGCGAGCAGTGCATCTTCGACATTTGTGATGCCGCAGATTTTTACGCGAACCATGAAGAATTATCTCCCGGAAGCGGGCGGCACGAGAAGAGCGCGCAGCGCCGCCGCGGGGTCAGGCGACAGCATGAGGTGCTCGCCAATGAGAAACGCGTCAAAGCCCACGGCGCGCAGGCTTTTCAGATCGTCGTGGGAGCGCAGCCCGGATTCGGCGACCGCGAGGCATTCTTCCGGAATTTGTTCGATCAGCTCGTAGGAAGTTTCCACCCGCACAGTAAGTGTCTTGAGGTCGCGATTGTTGACGCCGACGATGCGGGCGCCGGCAGTCAACGCGCGGTCGAGTTCTTCGCGCGTGTGGACTTCAACGAGTGGCTCCATCCCCAGTTCGCGGCCGAGGGCGATCAGGTCACGGAGCAGTTCATCAGAAAGTGCTGCGACAATCAGCAAAAAACTGTCGGCGTCGTTCGCGCGCGATTCCCAAACCTGCCACGGATCAAAAATAAAATCCTTGCGCAAAACAGGCAGCGCAATTTCCTTACGCGCATCGCGCAAATTCTTCAACGACCCCCGGAAAAACTCGCCTTCGGTGAGCACCGAAAGCGCGGCGGCGCCGGCCCCCGCCAGCGATTTGCCAAGGTCGGCGGCATCAAATGGATCGCGAATGATTCCCCGCGAAGGCGAAGCGGGTTTCAGTTCGGAAATGACATTGATCGCGTCGCGAGAAAGCGCCGCGGCAAAATCGCGGACCGGCGGCGCGGCTTTTACGCCATATTTGAGAGCGGTCTCCGGCAACACCTTCTTGCGGTGATCCACTTCCGCGCGGCGCGCTTCCAGGATGCGGTCAAGGACGGTTCCCGTGTTGGCATGGGCGTTCATGGGGTCGAACTTGTATGCTAGGGAGTGCGGGCAAGCGTGTCAAATCGTGCCTGATGGTGCCGCTATGCGTGGCGTGCGGTATGCCATATTTAATTTGGCCACCTGAAGGTGGCCGCTACAAGAGTGAGCGGGAGATCGAATGAGTTACAAGGCCAAATACGGGGCGTTGTTGGACGATATCGCGAATGAGGCGGACCGGATGGCGATGAGCTATTTCCGCGGCGGGGCGATGGGCGCGGAACGCAAACGTGATGGGACCGTTGTGACGCAAGCCGACAAGCGCATCGAACAAATGGCCATTGCCAGGGTGAAGTCGAGCGGATTGCCTATGGATGTGGTCGGCGAAGAGACCAGCGCCGAAGTCCCGAAGAGCCCTGCAACCAATGGACGCGCGCGAATGATCATCGATCCAATTGACGGCACGGAGGAGTTTACGCGGGGCATCCCCACCTTCGGAACGCTTCTGGGCATCGAGGAAGACGCGGAAATCGTAGCCGGAATGGTGAGCGCGCCGGCCCTGGAGAAGGGAGCGCGCTGGTCGGCGTATCGCGGCGAAGGCGCCTGGCGCGCGGGCCAGCGGCTTCATGTTTCCCGGGTGCAAAACCTTTCGGAATCCATGATTTTCACAACCGGCACGGGGCCGAGCAAAGACGCGGAAGCGCGGGAGCGCATGCGCAGGCTGGCCGATGGGGCTCGCAACAGCCGCGCGATGGGCGGATTCTGGCAGCACATGCTGGTGGCTGAAGGCGCGATCGAGTGCGCCGTGGACTGGATTTCGAAGCCGTGGGACCTCTCGCCGCTCGGAATCATCGTGGAAGAGGCGGGCGGCAAATCAACCACCGTTGACGGCGAGCGAACGATCTACAAAGGCCGCTTCGTAAGCACGAACGGCCTGCTCCACGATGCGGTGCTGAATTTCTTGCGGTGAGGCTGCCATGATTCGTGTGAAGCGCGTTTACGAAAAGCCCGCGAAGAAAGACGGCTTCCGCCTGCTGGTGGATCGCCTGTGGCCTCGCGGGCTGACGAAAGAGCGCGCGGCGGTGGATTTGTGGATGAAGGAAATCGCACCGAGCGATGCATTGCGAAAGTGGTTTGGCCACGAACCGGAGAAATGGCCGGAATTTGAAAAAAGGTACCGGAAGGAACTGGTGGAGAAAAAAGATTTATTGAACGAAATTCGCAAGCTGGAATCCGAGCACAAGCTGGTGACGCTGCTTTACGGAAGAAACGACGAAAAACAGAACCAGGCCGTTGTGCTGGCGGATGTGCTGAAGAGGAAACGTTGAACGCGGAATCCGCGCTGATAATCGTCCAGGAAGAAGTTTGCGCGTGCCGCAAATGTCCGCGGCTCGTGAAATACCGGGAAAAGGCGGCGAAGGAGAAGCGCCGCGCGTTTCGTGATTGGGCTTATTGGGGGCGCGGCGTGCCCGGTTTTGGCGATACGCACGCGCGTCTCTTCATTCTCGGGCTTGCTCCCGCCGCGCATGGAGGGAATCGCACCGGCCGCGTTTTCACCGGCGATCGCTCGGGGAATTTTCTATATAAGGCGCTACACAAGGCGGGATTCGCGAATCAACCCACTTCACTGCACCGCGAAGACGGATTGCAATTAAGGAATGTCTACATCGCGGCGGCCGTGCGGTGCGCGCCTCCGGCGAACAAGCCCTTGCCCAGCGAAATTCTTCATTGCCGCGGATATCTCGAGCGGGAATTGGAAATCTTGCGACCCCGGGTGGTGCTGGCACTGGGCAAAATTGCGTGGGACGCTTATCTGGAAATCCTGAAGCAACGCGGACAAATCGTGTCGCGCGCCGCCTACCAGTTTAGCCACGGCGCCGAATACGTTTTCGCGGACGATTTGCCGCGACTCTTCGGTGTTTATCACCCGAGTCAGCAAAATACGCAAACCGGACGTGTCACCGAAGCCATGTATGCCAACGTGCTCAAGCGGATCCGCACCTATTTGTCTCAGGCTTAAGTCCCTGCCTGCGGTTTAAGCGGGCTTGCCCCCATCGCGCCCGGCCTCGCCCGGAATTTTTCGAACCATCTCCACAGCAAAAGCGCCGCGACAATCGCGCCATAGGCAAGCGGCCGCAGAACCGCCGATTTCACCTGCCAATAATAGTGAATCGTCCCGGCAACCGCGCTGATGTATATCGCGCGGTGGAGCAGTTGCCAGCGGCGGCCGCCGAGCCGCCGAATCCAACCGGCCGTGGACGTGATCGCTAGCGGAATCAGCAGTACAAATGCAAGAAATCCCACGGTGATGTACGGCCGCTTGGCAATGTCCTTCCAGACTTCCTTCAGGTCGAAAAATTTGTCGAGCCAGATGTAGGTAGTGAAGTGCAGGCAGCCGTAAAAGAAAGCGAAGAGTCCCAGCATGCGGCGAAAGCGGATCAAGTCCGGCAAAGCGAGGAGTTTGCGGAACGGCGTGATGCAGAGCGTGAATACGATAAATCGCAGCGTCCAATCGCCCGTGGCGTGCGTGATGAACTCGATCGGATTCGCGGTTAACCCATGGTGCAGACCTCGCCAGACAAGCGACGCGACCGGCAGCAGACAGATGAGGAAAACGCCGGCTTTGGACCACTTGCTGATCGGCAGTTTGCGCATGAATGCTTTTGGGGGTCAGTAGTATTTCTTCAGATCCATGCCGGTGTAAAGGCTGGCCACCTGATCCCCGTAGCCGTTGAACATCAGGGTGTCGCGCTTGAAAAATTCCCCGAGGCGCCGCTCCTTGGCCTGGCTCCAGCGCGGATGATCCACTGTTGGATTCACATTGGCGTAGAAACCGTATTCGTTGGGAGCGAGGCGATTCCACGTCGAGGGCGGCTGCTCTTTCTGAAAACGAATTTTCACCAGCGACTTGGCGCTCTTGAATCCATATTTCCACGGAATCACCATGCGCACCGGCGCGCCGTCCTGATTCGGCAGCGTTTCCCCGTACATGCCGACGCAGAGCAGCGTGAGCGGATTCATGGCCTCATCGAGGCGCAGGCCTTCCAGGTACGGAAAATCGATCCCGGCATACTTTGCCTGGGGCATTTGCTTGAGGTCATAGAAGGACTCGAACGCCACATACTTTGCCTGTTCGGTCGGCTCGACCAGTTTGGCGATGGCGCTGAACGAATAACCGATCCAGGGCACCACGATCGACCAGGCTTCGACGCACCGATGGCGATAAATGCGTTCTTCGAGCGGAGCAAGCTTCAGAATTTCGTCGATGGTGATTTGGCGAGGCTTCTTCACCTCGCCCCCTATGGAAACAGTCCAGGGATAGGTCTTCAGGCTTTGCGCGTTTTTCGCCGGCGCGGTCTTGTCCACCCCGAATTCATAATAGTTGTTGTAGTGCGTCACGTCGTCGTAAGTGTTCTGCTTCTCAGTGGTGCTGAACGGGCTTTTCGAGACTCCGGAAAGCTTTGTTCCGGCAAAAACGTGGGGGGATGGGGAGGCAAGCTCCCAGAACTCGCGGCCCGCGAGCGAGGCCGCAGCCACCAATCCAATATTCCTCAGGAAGTTGCGGCGGTTCTGATACACGGCTCTCGGAGTGACGTCGGCGTTCGTTAATCCAGGCTTCTCTTGTAGGAGCATCTTTTGAAGATTCCTCTTCTATGAGATTAGCCATGCGGCCCCGAGTTACACTTTCTTCCAGCTCCCGACTACGCAAGCGGCGCAAGAGGGGTAATACGACATGCAAGATTGCTCCGACAGTATTGGAGGCAGTAGCAGGCACAGGCTTTTGCCACATTCCTTACTTCGCTGTATCTCATTTACTTTCAGTTGGTTAAATGCACTAGGAATCTGACTGCTTGGCCTCTGGACTGCTCCCCCTCCTTGAACTCGATCCCGGAGGTTGGTCCATGAGAATTCAGTCCAGGCAAATTCTGACAGTTTTGACAGTTGGCGCAACTTTGGCATTCGTGTTCGCAGCAGGCATGACGGCGCAAGAGGCTCCGGTAATTAGCCGGGACGAATTGCAGACGGAGACGCACAGCCCGCGCGCCGCTGCACATGCTGCCGATGACGAGCGGCACGGATTGCCAGCGGAGACGTTTGCGGTCGTCCCCGGCACGCGTTTCCTCGTGCGCCTCGAAAGCGACCTCAACACGAAAGAAGTTCACAAGAATCAGGCGTTCCAAGTGCGGACGCTGGAACCTCTCGAAGCCGGTCAGGGTAACTATCTGCCTCCTGGCGCGGTGATCGTTGGGCACGTCAGCCGCGTCGATCCCGCCGGGACGACGGGCCGCGCGAAAATCTGGCTGACCTTTGATGAAATCCAGACGCGCTTCGGCAAGCTGCCCATCGTGGCCGAAGTAGCCACCGTTCCCGGTGATCACAGCATAAAAGCCGGCCCGCTCCAGGAGGGGGTGATCGAAGGCCACAGCAGCACGCAAAAAGACGCCGCACAAGCCGCAGCTGCGGGCGCCGCCATGGGCGCAGTGCACGGCGTGAAGGACAAGAACAAAAAAGAAGCCGCGGAAGGCGCGGCGATTGGAGCGCTGGAAGCCTACCTGATGGAAGCTGGGCGCGGCCAGGAGATCGATCTGCCCAAGGGCGCAAAGCTCGAACTCGAACTGGAACGCGCGCTGTACCTCGTCCGCGAGTAGAACCCACACCGGTCTGCGAATTCACCCATACCTGAAGCCGCCGGAATGCTTGAGCACCGCCAGGCGCTTGGCATTCCGAAAGGCGCTTGTTACAGTCGTTTCACCCACCCAAAGTGCGACAATAGAGTTGTTGGTGTGAGGAGACGAGGCACAGGCGCATGGGCGATGAAAGCAAAGCGGTACGCACGGTAGAAACCGGCGAGCACAAAGACCGCATCCTGATCGTCGAGGATGAGGACAACGCACGCAAGGGCTACGAGCAGCTTTTGCAGAGGTGGGGCTACGAAGTTCTGGGCGTGAACACGGCCGAGGACGCGCTCGCAAAATTTTCCAATTTCCAACCGGACACGCTGATCGCGGACGTGGAGCTTCCAGGCATGAACGGTCTGGACCTGCTGAAACAACTGGGCGAAGAGCTGCACGATGTTCCGGCGATCATCATCACCGGCAAAGGGAGCGAAGAACGCGCGGTAGCCGCGATCGAATCGGGCGCGTTCTGGTACATCGAAAAACCGTTGAAGGGGCCGGTGCTGCGGGCGCTGCTGGACCGCGCGCTGAGCAAGGCGCACGACGCGCGGAACCTGGTGGTTTTGCAGCGCCAGTTGCGGGAAGCGGGGCGCCTCGGTGACATCGTCGGCAACTCGAAGCCGATGCAGGAAGTGATGCGCATCATCGAAATGGCCGCGCCAAGTTCCGCGTCGGTGCTCATCACGGGAGAAACCGGCTCCGGCAAGGAAATCGTTGCACGCACGATTCACAAGCTTTCGCCGAGAGCCGTCGGGCCGTTTGTGGCCATCAACTGTTCCGCGATTCCCGAAACGCTGATGGAAAGCGAGATTTTCGGACACGAGCGTGGCGCGTTCACGGGCGCCGCGGAACGCCGCATCGGCTGCTTCGAACTGGCCGACGGCGGCACGCTGCTGCTCGACGAAATTGGCGAAATGCCAGCGCCGACGCAGGCGAAGCTGCTGCGCGTGCTGGAAGACCGCAAGGTGCGGCGGCTGGGCAGCAAAACGGAAACGCCCGTGGACGTTCGGGTGCTCGCGGCGACCAACAAGGATCCTGAGCAGTCCGTGGCCAACGGCGGTTTGCGCCAGGACCTCTATTTCCGGCTGAACGTATTTCACATCCACCTGCCGCCGCTTCGCGATCACAAAGACGACATCCCGCTGCTATCCGAGCACATTTTGCGCGACATCAACGCGAAGCACGGGAAAAGCGTGCGCGGCATCGGCGCCGAGGTGCTGGACATTTTCATGAGCCACACCTGGCCCGGAAATATCCGCGAACTGCGCAATGTGCTGGAACGCGCCGCGATCATGTCCGAAAAGGACCTGATTTCGCGAAGTTCCTTGCCCGGAGAGTTCGGCAAGGTTGCGACAAAGGGCCCGAGCGATTTGTCTTCCATCAAATTCCCCGTGGGCACGACAGTGGACGCGATGGAACGCGAATTAATCCTGCAAACGCTGCAGGCCACGGGCAACAACAAGACGCGCGCCGCGGAACTCCTCGGTGTGAGCCTGAAGACGCTTCACAACAAGCTAAAGGAATACGGCAGCGAGAAAACAGAAACGGAGTCCTAGCCAAGTATGCAGCTTGGGCTGCGCGCAAAACTGACGATGATCATGACAGGGCTGGTGCTCCTGTCCACCGCGGTATTGTCGCTGGTCTTTTCGGAACTTCTCCTTCAGCAGGTTCTGCACGACACGGATAAACGCGCAAATGAACTCGCGCGCGAAGCCTTCGATTCCGCGCGCCATGCGCTGGAAGACGCCAAAGCCCAGGGCTTGCGCCCGGCTTCCGAAGATCCGCAGGAAATCCACGATTATGTGGCCCACGCATTCGAAATCAGCGAGGGGCTGACTTCGCGGCTGCAATCGGCCACCGATTCGCCCTCCATCTACGAAGTCACAATCGTGGACAAGGATGACGTTGTTCTTGTGTCCAGCGATCCTTCCCTTGTGGGAAAAACAGCGCTGCGTAAGCCGCCATTTTCGCAACTGGTGCAAAGCTCCTTTGTGCGCCAGGTGCGGGCCCTCGCCGAGCAGGCACGCATCTATGAAGTGGATTACCCATTCAAGCTGCGGGGAAATCCTTTTGGCGAAGTGCGTGTCGCCGTCTCAACCGCTCTCCTGTTCAACGACATCAGGCCGCGACTCCAGCGCTGGGGTACGATCGCGCTGCTGGCCCTGGTGCTCTCGACTTTCCTTGCGGCGGTGGTAAGCGGCGCGGCGCTGGCACCCATCCGCGACATCCTGGCGCAACTCGAACGCATCTCCGTCGGTGTGTACGACGTTCCAGCAACGGCGGCGAAGGAGCCGACTGAGACCACCGATGAACTTGGCCAGGTGCGCCAGAAAATTCAGCAGGTGGGGCAGCAACTGCGCGGCGTACACGAAATCTTCAGTTCGTTGCGCGAAAACATGAATTCCGTAATGGCCGGCCTGGAAGACGGGCTGTTGCTTTTCACGAAAGACGCCCGCGCCGTGATGGTAAGCCCCGCGGCCGAAAAATTCCTGGGCGCGCCGGCCGCGGACTTTCTGGGCCGCCGCGTGACGGATATTTTCCCGCCAGGCCATCCACTGTTTGAGGCGCTGCACCTTGATGGTGACCAACTGACCGAAGGGGCATCAGAAACCGAAGTGTACACGGCGGAAGGCAGCAGGCGTGTGGGCGTGAGTGTTCAGGAAATCCAGGGGGCGGGAGACCGGATGGGCGCATTGATAACGTTGCGCGACCTCGATTCGATTGAAAGCATCAATACCCAATTGCAGGTGAGCGAGCGGCTGGCCGCCGTGGGGCGCATCACTGCGGGCGTAGCCCATGAGGTGAAAAATCCGCTGAACTCAATGCGGCTTTGGCTGGAAAATCTGAAAGAATCGCTGCCCGCCGACGCCGATGGCGCGGCTCTGCAAGCGGTGCACGTGCTCGATGTGGAGATTGACCGCCTCGACGCGGTCGTGAAACGCTTCCTGGATTTTTCGCGCCCGATCGATATGCGGCTGGAGCCGACGCAACTCGCCGATTTGCTTCGCGAAGTGCTGGAAGTGGCGCAGCCGCAACTCCAGAAAGCCAATGTGCAAGTGGCGCGGCTCCTGCCGATTGGCATTCCCGAAGTCTTCGTGGACCGCGATTTATTGAAGCAGGCGGTGCTGAATCTGGTTCTGAATGCCGTCGAGGCCATGCCGACCGGCGGGCAACTGCAATTAACGCTGAGCCGGCGCGGAGAAATGGCGGAGATCACCGTAGGCGACACCGGAAAAGGAATCCCGACGGAAGACAGGCAGAAAGTGTTTCAACTTTTCTTTACAACGCGGCCGGGCGGAAGCGGCATCGGACTTGCCAGCACCTTCCGAATTGTGCAGCTTCACAACGGTTCGATAAACTTTACATCGGAGGTTGGCCGCGGAACGACATTTCGGATCGAGTTGCCGCTCGCCGCTTAAGCATGCAGATCATCCCCGCCCTGATTTACACGAACGAGCGTTCGTCGAAGAAATTTCTGCTGCTGGCGTGCGTTTGCGCGCTGCTTTGCGGCGGCTGCGTTCCAAGGAAACGTCCCTCGTTTCCAGTGAGCCAGCTTGCCACGAATCATCCCGTGGCGCCGCAGCCGCTCGATGTAAGCCTGACCGATCCGCCGGATATTCCTTTTGAAGTGGCGCTTGTGCCGCGCCTCGTCTTTCCTCGCGGGACGCCTCCCAAGCCGCGTGTTGCCGCTACTATGCCGGCGCCGGGCCCCGTGTCCGCCGGAACGCCGCGCGACCCCACCATCGCCCCTGAGCTCAGCGATGAGCAGTCGTCGGCGGCGATATCGGAAACTCAGCAAAGTCTGATTGTGGCGGAAAGAAACCTGGGTCTCGTCCAGGGCAAGACACTGGGTTCGGCGCAACAGGATCTGGTCTCCAAAATACGCGGCTTCGTGGACAGCGCGCGTGAAGCAATGAAGCAAAACGACTGGCATCGTGCTCGCTCGCAAGCCAAGAAAGCCGAAGTCCTCTCGAAGGAATTTGCCCCGAACCCGTGAGCGCGGTCCCCAACCACCGTTTCCGGGCAGGCGTTGGGCTAGAATAAGTCCATGAAACTCTACGATGCAGTTGTGGCCGGCGGCGGCCTCATCGGCGCGTCGATCGCGTTTGAGTTAGCCGCTGAGGGACTGGGCGTTGCGGTGTTCGACGCGCAGCATCCGGGCCGCGAAGCTTCCTGGGCCAGCGCGGGCATGATTTCTCCTGCGCCGGAAAGTTCAGAGATGGCGTCCTTGCTGCCAATCAGCATGGCCAGCGTGCGCCTCTATCCCGAATTCATCCAGCGCGTTGAAGAGCTATCCAGCCGAACAGTTGGGTATCGCAAGGATGGAGCACTGGATCTGATGCTGAATGGGACCGGGCAGGCAGCGATGGACGAAATTCTGGCGCTGCACCATGGGGCGGGCTTGCGCGCGGAAGTA
>WNFR01007625.1_pt1 | contig 10998 bp, 8 predicted proteins | sample 5400221 | NCBI WGS metagenome assembly WNFR01 (sample SAMN13153357, study PRJNA577476) | soil metagenome | isolation source: 40 cm soil under Madrone tree | place: USA:California | collected 2016-06-14 | reverse complement strand
CATGTTCGACGGCGTGCTGAACCCCGACGATAAATCCTTCGAACCGTACACGCGCAACCTCGCGGTCTTCACGTCGTCCTTCCGGCCGGCGCTGACGTCGTACTTCAACAGCCTTACTTCTGAACAGCGCGCCCAGCTCAACGCCCGCGGCTACACGGACATCGACGCCATATGGAACGACGTCACGGGTTACGACCCGCGTCAGTCCAGTCCTCACGGCGTTTCCGGCAACATGGCGTACGCTATCGCCTGCGGGTCTTGCTACCTCACGCGCGACAACCCGAAGCTGGACGAGAAGACCGCCTATAACGTGTCGCCTTTCGTCGTCTTATCCGGGTTGCTGCCGACCGATTTCTATAATCCCGTGATGCAGCTCAGCTTCAACAGCTCGAAGACGCCGTCGCACAACACGCAGCCAGGACAGAACTCCTTCTCTGTGATCGAAGGCATGGCGCACAACAAGGTGCACAATTATATCGGCGGCGTGGGCCCGCTAGACCCGGGGCCTTACGGCTACATGACGAATTTCCTGTCGCCGGTCGACCCACTCTTCTTCCTGCACCACGCCAACATGGACCGCTTGTGGGACGTGTGGACGCGCAAGCAGAAGCGCCTCAACCAGGCCTATCTGCCCTCCGGCCAGGACCTGGAGACGCTCTCCAACGAGCCGTTCCTTTTCTACGTCGACGGCAACGGCAACCCTGTCGGCACCAGCCGCGCGGGTGATTATTTCAGCACCGAAAGGTTCGAATACGATTACGAGCCCGGCTTCGGCGAGCAGGTCGTGAACCCGCCGACCGTTCGGCTGATGGAGAAGCGCGTGAGGCCGTCTATCAGAGGAGTAGTGAGGGGCAACACCGCCACGCTTACCGTCCCGACCGACGCGATCAAGGAGCATCTGGCGGCCGAGCGCGGGGCGTCGCTGATCGCGCAAGTCACCCTGCCGCATCCCAGCGCGGCCTCCGTCGACCGCGAGTTTGACGTGATCGTGGGTGCCCCGCCCGACGTGACAGAGGTCGGTGCCGATAGCCCGTACTACGCCGGCACCATCGCCTTCTTCGGCAAGATGATGAGCATGGAAGGAATGGCGGCGGATGCGACGTTCTCCGTCCCGTTGCCCAAGGCGCCGCAGGCATTCCGCGGTCTTGCCGCGACGAACAACACTCAGTTGAATATTCGCATCTTACCGGCGCAAGGGCACGGCCAGAAAGCCCCGACCCTCAAGGCTTTGTCGATCCGGGCGCTGTAGGGTTCATGCATATTTTGCTCGTTAATTTACTGTCGTTCGCACTTTTTGCGCAATCCGTTGGCCCGGCCCCAGGGCGCGTTGTGACGGTGGACTTGCCGAAAACTCTGGGCACGGGCGAGATGGTATGGATTGAACTAAAAGTCGGCATCATCGAGCGCGGCGCGGAGATCGAAATCATGACAACTGCGGGCCAATCTCTGGGTGTCATCTCGCCCTTCGGGATTCGCTCGGGCGATAAGGCTGGCACATACACTGTTCCCCTACCCCCTGACGCGATCTCGAACGATCGCGTAAAGTTGCGGCTAATCCTAAATCAGTATGGTCACGCAAAACGCGCACCCACGGCGAAAGAGGTGAAAGGCATACGCCTGAAGATTACGCGCGCAGTGCTATAAATATTGTACGGCACCCTGATCCTCAAATGAACTTTTTGCCGCTTTGTGATATTGTGAGCCTCTCAATATATGACCATTCAACGTCGATGAAATCTTATCATTGTAAGAGCAAGCGGAAACTCCGGTCAGTAATGGGAGTTGCAGCGTTGCGAAACGGGATCATCACCGCCGCTACGCTCGCCGGCTTGTTCTCGCCGGCAGTCTACGCACAGCAGCCTGCTCCGCCGACTCCGGTAGTGGTGCAGCCCGGTGCACCGGGCAAGGCGACCCGGGCATTGCCGCCGTCGACGAGGGCCACACTACCGCCAGGTTCCCCAACAGATGTGCGGTTCATGCAGGATATGATCATGCATCATGCTCAAGCGGTTGAGATGACAGACCTGATCGAATCGCATACGGAGAACAAGTATCTCCGATCGTTGGGGTCGCGAATCAGCAGCTCGCAGTCAGACGAAATAAAGTTTATGAAACGATGGCTGGCCGCCAGGGAAGAGCCGATTTCGCCGCCGATGCCGGAAATGCCAGGTATGGATATGTCAAGCCACCCAATGGCGCTAATGCCGGGCATGCTTACGCCAAAGCAGATGGAGGCTCTCAAAAAAGCAAAGGGCGAAGAGTTTGACCATTTGTTTCTGACAGGGATGATTCAGCACCACAACGGCGCCCTGGTTATGGTGAAGGACCTGTTCGACACCGCAGGCGCGGGGCAGGATGCTGAACTGTTCAATTTCGCCACAGATGTCGACAGTGGCCAACGCGCTGAGATCAGGATTATGCAAACCATGCTTCGGGAAAAACCCCTATAGGAGAAACGATGAATCGAGTACATACCATAGCTTTCCGTTTGCTCGTAACTTCCCTTGTTTTCTGGTCGTGTTTTGCAGTGCGGACACAGGCGCAAACGCCGTCGCCGTCGCAGCAGTCCACGAAGGCGGCAGAAACGAAACCGGCCAACCCGGAAGGCGGAGCGAATCCGTTTGCCCCTGCATCGGCGCCGCCGCTACCGGCTGGAATGACGGGCTCAGATCCCAATGACCCGCGCGCCAAACTTACGCCGGGAATGTACGACGCAGGTGAAGCATCGATGGGCATGAAGCATCTCATGCTGCTCAAAAAGCCTGACGCGTTTCAACTGGGGACCACCGATCCTGATACTCCGAAGGTGCAGAAGACCCTTGGTCTACTCGGCGTCGGGGACTCCTCGAAGATGCCCAAGCCCCTGCAGGTGGTGATTGCGCAGCTGGCTTTTGCAAACTCGGACCTTGCGTTCCAGGGCAATCACCTGTTTCAGGGAAACTTCTATGGCGTCAATATCTTTGACATCTCCAATCCGGCTAATGCCACCTTGTTAACTTCGATGGTGTGTCCCGGTGGGCAGGGTGATGTGTCGGTTTACAAAAACCTCCTCTTCATGTCTGTCGAGATGGCCAACGGCCGTCTGGATTGCAGCACACAGGGATTTCCGCCAGCGCCTCCGCCGGCCGCAGGAGAAGAAAAAAAGCCGACCTTGCCGGCAGCGCAAAAGGACCGCTTCCGGGGCGTGAGGATTTTCGATATTTCCGACATCAAGAATCCGAAGCAGGTGGCCGCAGTGCAAACTTGCCGCGGCTCGCACACACATACGCTGGTCGTCGACCCGAATGATAAGGAAAACGTCTACATCTACGTCTCCGGCACCTCTTTTGTCCGTCAAAACGAAGAGTTGGCCGGGTGCTCGGGTGAGGCACCGGACAAGGACCCGAATACCGCGCTGTTTCGCATTGATGTGATTAAAGTGCCTCTGGCGGCGCCGCAAAGTGCGCAGGTGGTGTCTACTCCTCGAGTGTTCATCGATCCACGGTCGGGCGCCCTGAATGGCCTGAATAACGGCGGTACCCATGGCAAGGACGGACTGGAAAAGCCACAGGATACCAATCAGTGCCACGACATTACCGTGTACTCAGCGCTTGGGTTGGCGGCGGGCGCCTGCTCCGGAAATGGAATCCTGCTGGACATCAAAGATCCCGTGCATCCAAAGCGTTTGGACGCGGTAAACGATTCGAACTATGCATACTGGCACTCGGCCTCGTTTTCGAACGATGGGAAAAAAGTCGTGTTCACCGATGAGTGGGGCGGCGGACTGGGCGCGCGATGCCGGGCGAACGATCCGAACAAATGGGGAGCTGATGCGATTTTCCATTTGAAGGACAACAAGCTGAGCTTTGCCAGCTACTACAAGTTGCCGGCGGCCCAGACCGACAGCGAGAACTGTGTGGCACACAACGGCTCGCTCGTTCCGGTTCCCGGCCGCGACATTGAAGTGCAGTCGTGGTACCAGGGCGGCATCTCCGTCATGGACTTCACAGACGCAGCGCATCCGGTTGAAATCGCCTATTTCGATCGGGGACCGATTGATCCAAAGATGCTGGTGCTCGGCGGTGATTGGTCCGCCTACTGGTACAACGGCAACATTTACGCTTCGGAGATCGCCCGCGGCCTGGACACCTTTGAACTGACGCCGACGAAGTCCCTGACCCAGAATGAGATCGACGCTGCGAAAGCGGTGCAGGTTGGTGAACTCAATGTGCAGAACCAGGAGAAGATCGAGTGGCCGCGAGAGCTGGTCGTGGCAAAGGCATACGTCGATCAGTTGGAGCGATCGCAAGCTCTGCCTGCTGATCGAATTGCCGCTGTGCGGCAGGCGATTCAAAGCGCCGAGAGTTCACACATGAAGCGAAGCGAGCTCGCAAAACTCAAAAGCCTCGCTCCGTCGTTGGAAAAGAGCGCTGCCGCGACCACGAGTGCAGCAGACTCAGCCCGATTGCAGGCGCTGTCGGAAATTCTGAAGCAACCTGCCCGTTGATCTTTACCAGTGGGCGCATTGGTCATCGCGACCGATGCGCCCAGGAACAACTGCGAAATCTCAGAGACTAAACCAGTCAAAAGTGACAGGTGACAAGAGATTGCGTCCTAACGGCAGCTCTATTGCTAAATCCGCGTACGCGGCCAAGCGAACAAAGCGGAAAACAAACTCGCCGCAGTTCCCAGGATTTCGTGCAAGAATCGAATAAAAACTAGCTTTTTCCTGTCACCTGTCACCATTTACCTGTCACCTTTGTGTAAATCAGTCCTGACAACATTGGTACAGTCAACATATCGTGAACCGAAGATTAGACTAGCCCTTGAGAGAACATAATCCGGATTTGATTCCGGATAGAGCTGCATTTTATACCCACATCCGTGATGCCGTTTATCACCACTGCGTCCCTTTTTGCCCCTGTTTTCCATATTGCCACCAGCTTCAGCTAGTGGGGAACTATCACTCTTTCTTTCGGCTTTAGCCGAACAACCTCTGAAACCAGGCTCTCTTCATAAACAAAATGAACCCAGACTTTGACAAAGGGCATCACAGATCCTTGGGCTAAAGCCCTATGATTTTAGATGTCTGGACCACTAGCTGAAGCTAGTGTCAATGATTCACAACAATGGCAAAGATTCAAAACCAACGGTCTTTTGTCATTACCCAAAACTTTTCAATTCGCACCGTATCATCACAATATCATCGGTCTTCAGGTTAAGACCGGCTCGCGAACTCTGCAGTAGCATCTGAGTCCTGTTCTCCGTAATCTGCGATGCAGTTGGCCTGCATTCTTCTTAACCGGCGGAGCCGGTGACATCGTAAAGCCTGTGGTGGAGCGAAGCGCAACCCCAGGAAACGTCGTATTTAGTTCTCAAAACCCGCGGCAGCGGGTGGCAGCCTTCAGAGGAGAAGCAAAGATGGAATCTAACCGAGACCTTCTCCTGCCAGATTATCTGTTCGACAAATGCCAACTGAATTGATTCCGACGAGCGGTACCTATGACGAGAGCGCTGTCGCCCGCTGGGCGCGGGCTTTGGATCTATCCGGGACCCTTCCTGGGGCTCACGCCCCAGGCTTTACGATGCCGCCCGGCTGCCGCGGGCTTAGAACCAAAGGCATTACAAAGAGATCGCCCGGCTGCCGCGGGCTTTGAACCAAAGGCATCATCCAAGGTAAAGAGATTTGGGTAATGAAGAGCTTTCAAGGCCGGGTTGGAATGTCAACCTTGATCACGTCGCGTCAGCGACGATTGAATATCGACGGCAAACCTCGTGTCCGTAGATATCAACCACAACTATGTTGCATACGACGATTGTTACGAACTGACCTCGAACCCTGGCAAACACCTACACTCACTGAAATCGAATCCTCGAACCTCACAATACCAATTCACCAAACAACAACCTACATCCCTTATCAAACCGTATTTCATCTGCGTCTTTCTGCGTACTTCTGCGGCTAATCTTTTCTGGGGTATCACACTTCGGTGATCGCGTCAGCGGCGGGGGTGGCTTGATGGGGATACAGGCGGATCCGGGGAGTGGGCGGTAGTCAACCCCAGATCCGCGTCCGAGCTCTCAGGCCTTCCTGGCCCTGGATCCTTTGTTACTGCTATTTGAGCTCTTGCTTTGGTTCGTGTCCGATTGAATCCCAACGATTTCTTCGACTTTTTCAATTCCGCCGGAGACAGCACCTTTTGCGAAGTTGACAACTACTTCAGTTGCAACCTTTGCAGTTCTCGACAGGATGCCGGGTTTGGTCAATCTCTTTCCAGCGGCCTTTTTAGCGACGGTTTTCTTACCTGCCGCTTTTTTCAAAACGGCTTTTTTGGACGCAGCTTTCTTCGTTGCCATAATCATTGTTTCCTCCTTTGAATTTTTTGTGCAGAGCCAGGGAATATATAACACGTTATGAATCGATCATGGCTCACAAAGTGATACAATGATCGCGCTTTCTCAGGTCGCGGCCACGCTTACACAAATGAAGCCAGGACAGTGGAACTGGAGCGTATGGTCGGCCGTCTCACGATGGAGAATGATCTTCTAAAAAAGCTCTTGCAGAAACTAAACGAGTCGGCGTAGCCTGGAAACACGGGCTGCGTCGGGTGATGTATCCCATATAGATCCTCTCCACACCTGACAAAATTGCATTGACGCTCGACTTGACTCGCTCAATCTGGTAGGTTAGCCAGACGAACAAGGCCTGAATTGAGTTCTCCGTCCTGACAAATCTTTTCTCGGGGATCTCTCATCGAAGTAAGTCAATGACCCGTTGCCAAGCTGAAGCTGGAGAGCCTTTGGGACGTAATACACACTTGGGGCCTCACTCGTTTTTGGCTTGAATTCCACCTGACTCTCCTGTGCGCCAATGTGTAACCTTATCAATCGAGCGACGTGCGGAGCATAGGGGCAAATCTCAATAACGATCTCAACAAGAAGAGGAAATCATGTCTGTCACACCCGTCCAAAATGCTTTGACCGCGCTGTTTCCCATAAAGGCCGCCGCCGTCGATACTCTTCGGGAACAGTTGAAGAACAATGCCATCAACCACGACGGTCTCAACGATGTAGGCACCGTCCATTTCGCCAGAATTTTCGTGTTTGAACCAAACAATCCAGCCGGCGTTCCGTCAAACATCGCTGCCGTGATTACGACCTACGACGGAGCCTTCGCGCCCTATATTCAGGATTTCGTTGACCAGCCCGGCGTCGCCGACTTCTTTAACTCGTTCCTCGCGGTGGTAGACGATCCAGCCGCGTCAGACCTGATACCGGTTACCAAGAATGCAGCAGCCTTCGCCACGTTCGTCCAGAAATACGATGTGACCAATCCGGCCAACACCTGGGGCCAGTGGTACAGTGCCTATCCCACGCTGACGGTGCAGAATATCTTAAACCCGTAGACTATCGAGCTAAGAAAACCCTGGAACGCGCTGCGGGCAAGCTTATGCCCCGCAGCGCGCTCAGGCCCGCCCGATTGTTTTTGCAAACTCATCAGCAAGTCAGGAGGAACGTCATGCTCCAGCCGACCGTAGATACAAATCTAAATCCCGCCGATCCTCTCAAGCTTCATCCGGAGGATCTCCCTGACATCCAGGGACTAATCGTTCATGGGTACAACATGCCCAAAACTCGGCACTTCGTTCTCACGATTGGTCAGGTCAGCGCGGCGTTAAATTTTCTCAATGACATAACCTCAGGCTCCGGCACCCTGTCCGTGACCAGCGCCGCTCGCTGGCCCCGCGGCATGAAGCCGGAGTACGCGCTCAATATTGGACTCACGGCGAAGGGTCTCGAAGCACTCAAGCTCCCAGCAGCAAGTGTGAATTTCGATACGGGCAATTTCAGCTCGTTCCTCGGCGGCGCCGTTGCCGCCGCTGAAACGGTCTTCGACATCGGACCCAACGACCCGGCGAACTGGTTGACCAAGCTGAACAGAGATAACGCGGACCTGGCTCATGTCCTGCTTTCGCTGTATACGCTCACGGCTGAAGCTCGTGAGGAGTTCTCTGTAAAACTGCGAGCAATGTTCGCTCCAGTCATCCCCCCGGCAGGCGCACCCGGGCACGACGTTCTTGAGTGGGATGTTGATCCTATGATTGAAGTCGATCCTGTCACCCTGGAGAAGTCTCGCAAAATCCACTTCGGTTACACTGACGGCATCTCGGAGCCTGTTATCGATGAGATCGGTTTACCTCCGCTCCGTCCAAAGCAGCTTCCTTATGTCGCTGCCTGGCAGTTTGTCACTCGCGATGGATCGATGACCAGCTACAATCTGCCCACACCCTGGCAGCTGGGACAGAACGGCACATTCAGTGCCTTCCGCATTCTCGAGCAAGATGTTCCGGCGTTTGAGGCTTTCCTTAGGGCTGATGGCAGAGACGAAGCTGCTCAGGAACTGCTGGCAAGCAAGTTGTGCGGAAGGTGGCGCAATGGAAATCCCGTGGTCGTTCGCCCGGATGCTCCAGGTCCCCGGCTACCTGACAATGAACTGAGGGATTTTGACTACGGCACCGATAATATCGGGGAGCCCTGTCCTTTTTCGGCGCACACCAGGCGCTCCAACTCGCGCGGCGGCCCACTTGTTGTGAAGGTCGGCGATAAGGTAAACCATCGCATCATGCGCAGAGCTGATGCATATGGCCCACCCTACACCGGCACTGACGATGGGAACGCACGCGGACTCGCCGGGCACTTCATCTGCGCAATGCTGTCGAACCAGTTCGAATTCCTCATGTCGCAGTGGGTTAACGGCGCGACCTTTGCGGGAGGGAAAGCTTTTCCAGGCATCGATCCTCTGCTTGGAAACGTCGGAGATGTTCCCAACGTGCCGAACGAGGACGAGTTCATATACTGGCAAAACGGCAAGGAAGTTCCGGTGGCGAATCTTTCCCGCTTCGTAACCACAAGAGGTGGCTTGTACTGCTTTCTTCCCAGCATCACCGCAATCAAATGGATGGCGCAAAACGGCGGCTCATCGAATCCCTGGACGATTCCCACCGCTTAATGAATTAGTCCTGTCCCGCACTTCGTTGACGTTCGGGCTGTGAGTGATATCAGGATTACTGCCGCGGGGTGGCGCGGACAGAAACGAATCAGGTTCCCCACCAGCCTGGACCACTGATCGGAATCTCTATCTGAAGCATCCGAGCTATAGGCTGCTGGGTACCAGCGGCGAATAGAGTTACCTCGAAGAAAAAGCTGGCGCTCGTATCAGACGGACGGACGTTCATGTGCCATGTCTTGAGGGCAGCAAGTAGATCTGACTCGAAATCCCGCACGGTCTCAACGATCGGGGATGGCGCCGATGCAGAGTCAGCAGTGGTAATCGCCGCGTTCACCAGGAATACGGGCAGTCGGCTCGTAAGTTCTGTTCCGGGCGTTGATGACACTAAAACGAAACTGTATTCAGCATCAAGACGCAAACCTACCTGCGATACGGGCGTCAGCGGTTGCATGATCTGGGTAACCAATTGATTCATCGCATCGGCAAGCGATGTGGTGTTCGCGATAGTGAGATTGGTCGGGGCTTGCAACAGCGGCACCAAGGGGCTTTGGAACGAAACCGTTTGCGTGCTGTAAACAAATTCCGGGTTCGTCGGTTGATTCGGAATCAGCGTTTCGTTGCGTTCGATCCAGGCTGCCGCCGAAAGGTTTTGGACGGTTATGACCGACAGCTCGCTCCACACGATGTCGATAACATCAACCGGAGGCTCCGGGGGGATCAGGGTGTATGTGCGTAAGGGCGGGCCGGGCCGACTGCTCGCGGGCACGAGGACGCCACTGACTTCCGTGATTGGCCCGCCCGCCACTGCGGGCGGTATATGCATAGTCGGCCACGGAATCAACCCCGTTGGGTCGCCTTTCCAGATCAGGGCCAGCGTGTTTGGAAATTCTGACTCCTGCTGGACCTGGAGGGTGAACTTCCACTCGAAGGGCGCCGGGGCGGCGGATGCAGTTGACGGCGAATCGGTCTTTGCGGTTGATTTCTCGCGCTCAGGTTGCCACGCAGCGACGACAGCTCGAACGAGGGAGACGATATGCCCAAGCCATGTCTCAGCCGAAGAGGTATTAGTAAGAATCGCCGGGATGGCTTGTGAGAAATATCGCGTCTGGAAATCCTGGAAGCTCGCGAGGGCCTTGAACAGGTTGTTGCCTTGTTTTGTGCCGACTGTGCGGTCAAGTGTTTGGCCGTTGCCCAGGATCGAGAGGTGGATTTCGTCCTGCGCTACGAGCGGCCGCGCCAACTGCAAATTGTAATTCCACTGCAAAGCCTGCTGAATAGTCGTCGGCGAAGGGTTCGTGGTCTGAGCGATCTGACTGATAAGACGTGGCGGCGAAGGATAGGCTCGCAACGGAATGGGAATATTCAACGTTCCCATCGCTACGTCGAGCACCGGCGCAGTTGCATTGTGGGGATCGGTATCCGGAACGACAAATCTAAGCAATGAGGATGGTACGCAGCCGTTCTGCTCTTCGCTCGTGTGGCAGCAATGACCAATGGACTCGATGTTGTAGAAAAGCGGCAACTCGAGACTGGAGTTGGCGCTCGCGTCCAGGGCGCCCACCAAAAAGTTCAGATGGCCAGGTTTGGTTGTGATCGGCAACCGAGCGGTGGAAGTAGTGTAATGCTTACGGTCAATGTCGGCGCCTGGTGTTGGAGAAGGATAGCCGAAGAAGGCACGTGGTTGAGGCGAAGGATCGCTGTCTGTCTCAAGCGTGTTCTTCACTGAAACCGTAGCCGGCAACTGTACGATGGAAGAGGTGCCAAAGTCGGCGCTGAGCGAAGCCAGCAACCCATCGTGGAACCGATCCCGGGCCCTTTCAAGGTCGCCCAACCCGGGTTTTTCCGGGCTTGGCATCTGCTCCTGTAATATCCACGAGATATTCGAGGAGATTGCATAAGCCAATTGCTCCTTCGCTATCATCAGACTTGCATACGAGTCGCCATTCAATTGGGCGATCTTCGTTGCGACCTCAGGGGACAGGAGTTCTTCGAAAGCCTGAAGGAACGAA
>WNFR01016078.1_pt1 | contig 10999 bp, 9 predicted proteins | sample 5400221 | NCBI WGS metagenome assembly WNFR01 (sample SAMN13153357, study PRJNA577476) | soil metagenome | isolation source: 40 cm soil under Madrone tree | place: USA:California | collected 2016-06-14 | reverse complement strand
CGAAACCCGCGGTATTCGCGCGAGATCGGGCCAGGTGCGCACCTCTCGCAGCCCCGCCCGTGCCAGGAGCCCGCGCACGGCCGCGTCCTGTCCCACGCCGTGCTCGATGAGCAGCCAGCCGCCCGCCGCGAGGTGCGCCGGCGCCTGCGCGGTAATGGCGCGGATGGCATCCAGTCCGTCGGCGCCGGCGACCAGCGCGTGCGCCGGCTCATGGGCGAGCGCGACGAGATGCGGATCGCCTTCGGCAACGTATGGCGGATTGGCGACCAGCATGGGGTAGCGCTCCTCGCCAAGGGGCCCGCACCAGCGGCCGTGGCGCCACTCGACGTCAAGCGCGAGGCGCACCGCGTTGCGCCGCGCGACCTCCAGGGCAGCGGCGCTCGCCTCGACGGCGACGACGCGCGCTGCGGGCCGCTGGTGCTTGATGGCAAGCGCGATCGCGCCGCAGCCGGTACCGAGGTCGACGACGCGCGCGAATTCGCGCTCGAGCGCGAGATCGACGAGCAGCTCGGTCTCGGGTCGCGGGATCAACACCGCGGGCGTAACGGTGAGGCGCAGGCCGTAGAACTCCTGCTCGCCCAGGATGTAAGCGACCGGTTCGCCGCGCCGGCGCCGCGCTGCGAAGTCGGCGAAGCGCGCTGCGCAATCTGCGGGAAGCGGACGCTCGGGAAAAGCGAGCACGGCGGCCTGGCTGAACCCGGTAGCGGCGGCGAGCAGGATGCGCGCCTCGCGCGGGTCGAGCCCACTTGAGCTCAGCGCCTGCTCGATAGTCAAATGAGAGTCAAGCGGCTTCTTCGGCGAGCTGGGTGAGCTGCTCGGTCTGGAACTCGGTGGCGAGCGCGTTGAGCAGCTCGTCGAGCTCGCCGTCCAGGATGCGATCGATCTTGTAGAGCGTCAGGTTGATGCGGTGGTCGGTGACGCGGCCCTGCGGAAAGTTGTACGTGCGGATGCGCTCGGAGCGGTCGCCCGAGCCGATGAGCGACTTGCGCGTCGAGGCGGTCTTCGCCTGCTGCTCGCGCTCCTGCTTGTCGCGGATGCGCGCGGCGAGCACGCCGAGCGCCTTCTCGCGGTTCTTGTGCTGCGAGCGCGAATCCTGGCATTCGACCACGATGCCCGTCGGCAGGTGCGTGACGCGGATCGCCGATTCGGTCTTGTTGACATGCTGGCCGCCGGCGCCGGAGGCGCGGAAAGTGTCGATGCGCAGCTCCGCCGGATTCAGCACCACGTCGTTCACCGCGTCCGCCTCGGGCAGCACGGCGACGGTGCACGCCGAGGTGTGGATGCGGCCCTGCGCCTCGGTCGCCGGCACGCGCTGCACGCGATGGCCGCCGGACTCGAATTTCAGCCGCGAGTACACGCCCTGGCCGGCGATGCGCGCGATGACTTCCTTGAAGCCGCCGAGCTCCGAAGGACTCTCCGAGATGATTTCGACCTGCCAGCGGCTCCGCTCGGCATAGCGCGTGTACATGCGGAAGAGGTCGCCGGCGAAGAGCGCCGACTCGTCGCCGCCGGTGCCGGCGCGGATCTCGAGAAAGACGTTGCGCTCGTCGTTCGGGTCCTTGGGCAGCAGCGCCTTCTGCAGCTCGGCTTCCAGTCGCTCCATCGCGGCGCGCGCCGCCTTCAGGTCATCGGCGAGCTCGAGCTCGCGCGCCGCTTCGGCGTCGCCTTCGGCCTTGCGGTACTCATCGTAGAGCCCGACGATGCCGGAGAGCTCGGCGTGCTCGCGCGACTGGCTGCGAAAGCGCTCCAGGTCGCGCGTGGCGTCTTCGGCGGCGAGCAGCCGGTCGAGCTCGGCGCGCCGCGCGACGAGGCTGTCGAGCTTGGCGCGAAGCGTGGGCTTCACTGCAGGCGGTACAGGCGCGCGAGCAGCTCGGTGAGCGCTTGGCGCTCCTCGCCGGCGGTGTCGTTCAGCACCCGGGTGGGCGCATGCAGCAGCTTGTTGACCAGTCCCTGTGAAAGCGCATCCAGCACCTGGCGCGGCTCTTCGCCCCGCGCAAGGAGCTTCAGCGCGCGCTCGAGCTCCTCGCGGCGGGCTTCGTCGGCGCGGCTGCGCAGCGCGCGGATCAGCGGCACGTTCTCGCGCGAGCGCATCCAGTGCATGAACTGGCCCACCTGCGGATCGATGATCGCCTCGGCCTGCGCGACCGCCGAGCGGCGCGCGTCGAGGTTCGCGCTCACCGCCTGGCCGAGGTCGTCGAGGGTATAGAGAAAGACGTCGTCGAGCTCGCCCGCCTCCGGCTCGATGTCGCGCGGCACCGCCAGATCGACCATGAAGATCGGCCGGCGGCGCCGGGCGCGCAGCGCCCGCTCGACCAGGCCCTTGCCGAGGATCGGCAGCGAGGACGCCGTGCAGGAGACGACGATGTCGAACTCGTGCAGATGGTCGGCGAGCGAGCGCAGCTCGAGCGGCTGGGCGTTGAAGCGACGCGCGAGCTTCTCCGCCCGCTCGAGCGTGCGGTTGGCCACGGCCAGGCGCGCCGGCGACTGGGCGGCGAAATGCGTGGCGCAAAGCTCGATCATCTCGCCCGCGCCGATGAAGAGCACGCGCTGGTCGGCAAGGCGCGGAAAGATGCGCGCCGCGAGCCGCACGGCCGCCGCCGCCATGGAGACGCTGGCGGCGCCGAGCTGCGTGGTCGAGCGCACTTCCTTCGCCACGGCGAAGGAGCGCTGGAAGAGCTTGTGCAGCAGCGTGCCAAGCGTGCCGGCCGACTCGGCAGTGCGCGCCGCCTCCTTCAGCTGGCCGAGGATCTGCGGCTCGCCGAGCACCATCGAATCGAGGCCGGAGGCGACGCGAAACACGTGCCGCACCGCCTGCTCGCGCGGCAGCGTGTAGAGGTAGGGGCTCAAGCCCTCGGGCTCGAAGCGGTGGTAGCGCGCGAGCCATTGCGCGGCCGGCGCGGGTTCGTCGAGCGCCACGTAGAGCTCGGTGCGATTGCAGGTGGAGAGGATCGCTGCTTCGCGCGCCAGGCCGCGCTTCAGCTCACCGAGCGCCTCGCGCAGGCGCTCGACATGGAACACCACGCGCTCGCGCACTGCGAGCGGCGCGGTCTGATGATTGAGTCCGAGAGCGAAGAGCGACATCCGCGGCCACGCTAAGTCCGCAGATTATAAGGGCTTAAGAAGCGCCTCGAGCGCTTGCGCGGGAAGCGGCCGGCTGAAGAGATAGCCTTGCGCCTGATCGCAGCGCAAAAGTCTCAACAGCTCGGCCTGCTGCTCGGTCTCCACCCCTTCGGCGACCACCTTGAGCCGCAGCGCCCGCGCAAGCGAAATGATCGCCGAGATGATGGCGGTGTGGTCCGCATGCTCGGTCGCACCCTGCACGAAGCTGCGGTCGATCTTCAGCGTGTCGACCGGCAGCTGGCTGAGGTAGGCAAGCGACGAATAGCCGGTGCCGAAATCGTCGAGCGCCATGCGCAGTCCCATGTCGCGCAGCTCGCGCAGCTTGCGAATGCTCTCATCCACATCCGACATGAGCAGGCTCTCGGTAATCTCGAGGTCGATGCCGCCGCCATCGGCGCCGATGCTGCCAAGCGCCTCGCGCACATCGTCCACGAAGCTCTTGCGCCGCAGTTGCACCGCGGAGACGTTGACCGCGATACGCGGCACCGCGAGGCCCTTCGCGCGCCACGCCGCATACTGGCGCTTCGCCGCAGCGAGCACCTGCTGTCCCGCCTCGAAGATCAGGCCGGTCTGCTCGAGCACCGGCACGAACTTGGCCGGCGGCACCGCAGCGCCGTCGTCGCCTTGCCAGCGCAGGAGCGCCTCGAGGCCGACGATCTCGTGGCTCGCAAGATCCAGCTTGGGCTGGTAGTGAAGCGCGAACTCGCCGCGCTCCACTGCCTTGCGCAGCCGGTGCTCGAGCTGCACCTGCTCGGCGACGCGCGCGTTGATGCTCGGTGCGTAAAAGAGATAGCGCTCGCCCGTCTCCTTGGCACGCTTGAGCGCCGCCTCGGCATTGCGAAACAGCGCGTCGGCATCGGTGCCGTCGTCGGGCGCCACGGCGATGCCGCTCTTCGCGCTGACCCGCAGCTCGTGCCCCGCGATGTCGAAGGGCGCGCCGAAGACGTCGGCGGTCTCCAGCCTGCGCGCAACGCTTTCGGCGTCGCGGATGTTCGGAAACATCAGCGCGAACACGTTGCTGCCCACGCGCGCGACGTCGGGCGTCGCGCGGCGCAGCCGGTCCGCCACCGCCTTGAGCAGCGCATCGCCCACCTGCGTGCCGAGCGTGTCGTTGATCGCCTTGAAGCGCTCGAGATCGGTGACGATCAGCGCGAGCTTGGCCTGCGCGCGTCGCTGCGCCTGCATCGCCTGCGTCAGCCGCTCGTTGAAGAGGGTGCGGTTCGCGAGCGCGGTGAGCGGGTCGTAGAGCGCGAGGTAGGCGATGCGCTCCTGCTTCGCCATCGACTCGAGCGCGAACGACACATTGGCGGCCAGCTCGCTCAGGACGCGTACCTGCTCATCGTCGAAAAAGCCCGGATCGGGCGCGGCCAGGCCGAGCACGCCGGCGGCACGGCCGTCTACCACGAGCGGGAAGGCGGCCAGTGCGTGCACGCCGGCCGCAAGCAACTCATCTGGGTGCACGTGCGCATCGCGCGTCAGATCGTTCGCGATCGCCGGCGCCAAGGCGCGCAAAGCGCGGACGGCGAGAGCCGAGCCCGACTCGTCGTCGCGCGCGGAGCGGCGTGGCGCCGGCGCAGGACTGGCCTGCCATGCGGCGTACCACGGACCCCATGCGATATCGCCGCTCTCCTGATCGAGCATGCCGACGCGCGCGCCGCGCAGCCCACCGACATCGACCGCAATGCGCGTAATGGTGGCGAACAGCTCCTCGCGCTCGCGCTGGCGCACGAGCGCCGAGTTGATCGCGCTCGTGAACTCGCGCACCCGGGAGAGCCGCGCGATGCGCACGCGGTGCTCGAACTGCTCGGTGATGTCGCGCGCGAGGCCGTCGATGCGCTCAGGGCGGCCGTCGGCGCCGCGCACCAGCTTGCCGCGCGCGTTGATCCAGCGCTCGCCGCGCTCGGGCACGACGATGCGGTAATCGAAATCGAAACCCTCGCCCTCGTGCACGCGCCGCCACGCGTTCAGTACTGCGTCGCGATCCGCGGGATGGATCTGGCGCTTCCACAGCTCGGGGTCGAGCAGCAGCTCCTGCGGCTCGTAGCCGAACACGTCCTTCGCCGCGGGGCTCGCGAAGATCACTTCGCCGGTCCGCGGGTCGACCGACCAGAGCACATCCGGGATGGCGCTGAAGATGCTGGTGAGCCGCTCGCGCGTGAGATCGAGCTCCGCCTCGGCGCGCCGCTTCTCGCGGCGCTCCTGCGACTCGGCGAGCGCGCGCTCGACCGCCGCCGGCAGGCGCACCAGGTTCGCCTTCAGCACGTAGTCGGTCGCACCGCTTTTCAGCGCGCGGATCGCATACTCCTCGCCGATGGTGCCGGAGACGAAGATGAACGGCACGTCCGGACAGAGCTCGGCGGCGAGCCGCAGCGCCGCCATGCCGTCGAACTGCGGCATGGAGAAATCCGAGAGGATGATGTCGGGCGAGAACTCGTGCAGCACGGCTTCGAACGACTCCTGGCTGTCCGCGATGCGGTGTGCGATGCGCAGCCCGGCGCGCTTGAGCTCGCGCACCTCGAGCTCCGCATCGCTCGCCACGTCCTCGGTGAGCAGCACGCGAATCGTGGGGCGGCTCATCATTGCGGCGTCCGGTTGGTGAGCAGCCAGTAGAGGCCGATCTTCGCTATGGTCTCGAGAAAAGCCTCGAACCCGACCGGCTTGACGATGTAGCTGTTCACCCCCAGACGGTAGGTTTCCACCACATCGCGCTCTTCATTGGACGAGGTCATGACGACGACCGGAATGGCGCGCGTCCGGGGGTGCGCCTTCAGCTGCCGCAGCACCTCGATTCCGTCGACCTTCGGCATCTTGAGATCGAGCATCACCAGCTTCGGCGCTTGACTGTTGAACAGGTACGCGAGAGCTTCCTCGCCATCTTTCACCCAGTGCACACGGTTCGCGAGATGGTTCTTGCGCAGCGCGCGCAGCGTCATCTCGGCGTCCTCCGCGCTGTCCTCGACGAGAAGGATCTCAATCTGCTCGAGGCTCGCCATCGCCGCTCGCGCCCGGCAAAGAGAAGAAAAACGTCGCCCCCTCGCCCGGGCGGCTCTGCGCCCAGACGCGTCCGCCGTGCCTGTTGATCACCCGCTGCACGATCGCCAGCCCGACGCCCGTCCCGGGAAACTCGTCGCTCGAATGCAGGCGTTGAAATACGCCGAACAGCTTCGCGGCGTAGCGCATGTCGAAGCCCACGCCGTTGTCGCGCACCCAATAGACGTTCTCGTGTGCTTCGCGCCGTGCGCCAACCTCGATGCGCGCAGCCTCGCGCTTTGCGCTGTACTTGAGTGCATTGCCGACCAGGTTGAGCCACGCCTGCTTGAGGAGCGAGCGGTCGGCGGCCGCGGCCGGCAGCTCGCCAAGCTCGATGTGCGCCGCGGCACCGGGATTGAGTTCCTGTACGACCTCTCTCGCGAGCGCCGTCATGTCTACCGGGCGCTTGAGCAGCTCCTGCCGGCCGAGCCGCGAGAAGGCGAGCAGATCGTCGATCAGCTGGCCCATCTTCCTGGCATTGGCGCGCACCACGCCGATGAGCCGCCTGCCCTCGGCATCGAGCCGCTCGGCGTAGTCCTCGTCGACGATGCGCGCGTAGCCGTCGATCGCGCGCAGCGGCGACCGCAGGTCGTGCGACACCGAATAGCTGAAGCTCTCGAGCTCGCGATTGGCCGCTTCCAGCGCCGCCGTGCGGCTGCGCACCTTGGACTCGAGCTCGGCGGCGTGCGCCCGCACGCGCTCGAGCAGGCGCGTTTGCATGGTCGCGATGGCGAGCTGCGTCGCCACCTCGCGGGCGATGTTGAGCTGCTCGGGGCCGAACTCGCGGCTCTCGCCGCCGAAGCTGAGCGCGCCGATCAGCTCGCCGCCCGCGATCATCGGCACTGCCATGTACCAGCGAACGCCGGAAGCGAGCAGCGCATCCGCGTCGTTGCCGCGCGGCAGCCGCTCGACATCGATGAGCTGCGGCTCGCCCCTGTACAGGGCTCGTACATCGCCCATCAGCGCGAGCGAATAGCGCACGCCCGGGCCGACGTGGGTGCGCCGACGGCCCGCGGCAGCGATCCATTCCACCTCACCTGAGGCAAGGTCGAACTTGTTGACGATGGCGCGTGGCACGCCGAGCAGCTCGCGCAGCGGCTGGATCACGGCCGCGGCGATGGCGTCGGCGGGCTGCTCGGCGACGACCGCCTGGTCGATCGCTGCCAGGCGCCAGCAGGCCATAAATGCGGCCCGCGTAGAAGCCGACATCGAAGCGGCCCGCATTGAACACCGCCGCCAGCCCGATGTCGCAGAGCCACGCGAACATCACCACCATCAGCCACAGGTCGAGCACGCTGTGGGGCTTCGCGCGCCAGAGCACGTACAAGGCCGCGAGGCTAAGCAGCCACACGCTCGAGACGACGAAAATCAGCGCGTCGCTGTAGTGGTTGCCGTTCATGATCGCCGGCAGGAGCGCCACGCCGCCGGTCGCAAGCCAGGTGAGCGCCGCCACCGCGCCGAGGATCGCGGCGATGCCGGCAAACGCAGTGCGCTTCAGGGCAGCCGCCGGCGGAGCCGGCTTGAGCCGTGCGTAGGCGATGACGAACAACGGAAAACCCGCGTGCCAGAACATGTAGAGCCAGGCCGTGCTCTGAGGGCTGGCGCCAAGCAGCCCGCCTGGCGCGAACAAGCCCGGGAAGCTGAGCGTGTGGCTCACCGCCAGGCCCGCGGTGAAGAGATACCCCGCAGCGAGCAGCCGCAGCGGTGTCGCCCGCTCGTAGCGCGCCTGGCCGAAAAGCAAAATCGCAGTGACGAGATCGCAAACCACCAGCGCGGCCTGGTAGACGGCGATGAAGGGCGGTATTGCGGCGAGCTGCGCGGTAGCGAACGGAACTACGGAGACGAAGATCAGCGCTGAAACGCACAGCGCGCCGGCGGCGAGGCGCCAATGCGTGCTGCTCGCGGGCGCGGTGCCGATGAAAGTCGCGTCAACCGCATCGGGCGGTCGCGGCCTTTCTTTTTTCAGCGCCCAGCCAAGAGCTGCAAAGGAGGATTCCATTTACAGATCAAACAATAAGCCCGGACAGCAGAAGGTGTTTCTGACGTCCCGCAAGGCTACTTCAGTTAATAGCTCGAAGTTGTGCGTTTACGCACAGCTTTGCGCCTAAATCCGCGTAATGCCGCGTGAGCGCGAGCGGCACATGAGCGGCGTCGACGGCGCTGCCCCTATGAGCGGCGCCACGCGCACCGCTGGTACCGCGTCAGGCAAAACCTTTCATTGTTTGCGCCGCGCGGGCGTTTGATGAAGGGGCGGCTTTTCTGCGCTAATCGCGATGCGCGCTGCATTCGCAGCGCGAAAGCAAAACTCCGAGGAGAACACGCTATGTCGAAGAAGCAGAGCCAAATCGTGCGCAAGCCGTCGAAGAAAATCGCTGATTCGCGCCGCGTGCGTTACGGTGCCGGCAGCGCGCCGCGCGTTGTGCGCGCCGCCGATGCTTCGACGCAGGATACGCGCGCGATCCGCTTTGGCGCGGGCTCGGCGCCGGCAGGCTTGCGGAAGTAGTTTTTCCATGAACGAAACACCCCAGCCGAGCCCCGCGGTCAGCTTTTACGGGGTAGTACCCGGATGTCGCGCGCCGATACGCGCAGACGCCTCGGTGCTTGGAACCCTGCCCTCCCGCGGCTTCCAGTACTGCGAAGCGCTCAGGGCGGCGTCGTCCTTCGGCTGGTACGTGTTTCCGCCGATCGATTTCACCCTGCAGTGGGACGGCTCGCAGATCATCTGGACTTACCACGGCGCGAAAGCGTGGTATCCGCTCACGAGCGCGCAGTTTCCGGGCTTCGCGGCAGTCTTCGATCGCGCGGCGCCAAATCACCTGCGCGGCTTTGCGCCGCCGTTCCTCACCGCCGTGCCGGAGCCTGGGATCGTGCAGCTGTGGACCGGCTGGTTCGTCGAAAGCGCCGAGGATTGGAGCATCCTCGTGCGCCCGCCCGCAAACCTGCCGCGCAATCTCGCCTACGACCTCTACGAAGGCATCGTGGAAAGCGATCGCTGGTTCGGTCCGCTATTCACGAACCTGCGGCTGATCAAGACCGACGTTCCGATCCACTTCAGCACCGAGACACCCCTGGTGCAGGTGCAGCCGCTCCATCGCAGCACCTACACCGAGGAGACATCGAATCGCTTTGGCCTGGTACGCGGGCTCACGGAATTCCCAGCTGAAGCGTGGTCGCGCTACGAACAAAACATCGTCAAGCCGAACCTCGAGCCCGCGCGCGCCGTCGGCACCTATGCTGCCGAAGTGCGCCGTCGCCGTCGCGGTGTCTGCCCGGTGCACGCGCGGTGACGGGCTACTGCGCGGCCGCTTTAGCCGTCCTCATCTGGGCGGCCTACCCGGTCGCGACGCGCGCGGGAGTCACGGGCGCCTTCAGCGCCGAGGAGCTGGTGGCGTTGCGCTTCGGCGTGGGCGCGCTGCTTTTCCTGCCTTACCTGGTCATGCATTTTCGGGAGATCGGTCGCGAGGCTTGGCTGCGCGGCGTACCGCTGACGCTGTTTCAAGGCGCGGGCATGGGCGCTCTGGTTATCTGCGGCTTGCAGTTTGCGCCGGCAAATCACCAGGCGGCGCTGGGTCCCGGAGCGTCGCCGGCTTGGGTTGCGCTCCTCGGTTTTGTGCTCTTCGCGAAACGGCCGTCGCCGCGGCTGATCGCCGGTGCAACGCTATGCGCATTCGGGGTGCTTGGCCTGGTTTGGACAAGCGCAGCAAAACAGAGCTTGGGCACGCTTGCGGGTGACGCGATGTTCCTCGGCGCGTCAGCGCTGGGCGCGCTTTACGTGCTGCAGCTGCGAACGTGGCGCGTGAGCGCCATGCAGGCCGCCGCGATTGTGACCGTCTACTCGGCGCTACTCGTCGTGCCCTGGCACCTATGGGCCGGGCGCGAGTCGCTATGGCGCGTGGCGGCGCTCGACCTGCTGTGGCAGACGCTGTGGCAAGGGGTGCTTATCGGCTGCGTGGCGCTCGTTGCTCTCAACCACGCGATTTCACGCCTCGGGGCGGAGCGCTCGAGCGCGCTGGTCGCTCTTGTGCCTGTCCTGAGCGCGATGCTCGCCCTGGTGTTCCTGGGCGAAGTGCCCTCGGCGGCCGAAATCGCGGCAATCATCTCCATTTCGGCCGGCGTTTCTATCGGCGCGGCGCGCCGCTACGATGGCAGTCCGGCCTCGATCAGCGCGCCGATGAAGCGTCCGGCTTGAAGGCTGTCGCGCCCGGGATAGCGCTCCTGCAGTACGCGCGCGGTGAGTCGGGGCTCGAGCTCGCGCAACCTTCCCATCGTTTCACGTGCTTCCGCAGTTCGGCCCGAAAGCACAAGCGCAGCGGCGAGCGTGCGCAACGTCGGTGTGTGCAGGCGGTTCTCGCGCAGCGAGCGCATCGATAGCTCGATTGCGCGGTCGTAGCGCTCGGCGATCAGATTCGCCATGCCGGCGAGGGAATTAAAGTAATACATCATCGGGTCGAGCGGCGAGAGCGAGAGCGCCTGGTCAGCGCATCGCACGGCTTCCGCGCCGCGGCCGCGCCAGGCGTGCGTTATCGCGCTATGCAACCAGGCCAGCGGCTCGTTCGGGTTGGCAGCGAGTGCCTGCGCGAGGCGCTGCTCCGCGGCATCGAGATCGTGACGCGACCATGCCGCCACCAAGGCATAGATGGCGAGGGCGAGCGCGTCTTCGTCGTCGCATTCGAGCGCGCGCTCGGCGCAGCGCATCGCGGCAGTGAAATCCTCCGGCGGCTCGCCGCTCGCGCCGAGAGCGACGCGGATCACGTGCCATTTGGCGAGCCAGGCGTGCGGCGTCGCCGACACCGGATTGCGCTCGATCGCCGTGGCGAACGCCTGGCGTGCGAGCATGAAGTCCTCGGGG
>WNFR01010312.1_pt1 | contig 10999 bp, 9 predicted proteins | sample 5400221 | NCBI WGS metagenome assembly WNFR01 (sample SAMN13153357, study PRJNA577476) | soil metagenome | isolation source: 40 cm soil under Madrone tree | place: USA:California | collected 2016-06-14 | reverse complement strand
ATGCCGAAGTCCAGCTCTCCGGAGTTGAGGAGCGGCATGAAGGTGCTGGTCCCCGTGTAAGGCTGCACCGTCATCTGCATGGGCGTGGCGTCGCTTACCACTTTGGCCAGGCCGCTCGCTAATGCATAAAAAACAGAGCCTGGAGGATTGGTCCCGATAGTCAGAGAGCGGGGAAGATTCTGCGCTTCAACATGGGCTATGTTGAGCAAGGTTATCGCCACGGTGGCGGCAATCCAAAAACGGCTTATGTTGCAGCGCGTAGACATGGATTCCTCCTTTGGCGCGCGGATCTATTCGCTATGTGTCTGTATTGTCAATCACCACCGCACGGTTTGGGAAAGATTCGTCTCCTACGGCTTATCCCTCATCCTTCACACTTCACCTTTGTCACTTACGGGTTTAATGCCAATAGCTTTTTTTGCGCCTCGTCCATCTTGGGCGACCAAACCTTTTGTTCCTTGTAGAACTGAATCGCCGCGGGGTGATAGGGCAGTGTCACTTCGGGGTCCACGGCTCGTTCTTTCGTCCATTCCACGAAACCGGGATGAAGCGGTGGCAGCTTGGCGATGTTATCCCAAATTGCCTTCAGCGTAACCTGAACTACTGCGTCGGGAAGCGCCTTATGGCCGACGAAATAAATGTCATAGGTGTAGGAACAGGTATCCTCCACGATACCGGTGGATGAGCCGGCCTTGACCGTCGAAAGATAATAGCCCGGCACGGCCTTTTTAATGCGCTCTTCGCCCTGCGGCGAACAATCCAGTGGAATGTAACGGATGCCGACAGCGGCATCGGCCTCTTTCACTTTCGCGGAGCCGATGGCATGCGTGGTGACATCAGCGCGGCCCTGGATCAGGGCGTCTACGCCTTCGTTAACAGCGGGGACGGGTACGACCTTTACGTCGTCCCAAGTCAATCCGCCATTAGACAGCGAGCCGAAGACGTTGTACCAGACGGCGAGCTGCGCAGGATATTCTCCGGTGACCCGTTTCCCTTTTACATCGCGGATTGTCTTGATGAGCGAGTCTTTCCTGACGATGAGACTGCTTCTTAACGGCGAGCCGCGCATGATCAGGCGTGAGCTAGGAACATGGGGAAAAGGATTTCTTCCTCCGACCTTTAGTTTGGGGCCTTGGTACACCATGCCCATGTCCACGGCGTTTACCACGCCTAATTCTAGCTCTCCACTGTCGAAGAGCGGCACGAACGTGCTGGTTCCCGCATAGGGCTGGACTTGCGTCTGAATAGGAGTGGACTCACTCATGACCTTAGCTAACCCGCTGGCCAAAGAATAAAAAAGCGAGCCAGGGGGATTGGAGCCGATGGCGGCAGACTTGGGGAGCTGCTGAGCTGCAACGACCCCTGCGAGCAACAGTACGGTTGCAAGATGTGTCAGTATAAGTAGTCTGCTTAGATTGCGTTGGATATTCACAATTAACGGTCCTCCTTAATGGGCGCTTAGTTTTTTTATCTGTCAACGGTTGTTCGTTACTCCGTTACTCCAATACTCTGATGTCAATGTGGTAATTGAGGCCGGAAAAAGGTCGCAGCGTCCAACGCTTTATTTTGCCTCCGGGATCTCAACCTTTCCCACGCGCTTGATGGCGTCCGCGAGCATCTTGGCATCTTTGTCCCAGAATTTCTGGAACTCGGGCGCATCGAGATAGGCAATCGGGGTCTCGATTTTTTCCATCGCTGACTTGAATTCGGGAGTGTTTACCGCCTGCTTTACGGATTCACGGATTGTTTTCATCACGGGATCCGCTGTTCCTCGCGGTGCGAATAGCCCTGCCCAAATGTAGAATTCGATGTCGTATCCCAGCTCTTTGAACGTCGGCACCTCAGGAAGCGACGCCACCCTCTTTGCGCCCCACCCCGCCAACGGTCGCAGCTTGCCCGCTTTGATGTGTGGTATTACCACAGCCGGCCCGGAGGCGAGCGCATCCATATGTCCTCCGAGGATCGCGGTTAGAGCGGGCCCCGCCCCGGAATAAGGAACGTGCTTCAAGGTGATCCCTGCCGAATGAGAAAGCATCTCCATCGCCATGTGCAACGTCCCGTACACGCCGGAAGAAGAGTACGAGAACTCACCCGGATGCTTCTTAGCATCTTCGACAAACTCCTTGACGCTTTTCCATGGGCGACTCGCATTCACCACCAAGATGGTGGGATCGGCGGAAATCAACGCAATGGGGATGAGCTGGTCCATCGTGTAGGCGGGCGTGCGATCGAAGAGCTTGTCCGCCTCCGGAATGATGGAGATGCTGGAGAGAGCCATGAGCAGGTTGTAGCCGTCGGCCTTGCTGTTGGCGACGAAAGACATTCCCACCGCGCCCGCCGCGCCAGTCTTGTTCACCACTACGACCGGATTTTTGAGGACCTTCTCCATCGCGGCGGCAACGGGCCGAGCCGTTAGATCGGCAACGCCCCCAGGAGGGAATGGAACTACGATGGTAATCGGACGGTTCGGGTATTTCTCTTGCCCTGGTGATGCAGCAGTCAGGCCGAAGAACAGAACGAACAAAACTGACGGAATATAAATCCAGCGAGACCGGCGCAGAGCACCTCGGCTATGGTTCTTTCTCATTTTTTGCCCTCCCGAATACGAAACATTCAAGTGCTGTCCTTAGCAGCGAATCCGAGCCGCTGCCGCCAATCCAACTTCTTCATCAGAAAAGGACGGACGCCCAGTAACAGGAGCAACAATCCAACCATCAGCATCACCAAGGCAATCGGCCGGTTAACAAAGATGCCATAGCTGCCGGACGACATGGAGAGCGACTGGCGAAAGCTCATCTCCATCATCGGCGCCAATATGAGGCCCAATACTACCGGCGCGGTCTCGAAGTCAAACTTGCGCAGCAGGTAGCCGAGCGCGCCCATCACGGTCATGATTCCCACGTCGACGACGCTGCCGTTGACCGCATAAACACCGAGAATACAAAAGATGAGAATAGACGGATAAAGCAAAGGATAAGGAATTCTCAAAACGTTAACAAAAATTCCCACGAGCGGAAGATTCAAGATTAATAGCACCACATTGCCGACGTACATGCTGGCGATGAAACCCCAGAAGAGTTCCGGTTGCTGAGTGATTAAAAGAGGCCCCGGCGAGATGCCATGCACCATCATGGCAGCGATCATCACGGCGGGGATCGGTCCGGACGGAACACCCAACGCGAGCATAGGAACAAAGGCTCCAGAGGTAGCTGAGTTGTTGGCCGATTCCGGACCGGCAACTCCCTCGATGGCACCGTGACCGAAGCGCTCGGGATGTTTGGAAACGCGCCGCTCCACTGCATAGGAGACGAATGACGCGATAATGTGCGCCGAGCCTGGTATGATGCCGATCAAAAAACCAAGAACGGTGCCTCGGCCGATCGGCCAGAACGAATCGCGCCATTCCTCGCGCGAGGGGAGAAGCTCTCTCAGCCGGGGTTTTTTAACCTCGGGCGCCGTTGGTTGCCCTGCAGTCAGCAAAATTTCAGAGAGACCGAACAGTCCCACGGCCACCGGAACGACTCCGATCCCGTCACCCAATTCGACCAGCCCGTAGCTAAAGCGAAAGAATCCTGTCATGGGATCGATGCCGATCATGCCAAGGAGCAGCCCCAGCGTTGCCATAGCTAGAGACTTGAGCATCGAGCCGCCGCTCATGTAGGCGAGCACCAGGAGGCCGAGAAGCAGAAGAGCGAAATATTCGGGCGGTCCGAAGCGGAGCGCAAAGCTCGCTAACGGCGGAGCCAGCAGCATGAGACCAACGACACTCACGGTCCCGGCTACATAGGAACCCACGGCTGCAATGGCCAAGGCGGGCCCCGCTCGTCCTTTGCGCGTCATCTCGTAACCGTCGATGCAGGTCATGACGGAGGCCGCCTCACCGGGAATGCGCATTAGTATCGAAGTCGTCGACCCTCCATACATGGCGCCGTAATAGATTCCCGCCAAAAGAACGATTGCCGAAGTCGCATCGAGACCGAACGACGCGGGCAGGAGTAAGCTGATGCCGGCCAGCGGACCGATGCCTGGCAGAACACCCACAAGCGTCCCAACAACGCAGCCGACAAACGCGTAAAGCAGAACATTCGGCGCAAGAGCGACTGAAAACCCGATATAAAGATTGTGCAGAGTTTCGGCCATATAGGCTGCGGCTAAAATTAGGGAGCGCCTAAACGACTTGAACGATTGGAACGGCTTGAACCGTTTGAACCTTGTCGATCGATATTAAACATCAGAACCCCAATGGCCCTTCAGGTAGGGGCACTCGCAGGAGAGTGTAGAAGAGAAAAAAAGAACCAAACGACAAGGTAAAGGCGAAGGCCAAAGAGAGTACCCAACCGCGCTTCTCCACAACTTTAACCAGAAAGCTCAGCACGAGCAGTACGGTGAGGCGGTAGCCAAGACGCTCGATGGCAAAAACCGAAAAAAGGGAGGCACCTAAAATCGCCAAGGCATGGCGCCATTCGGTCCAGCTAATCGAAGATAACAATGGAGAGCGGCCGCCCGTGAACACGACGAAAACACCGAAGATCACAAGCAGTACAGCAAGCAAGATAGGAACGAATGCCGGCCCCGGCTGGCGAAAGGTTCCGAGCGGAAGATGACGGCTCTCCCAAATCACTAGCAGCGCGAAGACAACAAGCACGCTTCCCGAGAGCCGGTCGGTTGTCATGGCGGAGCGGATTCTAGCAAGCCCTAGTTGGGCTTACCAGAGTATTTTTAGGTCGCCGGAAACGGAGGAGACCACTATTTTGACGCCATTAGCCATGCGAAAGGATTGTCGGTTTTAAAAACCCCAATCTAGAAACTCTGTTTACCGGCCCCACAACTCCTTGGTCGCGATGCGGGCGCCTTCGGCCATGGCTTCGAACTTTGCCCAGGCGATCTGTGGATCGCCCACTCGTGGTCCTAGGCCGCAGTCCGTCCCCGCCATGACGTTTTCGCGGCCGACGATCTTGGCATAGCGCACCAAGCGGTCGGCGATCGCCTGCGGGTGCTCGACGATGTCGGTGGCATGGCCGACGACCCCGGGCACGAGAACTTTTCCTTCGGGTAGTTTCATGTCTTGCCAAACCCGCCATTCGTGCTCGTGGCGCGGATTGGCGGCTTCGATGGAAACGGTATTGGCGCGCACTTTCAAGATCAGATCGATGATGTCCCTCAATGGGATGTCATACTTGTGCGGGCCGTGGTAGCTGCCCCAACAGGTATGAAAGCGCACTTTGTCCGGTGGAATATCCCTCAGCCCATGATTGAGCGCGTCGACACGCAGCTCCGCATACTTGCGATACTCAGGCACGGACATCTGCGACATGAACTGCCAGCCGTCCGGCAGATCGGGATCGTCGATCTGCAGCAAGAAGCCGGCGTTTACGATGGCTTTGTATTCTTCGTGCATGGCATCGGCGATGGCGAACAGGTAGGCTTCATCGTTGGGGTAGTAGTCGTTTTTCATCCAGTGCTCGATGGTCCCCGGCGCGATGGCAGGGAGAAACGCCTCCGTGTATTTCTGACGTCGTAGGCCGGCTTTGAAATCGTCGATCTCCTGTTGCAACCCTTTTTGACCGGCATATTTGAGCGGCCCGTTGCAGAAAACCCGCTTGATGTTGTCACCCCGATTGTTACCGGTTCTCTTGTTGAAATAGTCGCCAAACTCCACCATGTCGCGGGCAAAAATCGTCGAGGCCCGGTCGTCCGGTTTCACTTCCCGTTCGATGAAGCCGCTGAGACGTTCGCGGGCGTAGCGGGAAAAATTAGATTTGCCGACTTCACCGTCGTTGATGATGTCGAGGCCGCAGTCCAGCTGCTTCTTGACAACCTCTGCAACCACCTCTCGCACCCGTTTGGCGAAGGTGTCTGCATCGACAGGCGCGCCGCTCATCTGTGCGGTGTGCATTTGTTTAAGATCGGCGGGTTGGGGCAAGGCACCGGCATGGGTCGTTAAAATCCGCTCGCTGCTTCGCTTCATCGTGATTCCCCCTTCATCATAATCCGTTCTTACTGGAATAGCTTCGATCTGCGGTAACAGTTTTATAAGCCCATCCAGGTTTGAATCGCTCCGGCCTCGAACTGCACATTAAGCAGCCGTTGGAAAAGAAAGTAAAAGATACCCCAGGCGGTTGCTGTTAGAGTGAACGATAGCCGCCAGCCTACCCGGCTTTGCAAGCTCAAGAAGGAAAAGATAAACACCGGCACGGCGACAGGAAAGCCCACCAGAAAAACAAGCAAGATGAAGCCGGCGATCCAGGCCAAGATCCCGGCGACCCGCTTACGTGCCACTGCAGGATCCACATCGGTCGAGAGCTCCAATTCCACGGCAGGGCCGCTGGTTGTCTCTTGTCCACCGAATAGTTCGAGGATCAATTGCGTTCCTGCGAGGACAAAGAGGGGGATGGCGGTGGCGAGCGGAAAAAGGGCAGCCTTGAACGACCAGTGCCGGGCCGAGATAACGGCGTAGCCAGCGACGGCCATGAGCAGGAGGCTGAAGAGAGACCGCAGCTTAAACTGCACCCATGTTCTCCCGGTTTCTGCTGCGCCGTTCCTGGATGAAGGGATAGGCGACGACCAGAACTATGAAGAAAATTAAGACCAGGACCATAGGATGAGTGAGCCAAGAAAATCCATATCGGCTGACCGATATGAATAGATACGTCTCGACAAGTTTTCCCAACACAAATCCTAGGACAAATGGCGGTCGGGGCCAGCCAAAAAGCACCATAAGATAGCCGAGCGAACCAAATATGAAGGTCACCACCAAGTCGGCGACCTGACCGTTCGCAGTGTAACTTCCGACGAAGACTAAGAAGAGAACAAAAGGGATGATGAGTCCGCCCCGGACATAGGTGACCTTTGCGAGATGATTCAGGACCATGAGACACAAGAGCACGGTGATGATATTGGCGATCACCAAGGTCCAGACCATCGAAAATGTGATCGGGAGGTGCTTGGTCAACATATCGGGGCCGGGTGTAAGTCCCATAATCAGAAAGCCGCCGAGCAGGATCCCCATCGCCCCGCCCCCGGGCACTCCGAAGGCGACGGTAGGAATGAGTTCCCCTCCTTCCTTTGAATTGTTCGCCGCTCCCGGACCCAGTACTCCACGAACATCTCCTTTGCCGAAGCGCTCCCGGTCCTTCGTATCCTTGGCACTCTGGACGGCGTGCGCATAGGCGACCCATTGAGCGACCCCACCTCCGGCTCCTGGCAAGATTCCGATGAAAACGCCGATGGCCGAACAGCGCACGACCAGCCAGAAGTGGCGAAAGGTATCCTTGATTCCTTCCATAACACCGGCCTGTAGATTTCCCGGTTGTTTCTCTCCCGCGATGGCTGTGCCGCGCACAGCGAGGTCGATAATCTCTGGAATCGCAAATATCCCCACCAGAACTGGAACCAGATCCAGGCCATCCCAGAGGTACATCATGCCCATATCGAAGCGCAGCGAACCGGACTGGCGCTCTTGACCGATCGTAGACAACAGCAAACCTAGCAAACCCATGGCGAATCCTCTGATCTGACTCCGCGCGCCTAAACCGCTGAGAGAAGTGATGCAGGCGATCCCCATCACGGCAAGCATTAGGAGCTCCGGAGAGCCGAAGCTAAGAACCAGTGGACGAACGATGGGGATTGCAAGAGCCAGAACCAGCGCCCCGATCAAGGCGCCGACCAGAGAACTCATGAGCGCGGCTCCCAAGGCCCGGCCGGCCTCTCCATTCTTGGCCATGGGATAGCCGTCCACGACGGTGGCTGCAGATATCGCTTCCCCCGGAACGCCGAAGAGAATTGAGGTAATGTCTCCGGTTGTGGCGGCAACGGCGTGCATGCCGAGCAGGAAAGCAAACGCCTCGGCCGGGCTCATCTTGAAAATGAACGGCAGCATCATAGCGAGCGTCGCCGCGCCGCCGATGCCGGGAAGTAGGCCGACGATACAACCCAATCCCATCCCGATCATCATCAGGCTGAAGGCTTTCCATTGTAAGACCAGAACGAGACCGTCGATCAACGCGTCAAACATCGTCAATCCATTTTGGACTTCGTCGTGAGCTCACTCGAACGACTTTGGAGGGGCCGAGGAATCCGGTGTTATGAATCCAAAATCTAAAATCCAAAATTTATCAGCCCTCCAGCTTGATGTATTTGCCCATCTCTTTCAGAACTTCCGGCGGCTGATTTAGCAGGGCGGTGAAGTCTTTCAGTACTTGTTCGGCGGAGATGTAATTGAAGTCGATTTTTGCCTTCTTGCCTTCGGCTAGAAACTCAGGGTCCTTGATAACTTTCGCAAAGGCTTCTCGTAGGACGGTTACGCGATCCGCAGGGGTCGCCGGCGGCACTGCAAAGGCTCTCCCTATGGCGAGAGGCAACCCCCTGATTCCCATGATCGACTTTCCCAGCGAGCTGGTCGCCAGATCTTCGTCCACCGGCAGATTCTCGAACCCCGGCGTTGCCACCCGACCTCGCACGATGGCTCGGACGGCACCTTGGTCCACGGCGAGTTTGATCGTGGTAGCGAGAGCGGCCCAAACGTCGACTTCCTTGCGCTGAATCGCCAACATAACATCGCCGTTGGAAGGATAGCCCGAGACGAGCTTGAACTTGGCGCCGGCAAATTCTTTCAAGAGCAGCGGGAAGTCATGGGCGTTGGATCCGGGCCCCGTCGTTCCTACAATGAGGTCTTGGTCGGCCTTCCGAATATCTTCGAAGCTCTTGTAAGGCAAGTCCACCCTTACTGAGAGCGCCACGCCATCAGGTCCCGTCGACCCCAGCCAGTTAAACTTGCGCACGTCGAATCTAACGTGTTCAACTTTTGCGAGCTGGGCAACCGCAACTTGAGGATTGGAAGCTAAGATCGTGAGCCCGTCCGGCTTGGCCACATTGAAAACGTGATTGGTAGCGAGCAGGTGCGCGGCCCCCGGCATTTCTTGCACTATCACTGCCGGCTTTCCCGGAATGTACTTTCCAAGATGATGCGCTACGATCTGTGTAGCCGCAATCAGGCTGCCGGCGCCTTTGGCCCCGATCACGAGGATCACCGTCTTTCCCTCGTAAAAATTAGCTTGTGCTCGGGCAGACGAATGCAGCAGGGGTATCATTAAGAAACTGACGAAGATACTTATGAAGAACGTACGTCTCATAAATCCCTCCCGTAAAAAGATTTGAATAACGAAAAACCGAAGCCGCCCGGCTTCGGCTAGCGGAGCCTACGAAGAAGAGGCAATAGTGTCAAGAGGAGGAGCTGGGCGTTTAGGATTTTTTACTCAGTGGAGTGGGTGGGTTATCCCGTTTGCTCTATTCACCACGAAGGTCGCGAAGTACACGAAGAATTCGGTGGCTGCGGCTTCGGCGCGCTAGATCCTTCGTGGTAAGTATGTTCTTGCGCATCGCTTACGGTTAGCGCCACGAAGCCGATGACAAAACTTGTAAATATCTTTGGCTAGGTTTTGGCTTGGGCGAACATGCGCGAAAAAACCTTCTTTGCGTTGTCCTCGGTGATCTTGCGTCTGTCTTCCTCGCTCAACCAGTCGATGGACTTGAATATCGGCACGAGGTCCTCAAAGTTGCGTCCGGTTTTGGGATCGATGGCATTCACAGCGCCGAACATCTCTGTGGCGAACAAAACGTTGTCGACGCCGATTCGTTTGATCAGAAGCTCCATCGACTCCTTGTCGTAGATCGCCATGTCCCAGTAGACCTTGCGCGCGACTTCCTCGAAGGGTTCGAGGCCTTCTCTGACGTGCATCCCGCGTTGCCGGTTCCAGTGGTAGGGGATGGCGCCGCCGCCGTGGGGAATGATGATCTTGAGCTTGGGAAAATCTTTAAAGACGCGAGACCGTAGAATTTCCACGGCCGCCGCGTTGTGATGGGCGATATAATAGGAGTTGGTCAGGTGCATCGCGGGATTGAGGGACGCGCTGGCGTGGATGGTGGAAGGTATATCCAGCTCGACCATTTTTTCCCACAGCGGATACCACCAGTCGGTGGCTAGGGAAGGGGTGAGCGGCTCGCGCCCTCCGGCCATGTCGGGATTGACATTGCAGCCCACGAACCCGAGATCCTTCACACAGCGGTCCAATTCGTCGACCCATTCTTTGGGGCTGACGCCGGGAGACTGCGGCAGTTGGCAAACGGGTGAGATCTTGTCCGGCCAGAGTCGGGCCACGCGGGCGATAATGTCGTTACAGGCCTCGGTCCAGTAACGGCTCACGATGGGTGGTCCGAAGTGATGGCCCATCGCCGATGCCTGCGGGGAAAAGAGCAAACGATCGATTCCTGATTCCTGCATACGCTTGAATTGTCCCTGCATCGAGCGCTCCAATTGCTCATCGCTGATCTGGAGCTTGGCCCTCACGGGTTTGCCGAGATCGGTAATCTGCCGCCCGCGGTAGGCCTGCAATTCCAACGGGGCGGTGGTGAAATGCGTGTGCGCGTCAATAATCATAAGTTCCTCCTCAGGCCGCGATCTCGCTCGTGCGCCTCGGACCTGGACCTTTTGAGCGGCCTGGAAAATTTTTTCAACATGGTTTCTCAGCTTGTTCAGCCGAAAATGTTTAAGATTTCTTCGCGATTGTCAGTTGCTATGCCGTCTGCTATACGTCGCTTAATTTCAAGCATAGGAGCACCGCTAATATGCCAGACATACCTCGCCTTAACGGCGTAATCAAAGCCTTAGAAGAAGGCAAGACCGCCTTCGCCGCCTTTACCCCGGTGGATATTGAGAACGCGATTGCCATGGCAGGCTCTTCTTTGGACGGCGTTGCGTTCGAAATGGAGCATGCTCCCTTGGATTTTCCGGGTTTGCGCCAGGCGCTTCAGGCGATGCTCGACCGGCGCCAGATTGTCGAAGCAAAAACCCTGGCGCCCAAGGTTACTCCCATGGTGCGTATCCCGCCCAACGGCGGCGAGATGAATCAGTGGGTTGCCAAGCAGGTGCTCGATATCGGCGTCTACGGTATCATTTTTCCTCATGTGAGCACGGTCGAGGAAGCGTGGAATGCCGTGGGCG
>WNFR01007623.1_pt1 | contig 10999 bp, 9 predicted proteins | sample 5400221 | NCBI WGS metagenome assembly WNFR01 (sample SAMN13153357, study PRJNA577476) | soil metagenome | isolation source: 40 cm soil under Madrone tree | place: USA:California | collected 2016-06-14 | reverse complement strand
GGCGGCAGCTTGAAAGCGCCGGCGGAGGTGCCGCGCGATTCCTGTTGCAGTTCAGTAGGCAGATCGTCGGGCGTGATCGTGTCGCCTTCGCACAAGAGAATTGCGCGCTCGATTGCGGATTCAAGCTGGCGCACGTTGCCGGGCCAGCCGTAATCGTTCATCATCCGCCGCGCCTCAGGGTTTAGTCCCTTCACCAAACGCGAAGTGTTGCGCGTGTGCTTCTTCAGAAAGTGATCGATCAAGATGGGAATGTCGTCGCGGCGTTCGCGCAGAGGCGGCACGTCGATCGACAAGACGTTGATGCGATAGTAAAGGTCGTCGCGAAAGCGTCCGTCCGAAACCATCGCCCGCAGGTCGCGATTGGTGGCCGCGACTACGCGCACGTCGACCGGGATCTCGTGCGAGCCGCCGACGCGGCGCACGCGGCGCTCCTGCAAGGCGCGCAAGAGTTTTGCCTGCATGCCCACGTCGAGCTCGGCGATTTCGTCGAGAAAGAGCGTGCCCCGATCGGCGACTTCGAACAGTCCTTTCTTTTCCGCGTGCGCCCCGGTAAACGAGCCTTTTTCGTGGCCGAACAATTCCGACTCAAGCAGGTTTTCGTTAATCGCGGCGCAATTGACGGCCTGAAACATTTCCGAAGAGCGCGGTGACTGGTTATGAATCGCGCGCGCGACCAATTCTTTGCCGGTGCCCGACTCGCCGCGGATCAAAACCGTGGAACTCGAGCGGGCAACTTTCAAGATCATTTTCTTGACTGCTTCCATCTTTAGAGAAGCGGATTTGATCTCGACATCGATTTGATCGAGGTTGCCCAGCGCGCGTTTGATGGTTGCCAGCAGGAGGTCGCGGTCGAAAGGCTTCTGCAGATAGTCGAAGGCTCCGCGCCGCAAGGCGTCCTTGGCCGAGTCGATTGTGCCGTGCGCCGTCAGCAGGATCACGATGATCGAAGAGTCGAGCGCCAGCAGTTGCTGCAACAGCTCAATGCCGTCGATGCCGGTCATCTTCAGATCGGTCAGAGCCAGATCGAAGCTGCGCTCTTTGGCGAACTTGAGCGCGGCTTCGCCGGAAGCTGCGGACGTCACATCGTAGCCGGCGGTCGTCAGGATTTCCTGAAGGATGTCGCGTTGCGGTTTCTCGTCGTCAACTACCAGGATGCTTTTTCTTGTCATGATTGATTGGTCGGCAAGGTAATGGTAAACGTGGTGCCCTCGCCTGGTTTCGATTTTACTGAGATCGTTCCGTGATGCTCATCCACCGCTTTTCTCACGATGGCCAGTCCCAATCCCGTTCCGGTTTCCTTCGTTGAATAATACGGCTCGAAAACTTTCGAGATATCTTCGGGAGCGATGCCGCGACCGGTGTCGCTGATTTCGATCCGCACGCGCCGGCCCTGCTCCTCGACAGACAGCCTAATCGAGAGCTCCCCGCCGGTTCCGTCCGTCGCCTGCAGGCCATTAATAATGAGGTTCGTCAGCGCGGAACGCAACGACTCAGGGTCGGCCATGACCGTCGGCAGTTCGCCTTGTTTGTCGACGCGAGTCTCGACATTGCTTGCGGCCGCCTGCGGTTTGACCAGGCTCAATGCGTCCGAAGCGACGGCGTACAGATCGACCGTCCGCAGTACCAGCTTTGCCGGCCGAGAATAATTGAGAAACTCAGTGACATGAGTATTGATGCGCGCCACCTCAGACTTTAGTTGGGTAGTGAGAGCCGCGAATTTTTCCTGCCGGGCCAGGTCATCCGGCGCAAAATGTGCGCGCAAATGATCGAGCGTCAGGTTGATATAGTTCAGCGGATTGCGAATCTCATGCGCGATCGCAGACGCGAGCCGGCCCACCACGGCTGCTTTTTCCGCGTCGTGAAGTTTTGTTTCCAACTCGCGCGTCCGGCCGAGTTTTACCGTCATCTCATTGAACTGCTCAGTCAGCTCGCCCATCTCGTCTTGCCGTCCGCTGGTGGGAACTCGAAAAGAAAAATCTCCGCCAGCAACGCGCCGCGCTCCGACCGACAGGGATTTGATTGGACGCGTGAAGCGCCAGACGACGAGCGCGGTCAAGCCGGTTGTGACCAGCAAGACGGCGAGCGTAATTAGCTGCGACCGGCGCGACTGACGTTCCAACAGAGTCGTCAGATTGCTGGACGACGCGAGCACGACAATGATGTACCGGCGGCCATTGGTAGTTTCGACTGGAATGTAGAATGCGCCCGGTTGGCCTGCTTTGGTCTGCGGTCCGATCGTCATGCCCTCAGGCAGCGGTGTATTGTCCGAAGGAAGCTCGACCGCGCTGTTTAGCGGCGGCAGGGAAATGTCTTTGACCTTCACATAGCGAATCGTTTTGTCAGGATTCATGCGTGGGGTCTGGTCTTTCTCCATGCTGTCCTGGATGTTTCCCTGATCGTCGACGCTCAAAATGTTCTTGACGCGCGCGGCCTGCTCACCCAACAGCGGCTGCTTCGCCTCTTCGCGCATCTCGTAGAGATACTTCTTGCTCGAAAAACTGTTAACGCCCAATGCAAAGCCCGCCATAATTGCTTGCTGCTGCTCGGCAATGAACTGGGTATTGCTTCGGACGGCGCGCAAATTGACGTAATACTGCACGCTTAGCGTCAGCATCAGCAGGGCCGCCAGCAGCACCAATAGGCGAACCCGAAAGCTCTTGAGTAGTCTGAATCGGGCCATTTTTACCGGGACACCAAAATGACCGCCCGCTTGCCTCGTTCCAGCTATTTCCGAGCCATCATTTATGGTTGCCGTTTGCTTAAGCTGATGTTATAGTTGGCCCAGCTTCAAAGCAAACTCCCCAGAAGCTGCCCCAAGGGAGGTAATCCCGCCTCACGTTGTTAGACTGGTAGTGGAAGGAATTCAAGAGTCTAGGTAACGGGAATTTGATTGGCCCTTGACGGTTTCTGGACTTAGAAGTAACGAGCCGCGCGTCGCCCCTCGGCGTGCAAATCAAAGCAACGAGAGTTTTATCTGGTTTCGCCTCGAGCGTGCTGGATTTGCAGAATTTTTAGAACGAGGAGTTGCTGATGAATTTAATACGTTCCCCCAGGGTTGTGCGGGCAGCATTTGCCTTCTTTCTTCTCTTCACTTTAATCGGGTTTACCACAACTGAGACTTCGGCACGCGGGAGACACTCGCGAGGCCGTGCTGCGCGTCGAGTGGCGCACGGCGGGCGGCTGTCGAAACATGAGCGACGCCTGCTGGCGCGCTCGGGCCGTCGCGGACGGGTGCATTTGTCGAAGAGAGAAATGCGCGCTGAGCGCGCGCGACTGGCGCACGAAGAAGCCGCCTACATGGCGAAGCTCGAGCGACGCGCCGGCCACAAGCTGAGCAAGCGCGAGCGCGCGGCTGAGATGCGAAAGTTTTCATCGCGGCACCGGCGCGAGCTTGAGGAAGCCCGTCGTCGCGCCGAGGCTGCGCGACAGGCAGCGATCGCTCGGCAGCGAGCGCTGGATGAGGGAATGCGCAACGAAGTCCAGGCCAACATCGCGAAGGACAGCACGGTGGGCGAGGACATGGAAGTTCGCAACGCCGCGATCGCTGCCCTGGGTAATCATGCCGGCACGGTGGTCGTGATGGATCCAAAGTCGGGCCGCGTGTATACCGTGGTCAATCAGGAATGGGCGCTGCGCCGCGGATTCAAGCCGTGCTCGACGATTAAGCTGGTTACGGGCGTCGCCGGCTTGTGCGAAAAGGTTATTCAGCCTATCGAAACTGTCAGCGACGGCAGTAAATATCGGATCGATCTGACGGACGCACTCGCTTACTCAAACAATTCATATTTCCAGAATGTCGGTGGCCAGGTCGGCTTTGACAAGATGGTTTCGTACGCGCGCCAACTGGGCCTGGGCGAGAAGACAGGCATCAATTACGTGAACGAGTCGCCCGGCAAAGTGCCGCTTTTCAAGTCGGGCTATGCGGTGAATCACATGAGTTCGCATGGCGACGATTTTGAAATCACCGCGATTCAATTGGCGAGTCTGGTTTCGGCGATGTCCAACGGTGGCAAGCTGCTGGTTCCCCATCTGCCGCGCACTCCGGAAGAGGACGCGCACTTCAAGTCCGAAGTGCGGCGCAGAATTGATATCAGCGATGAAACCTGGAAGCGCATGGTTCCCGGAATGATTGGTGCCGTCAACTACGGTTCAGGCAAGAAAGCCTATCGTCCGGAACAAACCGTCGCGGGAAAAACCGGCACCTGCATTGGCCAGGGAGCATGGCTGGGATTGTTCACTTCATACGCGCCGGTCGTAAACCCGCGGCTGGCAGTGGTGGTGATTACGCGCGGCACGGACGCGCATGGTCACTTGCCCGCGGCCGTTGCCGGTAACATCTACCGCGCACTGAGCCCGCGCTTTGGCACCGTGATTAATTTCCAGATTGCGGCGGCAGACGAGGGCGACGAAACGCCGAGCGGCAACGGCAGCAAGAAAGCCGCGGCGCTGAACGAAGAGAATGCGGAAACCAAGGCCGCGATTGCCGCCGAAGAGAATGCCGACAACTCGGCCGACAATGGCAACCCAAACGCGAACGCAAACAACGCAGCAGGTACCGATCCGAAGACGAAGGTCAAGCCAACGGTGATGACCCTCGAAAACAAGGCAAAGACAGCCCCTAAGCCGACTGCGACTCCGGCCAAGACGAATTCGAAAGACCCAATTTTTGACGGCCGGCCGCGGCGAATTCAGCCTGATCAGCAGTGACACCATTTCGGTTTTTCGAGATTGGTTTGGTGTAAGAAGACGATCGCCGAACTCGCGCATTTTGATTGCGAGAGTTCGGCGGTTTTCTTGTAATCGCCGGGTCATTGACTTCTACCGGCTCCTTTCCAACTTGCAGGGCTTGACACTCAGGCGACTGTTGCATGATTATTGCCGTTCGCTTTGGCAACCTCTCTTTCCGAGAAGCGGGGCGAAGAGCCCGCAGTACGACAACGAGCGGCTTGGGAATTGCATCTTAATTGTCGGCCAGGTAGTGGCAGTCGGCATCGCCCGACTTTGATTCAGGAAGTTTGGAAGGAATCGATCGGAGGCTTTTAACAACCAATGAGACGGACGATCAAATTAGTGACACTTGCTGCGATGTTGGCGGCATTCGCGGCGCCGGCGTGGGCCCAGGCGAAAGAGTGCAACGACGAGTTTAAGTCGGCTACCTATCAGAAGTGGTACGACAACCGAAAAGATCATCAAGATGTCGCCTATGATGCGGCGAAGGAATATTTGTCGGTTTGTGCCGCCGATGACAGTGCCTATAAGACGGCCCTGAAGAAATTCGTGGATGCCTACAACGCCATGACCGCGAGTGCAACAACTGCCAAGCAGTTTGACGACGCCGTCAAGAATGGGAAGTATGCGGATCAAGTAAGGCTGGGTAAGCTGGTATTGGCCAATGATCCTGACAACGTAAACAACGTAAAGATTTACATCATCCTGGGTGTCGCGGGTTTGAATGATCCATCCCTTCTCTCTGAGGCAGCGCAATATGCTAAGAAGGCCATAGAAATGATTGAGGCTGGGAAGCCTTTCGCGCCGCTGTTTGATGGTTCCAGAGATAAGGCACTGGCTCAATTGAATTACGCGATAGCCAAGGCCAGTCTTAGCAGTGCGCCGGCCGACGCGCTTCCCTATTTGATAAAGGCCGCGCGCTACGATAGCGATTTAAAAAAGAACCCGCAGACCTATCTTGAGATCGTCACGGCGTACGAAAAGGGACCGCGGGCAAAGCTTACTGAGGAATACGACACGAAATACAAAGGCCGCGACGAAACCCCAGAAAGCAAGCTCCTGGCCGCAAATATTAATCAAATGATCGATCGTCAGATCGACGCTCTAGCGCGTGGTGTAGCCGTGGCCACGAACGCTGCGGACAAGAAAGCTTTGATGGATGAGCTCACGACGCTTTACAAATACCGCAACAAATCAGACGCTGGTTTAAATGAACTGGTCGCAGGAATTCTGGCAAAGCCCTTGCCGGAGTTTCCAACGCCGCTGACCTCGCTGCCGACGCCGGCCAGTACTCCGGCGACAAGCGGCTCGCCGTCCGGCACAAACGGCACGACCTCGAGCAACACCAGCACGAATGGTCAGAATAAGCCGGGATCGACGGGAGCCACCGGGGCCCAGAACGGTAATAAGACAACCAGCGGACCTAAGCCGAGCCCCAGTCCGACTCCGGGCGTCAAACCAAAGCCCCGTCGCGCTCACCACAGCTAGACGGAGATATCGGAAAGTCCGCCGTCATAGCGCGGCTTTCAACTACCAACGCCGAGCGCATCGTCACTTCGACGCTGCGTTCGGCGTTTTGCTAGAATCGTTAACGGTGAAAACAACCATTCTCGAAAAATCGGACACCCTGGAAGAAGTGATCGGCTATCGATTCCGCGATCATAATCTGCTGACCCAGGCGATGACGCATCGTTCCTGGGCGCACGAACAGGTGGCGCCGCGGTTCACGCAAGACGCCCGGAATCTGCACAACGAAGCGCTTGAGTTCCTCGGCGATTCAATTCTGGGTTTGGTCGTAGCGGATTATCTATTCAAGGCTTATCCGCAGGCGAGCGAAGGCGAGCTTTCGCGGATGAAGCACCGCTTAGTCAGCGCGCCCACGCTGACAAAGGCGTCAACTGAATTAGGTCTGGGCGAGTTTGTTCGGTTCGGGCGCGGAGAAGAGAAGAGCGGTGGCCGGGGCAAGCACGCCCTGCTGGCGGACGTCTTTGAAGCGGTTACGGGCGCGATTTTTTTGGACGGAGGATTGGAAGCCGCAACCAGGTTTGTCGTGCGCGCTCTGAGCGAAGAATTACGAGACGTTAATCCGGTGGCGGCAGCGGCGGCCGATCCGAAGACCATGCTGCAAGAGAAACTACAGGCAGCTCGACAGACCGCGCCGCAGTACACCGTGGTTGAGACTTTGGGCCCGCCGCACCAGCGCCGGTTTCATGTCGAACTGAAATGGAATGGTGGCAGCGCGCGCGGGGAAGGCAACACGATCAAGGCGGCGGAAGCCGCCGCCGCGCAGTTGGCCCTCGAACAGATGGAACGGAAAGAAGTCGACTAACTTGACCACGGCGCAGAGCAACCTCTACGATGTCCACAATGACTGAGTCTGCAACCACTACTGAAAAGAAGCCGAAGGAAACAACTGGAGCATTCGGCTCACGCTCAGTAAATCCCAACGGCCACGAGCCCGCATCAGCAGTCGATGCTGAACTCGCCGGCCCGCCTAAGACCGTTTTTCGCGAGTACTTCGAATCGGCAGTCGTTACCGTGATCATGGCGCTGTTCGGCATGACCTTTATCGTCCAGGCAGTCAAAGTGCCAACGGCCTCTATGGAGAACACCATCACCGTCGGCGACCATCTGCTCGTCAACAAATTTGTTTTTGGGCCGGGCCCGCATTTTCCTCTTCTGCCGCAGCGCGATATCCGGCGCGGCGACATCATCGTTTTCAAATACCCCGGCAATCCAAATAACAGAGAGCGTGACCAGCAGGAAGACAACATTCCTTACAAGGTTAATTACGTGAAGCGGGTGATCGGCCTGCCCGGCGAACTGGTGGAAGTGAGAGGACTACACGTTTACATTAACGGCCAGCAGTTGCCGGAACATTTGATTGAGGTTGCCGATGATACCAACGACAAAGCGCCGCTCGAGATCAAGGAAGACACGCCGCGCCAGGGAAACGAACCCTACGATGTCTACTACACCGCGAGGACGGTCATAGCCGCCCGCGAAGGCCAGGACTTGCGCGCGGGTCCCGATTTTCACTACGCGGTTAACGGCAAGCCGGCCAGAGTCCCGGACAACTCATATTTCGTGATGGGCGACGATCGCGATAACAGCCTGGACAGCCGCGCCTGGGGATTTGTTCCCCGCGATTTGATCATTGGTCGGGCCATGTTTGTTTACTGGTCGTTCGATGAAACGAAAGACTTTAGCCCCGTCAACTTTTTCACGCAAACTCGCTGGAGCCGCACTGGAACAATGGTGAGATAGCTGCGCAGAAACGCCTGTGTCTGGCCGTCTGATATCGAAAGACTTTCTTTGGCGCGTTTGGGCCCGGGCGGAAGAGGACGAAATCTTCGGTCGCTCTGCGCAGTTGTCCTATTATTTCCTGCTGGCGCTGTTTCCCCTCCTGCTTTTCCTGGTCACGCTGTTCGGCTATTTTGACGGCGCCGGCTCGCATCTTCGTCACAAACTTCTTTCCTATCTCAGCGATGTCATGCCGTCTTCCGCGTCACGGCTGGTTATCGAAACGATCGATCAAGTCACCGCCGCGCGTGGCGGCGGCAAGTTGTCATTCGGATTGGTGGCGGCAATCTGGGCGGCCTCCAGCGGAATGAACGCGCTGGGTCAATCGCTGAACGCCGCTTATGATGTGCGCGAAACCCGGCCCTGGTGGAAGGTGCGATTGATCTCGATAGCCCTGACGTTCGCGTTATCTACTCTGATCACTTCCGCTTTGGTAATCGTGCTCTACGGGGCGCGACTGGGTCATACCCTCGCCGCGCTGATCCACGAGGGACCCGTGTTTGCCGTCGCCTGGAAGATTCTGCAGTGGCCGATCGCGCTGGGCTTTGTCTTTATCACGTTCGCGCTCATCTATCATTTTGCTCCCGACCTGGCCGCAAAGCGCCGCCAGCGACGGCTGTCGGCTTCCGACTATCGCCGGCGCTGGCTGTCGCCGGGAGTTCTGGTGGCAGTCGCGCTGTGGATGCTGGTGTCGCTCGGGTTTCGTCTCTACCTGCATTTTTTCAATTCGTACAGCGCGACGTACGGCTCGCTGGGTGCGGTCATCAGTCTGATGCTGTGGTTTTATCTTACCGGTGCGGCAATTCTTTTGGGTGGCGAAATCAACTGCGAGCTGGAGAGTGAAGAAAAGGCGCCCAAAGATTCCGCATAAGTTCTTTTTCGTGATAGGCTGATGTCCTGAGCATGACTGAAAAGAGTCGCAAGGTTCTCTCGTTCCCGTCGCCCGTTCCCCCCAAGGCGGATTACCAACGTGTCAAATCCAGCTACTCGGTACGCGAGATCAAACAACTGTTTGGTCTGAGCGAACGGACCGTACGCCGTTGGACCGAATCCGGAATCATCCAGGGCACGCCGGCTCAGGACGGCGCAGACTTTACTTACGATTTCCAGGCGCTCACGCTCTTTCGCCGCGTGCGCGAAATGCGCTCGCAGGGTTTGACGATCAAGCAAATCGAGGCCGAGCTCCAGGGTCAGCTAAGTTTGTTCCGACCCGCGGGCGGACAAATCGCGCGCTTGCTGACGCCTTTCGAAGAGGCCCTCATGCTGCACGAGCAGGGCGATGCAAAGGCGGCGGAGTTTTACGGCGAAGCAATTGGCGAAGGTGACAACGTCGCGGAAGCCTACTGCAACCTGGGAATCATCGATCTGGACCGGGGCAATTCGATTGGCGCGCTCGACAACTTCACGCAGTCTTTGAAACACGATCCCCGGCACGTGGAAGCGCACTACAACCTCGGCAACCTCTACTACGACGCAGGTGATTTTCCGCTGGCGCGATTGCATTACGAAGCCGCGGCGCAAATCGAGCCGAACTTTTCGCTGGTTTACTACAATCTTGCGCTGGTCTATCACCGTTTGACGGACGTCGCCGCCGCCACGCAGGCGCTGCATAGGTACAAGGAACTCGAACCGGGCGATGAAGAAATCGAGTTGGTCGATCAGCTTCTCAAAGCGCTCGAGAGCGGCCGGCCCGGCAACTGATTTCGCCGCAAGGGCATCTTCACAAATAATAGTTCGAGCAATCTCTTTGAGTGTCTTGCGGTGATCTGTATGTTGAGCTTGGTTCTCTCGCTGATCGTTGCGGTCGGGTTGTTCTCGACAAACTCTGTCGCGCAGACGCAACCTCAGCCATATCAAGTTCCCGAGGCTTATGAGATTTATGCAACGATCCTTCCAGAAAGGTGGCCGGTCACTGTAGCCCATGCGAAGAAGTTGCTCATCCGCGCGGAAACGGGAACGTACGAAAATATGTGTTTGAAGCCCGAGGGCGAGTCCGTGCCGGTTGTTGGGCCGGCAATCGCGAATTTCATCGAAGTGAACAAGGAGCCATGGCTCTTGCAGAAGGCGATTCCGATGGATCAGCCTTACGAATTCGTCTTTGAAAAGGAAATCGAAGGCGTCTTTAGCAACGGCGTCGCAGGTTGGAAGAGCTTCTATGAAAAGTATCCAGACTCTGGCGGCTACAACGAATTGTCCGGGGTCGGGTTCAACTCTGACAAGACGGTTGCAGTCGTTTACGTGGCTCACTTTTGCGGTGGCCTTTGCGGTGGAGGAGGGTTCCACGTACTCGAAAAGAAAGAAGGAAAGTGGCAGCCGTTAAAGTGGAAGGGTTCGTCGTGCTCGTGGGCTTCGTGAGAGTTTCACGCGGCAATCTCAAATCTGTAATTTCAATCTTGAATCTGGAGTCTCGAAATCTGAAATCCAGGATCTGAAATCTGACCTCGTCCTTTGGCGCCTAAGTTTCGCAATCCGAATTCCGAAATTCGCAATCTTCGCCTACCCCTTTGCCCTTTCCTCTTTGCTCTTTATAATCAATCCCCGTGGCGGGGTAGCTCAGATGGTTAGAGCGTGGGATTCATAACCCCAAGGTCGGCGGTTCGATCCCGCCCCCCGCTACCAATAATAATAATCAGGCTCTGGATACCCGCACCTTTAGCAACTCCCATTTCATGTCTTCCAATTCGTTTGCTCTATAGGTTTAATTCAGAAACACTGTTGACTTCTGCAAGCGCGCGGCGTATAAGAGTTCGCGTGATTTGAGTAAGACTAACCCCCCATGCGCCTGAGAAATACCCCCGGACTCCCCAGTTAACCCCCGAGTTTCTTTGACCCTTAAGTGATGAGCGCTCGCTTCTTTGCGAGTCGCCGATCATTTTTTGCAAAGGAGGCCCACCGATGCAAGTCTTCCAATGCCCGTTAAGCCTTTTGCTTTCACGGAAGGCCGTGCTTCCGTTGATTGTTCTGGTTA
>WNFR01007619.1_pt1 | contig 11003 bp, 6 predicted proteins | sample 5400221 | NCBI WGS metagenome assembly WNFR01 (sample SAMN13153357, study PRJNA577476) | soil metagenome | isolation source: 40 cm soil under Madrone tree | place: USA:California | collected 2016-06-14 | reverse complement strand
CCAAGCCGGCGGTGGACGGGCCATTGATCGAAGTGCCGATTTATACGCGCCTCGTGCCAACCTGGAAAATGGCGACCGCCAAGCGCATCCGCACGCAGAAGAGCGCGCGATCGCAATCCAACGACAGCCGGCGGCGGTTCGACCGCCTTCGGGATTTAATGCGATGGTCGTACCCGCTCAAACTCGATTTTTGCCGGATGGCGCCGGATGAATTGGTCAACATGATGGAACAAGTCATCCGGGACGACCATGCAACGCCGGAATCCTATAAACCGATTGTGGCGATCGGACATACAAAGGACCTGGTTGATTTTGAAACGGTTGACATTTTTGTTTCCTACCTTCGGTCCAACAACATCGGGATCACCGACTTTGGCGGCGCGCTGCCCCGGTTGTCTTCCAGCGCAAATCTTCAATCACGCGTCGAGGCGGCGAGATGTTGATTATAAATGCCGATGATTGGGGGGGCTGGGACAAGGCGACTGATGCGGCCCTGGCCTGCCACGTCAAAGGAAGAATCACCTCGGTGACGGCCATGGTCTTCATGGAGGATTCGGAGCGGGCGGCCGCGCTGGCCGGGGAACACCGCATGGACGTGGGATTGCACCTGAACCTGGACGCGGGATTTACCGGGAAAGTCCCCGGAGGCAGGTTCTCCCAAAGTCATGAACGCGTCGTGCGTTTTTTGAGCGCGAACAAATTCGCCACCCTGCTTTACAATCCGCTTCTGCGAAAGGATTTTTCCCGCGCCTATCAAGCCCAGGTCGAGGAGTTCCAGCGTTTGTACGGAAAACCCCCCACGCACGTTGACGGGCACCATCATCAGCACCTGTGCGCCAACATGCTTTTGGACCGGATTGTCCAACCTGGACAGAAAGTCCGCAGAAGTTTTTCATTCTGGCCCGGAGAAAAAAGCCTTTTGAATCGAATGTACCGGCGTCTGGTTGACCGCTGGCTTGCCCGCAGATACCGTCTTACGGACTACTTTTTCTCCCTTGAGCGATGCCTGAAGGCAAAACAACTTGACCGGGTGGCTGGATTGGCCAAAGTCGCGAAGGTTGAGATGATGACCCATCCCGAAAAGTTCGCGGAATATGATTTTTTGATGAGTGAGGACTACCTGGACCTGGTGCGCGGCATTCAGGTCAATCCTTACGCAATGTTGTAACCAGCATTTCCCCGGCGCCCCAAAACCATTATGCAACAAAGTTCTTTCGAGATTAGAATAAAGGGCAAATCCTTCATGGTGCCTTCGGCCCAGGTTGATGGCCATACCGTCATTGCCACCGGCAAATGGGTCAAAACCGCCCGCGTTCACGACGAGGAATGGACGAGTGGCCAGATCGTCAAGGCACCCGCGGACTTTATTGGCCGGATGAAGGAACAAGGGCTCAGGGCCGACGTTTTCACCTTCGCTCAAAAAGTGCCGGACAGCGAGCCAAAGTACCCCGGGTATTATGAAATGGATAACGTGGCGGTGGTCCCGTTAACCACCTACGAGGACTGGTGGGAAAAACGAATACCGCAGGAATCGAGAAAGAACGTCCGAAGGGCCGCGCGCCGGGGCGTGACCGTCAAGGCCGTTGAACTTGATGACGAATTGATCCGGGGAATCACGGAAATTTACAACGAGACGCCAATCAGGCAGGGCGTCCCCTTCGGGCACTTTGGCAAGAGTTTCGACACCGTGAAGAAGGAAGCTTCGACCCTCATGGATCGCAGCGAGTTCATCGGCGCTTATTTTCAGAACGAGCTGATCGGTTTCATAAAGCTCGTTTACATGGGGGGACTTTCAAGCATCCTGCATATAGTTTCCTTCAACCGGCACTATGACAAGAGGCCGACCAATGCGCTGCTGGCCAAGGCTGTCGAAATTTCCTGCCAGAGGGGCAAATCATTTCTTATCTACGGAAAATACATCTACGGCAATAAAAGCGTCAGCTCGTTGACTGAGTTCAAGCATCGGAACGGCTTCGAGAAAATGATTTTCCCGCAGTATTACATGCCGCTCACGATCAAAGGCCGGCTCTTCCTCAAGCTCGGGTTCCACCGCGGCCTGCTGGGAATACTGCCTCCGAAAATGATTACCGTGCTCATCAATCTTCGGGCATGGATTGTGCAAAAAATCGTGCTCCCCCTTCGGGCGGCGCCAAAGCCGGGCAAGTCCACTCCGAATGTGACACCGGGTCTGGAACAGGACGAGGCCGCCGGATAATCGCGGGGCACCCGACCGATATAAAATCGAAAAAACAAGCGATGGACATTGACTCTCTTTCCCAGCTCACGTAAGTAAAGACCCCCGTTAAGCCGGTGTAGCTCAACGTTAGAGCGGCTGATCTGTAATCAGCAGATGGAGCGTTCAATTCCTCCCGCCGGCTCCAATTAATCAGGCGAGGCGCCCATCCTCAAGGGGGGCGTTTGGCAGCAGGCCAAGCCTGCCAGATAAATCAAGACACATCGTATGCCAGGCATTACTGGAATAATCGGACGAAAGCCCCGCAGTGAAAACCGTGCGGAACTGGAGGCAATGGTCGCCTCCATGACGCACGAGCCATTTTACACCTCAGGTACGCTGGCCAACGAGCGGCTCGGACTCTGGATTGGCTGGACAGGCTTTGAAGGATCGTTCTCCGACTGCATGCCGGTATGGAATGAAAACAAGGACGTTTGTCTTGTTTTCGCCGGTGAGGAATTTACCGATGCGGAGCAGATCACCGCCTTGAAAGCAAGGGGGCATCTGTTCGATCCTGAAAATGCGAGTTACCTGGTGCATTTGTACGAAGAAAAAGGCCCGGGCTTTTTGGAACGGCTCAACGGATGGTTCAGCGGTGTGGTGATGGACCTGCGCCAAAACAGAATCTTTTTGTTCAACGACCGCTATGGCATAAATCGCATTTATCACCACCAGAACGCAAACGGCTTTTATTTCGCATCCGAAGCGAAGGCGCTTCTCAAGGTGCTCCCTGAAACGCGTTCAGTGGACCACGCCAGCCTGGGCGAATTCTTTTCGTGCGGTTGTGTGCTGCAAAACCGGTCGGTCTTCTCCGGAGTGTCCCTGGTTCCGGGGGGTTCGGTCTGGTCCTTTTCACCCGGTGAATTGGCCCGAAAGGAAGTTTACTTTAAGAAGGAACTCTGGGAGGAGCAGCCGCAATTAAGCGGGCCGGAGTATTTTGAAAAGCTGCAAGCCGCCTGGACGCGCATCCTTCCGCGTTACTTTCGCGGTAAGAGGGGCGTTGGCCTGTCCCTGACAGGCGGCCTGGACAGTCGCATGATTCTGGCTTGCGCCCCCTGCGCGCCGGAGACGCTGCCTTGCTATACGTTCGGCGGCATGTATCGGGACTGCGCGGACGTGACCATCTCGCGCCAGATCGCGCAAGCCTGCCGGCAGAAACACGAAACGATTCCCCTGGATCGTGAGTTCCTTCGCACGTTTCCCGGCTTGATGGAAAGGAACGTGTATCTCACCGACGGCGCGCTCGACGCAACGGGCGCGGCCGACCTGTTTGTTCAGAAACGGGCGCGGGAAATTGCCCCGGTGCGTATAACGGGATTGAACGGCGGTGAACTCCTGCGCCGGTTGACCATGTTCAAACCCTGGGCACCGAACCCCGAACTTCTTGCGCCGGATTTCGCGCAACGAGTTCAAGCCGCAACCACGACGTACGCCGGCGAACGTCAGGACCACCTGCTCTCGTTCATTGTTTTCAAGCAGGCACCCTGGCACTTGCAGTCGCGGCTCGCGTTGGAACGTTCACAGATCACGATCCGCACCCCGTACTTCGACAATGATCTGGTTGCCCTGGCCTATCAGGCGCCTCCGGAAATGATCAATTATGAGCCTGCGCTTCGGCTGATTGCCGCCGGCACTCCCGCCTTGAAGGATATCGGAACTGACCGTGCCAGGGTCTTGAAGTCGGTCCCGGCCATCACGAAGATTCAGCACGCCTTTCAGGAATTCACATTCAAAGCCGAATACGCGTACGATTACGGCATGCCCCCATGGCTGGCAAAAATCAATTACCTGACGTCGCCATTGCGCATGGAGAGGTTGTTTCTTGGCCGGCACAAGTTTTACCACTTCCGGGTATGGTTCCGGGACGAAATATCCCAGTACCTTAAGGACATCCTGCTTGACCCCCGATCGCGCGCGAGACCGTACCTGAACAGTGCTTTCCTGGAGCATATTGTCAAGAGTCATACCAGTGGCCGGGCGAATTATACCTCGGAAATACAGCGCGTTCTCACCGCGGAACTGCTTCAGCGGCAGTTGATCGAACAGAAATAATCTCTCGGCGATCAGCACGTGACGGTTGTATCCGCCCTTTGGGGATTAATAAATTACGTGCCTGCCACCAGGGGATGGAGAGTCAGTGACATTGCCATGGCCCGCAATTCTTATCCCAGGAATCCATATATAAAGAACGGCCGGATCGTGGAATGGTACTTGTCCTGTCTGCGGCGCAACCGGCGTGTTCCGGCAAAAATGATTGGATTATTACTGGGGTGTGAAATCGGCTGCAAAGTTCCAGAGCGGTTGTTCATGCCTCATCCCAGCGGGATAGTCGTGGATACGCATGCGCGGCTTGGAAACGACGTCGTGTTGTTGCAGCAGGTGACGTTGGGCGTCGCGCATCCATACTACGACCGGAATGTGGATGAGAAACTGGTGGATCCGATTCTGAAAGAGGGCGTTTATGTGGGGCCGGGGGCAAAAATCCTCGGTCACATCACCATTGGCGAATGGTCGGTCATCGGCGCGAACGCGGTGATTACGGTGGATGTCCCGCCAAACTCGATCGCGGTCGGCCATAATAAGATACTGGATAAAAAGGCGACAGAAATAAGATGGGTGCCGGACGACCCGGCATGACGCCTGCGTTCAGCGGATATTGATACGTTGGTATGGCCCCAAGATTAGCGCTTTTAGCGGGTTACATTTGCATCTTCTGGTTGATTGCCAGGGATGTGAAACGGCGGCCGGGGCTTTCCAAGGCTCTGTGGATCCCTTTGCTATGGGTTGTCATCCTGGGTTCGAGGCCGGTTTCACTTTGGTCTGGCGATGCCGGCGAGGCCATCGCAAACGTCGAGGACGGGAGCCCTTTGGACAGGCTGGTCTTTCAGCTTCTCATGGCGGCCGGAATCGTCGTCCTGTTCAAGAGGCGCATCGAGCTCCGCCGCGTCATTTCGGAAAACAAATGGATCTGCCTTTATTTTCTGTACCTCGGAATCAGCGCACTTTGGTCGGACTATCCCTTTGTCTCGTTCAAGCGCTGGATCAAGGATCTCGGGAATGTGGTCATGGTGCTGGTTATCTTGAGCGAGATGGACCCGACCGAGGCCGTCAAGGCGGTATTCGTCAGGTGCGCGTACATCCTGGTTCCCCTGTCCGTCATTTTTATAAAATACTTTCCGGATGTGGGCAGGTATTACAACCGGTGGGCCTGGACATATTCATACGGCGGTGTGACAACGGACAAAAACATGCTCGGACTGACATTGGTCGTTTCGGGAATATTTCTGTTATGGCATTTGCTTGATATTTATAACGATCGTCTCTTCAAGGGCCGATGGAAGACGATTCTCGTTTGTGGTGTTCTGCTCGCAATGGCGGCCTGGCTGTTCAATATGGCCAACAGCGCAACATCACAAGCTTGTTTCATGGTCGGTGGCGGGATTCTTTTCGTGTTGAAGGTTCCCGCCGTCCGAAGGAAGGTCTGGTCATTGCGGGCGTTCAGCATACCCGTGGCCATCCTGTCGCTTTTTTTGTATTCGGCCCTCAACATGCAGAACGCGGGCACCTCGGTGCTTGGGCGGGATACAACCTTCACGGGAAGAACTGAAATCTGGCAAAGGGTGTTGAGCGAAAAAACCAATCCGCTCATCGGCGTGGGCTTTTACAGTTTTTGGCTTGGGGACCGGGTGGACAAAGTTTCTGAAGGCTTTTATTACCATTTAAACGAGTCCCACAATGGGTACATTGAAACATATTTGAACAGCGGGCTGATTGGCATTTTCCTCCTGGTCGGGTTGATCGTTTCCGCCATTATTCGACTTGTGCGTGAAGCCCCGCGGGGCAGTGATTACGAAGCACTGCAAGCTGTATTCCTGGCAGTGATGGTTATTTACAACGTCACGGAAGCCGCGTTTGACAGGATGGATATTTTGTGGGTTTGTTTTTTACTTGCCTGCGTCAAATACCCGATTGCATCATCGCGGCACCTTGAGCAGGAAAACGGGCAACGGCATCATGGCGCGGCCGAGTCCGTGACAAACGAGGGCTTTGTTGTCTGTTAGCCATGCTCAACCGGCCGGCTTTCTACCCGGCTATCAACACCCTCCCGGGGCAATTTTCTTGTGCGCATGGTTATGGCTAATCCCAAGCCACGCGCTGTCCAGATTTCATCCTGTAATTCGGGCCGGCGGCACAACGGCATGCCGATGGGTGTTTGTAAAGTGCGCTCGTGCATATTGCAATGAACGTTCGAGTAAATCGTTACGGCTTCAACGCTTCATCGACAGGGAATTTTTTCGAGGAAAATTACAGGTAATTGATGGTCAATGAGTTTCACACTGATTCCATTTTTCTGATGTGAAGGACGAGCCACGTCACATCTGTTTTGAACCTTCTGGCGTATTTCTTGCTGCCGTGGAGACCATGATGTTGTACAATGCGGTTTCGTCTTCGTGCAGATTTGCCTTGCTGTCTTTGGCCATCGCATATTTCGGTTTACAAACAGGATCCAGCCAGATCATTCCAGCCAGCCGCATGCCCCCCGGCGGTGTCTGGCACGCGGGCGTCCCGGGTGGCATCCCCAACCGGACCGTAATTTACAAGACGCTGACTCCGGCGAACACGGCGGCGGATATTTCGGCGGCCTGCCAGAGTTGTCCGAGCAACCAAGTGGTCTTTCTTTCAGCCGGCACTTACAACCTTACTGGTCCAATCACCTGGTACTATAATCTGTCCACCGGCAATGGCGTGACGTTGCGGGGAGCGGGCCCCACCAATACAATTTTAGCATGGAATAATACGAGTTATATTCAAGCGCCGATTCAGATTGAGGGGCCCGACCGTTATGGCAATGGCTATCCGGACAGTGCGGGCGCGACAAATAGTTTTATTCTCGATTGGAGCGGGGGCTACTCCCAGGGCACGAGTAATATCACGTTGAGAACCCCACAAAGCGCCTCGCTGATTGGAACTCACGAGGAATTGAAGGCGGGAACTGTCATCTGTCTCGATCAGTTGAACGATACTTTTGTCAACCAGGTTGGCAGTGATGGCGGGTTTCAGGTTGACGCTGCGGAGCTGCGCGACAATGGAACCAGGGCGCAGCAACAGTACGCCGTCGTCCAATCCATCAGCAATGGAACAAACCTGACCATCTGGCCGCCAATTTACATGACCAATTACCAGGCTTCTCTGAAGCCGCAAATTTGGTGGTGGGGAGCCAGCACGGTGATGTGCGGCATAGAGGACCTGGAGATTAACACCGCCAACAGCCTCCATACCTATCCCGTTTTTATGTGGAGCTGTTATGCATGCTGGGTGCGTAATGTGCACATTTTCAAACAGGCTAATTCCTCCATCGCCACTTACAATTGCCTGGCCTGTGAATTCAGGGACAGTTTTTTTGACCAGGCGCAGGGTTATGGTTCGGGCGCCTACGGCGTCAATTTGCAACTGGCCAGCGCGTGTCTGGTTGAAAACAACATTTTTAATTACATCAGCACGCCGTTGCTGCTCGCCCAGGGGTCGTCCGGCAATGTTCTCGCCTACAATTTTTGCACGAATGGGATCTATTATGATGCCGCCAACGCCTGGATGCCGCCCAGCATCGAGCCGCATTATGTCCACAACGAAATGAACCTTTTCGAAGGCAATTACGGGAACGGCGTGGAACTGGATTTCACCCATGGATCAGCGAGCCATAACACGCTTTTCAGAAATCGATTGCACGGCCCGGAAAAACCCACCCAGGTCAACAACACATTTGCGATACAAATTCAAGCCACGAACTGGTGGATGAACGTGGTCGGAAACGTTCTGGGCACTGTGGGCTGGCATACCAACTATGCGATTTCCGTGACCAGCCCGCTGTCAGATAATGACGGGTCCAGAAGTATTTATAAGTTTGGATTTACTGACGACAGCGGATCCACGGCTTTCGGCGATCCAAAGGTGCAGTCAACTGCCCTTATTCATGGGAACTGGGATGCAGTGACGAAGACCAACGGCGGCATCGTTTGGGACGCAACGATCAGCACCCATACACTGCCGGCGTCACTTTATTTGAGTGGCAAGCCGAGTTGGTGGGGGAATGCGTCGTGGCCTCCATTTGATCCGGCGAATCCTTTGGCTTCGGCGACGAATTTGCCGGCGGCGTACCGATTCATTTTTGGTCTGAATCCACCACCCGGCGGCGGTACCAATTTGCCCCCTGTGGTAGTCGCAAGCGGGCTGCCATTGACCGGTGCGGTCCCACTAGCGGTCAATTTTTCCAGTGCAGGGTCGTCCGATCCTGAAGGGGCCGCGTTGACATATAATTGGCAATTTGGAGACGGGGCGACGTCAACATCGGCAAATCCGAGTCACACGTATGCATCCGCAGGAGTATATTCCGCCAATCTGAGTGTCTCCGATGGCACCAACACGACTTCGGCCACGGCACTAACGATAACGGCAACCAACCTGCTGCTTGGCATCAATCTCCCCCCCGTGGCGGTGGCGAGTGGATTACCATTGTCCGGCGCTGTGCCATTGGCGGTCAATTTTTCCAGCGCCGGTTCTTCGGATCCTGAAGGTGCGGCGCTGACTTATAGTTGGACCTTTGGCGATGGAGGAACATCGACCGCCGCGAATCCGGCCCATACGTATGCATCAGCGGGGGTTTATTCCGCTCATTTGTCAGTCTCTGACGGGACGAATACAACTCCGGCCACGGCCATCACCATCACGGCGACCAATGCGGTGGTGGCGACAAACCGGCCCCCTGTGGCGGTGGCGAGCGCCTCACCCACGGTGGGGGCAACTCCACTATCAGTCACCTTTTCCAGCGCAGGTTCCTCCGACCCCGAAGGGGCGGCGCTGACCTATAGTTGGGTTTTTGGTGACGGAGCGACATCAACCGCGGCGAACCCCAGTCACACCTATGCAACTGCGGGCACGCATTCCGCCCAATTGACGGTTTCCGACGGAACGAACCAGACCGCAGCCACTGCCATTGCGATAACTACAGCCAATGTTTCGACCGGCCCCGTGGCGGTCTATGGCTTTGACGAAGGGACCGGCGCCATTGCCCTGGATACCTCGGGGAATGGGAATAGCGGCACGGTCAATGTGGGTGGTTGGACAAAAACGGGAAAATTTGGCGGCGCGCTATCTTTCAACGGCACCAGCTCATCGGTGACGGTAAATGATTCGGCATCACTGGATCTAAGTGTTGGAATGACATTGGAGGCTTGGGTCAATCCGACGGCGTTAAATGCCCAACTGTGGATGAGTGTGATCATCAAACCACTCGCTGCCCCAGACTCGGTTGATTTCGTTCTGCAGGGTTCCTCGATAACCACACGGCTGCCTTCGACGGCAATCTCCACAACTTTGACAAATCTTTCCGGGTCGTCACTGCTGCCTCTTAACACCTGGTCGCATCTGGCGGCCACATATGATGGGACGACCATGCGGCTGTATGTGAACGGCGTACAAGTCGCGAGTGCGGCGCAGACGGGGCCGATTGCTCCCTCCAGCCAGCCGCTGACGATTGGTTCAAACTGGTCAGGGCTGATAGACGAAGTCAGGATTTACAACCGCGCGCTCAGCGCGAGCCAGATCCTGACTGACATGAACAGCGCGGTTAATCCGCCTCCCGCTCCGCCTTCCAACCTCAGGCTGCTGGCCAACTAGGACCGCGACCGGCGCATTCGCCAATCTCAGAGGCGATGGATCGCATTCCAAAGTCCTTGCGTCAAAATGTCTCCTTTGAAGTGTTGAGACAGGCGTGGAAAAGACCGCCGGCTAAGGCGTAAAATTTCCGGCGGCGGACTCCAGGCGGGTCCAGACAATGGGAGCAAAGCCACGGCGGCCCACCGAGACCTGCCTGCCACGATGTTTAGCATTACGCGAGTGCTTGCACAAAAACCTTGAGTCTGTTTTAAAACAGGCCTTGATTTATTCAAATACCAAAACAGTCAACATGGAAAACAAACGACTCGTCGAGCAGGATCCAAAACTGAAGAAAAACGATCTGATCGTTATTACCGGCGCCGGCGGTTTCATAGCGGGCAATCTCGTCCGCTACTTCTCGAAAAAGGGGTTTACCCGCATCCGTGCCGTGGACAAAAAGCCGCTTTACGAGTGGTACCTGCGCGTCCCCGGGGCTGAGAATCTTTGTCTCGACGTGAGCGAAGCGGACAATTGCCGCCGGGTTTGTGAAGGAGCGGTCGAAGTCTATAATCTCGCTGCTGACATGGGCGGGATGGGCTTCATTGAGCGTTTCCGGGTGGAGTGTTTGCGCAGCATCCTCGTCAACACCCACATGGTGGAGGCGGCGTACCGGGCCGGGGCCCGCCGGTATTTCTTCTCCTCTTCCGCCTGCGCCTACAACATTTTACTGCAACAGGACCCGAAGGTCCGCGCGCTCAAGGAATCAGATGCGTACCCGGCGATGGCCGAGCGCGGCTATGGCTGGGAAAAACTGATGAGTGAAATATTCTGCCAGGAATACTGGGCGGAACGGGGGATGAAGACCTTCATCGCCCGCTTTCACAATGTTTACGGCCCGAACGGGACCTGGGATGGCGGACGTGAAAAGGCCCCGGCCGCGATTTGCCGCAAGGTGATTGAGGCGATCGATAAGGACGATTTGCGAATCAAGATTTGGGGCGACGGTCTCCAGACGCGCAGCTTCATGTATATTGATGATTGCGTGAAGGGCATTGACATGATCACGCACTGCGACAACCTCATCGCCACGCCGATAAACCTTGGTTCCAGCGAACTT
>WNFR01007618.1_pt1 | contig 11003 bp, 13 predicted proteins | sample 5400221 | NCBI WGS metagenome assembly WNFR01 (sample SAMN13153357, study PRJNA577476) | soil metagenome | isolation source: 40 cm soil under Madrone tree | place: USA:California | collected 2016-06-14 | reverse complement strand
TGAGGAGGCGCGTGGCACCATTGTAGCGGAAGCGGGGGAGCGGGTGCGACCACGCATTTGGATAGGGCTCGGACAGTGGACGCCGGTGCCTCAGGACAAGGCGCCCGTCTAAATTGGGCGGGGAGGAGACTGTTGGAGACTGGAAGCAGCTCGGAGAGCGAATTACGAACCTTCGACGTCGACTGCATGACCTGATTGTCGTGCGCAGAGGGCGCCGCTTGTGTCGATGAAGAAAACCTTGGGAGATTGTAAGCAGCGAGGCAGGACACGTCCGATGCGAGTACTCGCCTGATTATCAGCCTCGGGTCTGCGAAAGCCTATCCGTTGGTTATCAGAGCGAGAAAAGTGACTCGTGGAATGTGTTATGACTTGCTTTCAACGAGGGAGTTATCCTTCTCGGGCCATAATATGATGGGAGCGCTATCTTGGACTGAATCCGAGGCAATGTCTAACAATCGCCTGGTGGACACAGAACGCAAGATGAAATAGCCCGGAGGAAAGCCAAAATCATTGGAAGACACTTTCTCGTCAGGCCCTTTGATGAGCATGTCAGACAAATCAGTAGGTCGAGGTGTGAGCTGTGTCGTGCCTCGTCGTATGACGGCAAGGCTCGCTTGATCACCTGACAACACGGTAAGCGAATGGGCTAAACTAGGAAGAGCGCAATATTGACCCACGATATCGGCAACACGTGGAGCAATCCAGGCGCAGCCCCCAAAACACCGTCACCGTCGGCATGCGGATGCTTTTTAGATCTAGATCTTCCTTATCCCGGCGGCAAGGCACACAAACCCAATATACCCAATAACTTCAATTCACAGGTTCAGTTGACAAAAACCAAGCCAGATAATTGGAAAAGCAACAAGAGATTCAGATTCTCATCCTCTGAATCCGTGACCTGATCAGGATTGATATGCTCGCATGCAGGACAAAATTTGTCCGAACGAGTGGTCCCGTCCGAAGGTACAAGATATTGATCCACATTCAAGCGATGTAATGACCGAGTTGATATGTGTCAACCGTCGGATTTGTTCGGGCGAGCCAGGGGCACACAAACACTTTCTTCTTTCTGTGAAAGGAAAGGAAGACGTGCACCTGCTGGGTTTGCTTAAATATGCATACCGGCTATCCTGCCTCATTTCGATTTTCCTTCCCTTTCCAAGGATGTCCGTGCCCGTGTCCTCACATGGAAACGACGACCTCAAAGTTCCAACTGTTCAAGTTTCCAACCCTTCTTCACTGAGCGGGCAACACGACTCTGAGAGCTGCAAGGATAATGATACCCCGGAGAAGCCTTACAGCGTCTTCTCCCTAAGGGAAAAATGGTTTCTCGTCGGCGTGGCGTCTTTTTCCGCTTTGTTCAGGTAAGTAGAAAAATGTTCAAAGTATCAAGCTGCGATGACACTCACCCAAATACACCCGACCCGCCACATCAAGTCCTCTCACTGCAAATATATATCTACCAGTGATTCCCACACTGTCTGCAGATTTTCACAAGAGTGTAGAACTCATCAATCTCACTGTTACGATGTACATGGTCATGCAAGGCTTGTGTATGTGCATCTCGGTTCATGATCGAGATTATATCTCACCCGTCCGCAAAACCAGCTCCGATGGTCTGGGGAACACTGTCCGATCGCTGGGGTCGCAGGCCAATTATGATAACGTGTCTGGCAACACTTTCCTTGTCCTGTGTAGGGCTGGCTCTCGTCCCAACATCTGCCTACTGGCTGTTGATGCTTTTACGGTGTTTCCAAGCAGCGGGATCGGCAAGCACTGTCGCCATTGGTATATCTATAAATGAGACCACGTTGATCGGACGAACTAATGTTTGGTACTATCCCACCAGGCACTGGCATCATTGCCGACATAGCCACTCCCGCTGAACGAGCTGGCTTCATTGGCCTTTTCGGCGTTGGTCCGATGGCATGTGCATATAATGCCCCACTGACACTCCAACTAAACGAAAGAGTTTTTGGCTAGGTGGGACCAACCCTCGGCCCTGTTATTGGGGGAGTGCTATCCCAGAAATTATCCTGGAGGTGTGTCGCGGCATCTAAACATTCTGCATTAATTCATCGTAACTCGAATAGAGCGATCTTTTGGTTCTTATCAATCGCCTCTGCCATATGTGGTCTCGCGCTCTTCTTGTAAGTCTCGTCTTATTCAACCTATTATTACCTCACCCTAACGCATAGCGTATGCTCTCAGGTTTCTTCCGGAGACCTTGCGCGCCATCGTAGGGGATGGAAGTGTTTCAGCAGGTTGGATCTACACGGCCCCGATGCCCATCGTCGGTCGGCGTCCCGTCATGGGCGAACCCAGCGGACTCCCGCCACGCAAGCCACTCACGAATCCTTTCAGGATGTTCGCCTATCCCGATGTTTGCATCCTTCTTATTTTCAACGGCACATATTACGCCGTCTTTTATGCCGTGACTGCCAGCTTATCGATCACTTTCGAGGAGGTTTATCCGTATCTAACCCAGACGGACATTGGGTTGTGCTTCCTTGCCATTGGAGGCGGGATGTTTATTGGCACATTATCTAGCGGAAGACTCATGGACGGCCACTTCAGGAAGAAACGAGATAACTTCATCTCTCGAGCTCAAACAGAATACAAGGGGGCCAATTCTCTTCCTGATTCATTCCCCATTGAAAAGGCCAGGCTTAAGTTTATGCCTTATCTCATTGTTGTATATACCGTCATTGTTATTGGGTATGGTTGGTGTCTTCAAACAAAGACATCTATTGCGGTGCCTTTGATCTTGCAGATCATCAGTACGTCCCAGGCCTATCTTCTGGTGTATTGTTTGGCCCAACCTTTGACCATACGTCATATAGTGGGCGCCGTAACTATTAGTTTGATGAACGCTATCACGGCATTGCTGGTGGATCTAGTGCCCCACCAGGGATCCTCAATCACAGCCTGTGTATGTATATCTATCCTCTTAGCGTTCGGCAAGCTAGTTCTCACCTTTCCGTCTGGAAAGAACAACATTGTCCGTTGCTCTATGGGTGCTGGCATGGTGTCCATCATAAACCCAATTCTTTCCGCGATGGGTAACGGATGGGCATACGTTTTCCTCGGTGGATTATGCGTCCTCGTCTCTCCCTTGATTTGGATTGAAGTTCGGTGGGGACCTATATGGCGGGCGCGGCGACTCAGAGCGCGGTGACAAACCGCTGCGCTGGCTTCGTTATGACGTTATGAAGAATCACGAACAGTTTACGAGTCATACGCGATACTCTTGGGACATTTTAATATTGCTTTGTGTAACACTTCGTTTGCACGCTTTCTAGGGATACCTTGTACGTATAATCACTGTAGACATCTGACGAGGGCCAGACAGCCACGCATGCAAAGTCTCGAGATCAGGTTTAATGCATTGCTAATACAATGGGCGTGTACAGACGCATGGATACAACAAACGACGATAATATCTCTTACTCATCCTCATCCTCAGAATCGGGCATGAAGTCATCGTCGGAGTCGAGCTGGCCAGGCAAGCGCCTCGGTTGTCTTGCCCTCACTTCCCGGCTTTCAAGGCGCCGTTTCTCCACGAGGTCTTCTAATGCGCCGGGCATCTTCAACAGGCCCTTCCATTCGTGGCGCGCGACGACACTGCCTCCGTGGCCATTCGACCACCCTACGCTCATCAAAACGGGCTCCTGACATTAGAATCGGATCAGCTCACTCGAACCTTATTCGAAAAAGAAATATGCGCCCTGTTCTTACCTTCGAGTGCCAACTGACGTCGCGGACGCATACAGCCTTTGAGCCATTAAAGCTCCTCGGCTCTGGGCCAGATGGGTCGAAAGCCATGGGAAGTGTCTTGCTCCGGTCAAGTACTTGAACTACCCGGCCGTCGAGTGACCAGATCTAAGGACCAAGCAAAAATAAGTGTGGTCCGAAAACCCGATGAACGTAATACGAACGTGTATCCTTCCGTCGGCCGACCCGGAATAAATGTACTGCCCACCTGTGGTCTCTGCAGGACTAAAATGGCACCGTATGAGAGTTTGAAGCACGGCGTGTCCTCGATATGTCATGACACTGCAATCCAACGGATGCGCTAGGTGCTTTGGTTTAGGATAGTGCCCAGACCTGCAGGTAACGAAGTTAGCAGTGGTTCGAGTGGGGGATAGGGCTGCGCGTGTTCTTTTACCGATAGTCGTATCCACGAATGCCGTAGTCGTCATTGGCCACCGTCTCGTATTGTTTGTTCGTGCACATTTTACGCAGGTCCCACAACCGGAGCGCCTGGTCTTTCCCGTTGGAAATAACATAACGCCCATCCCCTTTCGCTGACACGTTGGTTATACCTTCCGTGTGGCCGATCAACACACCCGAGGGAATATGTGAAGAACCCAAAGAACGACGGTCCCTACAACCATTATGCTTAAATCGTTTCCGTGGAAAAAGGGGAAATTGACACACCAGACTTTCAAAAATGTATCGTCGGAAGCGCTGATGAGAACGTTGCCCGAAGCCGTGTCGGCCCAGCAACAGCTATTGACATCATCTTGATGAGCGTCGATCTTAACCGTTCGCTTGTTGGAAAGTAGGTCATACACTGGGACGCCTGTAAGCTCCGTCCCACCTTACTGACCTAACCCAAATACTCACCGAAAATCTTTCCATCTCCTCCAGCAACGACCTCATTGCCGTCCGCCGAAAACTTACAGCTCCAAATACCGAAATCGTTCGTGGACATTAAGCCCCGCCGTCGCGTGGGTTCTGGGTCTGCAAATGATATTGGTATCTGAGTTGTTGACGAATCCAGCGTTGTCGCCATGTGCACTGTCGAATCCTACGTATGACTCCCTGTAAGGTTCGCCTTAGAAACGCGCGAATGGCTCACGATAGAGGAATAAATGATTCTGAATTGGCAGATAAGCGCAGAAGACGGATTACAGGTGATACTAACCTTTCATTGTCGGGGCTAAGGTGGGCATCGGTAATGGTCCATCCACCTGACGAACCCTGAATGACCTTGATGACCTTCATGGTCGTCGGTTCGTCAGGTGTCCATCGCCGATGAAGCCACTCTGGTGGCTGTGGAGCTTGCCTGGGATTTGTAGGTGGTGCGGCCATATCAAATATATGCAAGCGGAAGTCTACCAAAAGTTCAGCGGGGGCACGATGCGGAGACGGAGGTACACGCCATACCCCTACAGCATGTGTAATAGAAGGAAGAATCTGGAAGGCATGCATAAGATACCCAAAAATACAGTAGTCGGAGAGCATACGAACCAGCTGAGTATTGTCCGCAGTATATATTATCGGTAAGGGAGGCGACGGCTGTACCATTACTATTGGGGACAATGGCCTGCGGTCGTAGCTGAGAACAGGGTACACAAGAACATAGACTCGACTCACGTTGGTGACGTCCTGCATTGGGGTTTGACGGAGCTTATTCTGCCGCGACAAGATGGCTCTGGCAAAGCTGGGACAACCATCGCGCGACCGAGTTTCGACACCGATTCGACCGAACTCTCCACTCACAAGGAGTCTCTTGCCTGGTCCTTGCGGTTTGGTCACAGGTGGAAACCATTTGGGAGTCTTTGCGTGTGGCCGACGCCAATAGCTGATTTGTATCTCCTCCTCGTCCTCCTCGTCCTCTTCGTCATCTTCATTATCCTGATTGTGTAGGTCGCGATCTTCGACGCTCTGTGCGTTATCTGGGTGTCGGGTAGTTGTGGAGTCGTCCCATGGCAAGTGTACTAGACGAAATGACCCTGCAGAGAAGGTGTCGTGCAACAACTCTCGGGTTGGCTCGTCGTCTTCGCCTTGATGGATTCCCAATGTACGTATTTGCATGATTGCTGTTTCAAAGAATGTAAGAGGTGGAACAAGGGTTCGCTAAGGCACTGACGCGCACTTCGAAAAAGCTCCATTATACCCAAATTCTGAGGCCCATTCCCGTCTCCATTTCCCTCAGTCGATGAGTCCCCGCTGTGAGACATGGCCGGACATTCCACGGAGTACCACGGTCCGAAATTTATTGTGGACCCCGAGAACAAGTAATCCGATCTAATCGACGGTCTGGGGTCCTTGGCATGTTGCGTTCCGGTTAGTTAGGCTGGTGCCTACTGCGACTGTACAAAACGGTCACCCATGACTGCCGCAGCCCCAATAACCATCAACGCAGATGAAGTGAACTGCCTCATCTATTCCTACCTCAAAGACTCCGGTATTTCCTCCTCCATCGAGTTCACATTTTACCTTACCAACCTGCATTCCCAGGCTTTCAACACACCGCATTCTGTTTACTTAACGAGGGTCGCCTCCACCACTCCGTCCACCTAGAAAAGCATATCCCACGTGGAGAGTTGATAGAGCTCCTGATCAAGGCGCTGCTGTATACGGAAGTAGAAGCTCATTGGAGGGGAAATAATGACATGACTGGGAACTGCACCACTGGCTTCTCGCTGTTAGAGACTCATGTTTGCACCTTGAACCCTGGTGCCAAGCCCACTGTCAAGCTACCTGCCAATTCCGCACCTACACTTCTGATGATGGCCCCTCCCTCCGCCTCAGTCTCCGAAGTCTCTGACGCTGCGCAAAAACGCAAGGCGAGCACGCCTGTTGGAGAAGAGAGTCATATGGACAAGCGGCAAAAAACAGCAGAAGTAGAAAGTGGAGCAGAGGCAGGAGAAAAGAATACTGATGGTGCGTGTTGACCCGGCTTCAGTAAATCCGTGTTGGTTCTCCCGCGCGGCGTCGTCATTTACACCAACGTGTTAGGTTCTAGTCTTACTTCGCGGAAAGCCCAACCCGAGACAAGTAAAAAAGGTGCGAAGCGTGTGAAGTCACCCAAGTCCAAATCCCCCGCACCTGCAATTCCTATACCGCCGTCAACGCCAGAATCTGGCCCAACTGCTGAAGGCGAAGAATTTAACGACCCCGTTCGACTACTGAAGGGCCATGATACTGAGGTGCATCGCCTGTCGCCCCTAACTTTGCTTACTCAAACAAAATCTGCAGGTCTTCGTTTGTGCATGGAACCCTGTTCATCGCGACGTGCTGGGTTCGGGGTGAGCATTTTGACGTTATGCATACAACCCTTATGCTCAATCTACGCAGGTCAAAGGACGCCGTTGTTAATCTATGGGATCTGTCCAAGAACACGGGCCATAGTAAACCTTACAAAACAATTGATTGTTCTTCAACGAAAGTTGACTCGGACCTCACATCCTTGGACTGGAATTGTCACGGAACACTCTTGTCAGTGGGATCCTATGACGCCATGTTGCGCATATACATGGCTTCCGGTGAACTATACTTCGAAAGTCGATTGCATAAAGTGTGTAGAACCTTGGCCCATCATGACATCTCAGTAGCCATGGCTGATACCTGCCACCTGCCATTTAAAATAGGGACCGATCTTTGCTACACGCTTCTCTAAGGATGGGAAATGGCTCGCTACTGCTAGCTTGGACAATACCGTCTGTCTCTGGGATGTTGAGAACAAACAAAGGCGAATGCAGTACAGGCACCGGGGTATGCACTTAGTTTAGCCATGCGCCCACATGCGAATTCATTTTTGCCTAGGTATTTGTCTGGATTTGGATTGGCTCGATGGAGAGTTGTTCGCGAGCTGTAGTGCCGACAAGGTGATCCACGTATTAAGCATCAATCACCCAGATCCAATTGCCGTTCTCACGTTAGTGGTTATCTTTCAGTCGAAACTGTAAATGTTGACAGCTATGCAGGGGACACGAGGGTGAAGTCAACCAGATCAAGGCAAACCCATCAGGAACTCGGCTCATGTCGTGTTCTGATGATATGACCGCACGGATCTGGGAGATGAGAAGGGTCAAGCACGCGTCCCAGCCTGATCGAGTAGCTGTCAGTGGCGAGATGAGATCACTCGAGGGTCATCGAAACTGGGTTACCGGAATAAGCTGGTGTCCCACGAAGATTCTCAATAGGTCTCACGAGCTCGTCGCCACGTAAGTCTGACCTCCAAAGCAGGTTTCCGCTCTTCGTTCTTACTCCCTATAGTGCATCGTTCGATAGTACAGCACGGTTGTGGGATGCCGATACAGGCGTATGCCTACAGGTGTTTACACACCACAAAAAACCTATATATTCGATCGCATTCAGTCCAGATGGGTTCTGGCTCGCTACCGGTGGTGGTGACGGATGGGTCCACCTTTATCAAGTCAATGTATGGTATTTCTCCTCGCCGTTCTTGGAATTTTTCTCTGATAGAAACTCACCAGGAGAGACAAAAAATTTGGTCCTGGCTTTCGGAACATCAAAAGCGTGCGATATTCGAGATGACCTGGCAGCCGCACGAAAACGGCATATGCAAGCGCCTTGCAATCGCCCTGCAATCGCACAAAGTCGGTCTGATCGATTTGACGCAAGTACCTGCGGCGAGGAAGGCCCGCAGATTCTCCTGAGGCTCCATCCTACTGGCGCTTCGTATCATTCAACTCCACACCCGAGCTTTGTGGAGCCGTCTGCTCCATGCTGCGTACGACTATTTGCGCGCAAATCCGGCGATTCTTTATTCTTCCTGTGCTGGTTAGATAACATAGTTCTATGATTTAATACAAGGCAACTGCTACACCGAAGGTTCTGAACCTTCTGTCTTAAGCGTGATAGTTCTCGGCCTTTCAAATGCGGGCGATAGTACAACGGGAGAATCTCTAGTCAAAATTGATGTTGGGACCACCTAGCTTCGTCCCCTGCAAAAAGGATGGGGCGTTCGTATATACCGCAAGGTTCGCAGCTGTGTGAAGTGGATTTGTCTTGAACAACATAGCAAGAATCCAGATTTTGGTCGGCAGGGCTCTCTGTATGTCTACTTGGACTCGAAAAAAGTGAAATATTGAGCAAGTAACCTCCAGACCGATCTTAATAGACTCGGCCTTTTGCTCGTAGTGCTCCACCACCCACGCTTGCGTCTGGGTGACGATCAGGTGGAGTCCAAGTCGAAACGGTATGCACGCGCAGCGGATGTATAGTAAGTATCCCAAACGGTCTGTGTTAAATTCGATCAATGTAGTAAGGTAGAAGAGTCACATTCAATCAATACGCAGAAACATATGCATAGCTCTCTACCCCGACGAGACTTACATTCAACTAGAAAAAGAAAAACCATCAGTTCACATAAGAATGGATCCGACATGCAAGTAAAACACACCTTCTGTGGACAGTCCGACGTGACGCGATTACAGCCCCAACACTTGATCTCCTCCAGCTTGGGGCAGCCATCCAAAATCGCCTTGATGACAAAGTCGTCCACGGCCCTGTTCCATCCGACGTCGAGCGCGCGCAGCTCGCGCGCGCTCGCGATGTTCGTTAGCGCATCCGCCGTCGTCTCGCGCCATGAGCTGATATTCAGCGCTGACAGCGTGGCGTGCGCACACTCAATGAGCGCGGGCAGCGCACTGGCGCCGACTTCGTGCGCACGAGCGAGACTGAGGGTGCTAAGCACTGTGGGCGTCCACGCGCGGAAGAACGTGGCGACGCCCTCGTCCGTCAGCGTGGGCAGGTTGTCCAGCTTGAGGGAGACTAGGCCCGTTGCTTGCGTGGAAATTCCCTTCTGCAGGAAGTCGTCGCCGAGCTCCTCATGGCCGGACAGATCAAGGTGAGTGAGTTGCGCGCCGCGCGCGTGTAGGACGCCGAGGAGCCCGTCTTCGGAACAGGATGTGCTGGGAGAGGAGAGGTCGAGTTGCTCCAGGTGCTGGAAGGAAGATATATGCGGGAGGAACGTATCGTCGAGCTTGCCGATTTCCTTCAAGCGGAGTTCAGTGATGTCAGGACAGTGTCTAGCCAACGCCGACATGCACTCGAGGTCGAATCGGGGACTCTGGTAGAGCAGGAGACCCTTGAGTCCAGGGTGCGATTGGAAGAACGAAATCCAGGCGGGCACGCGAATTAGGAAAGGTCCGAGGAGTTCAAGGCGCGTGAGTGAGGGAAGCGATGTGGACCATGCATTAATAACGTCATCGTTAAGGTGACCACAGTAATCGATCCGGAGTGAGGTGAGATTTGCGTTGAGAAGGGCGAGGGTCGTGAGCGCAGGTGGCTCGAGCTTGGTGCCATCATAAATGGTGAGAGACGTGTTCCTTGTGTCGTAAAAGAGAGTGGCGTTCTCGGGAGTTCTGTGAATGTGTGTTGGTAAACTGAGTAGGTCAAGAGGGGTTTCATAGCCTTACAAGGACCTATTTCGACATAAAACGCGCACAATCCTGTCAAGGTTAACGGAGCCAATGTCTCCAAATGCCTCAACGTCATTGATATGCTTGGACACGACCTAGAATGAAAATGTGAACAAATGTCAATGAACATCAGTGTATACACACCTTGATACAGGAAGAAACGAGGGTGGGGAACTTTCTCTCTTCAAAGTGGGTAATATTACGCCTCTCAGCTGCCTTGCGCTTGCGCGGTGCAACTGGTTTCTTGAACGGGTCAGCTCCCGAGGATTTGGCGCAGGAGTGACAGAGATAGCCCGGGGGAGGGTCGGCGGCAATCGTATATTTCGTCTTCAGTTGAGTATAAGCAAGAAGGTAGGCAAACAATTGCCAATGAAATGCACACCATAGTAAATCGCTTCGCGCATTTCGCACATATCTTGAGACTCCCAATGGATGGCTTCGAGTTGTTCGACCACATAGATCGCGACAAGGCTGTGTAGGCGTCATCCTCGTCCTCGTAGTCATCATCATCCTGTTTCTTCGCTTTCTTCTTGGCTGCAGCTTTTTTCTTCTCAAGAGAGGCTTTGGATGCCTTGCGTTTCTTTCCGACTGGAGCTTCTTCCTCACTGTCAAGATGGTCCGAGTCGGGGGCGGCCTCGAGTCGCGGTTCAGCCGAAGGAAGCGATAGAACCATTATATACGTACCTCCCCTGAAGGCGCACCAGTCGTTTCTTCATGCCCACTTCCGTTGATATTTTCCTGATTTCCACTCCCTGACGCGTTACTAGGGCCAACCTCTGCCTGTTGTTGCTGCTGTTGCTGCGGTTCCTGCTGCTGCCCTCG
>WNFR01007615.1_pt1 | contig 11005 bp, 10 predicted proteins | sample 5400221 | NCBI WGS metagenome assembly WNFR01 (sample SAMN13153357, study PRJNA577476) | soil metagenome | isolation source: 40 cm soil under Madrone tree | place: USA:California | collected 2016-06-14 | reverse complement strand
TGGCCACGGTGTTCGAGGTCGCGGGTGCGATGATGACGCTATGGTAATTGCCTTCGTACAGAAAGGTCACCGGCACTGCGCTCGCGGTCGTGTCGCGGTAGATGTGGATGTCCTCCTTGAGTTTCTTCAGATCGTAGCCATACATTTTCAGAACTTCCGCTGCCGCCTTGGTCAGAAACAGGTCGACGTTGGACAGCGTGCGCACGATGTCCAGGCACTCCTTGAGGTAATGACCGGAACCGGTGAGTGCCCAGGCGATGCGTGGCTCCTTGACTTTAGCCATAACGGTGAATGCTACGCGCGCTGCGTTGAGCGCGGTTGCGGGAGGGAAAAGGATTCATCGGATCGAAGATCCTCTGGTTGGGTCCCGCGCGGAGAGCTGTTCACCGCATCTGTTCAATAATGGAACGCCCGCGCGACCGGAACGCATGACGCGGATGTTAGCCGTGTTCGGTCGGAAACGGAACACGCTGGCATCGCTGCGATAGTTGGATAGAATGAACCGGAGCGAAAACTGCAGCGAATTTGTAAGAGTGTCTGTGGACGCAGGAGGATGAGATGGCGGAACCAGCCGAGAAAGCCTACAGCGAGGCCGAGGTCAAGCAGCGCCTGGCCGTGGAACTGCCGCATTGGTATTACGAAGACGGCTGGATCAGAAGGAAGTTCAAGACCGGCGGCTGGAAAGGCACGCTCATGGTGGTCAACACCGTCGGCCACCTCGCGGAAGCTGCGTGGCACCATCCTGACCTCACCGTCTCGTACGCGTTCGTGATCGTGAAGCTCGTCACCCATTCGGCAAAGGGCATCACCGACAAAGACCTCGCGCTGGCGAAAAAAATCGAGGAAGTGATTCAGTGGCAACCGGGCAAGGAAGGTGGCGCGCTGGAAGGTACGCCGAACGATGACCAGCGCTTCAAGTACATCAAGTATGACTGAGGGCGTAGTCCGGCCATCCGTGCGGGCAGACAGGAATTCATCCGGAACCATGACAGGCGCCGCTCCGCCCATGGACATCATCTTCGTTCGCGACATCCGGCTCGAAACGCTGATCGGCGCCTTCGAGCACGAGCGCCGCCAGCCGAGAACCTTGCAGGTCAACGTCGAAATCGGCCGCCAGGCGATTCGCGCGTGCAAGACTGACCAACTCGCCGATACGATCGACTATGCGGCCGTGGTGAGCGTGGTCCAGGAATTGTTTGCTTCGCATCGCTTCCACCTGCTTGAACCGCTGGCCGACACACTTGCGGACCTGATGCTCTCTAGATTCGAAGCGCAGTGGGTGCGGGTCGAGATTTCCAAGATCGGTGTCGTGCCCAACGCCCGCGACGTCGGCGTGCGCATCGAGCGTAGTCGCTGAATAAGACAAGAACCAAATCAAGAGCGTTGACGCAAAGGGCGCAAAGGGAAAGAAAGTTACGCAAAGAAATGCGGGAATGGATGCGGGAGCGGTTTGCGTTACTTGGCATGGTTTTCCTTCGCGTACCTTTGCGACCATTGCGTTGAACGCGTTTCGGGTTTGAACCTTTCTGTGACCCATGTGAGGGGAGGGGAACCGTATAGGGCGGAAACGGATATTGTGCTGCGCAATGGATTCTCCCGATGCGAGGCTGTCGGGAAGGCGACGCAGCGTCGATGTGTGGCTGTCGAAGGTTTCCGTTTCTCAGGAGTAAATCAAGAAATTCATTCGCTTGCGGATGCACTACGGGTTCCACGGAAGATTGCCTGGAGCCCAAATCGGCATTGTGAAGAAATCGTGCAGTGCAAAATGAATTTTTCCTCCTGCGTACCGGCAGGGCTGGCACGTTGACCCTGTCTAGGGTCTGTGCTTGACTGCTTGCAAGCGCCCGCTGGAATGCCGGTTTCCTTACTTACCCGAGATTCCCGGTTCCGGTGAATAGTCAAAAAAGGGTTCATCAGGACCCCTGGGCATAAGCGCTCTTGTCCGACTGAATCTCAAGACAAGTCCGGACAGGGGAGGAGGTCGGTATGAATCACAACCAGATCAACACCGACGTCACGGCAATCCGCCGTGCATACGGTCAATTCCTCGAGAAGGGGGATGTTCCCGAGGGTGTTGTCCCGGATTTCATCAAGCGGTCGTGGCAACGCAGCGTGGCTTTCGGCGTGCCCTACGATCGCATCCGCGAAGTCGGGCGCATCGATGAAACGGATCTGCGGGTGGTGGTGGGCCAGTACGGCAGCCTGATCAATCTCGCGGCTCCCGTGATGGAAAATCTCCACCACCAGCTCACCGGATCGGGCAGCGTAGTGCTCCTGTGCAGCGGCGAGGGCCTCATCCTGCATTCGATGGGCGATCCGGATTTCATTCCCCGGGCCCAGCATGTCGCGCTCAAGCCTGGTGTTTCCTGGGCTGAGGAGCAGAAGGGCACCAACGCCATCGGTACCGCGATCGTCGAACGCGAACCGGTGGTGATCTACGCCGGGCACCACTTCATCCGGCAGAATCATTTCCTGGCCTGTTCCGCCTCGCCGGTGCTCGATCCGAACGGCGATGTGGCCGGCGTGCTCGACATCACCTGCGATTACCGCGGCCACCAGCGCCATACCATCGCGCTGGTACAGATGGCGGTGCGGGTGATCGAGAGGCAGATGTTCCAACATCGCTTTTGCCGCGACGTGGTTTTCAACGTACACCCTGAGCGCAACTATCTCGGCAGCCCGTTCGACGTGCAGGTGGCTTTTTCGCCTCATGGCGATTACCTGGCGGCAACGCCGGCAACCTGCGGGCAGCTCGACCTGCGGCCGGGTGCCTTTCGCGGTCTGTTCGACGAGCTGTTCGACGCGTCTTACGGGCAGGTGCTGCGCAAACTCGGATCGGTCTCGCCGCCGGTGATACAGGTGCGCCTGCGGCACAACGGCATGCCGGTGTATCTGCAATTGGCGCAGCCCACGGTGGTCGCGAAAACAGGTCACGGTACGCCCGTGGATTCCCCGGCGCCGAAACGGCAACCTTCGCCCGACGGCCAGCGTACGCTGCACGAGCTGAGGCTCGATACCCTCGGCGCATCCGATCCGGTGACGTTGTTCAACATCGAAAAGGCGCGCCGCACGCTCGGCCGCGACATTCCGATCCTGATCGAAGGCGAAACCGGGGTCGGCAAGGAGTGGCTGGCGCGCGCGATCCACAATAGCGGCCCGCGCGCCGGCGGCGAGTTCGTGGCGCTGAACTGCGCCTCCATCTCGGAAGGTCCGCTCGAGGCGGAACTGTTCGGCTATGAGGAGGGCGCGTTCGGCGCCAAGCACAAGGCAGCGACCAGCAAGATCCAGCAGGCCGACGGCGGCACGCTTTTCCTGGACGAGGTCGGGGACATGCCGCTGAACCTGCAGGCGCGGTTGCTGCGCGTCCTCCAGGAGCGTGCCATCACGCCGGTCGACGGCAAGCCGGTGAACGTCGACCTAGCGGTCATCTGCGCCACTCACCACAGGCTGCACGACTTGGTGCGGGCGGGCGGCTTTCGCGAGGACCTGTACTACCGTCTCAACGGGCTCACGCTGTTCCTGCCGCCGTTGCGGGAACGCAAGGACGTGCTTGAGCTGGCGACGGCGCTGGCCGCGAAGGGATGCGTTGCCCCGCGCTGCATCGAGTTCTCCGACGAGGTCATGGACATCTTCGCGCATCATCCCTGGCCGGGAAACCTGCGGCAGATGCATTCGGTGATCCGCGCCGCGCTGGCGATGATGGACGCGGGCGAGAAACTCGGACGCCGGCATCTTCCGGAAGATTTTCTCGAAGAACTGACGCTCGCACCCGCCGCTGCAGCCGCGCGCGAAGCGCTTGCTGCGCAAGCGGTCATGTCGTCGATGTACGCGGACAGTCTGGAACAGATCGAACTGCAGGCGATCCAGGAAACGATCCGCCAATGCAAAGGCAACATCTCCGCCGCGGCACGCCAGCTCAACGTGAGCCGCACTACGCTCTACCGCAAGCTCAAGAACTCCTCCTTCGCGACGCCTGATCCCGACCGGCGCGGCGCCGCTCGCAAGCGCGGCGACGACCTGCACGGTTGACGCGCCTGCGCGCGCAATTCATCCGGACATCGCGAAGCCGCGCGTGAAATGCAGCGACGGGCACGCCGGCGATGCTGATGCAACCTGCAACAGTTGTCCAGAACTGAAACACTCCTCGAAGATTGCCGTCGTTTCACCTTCGAGCGCATTCGATTTCCATTCAGGAAAAGTGTTGACCCTATAAAAGCACTGTGCTTGTATAGGGATACACGTTCGGTGAGATTTCCGTCCGGAAATGCATGTGCCGGAAATGTGTGTGCCATTGCGGTGAAGAAGGGTGATACGCGGGCACCGTGAGGCAAACAAAACGCTCTGTGGTCAACTTCAAACACTATAAGCAGGAGGAGGCATGAGAGTCACTTTACGTTATCTGGTTTTGCCGTTGGCCCTGACCGCCGCAGCTGGCGTGGCACAGGCCAACTCGGACGTTGAAAGACTCACTGCAAATCCGAAGAACTGGGCAATGCAGGCTGGCGACATGTACAACCAGCGCTACAGCAAGCTCAGCCAGATCAACGCCGGCAACGTCAACAAACTTCAGGTCGCCTGGACTTTTTCCACGGGCGTATTGCGCGGTCACGAAGGCTCTCCGCTGGTCATCGGCGACACGATGTATCTGCACTCGCCATTCCCGAACAGGGTCTTCGCGATCGATCTGAATACCAACAAGATCAAGTGGAAGTACACCCCCAAGCAGGATCCTGCGGTCATTCCGCAGATGTGCTGTGACACGGTGAATCGCGGTCTCGCCTACGCGGAAGGCAAGGTATTCCTGCAGCAGGCCGACAGCACGCTGGTCGCTTTCGATGCCAACTCCGGCAAGGTCTTGTGGTCAGTGAAGAACGGCGATCCCAGTGTGGGTGCGGTAAATACCAACGCTCCGCACGTGTTCAAGGACAAGGTAATCACCGGCATCAGCGGAGGCGAATGGGGCGTACGCGGTTACGTGGCCGCTTACAACATCAACACCGGCGATCTGGTCTGGAAGGGCTACAGCACCGGACCGGACGACGAGATGCTGATCGATCCCACGAGCACCACCACCTGGATGGACGGAAGGGTGCAGCCGGTCGGAGAGGACTCTTCGCTCAAGACCTGGAAGGAAGACCTGTGGAAGATCGGCGGCGGCACCACCTGGGGCTGGTACAGCTACGATAAGGCGCTCAATCTCATGTACTACGGCACCGGCAACCCGAGCACCTGGAACCCGGCGCAGCGTCCCGGCGACAACAAGTGGAGCATGTCAGTCTGGGCCCGCGACGTGGATACCGGCAAGGTGAAATGGGTTTATCAGATGACGCCGTACGACGAGTGGGATTTCGACGGCATCAACGAGATGATCCTCGCCGACATCCCGGTCAAGGGCAAGATGACCAAGGCGCTGGTGCATTTCGACCGCAACGGCTTCGGCTACACGCTCGACCGTACCAACGGCGCGCTGCTGGTCGCAGAGAAGTATGACCCGAAGGTGAACTGGGCAACCCATGTGGACATGAAGAGCGGCCGTCCGCAGGTCGTTTCCAAGTACTCGACCGCGCAAAACGGTCCAGACGTCAATACCAAGGGAGTCTGTCCCGCGGCATTGGGGTCCAAGGACGAGCAGCCGGCAGCGTACTCGCCCAAGACCAGGCTCTTCTACGTGCCCACCAACCACGTGTGCATGGATTACGAGCCCTTCGCGGTCGAGTACACGGCGGGCCAGCCGTATGTGGGTGCGACGCTGTCCATGTATCCCCCGCCCGGCGAAAAACACATGGGCAACTTCATCGCCTGGGATGCCGGCACCGGCAAGATCGTCTGGTCGAAGCCGGAGAAGTTCTCGGTGTGGAGTGGCGCACTTGCCACGGCCGGTGACGTGATCTTCTACGGAACCCTGGAAGGCTACCTCAAGGCGGTGGACAACAAGGGCAACGAGCTGTGGAAGTTCAAGACCCCGTCCGGGATCATCGGCAACGTGTTCACCTATGAACACAAGGGCAAGCAGTATGTCGGCGTGTTCTCCGGCATCGGCGGCTGGGCCGGCATCGGCATGGCAGCCGGCCTGGAGAAGGATACCGACGGCCTGGGTGCGGTAGGCGGTTATAAAGAACTGAACCAGTACACCGAGCTGGGCGGCTCGCTCACGGTGTTTGCTCTCGGAAACTGACAAGCCAAAAAAAGTTCGTATGCGAAATGGCATCCCGGTGCGTTTACGGGATGCCATTTCTTTATCACCCCGGGGATTTACCCATCATGAGCACTCCAATGTCGGGAAGGAGGATTCTGGTCGCCGTGTTCGCGGTGATTGCAACGCTGCAGGCAGGGGCCGATGAATCCGCTGGAAGCAATCTGTACACCGTGGTAGATGGCTACAAGGTGGATCCGGCCACGATGAAAGGATTCCGCGCCTGGCGTGCTGCGGCCTGCGACCGCTGTCACGGCGCCAACCAGGAGGGCCTGGTCGGGCCTTCGCTGATCAACAGCCTGAAGGTGCTCAGCAAGGAGGAGTTCGTCAAGACGGTCACCGAGGGCAGGCTCGACAAAGGGATGGTCTCCTTCAAGACCAGCAAGATCGTAATGGACAACCTGGACAACCTCTATGCCTATCTCAAGGGCCGTTCCGACGGCGCCATCACCCGCGCCAAGGTCGAGGAACTGAAACCTTGACGCTCTGCGGCAGTCATACCGGCGTGTTGCAGACTTCGCAAGCATCGAATGACCGGCGAGGACAGGGCGCGATTGCTTTCCTGGCCGCGTGTGTGTTCGTTGTGGTCGGGGCGGGGGCGGCGGACGAACCCGACGAGGCCGAACGCAAAGTGTTCAAGGTGTGCGCCGACCCCAACAATCTGCCGTTTTCCAATCAGCAGGGCGAAGGTTACGAAAACAAGCTCGCCGAGCTTTTCGGGCGTGAAATGGGCCTGCCGGTCGAGACCTACTTTCAGGCGCAGCGGCTGAATTTCGTGCGCCATACACTGCGGTTCAAGCTGCCGGGGGAAGACTACCGCTGCGACATCATGATGGGCGTGCCGGTGGGATTCGAGCAGGTCGCTACCACGCGGCCCTATTACCGCTCGACTTACGTGCTGGTTTACATCAAGGGCCGTGGACTGGACGCGGTGAACAGCGTTGCGGATTTTCTGGCGTTGCCGAGAGAGCAGTTGCGGCGCCTCAAGATCGGCGTGTTCGACCGGTCGCCTGCGAGCCAATGGCTGAAGAATCATGACCTGGTCGATAGCGGCGTGCCCTACCGCATGATGAATGCGCGGCCGGATTATTATCCCGGGGAGATCGTGGAAAAGGACCTGGTGCAGGGCAAGGTGGACGTGGCGGTACTGTGGGGTCCGATCGCCGGGTTCGCAGCCACGCGGGTCAAGGATCACGAGGTGGTGGTGGTGCCGATGCCGTCCGAACCGGGGGTGAAGTTCGACTACCAGGTGGCGATGGGCGTGCGCCACGGGGAAACGAAATGGAAGCAGCGCATCGATGGCCTGATCGAATCGAAGTTGCCGCAGATTCGCGAAATCCTGCAGAGTTACCGGATCCCGCTTCAGGACCCGTGAGGCGCGATCACGAGGCGGCACGGAATTGCGTCGCGATCGGGCGGAAAACCCGGACGCATATTGAGGCGAAGACACTGTTTTCGGCTCTGAGCCGGGCGATGCTGACGCTGTACCTGCTTGCCTGTGCAAGCGCGTGGGCGGACCCCGGTCGTGCGCAGGTGTTGAAATTGGCGCCAAGCCTGGCGCGGGTTGAAGCCAACAAGACGACCGGCGGGTATGCATTTGGTACCGCGGTCGCGATTGCGCCGGATCGCGTCGTCACCAACTGCCACGTCACGCGGGAAGCGCAGGCGATTTACGTGGTGAAGGGCGGTTTGCGCTGGGATGCGCGCGCCCAACTCGCCGATGTCGATCACGACCTGTGCCTGCTATGGGTTCCCGGGCTGGATGCCAGAGCAGCGCCGCTTGCCACCAGCGCGAGTCTGCACCTAGGGCAGCCGGTCGCGGCGATCGGTTACGGCGGCGCAACCGGAATCCAGATCTCGATCGGCGACGTGATCGGTCTGCATGCGCTCGACGGCGGCCAGGTGATCCGGAGCAGTGCAGCCTTTTCCGGTGGTGCCAGCGGCGGAGGGCTGTTCGACGAGGATGGCAGGCTGGTTGGCATTCTCTCCTTCCGTCTTCAGGCAAGGGGGGCCTACTTCTTCTCAGTGCCGGTCGAATGGTTCAGTGAGCGCGTCCTTGACCTGTCCCGCTACCAGCCTGTGGCGCCTCTTGGCGAAACAAGATCGTTCTGGGAGCGGCCGCAAGCGGAGCAGCCCTATTTCATGCGTGCCACTTCGCTGGAAGCTGCGCACGATTGGCCTGAGTTGCTGCGCTTCACCGATACCTGGGTGAAGGCCGAGCCGGGAAATCCGGATCCGCAATATTTTCGCGACAAGGCATTGAACGCACCCCTAAACGGAAACAGGGAACTGCAATGAAAATGCGCCTGCCATTACTGCTGGGATTCCTCGCGTTCGCGGCGACTGCACCGGCTGCCGATGCTGCCGGGAACGATTTTCCGACGGTGGACCGGGTGGAGTACGTGCAGGAATGCATGCGCAACCATCCCGGCAGCCGCTACGAGATGCTCTACAAATGCTCCTGCGCGCTCGACCGCATCGCCGCGGAAATCCGCTACGACGAGTACGTCGAGCTGTGGACGGCGGCGAACGCGGTCTCGATCGGCGGCGAGCGCGGCGCGCAGTTGCGTGACGCGCAGATGTCGCAGGACATGGCGAAGAAGTTCCGGTCCATCGAGGGAAAGGCGCAGAAAGATTGCTTTCTGCGCAAGGAGGAATGACGTTGGGCGCAATGCGGCGTGGCATGCGCAAGGGCTGCGGTCCACTGTTGCTGGGACTGGGCTTGGCGCTGTCCATGCCTGCGGCACAGGGCGCGGAGGCGGTTCCCGATACCGATATCTGGCTGAAGGTGCGCGAGAGCTTCTTCGGCGCGCGACCGATCAGGGCCGACGCCGACCATGTGATCCGGCTGGAGGTGCCTTACCGGGCGCAGGACGCGGCCACCGTTCCGATCGCGATCCGTACCCGGATTGCGCAGGCCGGCGAACCCTACATCCGGACCGTCTATCTCGTCGTGGACAGGAATCCGTCGCCGATCGCCGCGATTTTCCGTTTCACGCCGGACAGCGGTCGCGCGGAAATCGAGACCCGCATCCGCATCGAGGAGTACACGCCGGTGAGGGCGATTGCCGAGATGAGCAACGGGGAACTGCACGGCTCGGCGCGGTTCGTCAAGGCGGCGAGAGGCTGTTCGGCACCGGCGGGCAAGGATCCCGAGGCCGCGCTGGCGCGGCTGGGCCGCATGAAGTTTCATCTTGATCAGTCGGTGGTGCTGGGCGCGCCCAACCTGGTGCAACTGATGATCAGCCACCCGAATCACTCCGGTCTGGCGATGGACCAGTTGACTCGCCTCTACGTGCCGGCCTACTTCGTCAGGACCATCAACGTCACCTACGCCGGCAAGCCGGTCCTCGGCGCCGAAGTGGATTTTTCGATCAGCGAGAATCCGAACTTCCGTTTTTACTTCGTGCCGAGGGAAGAGGGCGAACTGAAAGCGGAAGTGGTGGACACCAAAGACCTCAGGTTCGAGTACCTGCTCGCGGTCCGGCGCGGGTTGTCCACCAAGGCGAGCGAATGAAGAAACTCTGCTTCTTCACCGCAGAGGCGCAGAGGCGCAAAGGCGCAGAGGAAACGCAGAGAAAATCATAAAAGGGGAATGAATTGAGATCGCTGCTCGTTTTCATTTGGCTCGGGTAGTTTGTCCGAATCACACGCATCTACCGGAACCAGGATCCGCCATTCCACGGCCGCGTTTCGGGCAATACAGGCACGAACCGAATCCATTCCATCATGGTTTTCCTTTGCGTTTCCTCTGCGCCTTTGCGCCTCTGCGGTGAAGAACTAGAGAGAAACAGGCCGGGAAAGATCCTGACCGGGCAGCAGGGCATCGATCAGCTTGCGCAGTTGCTCCGCGGTTGCCGGTTGCAGCGCGGCGCCGGGATGGCGCACCTTGCTGGTCTTGAGCCCGCCCCTCAGCCGTAGAATTTCCTTCCTGATGGCGACCCCCGGTTGCTGCTCGAACACGACCAGCGGCAGGAAGCGCGTATAGATCTCCTGCGCTCTTGCCCAGTTGCCCGCGCGGGCCGCTTTCACCATCGCCATCAGCACCTCGGGAAACGCGAAGCCGGTGTTGAAACCGGCCGAGCCGGCCTGCAAGTCAAACAGTCCGTACAGTGCGCCGAGTCCGGTCAGGATCGGCACCTTGCGTTCCTTCATGCCGGCGGCCAGTGCGCGGATTTTAGGTGCGGTCGGCACAGCCTCCTCCTTGATGCTGGCGACCTGCGGCAATTCCCTGATGATCCTCAGCAGCAGCGCCGCCGTCATATGCACCTGCGTGGAGGCCGGGTGATCCTGCGCCACGATCGGAATGCGGATGCCTTCCGCGATGCTCCTGTAGTACTCGAAGATGCGGTCGTCGTTCGGCACGGTCTCGGCGTGGGGCGTGACCATCACGGCCATGGCGCCGAGATTCTCCGCCATCTGCGCAAGTTCCGTCGCGGCGCGCGTGCCGCTGTGGCTGGCGCCGACGATCACCGGCATTGCGCCCGCCGCGGCAACCGCGGTGCGGATCAGCTCGGCGCGCTCGCTGTCGAGCAGGCGGTTGGCCTCCCCCAGCACGCCGAGGACGGTGATGCCGTGCACGCCGAGACCGGCCATGAAGCGCACCAGCCGGTCGAAGGATTCGAGGTCCAGGTTTTCATTGTCGTCGAAGGGCGTCGCAAGGATCGGGTACACGCCTTCGAACGTAAGCTGCGTGGCCATTGTTGTTGTCTCCGCGATGGCGGCATTCTCAGGCGCGCGGGGGCCCTCTGTAAAGGGCGGGCGCGCTGCAAAGAGACGGTACAATCGCGCCTCGCACACGCAAACAATCCG
>WNFR01007614.1_pt1 | contig 11005 bp, 8 predicted proteins | sample 5400221 | NCBI WGS metagenome assembly WNFR01 (sample SAMN13153357, study PRJNA577476) | soil metagenome | isolation source: 40 cm soil under Madrone tree | place: USA:California | collected 2016-06-14 | reverse complement strand
GATGTTGATGCCGTAGTCCCAGCGCTCGCCCGGGTCGAACAGCAGGGGCGTGGTCAGCGCCTTGTTCTCGCAGCCGGTGATGCCCGGCACGCCCATGGCCTGCTGATATTTGCCGATGTCCTCGTTCCAGAACTCGTAGGAGAAGCCGGCGGTGTGCGTCAGCAGATGACGCAGGGTGATGTCGCGGCGCGGCTTGCGCGTCTTCGGCTTGCCGTCGGCGTCGAAACCCTCGAGCACGCCGACTTCGCCGAGATAGGGCAGCACCGACTTGGCGGGGCCGTCGAGGTCGAGCTTGCCGCGCTCGACCTGCTGCATCGCCGCCACGCCGGTGATCGCCTTGGTCATCGACGCCATCCAGGCAACGGTGTCGGGAGTCATGTCGGCGGGCTGGCCGAGGACCCTCTTGCCGAAGCCGCCTTCGTAGGTCGTGCCCGACCGGTCCGTCGCCACCGCGACCACGCCTGGCACATCACCCTGGTCCACGGCCTGCTTGAGCAGTTTGTCCACTTCACCTTTGGTTTTCATGGTGCGCTCCTTCTCGTTTGGATCTTCCACCGGCCGCGCTTTCAGCCGCCGTAGAGATAGTTCGGCAGCCATAGCGTCATGCCGGGCCATAGGTACATGATGATCATGCACAGGATGACGACCAGCATGTAGGGCATCATGCCGGCGAAGATCTGGTTCAGTGTGACGTGCGGCGGCGAGACTCCCTTCAGATAGAAGGCCGACATTGCCACTGGCGGCGACAGGAACGCCGCCTGGAGGTTCACGAAGACGAGGGTTCCCCACAGGATCGGGTCGATGTTGAAGTGCCGTAGCATCGGCAGGAAAATCGGCACGAAGATGATAATGATCTCGGTCCATTCGAGCGGCCAGCCGAGCAAGAAAATGATCGCCTGCGAGAGAACCATAAACTGCACGGGAGTCATGTCGAGGGACAACACCCAGCTCTCGAGCAACGCTTGGCCGCCCAGGATCGCGAACACGGCTGAGAACAGCGCCGAGCCGACGAACAGCCAGCACACCATGGCCGTGGTCTTGGCCGTCAGAAACACCGCCTCCTTGGTGCGCTTCCAGTCGAGCGTCCGGGCATGGAACGCCAACACGAAGGCGCCGGCGGCGCCGACCGCGGCTGATTCGGTCGCCGTCGTGATGCCGAACAGAATGACCGCGAGCACGATGACGGTGAGGATGCCGAGCGGCATCACCGACGCGGTGAGGAGCTTCAGGACAACGAAGCGTGCCGCGTCCATCCGCCAGTAGTAGTGGACGAGCGCCAGCGTGGAGACGGCAACGCTCAGCCAGAAATAGAGATAGAAGTCGGCCGGCGGTCCCGCTTCGGCCGGCGCTGCCGGTCCCGCAGTCAGGCCAGGGGTGCCGAGTTGCTGCACGCCGGGCGTCGAGGCAGCCTCGACGACTGCCTGCTGATGAACGACGACGTACCACCAAACGCCCCATAGCGTTATCGCCGCCAACGCCAACGGTACCAACGCGATGCAGAGATTCTTAAGCAGCTCCCAAAAGCCATGGCGCTTGCCGTCGACATTGATCGCTCTCGCCCGCGTCGGCGAAAACAGGGCAGATAGAAGCCCAACCAGGATGTTGGCGGAATAGACAGCCTGGAATTTTGCCACCCACGCCGGGATGGGCACCCGCGTCTGTTCCTCCGGCAGGCGGGGCGCGATCTTGGGATTTATCAGTGCCCAGCCGATGATGTAGACAAGGTAGAGGAACGCGAGAAAAAAGCCGGGGAACATAGCCGCCGCGTAGAGCTTCACGACCGACTGGCCGGCGACGGCGGCATAGACGATTATCATCACCGAGGGCGGGATCAGGATGCCGAGCGTACCACCGGCCGTGATGACGCCGGACGCCAACCGCACGTCGTAGCCGGCACGCAGCATCGGGTTGAAGGCGATGACGCCCATCAGCACCACGACCGCACCCACCAGGCCGCTGGCGATGCCCCAGAAAGTGCAGACGATCAGCGTCGCCACGGCCAATGCGGCCGGCACGCGACGGAACGCGAGCTGGATCGAGTAGAACATCTTGTCGACCAGCGCGCCGCGCTCCATCACGTAGCCCATGAGGACGAACAGCGGGATGGAGATCAGAACGTCGTTGGTCATCGCACCGTAGGTGCGCTGGACCATCAGATCGAACACACGGTTGTGCGCCCAGGACTGGTTGGGATCGTAGAAGGCGATGAAGCCGAAGAACATGCCAAGCCCCATCAGCGTAAAGGCCGTGGCAAACCCCATCATGATCACGACGACGATCAGCCCCAGCATCAGGAGCCCGAGCGCCGGGTCGCTCATGTGTTCATGTCTCCGCCCATGCCGCGCTGCCGCGCGGCCTCATCGATCTGCTGCGCCCGCTCGATCGCGATCTTGCGCGACGCCTCGTCGACGTGCTCGCTGTGCGCCAGCTGCTCTTCGACGACGTCGATCTCGGCGACATCCTTGAGCCGGCTTGGCCATGCACCGGTCTTGAGGCACGCGATGCAGCGCACCACCTCGGCAACGCCCTGCAGCATCACCAGCGCGCCCGCGACCGGAATGACCGTCTTGAAGTGGTAGACCGGCGGCCCGTCGGCCGTGACGTTGGAATGTTCGTTGATGCGCCAGGAGTCCGCGGCATAGTCGGTGCCGGCGTAGATCAGCGCGGCGATTCCGGGAAGGAAGAACACGACGTACAGCACGAGGTCGAGCGTGGCCTGCGTGCGCGGTCTCATGGAGCTGTAGAGAAAGTCGCCACGGACATGGGCGTTCTGCGCCAGCGTGTAGGCGCCGCACAGCATGAACAGCGAGCCGTACAGCATGTTGTCGAGGTCAAATATCCAGGCCGTCGGCGCGTTCAGGAGGTAGCGCTTGAAGACCTCGATGCAGACGACGGCCATCAGCGCGATGATCAGCCACGCTGCAGCCTTGCCGACCCAGGTGCTGATGCCGTCGATCGTGTGCAGGAAGCGCTCAACGGTCATGCGTCAAAACTGCCTGAAACCCGGGGGGTGCGGAAAAACAAGGCGCCATTCCGGACCGCGTGCCGGAATGGTGTCCTGCGGTTCAAGTCCGCGATCAGAGCTTCTGCGCGGGTGCGTTCGGACCCCAGTAGTGATCGAACGCCATCTTGCGGCTCACGACGGTGTCCTGCTCCCATTGCGTCGCCCGCTTGGCGAAGGCGAGCTGCGACTCGACGATCTCCTTGAACAGCGGGTTATCCGCTGCCTTCTTCTTCACGACCTCGTCGTAGACCTCGAGCTGGCGCTTTAGGACGGCGTCGGGCGTCTTGTAGAACTTGACCTTGTCCTTGGTCTGCAGCTCGATGTAGTCCTGCGAGTAGCGGTCGATCGCCTTCCACGACATGTCCTGGCTCGACGCCTCGACGGCGTTGGCGATGATTGCCCGCATCTTCTCGGGCAGCGCGTTGTACTTGTCCTTGTTGAACAGGATCTCGAACTGCTCGGCGTTCTGGTGATAGCTCTGCAGCATGCAGACCTTCGAGACGTCGGCGAAGCCCAGGATGCGGTCCGACGAGGCGTTGTTGAACTCGGCCGCGTCGAGCAGGCCGCGGTCCATCGCCGACACGATCTCGCCACCGGGCAAGGCGTTGACCGCAGCCCCCAAGCCCTGGAACACGTCGATCGAGATTCCGACGGTGCGGAACTTGAGCCCCTTGAAGTCTTCGACCTTGGTGATCGGCTTCTTGTACCAGCCGAGCGGCTGGGTCGGCATCGGCCCGTAGGGGAACGACACGACATTGGCGCCGATTGAGGCGTAGATCTTGGCCAGCAGCTCCTTGCCGCCGCCGTACTTGTGCCAGGCAAGCAGCATGTTGGCGTCCATGGCGTAGCCGGGGCCGGAGCCCCACAGCGCCAGCGCGGTCTGCTTGCCGTAGTGGTAGACCAGCACGCCGTGGCCACCGTCGAGCGTGCCCTTCGACACCGCGTCGAGCAGGCCGAACGCCGGCACCACGGCGCCGGCGGGTAGCACCTCGATCTTGAGGTCGCCGCCGGTCATGTCGTTGACCTTCTTGGCATAATCGAGCGCGTACTCGTGGAAGATATCCTTCGACGGCCACGTGCTCTGCCAGCGAATGCTGATCGGGCCCTGCGCCTTGACGATTGCGGGCGCCACGACGGTGGCGGCCGTCGCCACGGCCGCACCCTTGAGGAACCGTCGACGCGTGTTCGCAGGCTTGGCTTTTTGCGACATTTTTCCGCCTCCCTGGCGAGTGAACGGCGTTCACCGTCGTGCTGGGCGGATGACCGACGTTCACCGTCGTCTTGCTCTACTTAATTGCAGTCAGGATGAACCCGCGGGTGAAGGACTGTCCAGACCAATCAACCCAATGTGAACGGCGACGAAGGATTTTGCTCCGGCAGGCCGAGTGGACGAAGCCTGGCCGACAGCATTCAGCGCATCTCTGCGCCCTTTTCGTCCCGCCCAGGCGGCTAGGATGCGGGCGTCCCGGCCGGTATCAGAGGCTTCATGCGGCTGAAATCAGGCTCGCAAGGCCGACCGTCCACAGAGCAAAGGCATAGGCAATCGCCACCTCGTCAAGCCGATTGAACCGTCCGGATGAACCGCCATGACCTGCGCCCATGTTTGTCCGCAGAAGAACCGGTCCGCCAGACGTCATCGTTGCCCGCAGGCGGGCGATCCATTTCGCGGGCTCCCAGTAGGTGACGCGCGGATCGGTGAGGCCCGCCATCGCCAGGATGGCCGGGTATTCCTTCGCGGTGACATTGTCGTAGGGCGAGTACGACAGGATATAGCGGCATGCCTCTTCATCCGTGATCGGATTGCCCCATTCGGGCCACTCCGGCGGCGTCAACGGCAGCTTGTCGTCCAGCATGGTGTTGAGCACGTCGACGAAGGGAACTTCGGCGACGATCCCTGCGAAGAGTTCACCCGCCCGGTTGGCCGCCGCTCCCATGAGCATGCCGCCGGCACTCCCGCCATGCCCGACAATGCGCTTCGCGGATGTATATTTTCTGTCGATCAAGGCGCGGCCCGCCGCGGCATAATCATCGAACGTATTTGTCTTCTTCTCCCGCTTGCCATCGAGATACCACGCCCAGCCTTTGTCCGAGCCGCCCCGGATATGCGCGATGGCATAAACGAAGCCGCGATCGACAAGCGACAGGCGATTGGCCGAGAAGGACGCCGGCATGGCCATGCCGTAGGAGCCGTAGCCGTAAAGCAGGAGCGGCGCTCTTCCATCGCATTCGAGGTCGCGGCGATGCAGAATCGACACCGGAACCTCGGCGCCATCGTGGGACGTTGCCATGATCCGTGTCGTGACGTAGCGGGCCGGGTCATGACCGGAAGGAATCTCCTGGCGCTTTCGCAAGAGGCGTTTACGGCTCGTCATGTCGTAATCATAGATCTCGACCGGCGTCGTCATCGATGAGTAGGAAAAGCGCAAGGTTGTCGTATCGAATTCGTAGCCGCCGATGATGTCGAGCGAATAGGCAGCCTCGTCGAACGCGATGGCATGTTCCACGCCGCTGTCGAGATCGCGGATCACGATCGAGGGCAGCGCGTGGGCACGCTCCAGCCGGACCAGGTGACCGGTGTACAGTTCGATGCCGAGGATATAGATGCCCGGCCGATGAGGGATCAGCTCCTTCCAGTGCTCGCGGATCGGTGATGCCAGGGGCGCGGTGACGATGCGAAAGTCGATGGCGCCGCCTTCGTTGGTGAGAATGAAAAGCGCATCGCCGCGGTCGGCGACGCTGTAGCGGATGCCCTTCTGTCGAGGCACAACGAGGCGCGGTTCGGCATCCGGATCCGCAAGATCGACGAGGCGCTGTTCGGACGTGTCATGATCGCCGCCCGAGATGACGCAGAATCGGCCGCTGGCGCTTTCCTCGATGCGCGTGAACCAGCCCGAATCCTTTTCCTCGTAGACGAGGACGTCGTCGGCCTGCGGCGTGCCCAGGCGGTGCCGGAAGACCTGCAGCGGTCGATGATTGTCGTCGACCCGTACATAGAAGAAGAACGTCGAGTCGGCCCCCCAGACGACGCTACCTCCAGCTTGCGTCAGGACGTCGGGGAGGTCTTCGCCTGTTTCCCAGCTGCGTACCCGGACGGTGAAGTATTCCGATCCGCGAAGGTCGGCGCTCCAGGCCTCGAGCCGGTGGTCCGGCGAGTGCCGCCGGCCGCCGAACTTGAAGTAGCCCGAGTCCTTCGCCAGCGCATCGCCGTCGAGGACGATCTGCTGGTCGCCGCCGTCCCGCTTGGTTCGGCCGATCAGTTCGTGTTGGCCGCCCTCACGATACTTCCACAGATAGGCGAAGGGCCCATCCGGTGTGGGAACACTGGAATCATCCTCCTTGATGCGCCCCCGCATCTCCCGGACCAGCTCCTTCTGCAGGGATTCCGTCGGGCCAAGGATGGCGTCAGCATACCGGTTCTCCGCCTCCAAATACGCTCTGATATCGGGAGCGAGGATCGACGGGTCGCGCAAAACCTGCTGCCAGTTCTCGTCCTTGAGCCAGCCGTAATCGTCCGTGATCGTGACGCCATGCACCGTGCGCCGGGAAGGACGTCGCGGTGCGATCGGCGGTCCGTTCATCGGACAACTCAGGCGTAGTTGCCGCGCGCCTTCGCCACGGGGACCAGCGCCGGCGCCTTCTTCTCGCCCGTCAGCAGGCCGCGCATTGCCGCGCCCTTCTCGTCCCACCAGTCGGCGAGGATGCGGACGTCCCAGCCGATGCAGAAATGCTTCACACCCATCTCGAGGTATTTCGCGGCGGCGCTGGGGTCGCGGAGCTCGACGCGCGGATGCAGGCCCTTCTTCAGCGCCAGCTCGATGGTTTTCTTCTCAGCTGCGACCACTTCGGGATCGGCATGTTGGCCGGGTTTGCCGATGCTCATGGAGAAGTCGGACCCGCCGAACTGCACCATGTCGATGCCGGGTACGGAGAGAATGGCTTCGAGATCGTCCACGCACGACTTCTTCTCGACCATGATGGCGATGACCACGTCGTTCAGCGCCTCGACATAGGCGGGCGTTCCGCCCTGGCGCACTGTGCCGACATCGCGCCGCATGCCGACGCCAAGCAGGCCGCGGCCGCGCACGCCCTTGGCCATCGTCGTCTCGGCACGCACGGCGTTGACGCAGGCCTTGGCGTCCTCGACCGAGCGCACATCGGCGAACAGCACGCTCTGGAAGCCCGAGCCGATCGCCCGCATCGCCTGGTGGGTGTACTGAGTCTGCTCGATCTTGATCATGCCACCCAGCCCTGCGACCTCGAACGCGCGGCCGAGATTGTCGAGATCGTGCATGTCGAAGGGGGCGTATTCGGCCGTGAACTCGACATAGTCGTACTGGCCGGAATGGCCGATCAGTTCGACCAACGTCGGCCAGGTCGACAGGATGTGCGTGCCGACCGTGGGCTCACCGGCGGTCAGGCGTTCACGAAGCAGATTGCGGCGCATGGCGTTCTCCCTCTAAAGGCGTTGTGGGCAGTGTCGCACCGTGCGGTGGGGGATTGCCATGTTTTCTCGAAGAAAAAATCTGTAGTCTTCCGCCAACCGGAGGGAGACATCATGAGCACCGCAGACCCCAATTGCGTCATCGTGACGGGCGAAAACCCGTTCATCCGCCTTAGCGTCAAGGATGGCGATCCCAACAGCACCGACGCCAGTTTCTGGCGTATTCTCTTCAGCCCCGGCGGCCCCGGGCATGTGCTTTACCTCAAGAGCGAGCTGACGGAGGGCTTGTGGCGGATCTACTCCGACAATATCGCCATGGCGCGCTGGCTGCAGTCGACGGTGCAAGGGATGCTCAATCCCGAACTCAAGGACCTCACGATCCCGGTGACCGACGCCGAATTCAGCAAATCGGGCGATCCGCGTTATTTCTGGACCGAGCGCGTGGTGTCGATCGACGAGGAAGTGCTGCTCACCTGGCATGATATCGGCGATCCGCTGCTGATCCACACCCAGCCCAACGCCGAGCCCAACCCGCGCCCCTATGGCGTGTGCACCGTCCTTGTGCCGGCGCTGTCGGCGCGCCTGACGGTGAATGGCGAGCAGGCCGCGGGCCAGCCGTGGAAGCGCGAGCGGGAAGGTCGGCCGTTCAGCACCTGTGCACTCGCTTTCTCCGAGAGCTGGACGGAGGCGCGCTGAGACGGCCACCTCGGGAAACGCTCACGACATGCGACGTTGATCGAGAACCGGGAGACCTTCTTGGACAAGCTCAAGATTACGGCGCTGACGGTTTACATCACGGACATTCCCGTGCGCCTGATGCGCCGTCACGGCTCGGGCGACGTCGCGGGATCGGTGAAGAACGCCATTCTCAAGCTCGAGACCGACGCCGGCATCACCGGCTGGGGCGACGCGGCACCTTGGGCCGTCTTCACCGGCACGATCGAGGCCAATGTCGCGGCGCTCCATACTTATCTGCGGCCGCTACTGATCGGTGCCGATCCGTTCCGCATCGAAGCCCTGATGGCCGCCGCCGATCATGCCGTCGTCGGCCATCCCGAAGCCAAGGCGGCGATGGAAATGGCGCTGTTCGACATCATGGGCCAGGCCTCGGGTCTGCCGGTGGCGGAGCTGCTGGGCGGCCGCTGCCGGGACGACATTCCGCTCTCCTTCTCAGTGGCCGATCCCGATATTGATCGCGACATGGCGATGGTGCAGCGGCTCTACGGCGAGGGCCTGCGGCTGTTCAAGATGAAGACGGGCTTCGCCGGCCATGCCGCCGACCTCAAGCGCATGGAGCGCTTCCGCAAGGAACTGCCGGCCGATGCCGAGCTGCGCATCGACTACAACCAGGGCTTGGTCACCCACGACGCGATCCGCCAGCTACGCGATGTCGAGGCCTTCAAGCCGACCTTCATCGAGCAGCCGGTGCCGGGCCATCATCGCGCGGCCCTGGCCGAGATCACCCGCGCGCTCGATACGCCCGTCCTGGCCGACGAGAGCGTGTTCACACCGACCGACGCACTACAGGTCGCCGCCGGCCGTATGGCCGACCTGGTCAGCGTCAAGATCATGAAGCATGGCGGCATGATGGCCGGCCGCAAGGTGGCGGCGATCTGCGAGGCTGCCGGCATCGCCTGCTACGGTGGAGACATGTTCGAGACCGGCATTGCCCATCTTGCCGGTACGCACATGATCGCGGCGACTCCCAACATCTCGCTCGGTTGCGAATTCTACCAGGCCAAGTATTTCCTTGAGCGCGATCTCCTGGCAGAGCCGTTCCCGATCGAGAATGGCAAGGTCATCGTGCCGAAAACGCCGGGCCTCGGCGTGAAAGTCGATGAGGGCCGCGTGAAGCACTACGCGGTGGAGACGCTGACCTAGGAAGGTTGGCGCACATCGTGCGTGGCGTTCGCCGCAGGCCGCTTGACGACGGCGAACGGTGACTCCTAGACTTTCGTCGTATCGCCTCCTCTATCGTGTACCGCGTAAGCGCCGGCAAAGACCGGCGCCCAACAAGACAAAACCGGCACGAGAGGAGAATGACATGGGGATCCGCCGTCGTGAGGTCGCATCAGCGACCGTCATCGCCGCCGCAGCCGCTACCGTGGTGGCCGCTGCCGTCCCGGCCCGCGCACAATCGAAGAACGAATCGACCTGGGATCTGGTCAAGCGCACCGGCAAGGTCCGCATGGGCGTGTTCGAATATCCACCTTACTTCCTGCGCGACAAGGCAAGCGGCGAATGGGTCGGCGCCATGGTCGAGATGGGCAAGGATATTGCCAAGGAACTCGAGGTTAAATTCGAGCCGGTCGAGGTCGGCGGCTTCGGCGAGGCGGTGCTGTCGCTGCAGGCCGGCAAAGTCGACATGAATTTCGGCCTCCAGGCGACGCCCAAGCGCGCGACCGCCATCGACTTCGCCGGGCCGATCTACTGGATCGAATGGGTGACGGTGAACAACCCGAAATTCAAGGGCAAGGTGTGGGCGGACTACAACAAGCCCGAGGTCAAGGTCGCCGTCATGCAGGGTTCTTCGGACGAGGTGCTGCTGATCAAGATGGCGCCCAACGCCACTCGCATCGCGCTCAAGGACGTGTCGCAGATCGCGCTCGCGGTATCCTCGGGCCGCGCCGACGCCTTCACCACGACGGTGCTGGCGAGCATGGTCATGAAGTCGAAGAATCCCGAGCTGGGAGACTTCGTCAATCCGACGCCACGCGTGGCGCTGCCCGGCTATATCGGGCTGCGCTCGGAGGAGGACCAGCGCTGGCAGAAGTTCCTTAACCGGTGGGCGGAGTGGAACATCCTGCTGGGCTACAACGAACAGCGCATGAAGGCCTCGCTGAAGACGATGGGCATCGAGGAAATCCCTTCGACCGTCTCGTTCTCGCCGAACTAGATGAAATCGGTCACCGTGATCGGCGCCGGCATCGTCGGCGTCTGCTGCGCGCTCCATCTGCAGCGCGAAGGCTTCCAGGTCCGCCTGATCGAGCGCGGCGAGCCCGGCGGGGCCGCGTCGTTCGGCAATTCCGGCAGTTTCGGCATCGCCTCCTGCGTGCCCTTCGCCATGCCGGGTGTGCTGAAGAAGGTGCCGCGTATGCTGTTCGACAGCGAGTCGCCCCTGAAGCTGCGCTGGAGCCACCTGCCGCGCGCACTGCCGTGGTTCCTGCGCTTCATCGAGGCGGCCCGGCCATCGCGGGTCGAGGCCATCGCCGCGGCGCGCAACAGCCTCCTGAAGCACACCCATGAAGGCTATGCGCCGCTGATCGAGGGCGCCAACGCAGGCAATTGGGTCAACAACGACGGCCTCATGATGACCTTCGAGAGCGAGGCGGCTTTCGAGGGCGCAGCTTACGCGCTCGATCTGCGGCGCCGTCACGGCGTCCACATGGACGTCCTCGACGGCAACGAGGCGCGGCAGATGGAGCCCGCGCTTACCCCCAAGGTCGTGAAGGCGGTATCGCTTCCTGATGTCGGCCGCACCATCGATCCGTTGCGTCTCACTGAGGCTCTGGCCGCCGACTTCGTGCGCCGCGGTGGGGAGATCGTGCGCGCCGAGGTCA
>WNFR01007613.1_pt1 | contig 11007 bp, 10 predicted proteins | sample 5400221 | NCBI WGS metagenome assembly WNFR01 (sample SAMN13153357, study PRJNA577476) | soil metagenome | isolation source: 40 cm soil under Madrone tree | place: USA:California | collected 2016-06-14 | reverse complement strand
TCTCGCTATTGTAATAGACACTTATCGATGTGTGTACATGTGCTCTTTTCAGCGGATTCTTGACGTAGTTCCTTCTGACATCTCGGGGATGGAATTTATGACTCGATCAAGTGTGTTCGGGTACCAGGTGGGTTATTGTCATGGTCCACGTTGGGCAGCAGCTAATGCGAGAGAAGCTATTCTTTTTGCTTCGTGACGGAGATCTAATCTTGCAAGCCCGGCGACCAGAAGATCCTCGACTATTACAGTTGGTTCCACGAACAGTGTTTGTTGACGACCTTCCGAAGGCTTTCGTGGATGACTATATGCACTGGCTTGACCTTGGAACTGGAGAGATCGAGTTCCGCCCTTTTGAAACCTCTTGGACCCCAAATCCGTACAATTGGCGACTCTTCTTCCGTACTACAGATGATGTCCCGTCCCTGTTGCGCAAGATTTCCGGAGATAACGCCACACCCATAAAGCTGATCGATATTCGTTCGCCGACATTTCAAATGATATCCCACTCAATTTCTGCGGTTGAATCTCCGGAGCATATGATCATTACGCGCACAAACCAAGCGCTAGAGGCTTGTCTCAGTCGTTTGCGCTTGACATTCTTCGTCAATGAGAACTCAGAATTGGAGTGCCGAAGCATGCCAGGCTATGTCATCGACGAATCTCAGTCTTGTGGCACAATTTTTGGGCTCAGAAATAAACTCGTCTTGCGTCCAAGCAACAGATCTTCGGAAATGCCGCGACGAGTCATTATTCCACAGGGAAACATCAAATTTAGCCTAGATGGCGACTTCGCCAATATATCCATAGAGACGGGAACGGTGGGGGATGTCCAGCATGTTCAGTGGCACGAGTATACCATTGACACCGCTCTGGGGCGTCTCACCGGGAACTTGAGCCTGGCAAGCAAATTTTATCAATGTTATTTGCATGCGGTTACGAGCCATTGCCTTCCCGATCCACTCCTCGGATATACTGGGACTGAAGAATCCCTGAACATGTTGCAAAGTGCCGCTTTCCTGTCATTTCAAAGACTAGGCGAGAATGAGGCAAAACTCTTGCAGTTGATTGGCGACTTGACACCAAGCAGAGTCTATAAATATTCATGGTTAACGGTGGAATGGAACCAACTTCCTGTTCTTTCACAGCACCATGACTTTCGCCCGGCTGTGGTTCCAATTCTCAAACACGCAGCTGCATTGGAGGCACTCTGTGACAAACCTGTCGACTTTCAGATTCCGGACCGAGAGGATATAATCGAGTCCTTGGTAATTCGGATCCGAACTGAGAGGCGAAACAAGGTTTATTACCCACGTGACTTGCAAACCTCGTCTTCAATTTTAATTAAGGAGGAGTTAGAGCACTCAAGGAACTACTTTCTCTCAAAACTCCGCTTTTTCTCAGGACACCGCAATACTAAAGGCGTGATCGCTTATCTCAAAGAAAGACTAGAGCGCCTAAATTCCTTGTCCTCGAGTACGGAGGACATCGTGTACAAGTCGAGGGACGCAGCTAGTGTCAGTGGAACCGCTGAGCTTGCTGCATATCAGGCGTCATGGTCTGTATGGAATGATAGGCCCTATCTTTCTCGCAAATGGCGTAAGCCATGGGATGCAATGCAATCATGGGACTCACTTGGCCCAGCCGAGGAGGGGATTTCCCTGCGATATAATCCGTACTGGATTAATCGTGAGTTCCTTCCCTCGAGAGATTGGCTCAAAATATACGATCTCTGTCAAGAGGCGTTAAACGGCAATTCTCAAGAGTCTAGAATCAGGTTGGCATTCAGCCTTTCCGCAGCTAGCTTCAGTGGGACCCGTTACACGGATCTTATCCCACTCATTCTAATTCTTGCAACGGACACAAGATTCCACGGTCGTACACGCCCTCCACTGTCTCATTATCGACTTTCAGATGGAACTTATCCTGACCACCAGCGATTAGCAAATATGATGTCAGAGTCTGCCCTTCCCCTAGGGCAAACCCCTGCACAAACTATGGAGGTCCGAGCAACCTTCAGCGAGGCGGATGCCAAGAAGGAACGAAAGCAGAAATACGACACATCAATCAGCAAAATAGCATCAAATACTGCGAAGTCAACAATTGAGAGGTGGCCCGAGAGGTGGTGCGATATTCCACACCAGTGGTTTGACACACAACGATGCAAAGAACGTGTCGAGGCTTACCTAGAATCAATTTCCAGGAACATTGACCTCAGGGACTATCTACTTCGTCTGCAGGACATCTTACGCCGTCGCAAGGCCACTATCCCCCCTCCTAAAACACCCTACGTGTTTTCTCCCCAGGTTAGCGCAGCACCACGAAAACCACAAAAATGGTCAGCTCCTTCAATTCGAGATGTCTTGGTGTCTCGAACAAACTTCCTACTACCACCGTTGACTCGCGAACACCCCCCATCTGGCCTCGCCGTATTACCTTCTTCTCTCACAATAGTGACTGAATGCAATCCACCATCACCCAGGGAAGATGGTCTCATTTCTCTTATTCATGAGCTTCGACATTCACTGGTGTCATTACCACAAATTTACGGAGAAGACTTGCGCGCAAGTTACGATGACCTGTTGGCAAAAGGCGCATCATTCTTCGTTCAGCGCGACATTCCCCCTCGCGAGGCATTGCTTAAATATCACGACTTGTGCTCTAAACAGAAGGATACGATATTTTCGGAGTTTTTAGAGACTCTAGCGCCATCTCAGAAACTGGAAAACGACCTTGGCATCTCAGGTCTTTGGCCTCGAATAACCCCACGATCGATCCTACGACAGTTGTCAAAGGATCACGTCCACACACTGCCGGACCAATGGAAGCATGCCATCACCCGCTATGCGGTAGCCTTCCTTAAATGTCAGCAATCTAAGCGTCTACTCGAACTTTCGTGGAGCAACCGGAACGAGGAACTCCTCCGGGAATTGGGCGCCCTTTGCGAGCCTGTAGCCATAACTTATTCCCCTGACTGGCTTCTCATACAGGTTAGTCGTTTTTCTCGTGCAGCTTCAGTCAAGTTACAAATACTTAATGCCTGCGTCCTTAATAGATCAGCGCCAACTTTTTGGCCCGTCCATTACAACTAGAAATTGCACGCGAGATGATATCCCCGACATGTCGCCGAAGTGCATTGCTTCAGCTCAACATGGGAGAGGGAAAGTCGTCTGTAATCATACCTCTCATTGCGGCAATATTAGCGGACGGCTCTAACCTAACACGAATCGTGACACTCAAGCCATTATCTAACCAAATGTTCCAACTGCTAGTCAGCAGGCTTTCCGATCTCGCTGATCGACGTATTTTCTATGTTCCCTTCTCCCGAGATCTTCGAATGATGAGCACCGACATGGTTGAAAAAATCAGCACACTCTACAGACAATGCGCAGTAGATGGGGGTGTTCTGGTTGTCCAACCGGAACATATATTCTCGCAGAAGCTGACGTGCATAGATAGGCTGTTGGCATCCCGCAACCACCCCTGGATACGCGACATTGCTAAAAGACTCAGCGAGTTACAAAGTTGGCTAGCCAGAGTATCGCGTGACGTACTCGACGAGAGCGACGAGATACTGCACGTTCGGTATCAATTAGTTTACACCACAGGGCAGCAAATGCTTGTTGACGATCACCCGAATCGTTGGTACACCACACAACAAGTGTTCAGCCTATTACGGGGACACGCCGCGCAGTTGCACGCCAGTTTTCCACAGTCATTTGAACTTGATCAAAGTCAGAAAGGATTCCCTACGATGCGAATCCTCGATCGCAATGTCTCTCGAAGGGTGTCTTCACTCATTGCCGACGACGCTCTAAATGGGACTTTATCGACCCTTCCAATTACTGTTCTCTCAATCTCAGTTCGAGATGCCACCCGCCGGTTCATAATCGACAAGGAAGTTTCTGTCGAAGATCGCCGATTGGTCCGAGCGCAGTTCTCAGGAACAACTCACTGGGGCGGAATCCTCTTACTCCGTGGGCTCCTGGTTGACGGCGATGGGACCCTCGGCTACGTGCTGAAGGAACGCAGGTGGAGAGTAGACTATGGACTCGATCCAAGTAGGACACTACTGGCTGTGCCATATCGTGCTAAGGTAAGGCGACTCACTAATCCATCGGGGCAACACATAGCTGAAGATGAATATAGGATGTACCCAGTGCAAGGGCAGAGTTTGGACATCCCGACGTGGCCATCTCGCTGACTTGTCTAAGCTATTACTATGGTGGTTTAACAAAGCCACAAGTACTTCAGTGCTTTTATTCGCTCACCAAGGTCGACAATCCCGACGCGGAATACGCCCAATGGGTCGAGGTCGCGGAGGGAATCCCCACTTCTCTGCAACAGGCCAATGGCGTTAACACGAGCGACAACTCTCAAGTAGACGAATACCTCGTTCCACTATTCTCAAGGAACACAAGAGTCATAAATTTTTACCTGTGCCAAGTGGTCTTTCCTCAGGCCGCCAAAGAATTTCGGTCCAAACTCTCCACTTCACCCTGGGATCTGGTAGAGGACAAGTCAAATTTGACAACAGGATTCAGCGGCACGAACGATAATCGGTATCTCTTGCCGACATCGATAACTCAGGAGGATCCAGTCTCTCAGCTGAGTACCAATGCGCTTGTCCTGCAGTACCTGCTCCAGCCAGAAAATAACTATTACGAGTGTACTGAAGGCATCAATGGCGAACGCGAATCAGCGACAGGTTTCTTGCGTCGGCTGATCCAACACGAACCCGAGATCCGAGTATTATTGGACGTCGGAGCACAAATGCTAGAGCTTCAGAATGAGGAGTTGGCGCGCCAGTGGCTCTTGCTTAAACCCAGCGTTTCTGCAGCTATCTTTTTCAATCAATCTGATCACCTCACTATTCTAACCCAGGATGGAACGATCGAACCTTTCATCTCTTCTGTATTCAATCGACAGCTAGACAAATGCATCGTGTATCTTGATGATGCACATACACGAGGGACGGATTTAAAACTTCCTCAAGGAACCCGCGCGGCAGTCACGCTGGGGCCAAGAGTCACTAAGGACCGGCTGCTACAAGGTGAGGTGTTGCGAAAAATGAGAAAAAAAAAGCTAAACGTATGTAGGGTGTATGCGGATGCGGCAGCTGGGTAAGGGACACTCAGTGATGTTCTTCGCACCAGGGGAAGTCGATCGCCACATTCGGCATCTCATTCCGAGAGACAAGGAGTCCGAGAATGGCGTAGGAGTGATCGATATCCTGCGTTGGGCTATGCACGAGACTTGTCGGGATATTGAGCACTATCTCCCTCATTGGGCACAACAAGGAGTCGACCATCACCTACGGTTTTCAGCTTACAAGAAGTACGATTCAACTGGAAAACTAGGGGTTTTGAAGGAGTCCTGGTTACAACCCGAATCAAGAACTCTCGAAGAAATGTACGAACCGATTTCGGGGGAAAAACGTGCTTGGCTGGGTCCCAGAATAAATGACATTCCCGCTCTACGCGAGCGGCTGGAACGCTATGGCGTAACTCAGTTGACCGACATGAGGATGAGGAAGGCAGAAGAGCAGGAACGGGAAGTCAGTCGCGAGGTCGACATGGAGCGTAGTGTGAATCTGCGTCCTCCCAAGGTTTTGCCTGCGAAGCATACCATCCACAACGATATACGCGACTTCATCAACACTGGAATAATTTCCAGACGTTCCACGGCCGTCATCCCATTATTAACGCCCACTGGAATCGACAAGGCCCTGAATTCGATGCAGAAATGGTCCCCGACTCCGCTCGCCACAAAAGATTTCGCTATCACCACCAAACGGCGTTCCCGCATCACAGACTTGACAGACTACCTTCGTCCTGTCAACTGGGTTTTATCAGGCGGATCTGGGAGCGACAGCACCATAATTGTCATTAGCCCTCACGAGGCGAACGAACTACTCCCCGTGATTCGCAAGAGTGACAAGGTCCGACTGCACATTTATGCAGCACGAGTCACCGTCTCCATGCGGTCGTTTTCGGACCTCACGTTCTACACCATCCCAGAGTCACCGGCGACGAGGAGGGGGTGGATAGCGCCAGCACACGTCCAAACGGAGTTAAATCTATTTGCAGGCCAACTGTACTTCGGTAGCAGAGAGGAGTTTCAACGGGTGTGCGAGTTACTTGCGCTACACGTGGTGCACCCGGGTGTGGACTTGGAGCGAATTGAGATTGATGGATTTGTACCTCCAACATACCGCACTGGCCAGACATCGCCGCTGAGCACAAGCGCAATAGCTACGTTGCAGAGGTTGATTGTGTTACGAAGGAAGGGGATAGGATTCGATGGGACAGATCTCGGTCGTGTTTTGAATGTTCGTCTTTCGAGTAGTGAGTTTGCATCGTAGGTCGGGGTCCAATGGGAACACTGTAAATTAGCTCCGCTTTGTAACGTAGAATTATGAACCCCCCTTTGCGTTGGCCTACCAGTTCTCTGGCTGCAGAAAGTCCTTACTGAAACAGATGGCGTTACGCTATCTGTATCCCGATACCATGATACAGCAGGCGAGGACTTATTAGACTGATGGCTTTCAACTTGGAACAAATCACAGATAAGGCTCCGAGTCGCGATACGCTGCTATCCACAGAAACGGAGCGCTGAGGTTAGCGGAGACTGACAAACGACAGTCTTTGAGTGGTTGAGTAACCCAAACCTCCGCCGCATGTCCAAATGTACATCAGCGCAATGGAGTGATTGATAGAAGGAGTATAAGGTTTAAGTTAATCATATTGATGACGTCATGCGTATGTTTGCTGGTGTTGGGCTGACACCGCTCAAGGCCAGCTGCTTCATCTTCTATGCCTTCGCCTTCTGCACCAAGTTCGTCGTGGACTGCAAAGATGGCCAGGCTACTGCTCATACCTGACAACTTGAACGGGGAAAATCTCGTCGCACCCGCTTTAGTGCTCAAGGCAACCGACTACTGGCCTCGTATCTTTCTCCACGCTGTCTGGCGCGAGCTACAGGCCGGGGATAACCAAGGGCGGCGTCTTCTTCGAGTCACATACGCTGGATTAGATCTGGTCTACATGTACGAGTACCCTTCGGCTGCAGCGGGCGAGCGCAAGGTAACCCAGGAGGACTTTACTCCGGAACTTCGGCTGAAGCAACTTCTCGACACTCTTGGAGTACGGCGGTTTCAGATGCCGAAGTATGCGTGCACATCTTTTGTCGTGAGTCTGCTCGTGCTGAGATGTTTTGCTTGCACACATACCTAACGCAATCTATGAGCAGATAGGTCATATTATGCACGCGCATATTATGAGCGGCAGAGCTCCCAGAAGTCGAGTCTCGTCGTGGTCGTCGTCTAGACTCAAAGTCCATTCCAGCCCTCGCAGCACGTTCAAGACAGACCCCCTGAACTCGTCTATAACCACCTTTAGATTCTCCTCGGCGGATACTGTCTACACTAGTCCGAATGCGCAGACTTCCCCGAGCTTCGTGTTGCAACAGGAGGATAGAGCTTTGGCTGAGCGCGTAGTTGGCAATCCTCTGTTGAATATCTCTGATGCACGTTGCGATGAATGTGCGCAAGGGCAACGATCACCAATCCCTGGTAAACCTAGGCGTCAATATACCTTGCTCTGTAAGACAGCTCCGGCGTACTCGGGCAGATCGGCGTCAACGACTCTGCCATCGCGGCCATCTCTCCCACAGTCCCCAGATGAGGATGTTTTCACTGAAGCCAAGCGGCCGTACCGAGGTGACCTGTCTGACATGAGTGGGCAGCGCCCTAGTGCCACTTCGGGATATATGCGGAACTTTCCGACCCCACCGACTCTTTCGAGCGACTCGTCTGGATCCTCCATCTCGACTCTTGCTACACCTGCCTCGCCCAGCCCAGCACCGCGCCATCGCGCTCAGGGTCGACTATCGCTGCCGACTCTAACTCCGACTCCAGCCATGGCCGAATCAAGCCGCCGCACGCACGCTAGGATGTCGCTCGTGTTACCACCTCCCACACCGAGCGCCCCCGTGACGGAATCTCGCGTCGCTTATCGCAACTCACTTGACTTGTCTGAACTCGCGCGCTGCAGACTTTGGGATACGAAGGGTAAAGACGTCGGGAGGGGGAGGGTGCGTGATAAGGAGGATTCCCTGCCTATCGAGTATGCGCAGTCGCTGCTCCGCCAGCGATTGTGATGGTGATGATAATCTGCTCATATTCACGGTCTAGCCTGATTTGGAGTATGTGGGTTGGAAATTAGGTCTTACCGTTCTGTTCCGATATACGTTGTCTCGAGAGAATGTGAATTTTTCAATTGCCTCTAGAGTGACCGCCGAGAGGCCGAGTGTAAATATCTCATCCTCGTCCAAATCACCACTTGTACCCGCCCATCCACCCCCTCATTCTGCTATGGTGCAAGTAAAAAACAAAGTCTGTCTCATGTAATGATCTCGTCTGTTGACCTACAATCAGCCCACTGGTGCTGATGTATTTTATGCCCGAATAGCGTGCACGATGGTTGGGGTATCGCTCCAAAGGAAGGTCTCAAGGGCAACGCCATCGAGAAAGGCACGACGACGAACATGGACACCATCGCAAAGGACCATGCGTACCGCACGCTCGCAGCGCACGGGCTCGCAGTCGGCCTTTCCGATGGGCTCATGGGAAACTCGGAAGTCGGGTCCGTAACTAACTTTCCAATCCTCTCCCTCCACCTCCGCCCTCCTGACCCGCGATGGGACACGCAGCCATCTGAACATCGGCGCGGGGCGCATCGTATGGCAGGACATCGTCCGGATCGACGTCGCGATCAAGAAGCGGCAGTTCCACAAGAACGAGACGATCCTCGCGAGCTTCGAGCGCGCCAAAGCCACCAACGGGCGGCTGCACCTCCTCGGCCTCGTACGCCCTTCCCCCTCCCTTTGCTCACTCCGTCACAGACACCCACCTGCGCGCGCGCGCGATAGATCTCGGACGGCGGCGTGCACTCGCACAACACGCACCTGTATGCGCTGCTCGAGGCCGCGAAGGACGTCGGCGTGCCGCACGTGTACGTGCACTTCCTCGGCGACGGGCGCGACACGGCGCCGCGCTCCTCGGCGGGCTATGCGCGCGAGCTGCGCGAGTTCCTGGCGAAGCTCGGCGTCGGAGAGGTCGCGACGGTCGTCGGGCGGTACTATGCGATGGACCGGGACAAGCGCTGGGACCGCGTGCAGATTGCGGTCGAGGGGCTCGTGCACGGGAAGGGCGAGGCCGCGGAGGGAGGGGACTACGTGCGCGCCATCGAGGCTCGGTACGAGAAGGACGAGACGGATGAGTTCTTGAAGCCGATCATCGTCAATGGTGATGCTGGAAGGATCAAGGGTGCGCTCCCCCCCTACACCCCACACCCAACACCCAGGAAGCTCACCCGCAGATAGATGGCGACACGCTGTTCCTGTTCAATTACCGCTCGGACCGCATGCGCGAGATCAGCACGGTGCTTGGACAGCTCGAACGGCCCTGCGACGTGGAGGTGCCCAAAGACCTCGTACGTATGCTCGTCTGTCTTTTCTTGTCGTTGGGCGATCTAATGTGGCGGCAGCACATAACTACCATGTCGCGCTACAATGCCAGCTTCCCGTACCCCGTGGCATACCCACCGCAAGCGATGACGAACGTGCTCGCCGAATGGCTCGCCAAGCACGACATCAAGCAGGCACACATCGCCGGTCCGTAGTCCTTACGCGCCGCCCTGCCTCTGACCCGAATATAATAAAACACATCCAGAGACGGAGAAATACGCGCACGTCACGTTCTTCTTCAACGGCGGCGTCGAGAACCAATTCGAGAACGAGGAGCGCCACCTGATCGCCTCTCCCAAAGTCGCGACGTACGACAAGCAGCCCAAGATGAGCGTGCACGGCGTCGCAGAAAAAGTCGCGCAAGTCGTCCGCGCGGCCAAGCACGAATTCATCATGTGCAATTTCGCGCCTCCAGACATGGTAGGTAATTTAAATTTTAAAAAACGCCCATCCCACATTTTACATACTACTACTAGGTCGGGCATACGGGCATCTTTGATGCGGCCGTCGAGGCGATCTCGCATACGGACGAGGCGGTCGGCGCGGTCTATGCCGCGTGCCAAGAGGCGGGATACACGCTGCTCGTCACCGCGGACCACGGGAACGCGGAGCAGATGGTCAATCCCGAGACGGGCGCGCCGCACACGGCCCACACGACCAACAAAGTCCCGTTCATCCTCGCGGGGCGCAAGGAGGGCGGCCCCGCGTTCGCGTTCGCGGACGACAAGGACAGGAAGGAGGACGAGGAAGAGGGCGCGCTGTGTGATGTCGCGCCGACTGTGTTGGCGCTCTTGGGGCTCGACAAGCCAAAGGGTGCGTGCCTTTTTCGCGTTCCCTTCCTCGCGGCTGACGTGCTTAGAAATGACTGGCCGATCGCTGCTCGCTGTGTAAGCGACATCCGCGCACATATAGATGTCATAAAAGAGCGGAAAAGGACGCGTGGACCAAGAAGCTAATGTAGACAATACCTTGCTCGGGTGCGAAATGCACGGATATTGTGTAAGAGCATTAGTTTAGCCAAGAAAAAAGAGAAGTTTGCGTATTGCCACGTCACCCCATCATCGGGGATATACTATCCGACTCGTGCGACGTTATCCAAGGAGAGTGGGTGTGCGAGTTGGAGTGTTATATGGTATGATATGTGGTATTGCATACAAGGATTGGGGATCTGGTCGTATTCAGTGGTAGATGCCTTATGCAATTAAAATACGTTATGGGGGTGCGATACGTGTCCAGAGCAAGAGGCAAAGTCCTAACATAGTCCGCGCGTGCACTCTGCAAGCGCACTACGCACTATGACACACGTAGCGACGCCGGATCATGTCGGGGCGTGAACGGTGATGAAGTTAATCCAGGCGTGAATGGCAACGGAAGGGTTGGATCGAGCTGCAGATTTAGATTTGAGCGCGAGCGCGCCAGGACGTCGCTGGCGACGTCTGCCCCGTACTGATCGGCTAATTGGCTGGCAAGGCGTCAGTCAGT
>WNFR01023837.1_pt1 | contig 11009 bp, 12 predicted proteins | sample 5400221 | NCBI WGS metagenome assembly WNFR01 (sample SAMN13153357, study PRJNA577476) | soil metagenome | isolation source: 40 cm soil under Madrone tree | place: USA:California | collected 2016-06-14 | reverse complement strand
CGCAGCTTTCCGCAGTGCCTGAATCTGCATGTCCAGTCGCGTTTCGCCCTCGTATTCATCTGCTCGAATGCGAAAAGCGATGTCCCATGGCGGCGGCGGTAACGGCGCGGCATTAAAATAAACCGCCCGCTGATGATAATTGCCCTGCCGCAGACGCAGAACGAGATGTTTGTCGTTGAGGATTCGCGGAGTCGCAACCGACTCGACTTCGCGCGCGAAGAAAACCGGGTGCGGATTTCCGTTGCCAAATGGTTGCAGCATCTCGTGCCAGCGGAGAAGATCGAAGTTGAGATCGGAGAAGGCCACCTCGTGATCGAGGCGCAAACATGGCTGCAAACATTCATCTGAGAGCAGCTCGCGCGCAACCCGACGAAACTCCGCGGCGAATCCCTCAATGTTCTCTTCGCGAATCGTTAGGCCGGCCGCCATTTCGTGCCCGCCGAACTTCTCCAGCGATTCAGCGCAGCGATTCAACGCCGCAACCAAATTAAACCCTTCGATACTGCGCCCGCTTCCTTTTCCAATTCGGTTCGCCTCAAACCCGATCACGATCGATGGCCGATGATATTTGCGAGAAATTCGCGAGGCGACAATTCCCAGCACGCCTGGATGCCAACCGCGCGCACCAACAACGATTGCCGCATCTCGCGTTGAGTCGTGCTCACGGCCGATTTGCTCTTCCGCCGCGAGGAAGACTTGCTTTTCGATTTCCTGTCGCTCGCGATTTTGCTTATCGAGAAAATCAGCAAGTGCGGCAGCCTGACTTTGATCGTTTGCGAGAAGCAGTTGCAATGATTTTTCCGCAGTGCTTAATCGCCCCGCCGCGTTAAGCCGCGGCCCGAGCCGAAATCCAATATCCTCAGCCAAAATCGGTGGCCGGACTCCGCTAACCTCGATCAGTTTTCTCAAGCCCGGCCTTGTTGATCGTGCAATTTCAATCGCGCCGCGTTGGACAAAGGTGCGGTTTTCCTCCCGGAGCGGAACGATATCGGCCACCGTGCCAAGCGCGACCAGATCAAGTCGGGCTTTAAGATCAAATCCATCCAGCGGCCGATTCTTGAGAAGTGCGTGACATACTTTGAAGACGATTCCCACGCTGCAAAGATAATCGAACGGCGAGTCGGGATCGATTTTTGGATTTACGACCGCGACGCAATCGGGCAGCGCCGATTTCGGTTCGTGATGATCCAGTACGATCACGTCCACGCCTTGTTGGCTGACCTCGGCAATCTCGGTAACCGACGAAGTGCCACAATCGACCGTAATGAGTAGCTGCGGCCGATGCTGCTTAAGGCAGCGCTCCATGCTTTCTCGGGTCAATCCATAACCTTCTTCCATCCGTAGCGGCAAAAATAAATCTGGAGCAGCACCGTAGGCGCGCAATATTTCCGCCAACAACGCGAGTGAAGTCACTCCGTCGACATCGTAGTCTCCAAAAAGGACGACGCGGTGATTTCGATCAACCGCGTCAAGAATTCGGTCGACAGCCGCTTGCATATTTGGAAGCAAAAAAGGGTCGCTCAATGAACTCAGACGCGGTCGCAAAAATGTTTCGACTTCTTCACTGGTCGTGAAACCTTTGCGCATCAGAAGTCGCGCAATACAGTCCGAGCCGCAGATTTCGCCCCACGAAATTGGTCCGTTGCGAAGTTCTTCAGCCGGCGCAATGATCCATCGGCTTTGCACCGATCAGCTTATTCGCGGGGATGTTTCCTGACAAGATGCGCACGGAGGTCGCCTTCAGTGCGGCCACGGTTTTTTTTGACCTCGACAAACGATCGCACCTATGAAAAGGGAAGCCATGATTAAGGGAATATCGAGACGCGCAAGCTGGGTCGCCCTTATTTGCGTCGTTGGACTGCTGGTTTACGGAGCTTCACCCTATTTTTCATTCTGGCGCTTCACGGTCGCGCTTCGGTCCGGTGATACCGCGGCGATCACTGCGCGGGTCGATTTTCCCGCCGTTCGGGAATCGCTAAAAAAGCAACTAATCGCTCGGTTTTCTCACGCCGGGACTGGTCATAAGCGATGGAATAAGCTCGGCCCGACACTGATCGATGCGCTCGTTGATGCTTATGCTACTCCAGATGGCCTGGCGATGCTTATCGCTAACCCATCGGCTCTGAAAGATCTGAAGCTTCCGCAGCAGGCACCCACTGTTAAAGGTCTTAACTGGTCAAAGCTAAGATATGCATTCTTTATAAGCCCGCGCACTTTTGTGGTTGATCGGGAGGGAATCAAACTCCTATTCCGTTTCACCGGGCTGGGCTGGCGGCTCAAGGATCTCGACCTCGGCCTGGGCGAGCCGAAAAGGTAGCCTTCGGCACAGAGTTAAGATCAACGAAGTGATTCACTGGACTCCGAGCTGCGCCGCCAATCGTTACGCATCGAAAGGAGCGTAGACTTTGGCGTCGCTGTCGAATTAACGAACCCCTCCAATCGTTTGGCAGCCCTTTTGGGCGAGCAATCAGTTTCTCGTTACGCAGGATAGATGCCGTGCCGTGTCGTCCTTACCTACACAAGCTCGACCTTGACCTCGCGTTTTGGAATGAGCTCGTGCCTTTCGCATAACTTTTGGAAGACTCTTAGACCTTCTCTTTCCCTTTTCCCAAAGCTAAACCGCAGGTTTTCCTGGTAGTAGCGGGAACAAAAATCGTGATCGAAATCTTTTTCCTCCGCAATCAGGCTGTCAATGTTTGCCAGGTTTTTATCGCGCAGCGCCCGCAAACGGTTCGCGATCAATTCTACGTCGATCACTTCAGGCCGAATCAGCCAAAGGGCATAGACGAACGGAAGACCCGCAAGCTTGTTCCATTGCTCGCCAAGATCCCAAAAATGAAATTCGTCCAGATGCTTTTGTCGAAAGCGAATCGCCTGATCTCCGATGAGCAGGCACGCCCGCCGGGCAGTAATCCGAGATGTTGACGAACGGATGAAGCGCGGAGCTAAATCCAATTTCGCGAGCAGGCATCGCAGGAGATTGCCGGAAGTTTTCGCTGCTGGGTCGAGTTCGATTTCATCAATCTTGGAAATGTCCCCGGAATGTGCGACCACCACACTGTAAACCGGGCCAGCCGACGAAATGGAAACATTATCCACAATTCGATAAATCGGGTTGCGCAGAAATTCAAAACTGGAAACAAGAGCGACATCGAGCTCACCGCTTGCTAGCCGCTTGCAGAGCGCCGATGGATGATCGAAGTCTACCTGACCTCGCCAACCTCGAATGAGCGGACGGGCGTTGAGATATTTGACGCACCCGATTCGCAGCGATTTCCCGCTCGTCAGGCGCAAATTAATTCAGTTTCCGCTGCGGATGCGGGTTTCGTTCCGTTTCGCGCCGAAGGAGCTAGATGCCGGTAAAAGCTATCGCGCTGAACGGGTTCACGTCCAGCCTCCCGGATTGCATGTTCGAGCGCTGCGACGGTTTGCTGCTGCGGAGTGGTGGCACCTGCCATATGGAAAATTTTTTCCTCGATGATGGTGCCGTGCAAATCGTCCACACCGTAACTGAGGGAAACCTGCGCGAGGGGCAACCCCATGCTCACCCAATAAGCTGTGAGATGGTCGATGTTATCGAGATAAATGCGGCTGACGGCAAGATTGCGAAGTTGCTCAAACGCAGACGCGGGTTTCACGTGCGCGAGGACAGTCGTCTGCGGCTCGAAAGCAAAAGGAACGAATCCGGTAAAACCGCCGGTTTCATCCTGCAGCTCACGGAGCTGTCGCAAATGATCGACGCGATGAGCAAGGGTTTCGATATGTCCGTAAAGCATGGTGCAAGTGCTGCGGCCGCCGATTCGATGCCAGGTTCGGTGGATGTCGAGCCATTCCTCGGCTGTTTCTTTGCCCCGGCAGATCTCGTTACGCACAACCGGATCGAAAATTTCCGCGCCGCCGCCAGTGATTGAGCCAAGGCCGCAATCACGCAAAAGCTCAAGCGTCTCCGGGATCGACATGTGAAAGATCCGCCTTGCGAGGTGCCGCACTTCAATCGCAGTGAACGCCTTTATGTGGAGATCGGGATCGAGCGCGCGAAGGCGGCGCAGGAGGTCCAGATACCAATCCCTCTTCAAAGTCGGATGCAACCCGCCCACCATGTGTACTTCGGTTATTCCAAGGGGGAGTGCTTCCGCGACTGCATTGATGATCTCGTCACTTGCATATTCAAAGGCATGGGCATCGCGCTTCTTAGCGGCAAAGGCGCAGAACTGGCAGGAGAGCACACAAATGTTGGAATAGTTGATGTAACGGTTGTGGATGTAACTGGCGTAGTTTCCATTTTTTCGCTCGCGCACGACGCTGGCTATGATCCCGAGCGCGTTGAGATCGTTCGAGCGATAGAGATTGAGAGCATCGACCTCTGAGATCCGCTCACCCGCCTCAACTTTTTCAGCGATCGGCCTAAGTTCTTTGGGAATAAGCAGGTAATTCATTCGCAACCCAGGGTAAAAGACTCGGGCAACCAAGAATGCACAGAGCGCTTCCAGCTTGCAACAAAAACCATGGCGACGAATATCGTAAAGGAGCAGATTTCCGCCACGTGCTAGATTCTCAGCAATTTCGCTCGATGCACACGTCTAAGTGAACGATGTCTGGCAAGGATCGAGGAACCGCGGGGAGATCGGATGAGGACGCTGAGGATGTGCGGCTGATGCAATTGGTGAGCGTGGGGGACACCAGCGCATTCGAGGAACTCATCGAAAGGCACCAAAGCCTTGTCGCCGGCACAGTGGCGCGGATGCTCGGGAGCAACTCAGATGTCGAAGATATTGCGCAACAAGTCTTTATCCGTGTTTGGAAAAGCGCCCGCCGATATGTCCCGCGCGCCAAATTCACGACCTGGTTGCTGAAAATTACGCGCAACCTTGTTTTCAACGAGTTGCGTCGGTCCAAGCGTCACGCGTTTGTTCCACTGCAATCGGAGCCAGGCGCAGAGGAATTTCCTTTGAAGGATGAAAAGAATCCAGCTCCAGATGCATCACTTCTGGATTATGAGGACATCGCCGAGGTTCTCGATCTTTCTGTGCCCGCGGTAAAGAGCGTTCTTTTCCGCGCGCGAACCGAACTGCGCTCGCGCTTAAACAGGTATCTCGCTTAGGTAGAGAGAACGTTTCGCGTTCAGCGTTGTTCGTCGGGGTCAATTACGCGACCCCGGACACGCCGTATTTGGGTGTGATGCGTGAGCACGTGCACCCTTCCATCGCTACCGCGAAAAAATGCGCTGAGTAACCAGCTGACAATGCCGATTATAATCGCGCCCCAGAATGCGCTTCCAAAAGTGTCAACGTGAAATCCGATCACGAGACTCGGTACCAAGAGCAGCATCAGACCGTTCACGATCAGAATAAAAATCCCCAACGTCAGCAGAATTAATGGCGCACTGAGGATCAAAAGGATGGGACGGAGAAATGCATTGAGAATCCCAAGCAGAAGCGCGGCACCGATCAAAGCGGCGACGCTATCATAACGGATTCCATGGATGATCGATGAGGCAACCATGACCGCAATCGTGGTGATGGCCCAGCGGAAAACGAAGTGTCTCATGCAAGGAAGTTATTGCGATTTTCTATTGCACCAAACGCGGGCGAGAAACCACTTGCGGAACACGGGATGCGCAGTAAACGAATTGAAATCATCAACACCAATCAATCTGTGCCTAAAAAGAGCAAAATTGTCCAAGCTAAAACTGGAGAATCGCCAGAAGCCGGCGAATCGTCTTCCGAAATGAAAATCAAGAAAACGTCGCCGCGCCGCGCGTCGACAAGTCCAAAATCCGGCGGGCCGATGCGCCAGAAAGGGTCGAGTGCGGCGAAAGCAAAAGTCTCCATGCCTCCTGAAGCACGGCAAACGGCAGAGCCGTCGGATGAACAAATTCGTATGCGCGCCTATTTCATTTCGGAACGCCGGCGCCGATTCGCTCTGCCGGGCGATGCGGATTCAGACTGGCTCGAAGCCAAGCGCCAACTTCTCTCCGAATCAGGCCCGCGCTGAACTAATTTCTTATCCATCTTAATCCGGGTAATCCGCGGTTTTTAAACCAATGGAAAACGCGACTCCGAAAACCTTCGCGAGCCCCGATCATCTCGCGTTTGACGATCTTAGAGAGGCATTACGAGAACGGCTCGCGATCGTTCATGATAAAGAAAGCCGTCGCGACGAAGAAGCACATATAGCGCGGCTAAGGATTATCTCGGAAAAAATCGATAAGCTGGAAGCGGCACTGCCGCGTCCAATCGATCCACAACTCGCGCATTACCTTAAGCGCCGAAGCTACGACAAAGCGCTCGAATTCCTCGAGGGACAGGTTTCGCCCCGTCCTTAAAAGCTTTAGGATGCTTAGATGGTTGGCGCAGCTACAGAGTCCTCCGCCCAACGCCTCCGAAGGTAGATAAAATTGATGATCCATGCGACAGGATTGAAGCTGAGAATCGTGAGCGTGATCCAAGCCCAGTGGTCACGCTTTGCGAAGAACCATGCGAGGACTGCGTAAATGACGCCGCAGACGATCACGGCAGTGACGCCGAGTTGGAGGATGCAACCGAGAGCAATGCCGCCGATGAACGATAGAATGGCAAAGTAGTAGCCCCATCGGTACGGCCTCTTCTCTGGATTGCGCTGCCGGAAACGACGATTGAGAACGAGCGCAACGACAATCGGCACAATTGTCACGCCAATGACGACGGTGAAGAACTCAAGAACAATGAGAAGGGGTGCGGTCGTGCTCGCAGCGTTCGCCACCCGATTGGCACCGATCGGTGAGGGGTTGTCTTCGACAGTGATTACGACTTTTCCTCGCGCGTGTCCTTCTTCAAGATAACGGATAGCCTCGGGCAGTTGACTCAACGTGTAGGTCCTGTCGATGACCGGCTTTATCTTTCCCGCCTGCATGAGATCGCCTAGAATGGTCAGGTCCTTCTTGTTCAACTGCGCCAGCATCATGCCCATCTGCTGGCTCACGAATGGCGCCAATACGAGCGCTTTGATCGGATTAACCAAAGGCCCGATAAATCCTTGTTCGGTTGATCCTCCGCCGCCGATCATGACGTATTTCCCCTTGGGATTTAACGCGCGCCTGCATTCTAACAACGAATGGTTGCCAACATTATCGAGAATCAGGTCGTAGCGCTGCCCACTTTTGGTGAAATCCTCTTTGGTGTAATCGATCACCCGATCTGCGCCGATTGATCGGACCATCTCCTCATTCCTCGTACTGCATACGCCGGTAACATCGGCACCGAACGACTTGGCGATCTGCACCGCAAACGTGCCCACGCCTCCCGACGCACCGTTAATCAAGACCTTCTGCCCCGGCTGAACCTTTCCCTTGTCGCGAAGACCCTGTAATGCGGTGATTGCTGCAATAGGGACAGACGCCGCTTGTTCAAAGGTTATGTTGGCCGGTTTCAGCACGACTGCTCGATCCGCGAGAACACACACGTACTCGGCAAAGGCGCCGGTTTTCCCGCCAAAAACCTCGTCGCCCGGTTTGAACTGCGTTACGTTCTTGCCGACCGCTTCAACCGTCCCCGCGAAGTCAACGCCGAGCCGCGTAACCTTTGGTTTGAGTAGGCCAGAATCTATTAGACGAACGATGTACGGCGTGCCTTCCATGTAGTGCCAGTCAAGTGGATTCACCGAAGCCGCGCGAACTTTGACCAAGACTTGGTTATCATTGGGAACAGGCTTTTCGATTTCCTCGAGTCGAAGAACATCGGGTGAACCGTAGTTATGATAAACAATGGCTTTCATTCGTGGGGCAACGCTCGGACTTGGTGTCTGGGCCAGAGCCGCGCCTGTGAACAAAAGCGCAGCCATGCAGATCGCAATGATCAAGAGTTGTGAATGTGCTTTCATAAAATAAAGCGAGGCCGTACGCCGGTCCGCCAGTCGGGCGGACTCGTCTCGTGGCGAGCCAGTGGTTGGCTGCAGCGCTTGGTAAAGTGCTTGGAGGTGCAAACTCATTAATTATGCGATAGCGCGATCAGGAGCGTGGCCGTCCAAAGATTGATCCTTTGCCCCCCAGATCAAAAGCCAAAAGATTATCGGCAATTCCCCAGCTGTAAGGACCATCGTGAACTGGTCAACAAGCTGCCGGTACGCTGGCAGAATGAGGGAGGTGAAGGAACTGGCCAGATAGCCGGAACCTGCAATGAACAGCAAGTAGCCCAGGAAGCGCGGGATGAAGCCCGATCGAATGACAAGAATCCCGAATGGAAATAGCCAGAGGCCCCAGAAAATTTGCGCAAGGACAAATCCCTGGCCATGCAAACGGACGAAAAGGTACGCCAGGGCGTCGAGCTGACCCTTATCAACTACCGACAGAAAATCGGCACCGCTAACGAGGACCAGCGCAGCAATGTCGTTGAGCACATTCAGCAGCGAGATAGGGATGGAGACCAGGAGCAAGATCGCCATCGCCAAAGCATGTCTCTCGTTAACGCCCTTGAATAAGCGGTATAGAGCCAGAACCACAAAAATAAACATGATAAAGCCGATCAGTTCGCTCGCGATACCGAAGCGGAAAAGGGTCTCCGAAGCGCGAATGTGAGTGGCCGTCGCCGTTGCGTCTCCCGTCACGATCAGCTTACCAGGGACATAGATGAGGCCAAAGCAGCCGATGATGCTGGCCAGTAGATACAGGAGTCCCGCGAGTCTCGCTTGTTTCTTGGTTGAGTTCATGTGGTTGTTTAGCGTCTAGCAAGGATCGGGGTAAGTCATCTAATGAGACACAAGATCAGCTACCCGCATCTGGCGCCCGGAGGACAAGTGGGTTGGTTTCATAATTCATAATTGATTCCTTTGCGTTTATTCAAGGCGGCCCGCCTGAGGCGGGTTGGCTCCAGCGCATTGTTAAGCGGCGTTCCGGTCTGCTCCTGGCTTATGGCATTTGGAATTCTTTCCAGCGTCTCTCTTGCTCTTCCGGCGGCACGTCCTCTACATGCGTGGCAATCCACCAGATGTTTCCACAAGGGTCCTTGACCCCGCCATACCGTTCTCCAGAGGGCAAGGTCATGATTGGAAAGACGGAGATTCCACCGCAATTCAATGCTGTCTGATACACGGCGTCGCTATCGGTAACATACAGGTAAATCGAGGTTGGCATCGGCCCGAACTGCGCGCTCGCGTCGGCCAGCATCAGCATGGAATCTCCGACTCGCATCGTGGCATGCATAATCGAGCCGTCTGGCCGCTCTGTGCGGTAAGTCACCTTGCCACCAAAGGCTGCAGAGATGAACTCGATCAACCGGGGAGCGCCCTCGGCGAATAGATACGGTGTAATGGCGTGGAATCCGTCGGGAATTGGTTTGGCGGGCATTTGAATGTGTAGGTTTGATTTTGGTGGTGAGCGATTAGCGGGCCTAAAGAGACAGAGCTCACTTAAATTCACCGACGCGAAAGCGGCGCCGCAAATATTCGGCGACTGCTGCTTCCTCGGGATACTTAAATCCGATGATGCCATCGACAACAGGTGCGGTGATGTGCATAGCCTCTAACACGCGACCGGTAGCCTCCAAAAGTAGTAACCCTTGATCGTACTTGCGCGTGATTTCGGCGAACTTCTTGCTGTCCGCAGATGTGAGCGTAATGAGCACGCCCTTCTGGTCGCGAGCCAATCGCAAGTCGCTGACTGAGCGAACGACCAGCAGCGGATGCTTGGCATCGAATGTGAGTTGAGTGCGAATCGCGCTGTCTGCCGGCTTCATCGGAATCGGCGCGAAGATGCGAAAGAGAGGTGCCGTCGTATCGGCTGGTGTAACGTCGGCACCGTGGGCAGCTGCGGAGAGAATGAGACACGTGACAAATCCGCAGAATGTCCAGGAGCGCATGCCATCTAACGAGAACACGATCAGCCACTGCTGGCGAGCGCGAACTTTCTTAAACTCTCAACAATCATCTCTCAACTCTCAACTTTCTTAGTACAACGGCCAGCGGTTGGTTAGGCCTTCGATGCAATCTGCCCCTTTATTCTTCGTTTGTGAGCAAACGACAAAATCAGAATGGCAGGGATTGAAAAACATCAGGGGCGTCGCTTTCCGGCCGCAAGCATCGAGCAGGCTTTCTCGATCCGGCGTCTATGTGTCTCCGGTTGTTTGGCTGAGTCCATCCAACTAATAAAGTCCCTGCGCTCGATTGGCGTGAGATCGCTCCACTGAGCCTTCGCCATCGGGGTACCCGCGAGGGCTTGGTGAAGATTCAGTGACACTATTGAATAACAGCAAGGCCGTCGCTTCCCGGCCACAAGCATCGAGCAGGCTTTCTCGATCCGGCGTCTACGTGTCTCCTGTTGTTTGGCTGAGTCTATCCAACTAATAAAGTCCCTGCGCGCAATCGGCGTGAGATCCCTCCACTGAACCTTCGCCATCGGGGTAGCCGCGAGGGCTTTGCGAAGATCCGTTGGCACTCTGGGCTCTGGTTCTTCTTCATCAACCTTAGGATTCATTCTATTCATTGATTGAAGTGAGCTTATATCTGCTAACAATTTCTTTTTCTTCTTTGGCATTCATGATTGGTTTGTAAATCTATTTATCGGCGAAACCGCGTCATTTACTCTGACCTAACGAGACTCAAGATCAGTGACCGCGCGAACTAGGAGTGACGTTCGCAAGCGATAAGAATTAGGCATAAGGACAGGCCGCGGTTCGCTGCATCGCCTGGTTAGATGCCCGCATCTTTGGGTGGGTTTTTGGCGAACCAGTGCGCGATGTCAGGCATGTGGCGCTCGAACGAGCCCGGTATCGACAGGTTGAGCACTCCGGCTCGTGTATCACCGCGATTCTCAAAGTCGTGCGTGACGCCACCCGGGACAAGAATGAATGAACCCCGAGTGGCATGGGTCCACGCCTCACCCACCAAGACGCTCAGGGTGCCTTCGATGACGTAGAAGATGTCGTCTTCAGAGTGCGAGTGAGGGCCGGGACCTTGCGTGTGTGGCTCAAGCCACCATTCCGAGATAGAGTAGCGCGATTCGCTTTCGGATTCGTCGGCCTTGAAGACCGCGGCGATGC
>WNFR01007610.1_pt1 | contig 11009 bp, 5 predicted proteins | sample 5400221 | NCBI WGS metagenome assembly WNFR01 (sample SAMN13153357, study PRJNA577476) | soil metagenome | isolation source: 40 cm soil under Madrone tree | place: USA:California | collected 2016-06-14 | reverse complement strand
GACGCGCAGGCGGACGTCACACGCATTAAAGAGGTTTCAGCGATCGCGCCGAAGGAAAACCTGGCCGACCGCATTCTTAACAAAGCTCAGCGTAACAAATGGGTGGTCCTGGGGTCAGCGCTTGCACTTATTCTGTTTGGGGTTGTAACTAGCCGGTGGCTGTCGGCAGAGCACCTTGACTCTTTAGCGATCTTGCCGTTTAGCTATGTTTCCAGCGACCCGCAATTCATGACTAACCCCGACCGGGAGTATTTAAGCGACGGCCTGACTGAGAGCATCATTAACAACCTATCTCAATTGGCCAACTTGAAAGTGATCGCGCGTAGTTCGGTCTTTCGTTACAAAGGTAAGGACCTCGACGTTCAGGCAATAGGGCGTGAACTGAATGTTCGCTCGGTGCTGACCGGGCGGATTAAACAAGAAGGCGATGAATCAACCATCACTGTTGAGCTGATGGACGTACAAGGCAACCGGTCGATTTGGGGCGACACGTTTAAGGGAAAAACCGCCGACATCCAGACTGTCCAGAAAGAAATCGCCAGAAACGTTTCCGAAAAACTGCACCTGAAATTGACTGGAGCGGATCAGACCCAACTGGCCAAGACCTACACCGAAAGCGGCGAGGCGTACGAGGCCTATTTGAAGGGACGCTATCATTGGAACAAGCGCACCGATGAAGGCTTCAAGCAGGCGACTAATTTTTTTCAGGAAGCGATTGATAAAGATCCAAACTATGCGTTGGCGTATACCGGACTAGCGGATTGCTACACTCTACGAAGCGATTACGGCTTTCTCGCGCCCAAAGACGGCTACGCTTTGGCGAAGGGTGCCGTAACGCTGGCACTCAAATATGACGAGAGTCTCGCGGAGGCGCACACTTCGCTGGCCTCCATCAAGGCGGTTACGGATTGGGATTGGCAGGGCGCGGAGAATGAGTATCGCAAGGCACTGGAGTTGAATCCAAACTATCCTACTGCCCACCATTGGTACGCTGCACAGTTGTTATTACAAGGCAGGCTGGAACAGGCACTTCAGGAAATCAAGAAAGCGCAGCAACTGGATCCTCTTTCGCTTGGCATCAATAAAGATTTCGCAGTCATACTCCTTTATGCGCGCGTTTACGATAAAGCGCTGGAACAGTGCCGGAAGACTCTGGAGATCGAGCCAAACTTTGGTGCAATGTTTACTTACATTGCCCAAATCTATGAATTACAACAGAAATATCCGGAGGCGATCGCGGAACTCGAAAAGGCCCATGCATCAGCCCCGAAAGATGTTGAGATCACTTACGCACTTGGCCAGGCATATGCGCGTATGGGAAGGAAAGATGACGCGCTAAAGGTATCAAATGAGCTGAATCAACCGGAGAAACAAAATGGGTATCTGCCAAAAGAGGCAGCTTACCTGTATGCGCTGCTTGGTGAGAAAGAGCAGGCGGTTGCGATCTTACAAAAGGCTGCCGAGAACCACTATATTTCCGTCGCGGAACTTAAGATGGACCCGCGCCTCGATGAACTGCGTAAAGACCCGCGCGTAGTTGAACTCTTGCAGAAGATCGGACTGTCGCCGTGAAGATCAATGCAAACTCGCGATGCCGGGTGTCCGATATGCTTTAGCTTGTCGCGAGAATGGAAAAAGACCCTATCGCATCACTACGACAAGCTAATAAAGCATATCGGACATAAAACTGAAGACCGCGAAAAATGAACAGTAGACTGGTCACCTTCGCGGTCTTGAATAGGGGAATTCCTGGGCTTCAGGCTCGGTTATTTCTTTTTCGCAGCCTTCTTCGTTCCGGCTTTCTTTGGAGCGGCTTTCTTTGGAGCAGCTTTCTTTTTGCCCTTCTTCTTCATCGGAGGCTCGCCGCCTTTAATTGTATCTCCAGCCATTTTGAGTTCTCCTTTCGGTTGAGATTGTACTTGGTCCAAACTCAGAGAACACTAGCATTTAAACTGAGGCACTGTATATGATTTTTCTTTCGAGGTGTCAATAACTTCAATAGTCCGGAATGAGCAAACCACCTGACCAAATCGCCAGCAGAGAGACATCAATCAAGCGGGGCCTGGATTTCATCTATCGTGTCGACGGCACAACGGCCTGCTTTGATAGTTATGGGAGCTTGTTGATCTGCTGCTTCGCACTCGTGGGTGCTACTTCGCGTGATGCGAGCCTCCGGCAACTGGCAAGGTCGCGGGCCCAAAAACTCGCCCAACGTTGGCGCCGTGCGTATCCTCTTGTACCACCTGATGCCAGCCCGGATCTGGTCCTCGATTTTGTCTTAGTCCGCTACGCGCTAAGCCGCCTTGGCTTGAGGGATGTCGCCCTCAACGCGCAAATGCGCTCTGCCGCCAAACGGTTTTCAGCTCAGGACTTTCTGGGCTTCAACCCTGTCAGCGAGCCTCCTGTGAATGATTTGTCTTACGCGTGTGACTGTGGCCTGAAGAATCAGCGCGGGCGAACATTCTGCACGAAATGTCGGAGGCGTTTAGAAATTCAGAGCCGATATAGGGTTTGGATGCGAGCGCTCGCCAGCACCTACGTCAGCGGGCGATGCGGCATCCTCTTCGGAGTTCGCTATCTGGATGTCCTTAAGTGGCTACCTACGATGCGACCTTACCCGGTTGGTGCTGACGAAAACGTTGAGCTCTTGCGCGAGGCTATTTACGCGGTTACACACATCGTTTATACCCTGAACGACTACGGCACTTATCGGCTACGCCCTGGTTGGCTGCCGCGGGAGTTTGCATTCTTGAAGGCGAATGTGGCCAGCGCCTGTGAGCGAAAAGACCCGGAGGTGCTCGGCGAGTTGCTTGACTCGCTGAAAGCCTTCGGTTTGCGCGCCAGTCACCCACTGATAATGCGCGGCACTAGATATTTGCTGGCAGAGCAAAACGAGGACGGGAGTTGGGGTGACGCGCACGAGGAAAATATTCGCACGCGGTGCCACACGACTTGGACAGCAATCGATGGGTTACGTACTTACGCCTGGCGTGGTGAGCGCCTGAGCCGGCCCGAAGTCAAATCGATGTTAAAACGATTGGTAAAGTGATGGTGCTCACAAAGCGCGGTTCACACCCTTACCCGCAATTGAAGTTATTCATGATGTTGTCTTTTTTCCATTTGCCCAAATACACCTTGGATATCTCCTGAGCGATACGGCAGGTAGTGAACTGTTCGTCACCGAAGTCCGCATTACTTAGTACGATAATCCCCAGACTCTCCGCTCTCTTTGCGTCAATACTCTTACCCGCTTCCGGAACAGCCCATCTTGAGCCGCGGGCGATAAAGCTGCGCCAGCCTAACCATTCGCCGCGATGGTATTCAGCACGATACTCGTGTTTTCTGGTAACCAGCTTACCCCTTACTTTGACTTGGTCTTCATACTTATCCCGAAGGAGACGCCAGCCGGCGCCATAGTTCACCTGCTTGCGATTCTTGATCAGCACCGGCGACCACAAAAGTTCCCGCGCCGGCAGGTTGTAATCTAACGAGTGCAGGAATTTCTCCCACTTTGCCAGGTCCCTAATTGTCGAGTGAACATTGCCATCGCCGACGATGAAGTTCAGCGGAGTGTAACCAACCGGGACAAAGCGCCCGCCCACGCGGTTGTAACACCTGGCGTGATTCGCTGTTTGCGGATCGTCAGGAGCGAAACCATAGACTTCATCAAACACGTAGGTGTTTTTCATTTCCTCATCAAAGCCGAAAACTACGGTTTCCATGACGTACTTTGCGAAAGGCTCCTTGGCAACTCTTTCCACCAATTCAGCGAGTACAACATAACCTGAATTTGAATAGCTGTATTCAGCGTCTGGAGCGGGCAGTCGTTTCTTTGTCGCTAGCCATTCCAGCACGTTCTTGTTTGTAATCTCCTTCTTTTTTCTATTTGGCATCGTTGGATACCAATCGTCGGGCTTTTTCAGGGCCTTGTTGTACCAACCTTTTTCACGCGGCTTTAACATCTCATAGATGTCGACGTATTCCGGAAGTGCGGACGTGTGGTGGAGCAAGTCCTCGACCGTTATGGCGTCGGCCCAACGTGGGAGTTCTTTGAAGAACTTCGAAAGAGGATCGTTTATGTCGAGCTGATTGTGGATGATCAGGTTATAAGCTGCGGCGGCAGTAAACTGTTTTGACAACGAACCCAGATCAAAAACCGTATCCGGTGTTATTTTCGCTCCAGTTTCAAGATTCGCATACCCGTAGCAGTTTAAGTGGACGATTTTCTTGTCCCACCTAACCGCCACAGCTACGCCAGGAACGCGCTCGTGATCCTTAAGACCAGCGTCGTACAACTTATCCAGATAGTTGTTTACGATCTTGTCAAGCTTGGGATTCCTCGGAAAAGCATTTCGTTTTTCTCTCGAAGCCACTGGCACCTCCATTAAACACGGCCTTGCACAAAGTCTAAATCCCACCACTGCCGAAGCCTGGAAAAAAGTATTGGACCAGAATATTACTTAAGTTACGGAAATTCGCAGGTTGGGAAGGGGGCAGTCGATAGGTTCAAGGTGTGATAAATTTCAACGCGCCCCAAGTTTCAGAGGCTTTCGTCCTCGAATCAACCGTTCAATTGCAGTTAACGGCAGAGGCTCGAGTGACACGTATAGGCCGTGGCATTCAAAGTTGAGGCGGGGGCGCGTTGAAATTTATCGCACCTTGAACCTATCGACTGCCCCTTCCCAACCTGCAAATTTTCTTAGCTTGTGTCATATCCGGGATTTGCAAAGTCTTTACCCACAGTTAAAATTATTCATGATGTTGTCTTTTTTCCATTTGCCCCAGTAGAACTGGGATATACCCTGGGCGATACGGCACGTGGTGAACTGTTTGTGACCGAATACGGCATTACTTAACACGACAATCCCCAGACTCTCCACGGTGTTTGGATCAACATTTTTACCCGCTTTCGGAACCGGCCACCGTGAGCCCCGTGCGAAATAGCCCCGCCAGCCTAACCAGATTCCGCGATGGAATTCAGCACGACTTTCATATTTCCTCGTTACTCGCCTACCATTTACTGTTACTTCCTTTTCATACTTATCCTTAAGTAGATGCCAGCCTGCCCCGTAGTTCACTTGTTTGTTCTTCTTGATATGTACCGGCGACCACAAGAGATCACGAATGATGCTTCCGCCGCCAAATTTTTTTGCGTCAGTAGGAGAACACAGGCCCACTATATCGTTCACGCTCAGGCTTAGCTCCCATCGCAACAGGTCCTTAATGGTCGAGTGAACATTGCCATCACCGTTGATAAAGTTAAGTGGAGTGTAACCAACCGGGACAAAATGGCTGTCCACGCGGTTGTAACACTTGGCGTGATTGACTATTTCCCGAGCGCTACGAGAAAAGCGGCAGGCTTCATCAAACACATACGTGTCCTTCATCATCATATCGCTAAATAAGACTTCATTAAGGTACTGTCCGAAACGCTTTTTACCGACCCTTGAGACCAATTCTGCGAGTACTACATAGCCTGAATTTGAATACTCGAACTCTGTCTCGGGATCCTTCGCCAGTAGTTTCTGCGAGGCTATCCATTGCACCACGTCCTTGTTTGTAATTTCTTTCCTTTTTTTATTCAGCATCCTTGGATACCAGTTATCTGGCTTTGCCAGGGCCTTCTCGTACCAATCTTCCTCAGCTTGCCTCGAGGCCACATGGAGCTTCGTGTAGTCTGATAGCCCAGCCGTGTGGTGGAGCAAGTCCTGGACTGTTATGGTGTCGGCGTAACGTGGAAATTCTTTGAAGAACTTCGAGAGAGGATCGTTTAGGGCAACCTTCTTCTTGTTAAGGAGGTCGAGAATTGCAATGGCGGTAAACTGCTTGGACAACGAGCCCAGATCAAAAATCGTATTGGGTGTTATTCTCGCTCCCGTTTCAAGATTCGCATACCCGTAACATCTCAGGTGTACGACTTGTTGGTTCTTCCTGACCGCAACCGCTACGCCAGGAACGCGATCGCGGTCTTCAGGGTTGATCAGGTCCATCACAAGTTTATCGATCTCCGGTTCATACGGCCACGCATTTTGATCGACGTGAAAGAAATCGAGGAGGTCATAGGGTTTTTCTCTGTGAACTTTTTTAGAAGCCATTGATGCCTCCGGAAGAGACTGAATGTGGCGAGAGGCATACTAAGACAATCGCACGGGCAATCAAACAAGAATCTCGACAATTCCGTGCTGAGGGCGGGAGCGCGGGAAGGACTGAGATTGGCCGGGGCGCTCGCCAAAAGTGTGTGTATTCGGCAAGGCAAAGAAAATAACCTCGTCGGAGAAGTAGTGTCTGACTTGAGATTGTATTAGTGCATTCTCGGTTTTCTCCGTGCCTCCGTGGTGATAAAAGCGCCGAAAACCATTACAGCACGGAGACACGGCGAACACTGAGAAGCCCGTAGGACGTGAGCTTAGGACACTACCGTCGGAAAAAAAGACTTGACAGATTTGGCGCTTCCTCAATATTGTTCCCACTCCGAACAATATCGTTCGAAGACAGATGCGCAAAATCAACACTCGAGATTTCCGGCTTGCCACGCGAACTACGTCGCGCGACATAAACAGACGCATTGCTCTCAATGTGATCAGGGAGCATCAACCCATCTCGCGTGCAGACCTGGCCCGGCATCTGAATATAACCAGGGGAGTAGTCAGTACTCTGGTGCAGGAGTTAATTGCGCAGGGTGTCATCTACGAAGGCGCTACGGGGGAGACTGCGCGGGGACGGAAACCAACCTTCCTCCATATTAGAACTCGCGATCGTTTGGCGATCGCCGTTGATGTACGTTTCAGCAAAACCTATCTGATGCTTTGTGATTTTTCGGGGCGACAGCTTGCACTCGAAGCACACGATACCATTTTCAGCGTCCCGGAGTTTATCAAGGATCTGTCGGTGCGAATTCGCAAAATGCTCAAGACACATGGCGAAAAGGCCACTTGTGAGGGTATCGGCCTCGTCATTCCCGGCATGGTGGACCAACGCACCGGCCTGATTCTGAATGCCCCCGCGCTCGGTTGGCGCGGCGTGGATATACGAGACAAGCTGGCCGCTGCGACGAGACTACCGGTGCAGATAGAAAACTCCGGACGGGCGTGCGCGCTCGCTCAATTGTGGTTGGTTCGCGGCGATGCGACACGTCCGAATAGTTTCGTTTTTATCAGCGTTTCGGATGGTGTGGGCGTCGGCGTGGTGGTCAACGGCGAGTTGGTGCGTGGTCAGGATCACATCGCAGGGGAATTCGGGCACGTTCCTCTCAACCTTGATGGACCACGATGCATGTGCGGTTCTTCGGGCTGCTGGGAAGCCTATATATCGAACCTTGCCACTCTCTCTCGTTATTTTGGGTGGGATTTGTCCAAACTCAATCCAAATGACCTGCGCGAGGCCGAACACACTTCTTTCACCGTTCTGGATCTGATCGCACGCGCGCGTGGTGGCGACGCGAAAGCGATTACCGCAATCCATGCGACGGCTCGTTTTCTTGGCCTCGGGTTGGGGACAATCGTCAACGTGCTCAATCCCGACTGCATTTATTTGGCCGGCGAGATCGCCTCGGCGTGGGATCTGATCGAAGGTACAGTGCGTCAGTCGCTGGCCGAACGAGCATTGATCGCAAGCGCCGCGCGCACGCCACTACGCGTGAGTATCACAGAGGAGTCACCCCGGCTGAGGGGTGCGGCGGCACTGATCGCGGCGCCAAGCTTTGCGGCGCCACGAGTCGCCTAGAGTGGACAACCGCAGTAACAGACCAAAGCTCCCCAGCTCTTAAACAGCAACCGGATCCCAACTTACTGATGTCCGAGTTGCTCTTCGGATTTCGAATTTCTTTTTGGAGGTCGCTGTCATGCTAAGCGTTAGAAGCATTGGTTTACGAAAGATCCAGTTTGCTGTTATCGCACTTCTGCTCGCGATGCCCCTGGTTGCCGTCGCGCAAGTCACAACCGCCACGATCGTCGGTACCGTCTCGGACCCGAGCAGCGCATCGGTGGCCGGCGCCCAGGTAACCGCGCGTAATGTCGACACTGGCCTTGCCCGCACCGTGACCTCCGGGGAGGACGGTACCTACCGGATTGAATTCCTCCCAGTAGGCAACTACGTCCTTGAGGTGACCTCTTCCGGCTTCAAGAAGTCGTTTCTCAACGGCATCACCCTGCAAGTCAACGACACCGTCCGGGTGGATGTCGCCCTCACCGTTGGGCTGGTCGACGAGACCGTGACCATCTCGGAGACTGCGCCGCCCGAGGTCAACACCAGTACCGCCGAGATCGGGCGCACCATCCAGTCCGCCGAGATTACCAATCTTCCGCTGGTCGAGCGCAACGTCTACACGCTGCTGGATCTAACGCCCGGTGTGCAGTCCAACAACAACGGCGTGGCCGCTGCCTCCACGGGCACCAGTTCGCTCATCCTCGGCTTTCCCGAGCAGCGCACCCTGATCAACGGCGGGACTGATGGCGGCACCGGCTCAGTAAACTATTACCTCGACGGCGGCATTAACATGACAGGACTACGGAACACAGGCAACATCCTGCCAAACCCGGACGCCATCCAGGAATTCCGCGTTCAGACCAATAGCTACAACGCGGAGTATGGCCGCTTTGCCAGCGGCGTCATCAACGTACTCACCAAGTCTGGCACCAACGAGTATCACGGCTCGGCCTTTGAGTTCCTGCGCAATACCGTGTTCAACGCCAATGACTGGGGTTCCCAACTGGCCAGGTCACCGTTTCATCGCAACCAGTTCGGTGCCACCCTGGGCGGACCCATTAAGCGCGACAAGACCTTTTTCTTCTTCTCCTATTCCGGCCTGCGTCAGACCACCAGCTCATTCCTGAGCGGTGCCATCGTTCCTACCGACCTGGAACGTACCGGCAACTTCAGCGCCTCAGGGACCAAGCCCGTCGATCCCGCCACCGGCAAGGCTTTCGTCTGTAACGGCGTCACCAATGTAATCTGCCCCAATCGTCTCGATCCGGTGGCGATGAAAATTATCAACGACTTTATTCCCACCGCAAACGTTGCCGGCAGTAGATGGCAGGGCAACGTTCCCAGCCCCTTTAACACCGACGAGTTTCTGGGGAAGGTGGACCACCAGCTCAACGCCGCACACCGCTTGACGTTAAGTTACTTTAATACTGGAGGAACCAATACAGTAAGGGCGGGGGGAGGCAACCTGCCCTGGGCCAGTCAGCAATTCAAATGGCGGCAGCATAACCTCAACCTGAGCGACGTTTGGATAATCAGCCCGGCAAAGATTAACCAGGTCTGGATGACTTACACTCGCAATTTTGGCGGCCGCTTGAACCTGCCCGCGACCTCGCTAGCCGATCTGGGTTCGGCGTTCACGATCCAGGGCACACCGTCTCTGCCGCAGATCACCGTCAGCGGCTTCTTCACCCTGACAAACTCGATCGGCGGCCCTCAAGCCGGCACTAACTTCTATTCCCTACGAGACGTCTTCAGTTGGAACAAGGGCAACCACTCTCTCAAGTTGGGCGGAGAGCTTTCGCTCAACAAGGACATCCAGCAGACGCTACTTAATAACTATGGCGTCTTCACATTCAACAATGGCGCGACCAGGAACGCGTTGGCGGACTTCCTGATCGGCATTCCCAGCGCGATCACGCAGGACGCGCCCGTCACAGGCTACACCAATAGCTGGTACACGGCGCTCTTCGTGCAGGATGATTTCCGCGTCCACCCGCGCGTGACCCTCAACCTGGGTCTGCGCTGGGACGTTCAGACAGCTCCCACCGATCCATTCGACCGCGTCGTCAACTACGTCCCCGGTCAAAAGTCTACCGTTAACCCAATTGCGCCTGTTGGGGCTCAGTTCTTCGGGGACCCGGGAGTGGAACGTGGTGGCATCCCGACGAGTTACGGGCACTTTTCACCACGCATCGGTGGAGCCTGGGACCCGTTCGGCAACGGCAAGACCTCGATTCGCGGCGCTATTGGGCTGTTTTACGGCAGCATCTCGGGCAACGAGTGGAACACCATGACCAACTTTCAGCCTTTTTCCACGCGGCTCACGTTCTCCAATATTAATCAAAAGACGAACGCGGCTGGAGTGCCGCTGGGAGCTTCGCTGAGTAACCCCTATAACGCCTTCGTGGGTGGCAATCCTTTCCCCTACGGGGGAACTTTCATCACCGGCGGCGGTCTCTTCCCAGTTGCACAAGATTTCAAGTGGCCCTACTCCTACCAGATGAACGTCTCAGTCCAGCGTCAGGTCACCAAGGATCTGACCGTTGGCGTGGCTTACGTCGGCACGTCCAGCCACAACCTGCCATTCGCACGCGACATCAACTATCCGGTGCTCACCCCCACAGCCACCAGTGCCGGAGCGAACATCCTCGCACGGCGACCCAATCCGGCGTTCGGTGCTGTGTTGGAACTGGACTCGGACCAGAGCGCCTCCTACCATGGCCTGCAAATTACCAGCGCCATGCGCATGAGCCACCACGTCACCTTCAACGCTTTCTACACATATAGCAAGACCCGCACCAGCGTGCAGCTTCAGAACAACACGACTCAGGGTCTGGCTCAGAACTACAGCAACCTTGCCGAAGATGAGGGTCGCGCCGATACCGACCAGCGACACGTCTTCAGCATGAGCTTGAACTACAAGCCCGACTACTTCAAGGGCAGTAACGCCATCGTGCGCGGTATCCTCAACGGCTGGAGCATCTCGCCCATTATCAAGTTGCGCAGCGGCCTGCCGTTCACCGTCACCAACGGCAACGTCGACGCCAACCTTGACGGCGTAACTACCGACCGCGCCCAGTTGATCGGCGATCCCCACCTCGACAATCCCACGGCAGCCCAGTGGTTCAACACCGCTGCTTTTGTCCAAAATAAGGTCGTGACTGGGGTCGCCACCGACGGCAACTCGCCGCGCAACCTTCTCGACGGTCCGGGCTTTAAGGTCGTCGACCTGGCAATCTCACGCGACTTCAGTTTGAGTGAGCGGTTCAAGCTGCGCTTTCGGGCCGAGGCCACGAATGTCTTCA
>WNFR01015867.1_pt1 | contig 11010 bp, 8 predicted proteins | sample 5400221 | NCBI WGS metagenome assembly WNFR01 (sample SAMN13153357, study PRJNA577476) | soil metagenome | isolation source: 40 cm soil under Madrone tree | place: USA:California | collected 2016-06-14 | reverse complement strand
GCGGTCTGCGTTTTCTTTCTGATTCCGTTTACCGGGTTGTACGTCGCGCTCGGGGGGTTGTGGGGAGTCCTGTGGACAGACTTATTCCAGTTCGTGCTTAAGATGAGCATCGTTATCGCCGTGGCGTATTTCGCGGTGATGGCTTGCGGCGGAATGGGCAGTCTGCTGGCGCGTCTGGCGGAAATGCGGGCGGCGGCGGGGCCGGACGCGGGCGACGCTACATCGTTTTTCCCTGATTTCTCAAGACCGCTGAGTACAGAATTGTTATGGACTCTGCCTGCTCTTACGTTCGTCGTGAATCTGGGTCTGCAATGGTGGGCATTCTGGTATCCGGGAGCGGAGCCGGGCGGAGGTGGTTACATCGCGCAGCGGATTTTCAGTGCGAAGGACGAGCGCCACGGGTTGTTGTCCGTGCTCTGGTTCAACATCGCTCATTATGCTGTGCGGCCGTGGCCATGGATTTTGACGGCGCTTTCTGTGATCGTGCTTTATCCCAAGCTGGAGCATCCGGAAACGGGATACATGATGGTCGTCACTCAACATGTGCCGCCGGCGTTGCGCGGGATTGTCGTTGCGGGATTCATGGCGGCTTTCATGTCGACCTTCGCAACGCAGTTGAACTGGGGCGCCTCTTATCTGGTGGCTGATTTCTATCGCCGTTTCCTGAAGAAAGATGGGACCGACGCGCATTACGTAACGATGTCTCGTGTGGCGACGGTGCTGCTTGTCATCGTGGCGGCGTGGGTCTCGGCGCAACTGGCGTCCATTCGTTCGGGATGGGAGTATGTGTTGGAAGTGGGCGCCGGCACTGGCGGCGTCTACCTACTGCGCTGGTATTGGTGGCGGATCAATGCCTGGAGCGAGATTTCGGCGATGGCCACTGCGCTCATTTCGTCCATGGCGTTGCGCTGGTGGGCGCCGTTTGCAGGGAAGCAGCCTGTCGTCTTTGCCAAGACTGCGCTCACTACGACGGCGATCACGACTCTGGTGTGGGTGGTCGTTACCTACTTGACTTCGCCCGAACCTGAAGGGTTGTTGGTGAAGTTTTATCGCCAGGTACGTCCGCATGTTACGGGGTGGGCTCCAATAGCGCGGCTGGCGCCGGAAGTGCCACCCACCCGCGACCTTGGTCGCAACTTGCTTTCGTGGGTTTTGGGATGTGCGATGGTCTACTCGGCGCTATTCGGCGGGGGATGGTTACTGCTGGGGCCGCGAAGCCGGGGGATTGTATTCTTGGGCATCGCTGCGCTGTGCGGATGGGCTTTGTCGAGGGACCTTTCAAAGCGGAGTTTGTCTACTTAGGGGCGATGCAGGAATCTTGCCGGTTGTCACATCAGGGTCTTGGGGGTCACGAGTGGCGGGACGCGGCGCTACACTCCGAAAACGTGACGATTTGACACTTTCTTGACATGTCGTCGGCATCTAAGAATTTAAGAGCAATTATGGGAGTCCCAGGAGCAGCCCGGTCTGTCGTACGAGAAGGGGTCGGCGTACTCCGTCTGGTGCTTGTTGTCGTTTCAATTCTGACTGTGGCCCACGCTACGGAGGTGACCAATCCGACGGGTCTGGATCGCGGATTCAACCGGCTCTATGATCTCGATTTTCCGGGAGCGCAAAAGGAATTCCAGTCCTGGGAGCAGCAGAATCCGAACAATCCTATGGGGCCAATCGGAGAGGCGGCGGGCGTTCTCTTTTCTGAGTTCAACCGGCTGGGCGTACTGGAAGCGCAGTTCTATGAGAACGACTCGGCATTTGCCGCACGCAAGAAGTACGACGCGGACCCGAAACAGCGCGCACTCTTCGAACAGCAGCTCACGCGGGCAGAAACTCTCGGGAAGGCTGGCCTTGCGCGTGATCAAAACGATCACGACGCTCTACTGGCGATGACACTGGCGAGCGGCTTGCGGGCCGATTATGCTGCGCTCATCGAGAAACGGAGTTTGTCGTCGCTGCACTATACGAAAGAGGCTTCTGCCTGGGCGGATCGGTTGCTGGCCACACATCCGGTTTGCTACGACGGATATCTTGCGGGAGGAGTCAGCCGCTACATCGTGGGCTCGATGTCGGCGCCGGTTCGCTGGTTGTTGCGTATGGGAGGAGTCTCCGGGGACAAGACTCGTGGGATTGCCGAGCTACAAACGACGGCGACCAACGGCCGGCTGCTGGCGCCGTTTGCGCGCATATTGCTGGCGATCGCTTATGTGCGAGAGAAGGACACCGCGCGGGCTCGTGAGACGCTGCTCACACTTCAAAAAGATTTCCCCAACAATCATTTGTTCCCGCTCGAACTGTCCCGGCTCGATAAGCCAAATATCCGCTAAGTAGTATGCGTCTCAATCCCGTTCACTAGAAATTCACCACTCTGTAACCTTCCTTTAATACTTAAACCATAGAACGGAAACTGAAACCCAATCGAGGAGGACTATCCGAGTGATACGTCGCATCGCATTGTTGCTGGGGTGTGTCGTTCTGGCACTGCCGCTCATGGCCCAGAAGACGCAATTGAACGGAGCGGGCGCTACCTTTCCGTATCCGATCTACTCAAAATGGTTCAGCGAATACAACAAGCTGCATCCAGATGTCGAGATCAATTACCAATCGATTGGCAGCGGCGGCGGCATCCGCCAGGTGTTGGCGGGTACGGTAGATTTCGGAGCAAGCGACGGACCGATGACAGATGAACAACTGTCGCAGGCCAAAGTCAAAATCTTCCACATCCCGACCGTGCTCGGTGCGGTGGTGCCGGCTTACAACGTTCCCGGCGTGACGGGCGAAATCAAGTTCACGCCCGATGTGCTCGCCAATATTTTCTTGGGCAAGATCAGCAGTTGGAGTGATCCCGCTATTGCTAAAGCGAATCCGGGAGTCAGTTTTCCCAATGAGCCGATCATCGTAATCCACCGCTCGGATGGCAGCGGCACCACTTAAAGTGGCCCGGCGGCATGGGTGGCAAGGGCAATGAGGGCGTCGCGGGACAGGTTCGGCAGTTGAAAGGCTCGATCGGGTACGTCGAACTGATCTACGCTGTGCAGAACAACATCGCCTATGGTTCCGTTAAAAATGCAGCCGGAAACTTTGTGAAGGCATCTTTGGAAGGAGTGACTGAGGCCGCCGCATCCGTGAAGAGCATGCCCGCGGACTTCCGAGTGTCCATTACAAACGCTCCGGGAAAGAACGCATATCCCATCTCCAGCTTCACGTGGTTGTTGATTCCGGTGCCGGCTAAGAATCCTGCGAACGGGAAAATCCTGGCTGACTTCCTTGTCTGGATGGTGGCCGACGGGCAGAAACTGACTCCCGCGCTTTCCTATGCACCACTACCGGACAGCGTCGTGGAAAAGGTCAAAGCGACCATCAAGCAGGTGCGCTAGAAAGCTGAACAGAAATGCCCGTCGCGCAACCTTCATTCCGGCGGAACCAGGAACAGATGCTGGGAGCGAGCGGCAAAAACTTGCGCACGGGACCGTCGGCTGATCATGCTGTCGCCGCGTCGGTATGCAAATGCACAACTTCATGGTGCTTGGGACATTCACTTCTGGCAAGGAGATTGCTGACGAAATCCACAGTTAGTCTAGTAATTTAGTAGGAATTATAGAGTATTCGCGAAAAGGAGACACAATGAAGGCGGTTCTAAAGGTAGGCGGTATTCTGCTACTGGCCTCGTCGGCGCTGGCTCAGACCGCGGCGCCGGCCAGGAAAACGGCGCGCAAGTCTGCCACGGCTTCGGCCGCAGACGTACAGGCTTTGAAAGATGCCGTGGCGGCCCAGCAGCAGCAAATTCAAGCGCTGCAGCAGCAATTGCAGCAGACCAACCAGCAGTTACAACAGAGTTCGCAGCAGTACCAGCAAACCGAGCAACAGCTGCAAAAGGCACAGCAGGCTGCGGCGGATGCGCAGGCGACAGCAGCCAGCCTACAGGCCTCTGCGCCTTCTAAAGACACGGTCGACAAGCTGAATGCGCAATATGCGGACATTCAGACGACCCTAACAAACAATGCCCTCTCCGCACAGGATGAACAGAAGCGGATGACGGGACTCGAGAACACCCTCGGCCGATTCCGCTGGACGGGAGACGTCCGGATTCGTGCAGAGGATTTCTTCCAGACCTATAGCGGTTGTACCTCCTGCGCCGACCGCAACCGGGCTCGGGTACGCGTTCGCTTCGGATTCGAAGGCAAGTTGAACGATGATTTCATCGCTGGTGTGGCACTGGCTACCGGTTCCTTGGGCGATCCAACCACCACCAACGAAACTTTCACGAACAACTTTGACCGCAAGACCATCGGTCTCGACAAGGGCTACATCACGTACAACCCGGTGGCTCACAAGTGGCTCTCGCTGACCGGCGGCAAGTTCGTCTACCAGTGGCAGCGAACCCAGGTCACGGGCGATCCCGATACCAACCCGGAAGGCTTCGATGAAAAGTTCTCGAAGGATTTCACGAGCATTCCGGTGCTGAAGAACGCCAACATTCAGTTCATGCAGTTGTTCTACAACGAAGCCAGCGGCACAGGAGGCCTTTTTCACGGCCACGATTCTTTCGCAGTAGGTGGGCAGATTGGGGGGAAGCTGCAGCTGACGAAGTTCTGGACAATGACGCCATCCTTCCTGGTGTTGAACTGGCGCTATCCGGACGCGATCCTGAACTCGAGCTTCTTCGCGACGCAGGCGACCACGACGAATAACCAGTTCATTACGTTCGTTGATCCGGCGGACGGAAAGACCAAAGTGGCGAGCTTCCCGGTACCCGGGGAGGGTCCGGGCTGCTCAACACCTGCCAGCAGCGGCCTGCAAAGTTCCCAGGCTTGCGCATTCTCACCCAATGGAATGACCAACTCGACGTACGCGGATGCGGCCGGTCACCTGCACTTCCTCTCAGATTTTTTGTATGCTGACGTGATCTTGAACAACACGTTCAAGACCCCCTGGTCCCGTCTGCCCATCAACCTGCTGGCGGAATACGAACAAAACCTGGGCGCCTCTAAGCATCCTTTCGATTACACGGTATCGAAGGTCGTTCCCGATCCCGGGGCGGTAACCAGAACGGACCTTGGCAGTCAATCGCACGTCTACTACGCCGACATCAGCATCGGTCAGCAGAAGAGCCGCGGAGATATCCAGGTCGGTTATGCATATCTTCGACACGAACAGGATGCAACCATTGCTTCCTTCAACGAGAGCGATCAACGGGCACCGTCGAACATCCTGCAACATCGCATTTACGGGTTGTGGCGGATCCGTCAGAACACGACCGCGGCAGTCACATTTTGGCACGGGCGCACTCTCGATCCGTTCCTTCAGAATGCGGCGCTGGCGCCAGGGATGAAAGTCTCCACTACGCCGGGAGTGGGCGTTCTTGTGCCGGGGTCCGGTCAAAGCGAACCTTGGCTGAATCGCTTGCAGTTTGACCTGATCTACACCTTCTAAGCGCACACAGCGATTTGAGAGGTGTTACAACGTGGCGCCGGTCAAAAACCGGCGCCTCTTTTCTATTGGTATACTGTGAGTGGATGGTATGCGCCGAGCATGGCTGGTCGCGCTGCTGCTGTTGAACCTTGGTGTAGGAGTGTACGCGGTTCAAAACGGCGAAGTGACGATGATCATCGTCCGCGCCGAGGCGAAAAAGCGCGACCGGGTTGTTGCCTGGGTTAACGATACTCCGATATATCAGCAGGATCCCTACTTCGAGGTCGAAGTCCGCGCCGGTGACCAAGTGCTGGAGGGAGAATACGAACCACAAAGTCAGTGGGAGACGTTGCCCGTATTCTGGAAACCCGGCGCGAAAGTTCAGGGACGAGTGCGAGGACATAGCCTGTTTTTGAAACGGCCCAATGGCGCCGAGATTCGCTTTGTGATTCTGAAACGCACCGGGGCATCCGCACAGAAAACGCAGTAAATATCCAAACGCTATTTATGATCCGCCCCAGTGTTGATAGCCCGACGGCTTTACTCAACCGGGAGGAGTCCTGGCTGAACTTCAACTGGCGGGTTTTGGAGGAGGCGCAGGATCCGCTCAATCCGCTCCTGGAAAGAGTGAAATTTCTGGCGATCTCCGCTAGTAACCTGGACGAATTTTTTGAAGTGCGGGTGGGCGGGTTACTGCAACAACTGGAAGACGGCTACAACGCTACTACGCCCGACGGCCTGACGATGGTCGAGGAGCGTGAATTGCTCAACCGGTTGACTCACGAGTTCGTCGAAGAACAATACTCCTGCTGGAATGAGCAACTGCGGCCAAAATTGGCCGAGCAGGGTATTCGGGTCCTGACCATCGACCAGTTGGACGACGACACGCTCGCGTACGTTGACGAATATTGTGAGCGGGAACTGGATCCGCTGCTCACGCCGGTCACGGTCGATCCATCACACCCTTTTCCGCGAGTCATCAATAAGGCGCTATGCGTGGCGTTGCTGTTGCGTCGACGGCGGCGCTCGTCCCTCACATACACAGGAGTGGTTACGGTGCCGCGGGCTCTGCCTCGATTGGTCCGGCTGCCTAGCCAGGGTACGATCGATTTTATCTTTCTCGCCGACCTCGTGACGTATCATGCCGCCCGCATGTATCACGGATACGACATCGTGTCATCGGCGGCTTTCCGCGTCACACGCAACAGCAATCTCTATTTGCAGGAAGAAGAGTCGCGCAATCTGCTGGAATCGGTGCGCGCGGAGCTCCATAACCGGCGCAAGGGTGATGCCGTCCGGATGGAGATTGAGTCCAATGCCGACCCGGAAATCATTGAGCGTCTGCGCACGGTGTTCGAGCTCGATCGCTGGCAAGTCTTCCCGGTGAATGGTCCGGTGAATCTTTCGCGGTTGTTCAATGTGTATGAACAGGCGGATCGGCCGGGGTTGAAGTTTCGCCCGTTTGCACCTCGTGAGTTGCGTCTCACGGCGAAATCGAAGGATCTGTTTGAAGAACTGCGACGGCACGACATTCTGCTGCATCACCCATTCGATTCTTACGATGCGGTGGTGTCGTTCATTCAGTCGGCGGCGGAAGATGATCGCGTGCTTTCGATCAAGCAGACGCTGTATCGTACGAGTGAGCATTCACTGATTGTGCCGTCGCTGATGTCCGCGGCTGCGCATAAGGAAGTCACGGCGGTAGTGGAACTAAAGGCGCGCTTTGACGAGGACTCCAATATTCGCTGGGCGCGCGATCTCGAAGACTCGGGCGTTCAGGTGTTCCATGGACTGGTGGGGTTAAAGACGCACTGCAAACTTTCTTTGCTCGTGCGGCGCGATCCAGACGGAGTGGTCCGGCGCTATGCTCATCTGGGAACAGGGAACTACAATGCCACGACGGCGCGCATTTACAGCGATCTGAGTCTGCTGACGGCCGATCTGGAAATCACGAGAGCGGTTCACGATGTGTTCAGCTTTCTGACTGCTTATGCGGAGCATCCAAACTATGGTCCACTGCTGGTAGCGCCGCTGGATCTGGCCGAGAAGTGCATTGGGCTGATTGAGCGTGAGGCTCAGCACGCTTGGCAAGGGCGGCCGGCTCGCATCGTCGCCAAAATGAACTCGTTGCTCGACAAGAACATCGTGCAGGCTCTGTATCGCGCGTCGCAGGCGGGCGTGGAGATCGATCTTTTGGTTCGCGGGATTTGTTCGCTGCGTCCCGGAATTCGTGGACTCAGTGATCGCATTCGCGTGCGGAGCATCGTGGGACGTTTTCTGGAGCACAGCCGGATCTATCATTTCGAGAATGGCGGAGACCCTGAAGTCTACCTGGGTAGCGCGGACTGGATGCCGCGCAACTTGCACGAGCGCGTGGAAGTTTTGTTCCCGCTGAAGAACCCGCTGTTGCGCGATCGAGTGATGCACGAGATTCTAGCGGCTTACATGGCTGACAATGTGAAAGCCAGGTTCCTTCAGAAAGATGGACGATATTTACGCAGTTGGCAATCACCGCGCGGGCGAAGTCGAAAGCCACCCAGCGGAAGCGCCGCCTTCAACGCGCAGGAGTTTTTGATCGCGTTGGCTGAGGGCAAAGCGAGTCCAGAAGCGATTCCCGCTTCTGTCCACAACAGTCCTTCTCGAGTTTTGATTGGAAAGGGATAGTCTAGCCCGGAATGTTTATCTACTTTTTACGCCACGCCAGCGCGGGACAGAGTCTGGCGAACCCGAAGAAGGACGAGAAGCGCGGCCTCGACAAGGAAGGCATTGAACAGTGCGGTTACGTCGGGCGAGCCATGGCAGCGATCGGCGTGCAGGTAGAGGTCATCGTCTCGAGTCCTCTTAAACGCGCTACGCAAACTGCGTCGCTAGTTGGGAATGAGATGGGGCACGAAGGAAAGCTGGTTCTGGAAAATGCCTTGCGGCCGCAGGCTACCTTCTCAGATTTCCAGAAATTGCTGTCCAAGTATGCGCGTCAGGATTCCATCCTGCTGGTGGGACATAATCCCAATCTGGGTGAATTCCTGGGACGTGTGATCAGTACCAGCGGCTGCGAGGCCACCATCGACCTGAAAAAAGGCGCGGTCGCAAAAGTCGAAACGCGGCGCAGTTCTGGCTCGCTCAGTTGGTGTTTCACGCCGCGGATTGTGCGCACGATTCAGGCAGCAGCGGCGGAGAGTGCTCGTCCGAAAACTTCGCGGAAATAGGCGGCTTCCTTTTCAATCGCCCAGAGTTCCAGGTCCACACTTGCTTTGCCGCGCGGTAGCATTTTCAAAGAAACCGCTCCGCTGCGGGCCGAAACCGCAATCCGCGCCACTGACTGACTTCTGCCCAGGTTGGCGGCTCGCGCCAGACGCAGCAACACTGATGCTTTCACGACGTGCTCGCGCTCTTCCGGGGTCAACGGCTGCATGGGAGCGTCATCCGATGCGGGCCGCGATTTGCCGAGATAGCGTGCAATGCCGGCAATAATACGTCGTTGCTGCGGTGTGTAGCCCAGAATTTCAGAGTTCGCAATGATGTAGTAGGTGTGCCGGTGATGCCCGTTGCGATTCACATAATCGCCGACTTCGTACAACATGGCCGCTGCCGAAAGCCACTCTCGATATTCGGGCGGGAGATGATGCACCGACTTCAGAGCGGAAAATAGCAGTAGAGCGCAATCGCGCACCTGCAGGGCATGATTTATTTCCACGCGATAATGCTCAACCGCGCGTTTGATGGATTCCCAGCGTTCCGATTCAATTGCCTTGCCGGAGCGCGTGCTGCGGTCGTACTCGGCCGCCATCTGGGCCAGAATGCCGTCGCGCAATCCCAGCGGGGAGTAGCGAAAACCAGTCAGATGGCAGCGCTCCAGCATCTCCGAGTAAACGATCGCGCCGGCGCAGATGATTTCCGCGCGCCGCGGGCCGATGCCGGGGATTTTCACTCTCTGTTCGAGCGGCAGCTTTGTGATGAGCTTTACAATTCTGCGCATCATGTCGCGCGTGACCCTGGTGCCCGGCTTCTGCTTCTCCATGCGCGCCAGATGGGCGGAAGCGCCGGCCAATGCGGCCGCTGTACCCGACGTGGCGATCACTCCTCGAACTCGGGCGGAGCGGATGCGATCCTGAATGCGACCCATTTCTCGCGCCACAAATCCGCGCAAACGTTCCAGTTCGCCTTTGCGCGGCGGATCGTGAGTGAGAAATTCAGTGGTCAGCCGGACGGCTCCGAGAGGCAGGCTCACTGTTTCGCGGATTTGTCCGCGGCGCGAGAGTGTGAGTTCACAACTGCCGCCGCCGAGATCGACCAGCAGCACGGGATCGGCGTCGACCCGGCCGTTGGAAATAATGCCGAGGTGGATCAGGCGAGCTTCTTCCAAGCCCGAAATGATTTCGACACTCCATCCGGTGGTGGATCGTACCCACTCCAGGAAAGCGCGCGAGTTGCGGGCGTCGCGCAGGGCAGCGGTTGCGACCACCCGTACGGAATCAGTTCCACATTCCTGGGTGGCACGATGAAACCGGCGCAGAACGCGCACCGTTTCCGCCATCGCTTCGGGCGAGAGCAATCCGCTGCCGAATACGCCTTCGCCCAAGCGCGTGACTTCGCGGTCTTCGTGGACTTCCTTCAGGCGGCGTCCCTGCAACCGGGAAATCTTCAGGCGAACCGAGTTAGATCCAATGTCAACGGCGGCAAACGTAGGCATAGGCGTCGGACGACCACTCATATTACAGCCGCCCCGAGTTGGGCAAAGTAAAAACCGGAATTAGGGCTATATTCGTTTCATTCCACAGCGCTTTCCGACCAGTACCGGTCTATCGGTGGTGTCCTATTGCACGGCTTAGAACCCGCCATCAAAGGCGGGTTTATTTTGCTAGGACACTACCAATATTCGACAACCCGACGTAGGGCAGCACACATAAGGGAAGACGTCGAAGTATTCAAGTGTAACTTTAGGTATTGCCTTAGTCGGCAAAGAGGCGTAAAGTTGGCCCGCCTCGAAGTAACCCGCATGATTGCGATGCGGCCTGCCAGCCTTTGAGACATGGGCCGAACCTTGGGTAAACCACCAGATACTGGAGCAACTGTCACATACCTCAACTAGGAGAGAAAATCCATGACCCTCAGATCGAATCTACGCGTGCTTGCAATGGGAGCGGCTGCGGTCGCTCTTCTCAGTGTTCTCACCGTCGATGCCTCGGCACAGTATATTGCGGTGGCCGGGACCTTCGTCGGTGCTGCCGGTGACTGCGGCCCCGGCTATCCAGCGGGAAATAAAATCGTCACGGCGGCTTGGCTGAACGGACTCGGACTTCCCGACAACGGCACCGCAAACCCTGGTGGCACCGTCCAACAAGGACTATTGCTGAGTAAGAACGGCCCGACGCCCAACTGTTCGGCGGCAGGAGCAAATATTACCGGTTTTGCATCGGGTGGCACTCTTAGTGCTCTGGGTTTCGACTACCGACTAGGGGGACATTGCGGCGGGGGCGCTCCGCGAATCCTCGTGACGGACGCGTCGAACGCAACCTATGCCTTCGGTTGTAATACCGGGACGGCCTCAGCAGCCCCACAGGATCCAGCAAACTGGACGCGCGTAACCTACAACGCTGCTGGCGC